>Ga0207692_10000160_pt1 | contig 21254 bp, 30 predicted proteins | sample LARL52metaG_FD_184345 | JGI IMG/M metagenome (GOLD analysis project Ga0207692, IMG submission 184345) | Corn, switchgrass and miscanthus rhizosphere microbial communities from Kellogg Biological Station, Michigan, USA - LAR L5-2 metaG... | ecosystem: Host-associated > Plants > Roots >...
CGATAGTGCCAGCTACGTCGGCTTACTTTCATCTTCTCTCCTCATTGCGCATGAACTCAATGCCTTCGGCCGTGATCTCCGTGAAGACCAGGTGACACAGGACATCGGCGGCTGCGTCCTGGGCATCACGGTGGTGTACCCATTCCTCAATGTTCCAGGTGCCCGCATCACCAGAGAGCATGATGCGGCGCTGCTCCTTGTCCGCCTGACGCCAGGCGCGCAGGGCTGCGTACATGGCGGGTGTGACGGAGATCCTCTGGTCGCCGGAATGGCCGGGATCAATGGGGTTGTCGCAGACGAAGCAATCATCAACGGCTGCGGGGTGTTCCTCGTCGTGAGCCTGAGCATAGGTCGCTGTGTTCATGGGGTTCTTAGAGTCTTGTCGAGTTCTGCGCGAGCATACTGCAGGCCATACTCATAGCTCTCAACGGTGGCCTTCTGGCGCTCGATAAGCTCGGCCCTCCCCACCTCAATCTCCTCGGGGGTTGCGGGCCTGTCCCATTGGATGAGGGGGTGTCCGCCATAGGCGTGGTCGTCCACCTCCCCGCCCGGCGGCAGCGTGGCCAGCCATGCAGGGAGGTCGGTCACGGGCATGGCGGGGATGGTGACCTCCGTGAGGGCGCGCCACTCATTCTCAACGAGACGGATTCTCCATTCGATGTTGGTGATCCTGGCCATCACACGCCCTTCATGGGTGACGTCTCGGCGCCCCCGGTGGGCAGCGGCTTGACCTCTTTCATCACCTTGGTCCCGTCAAGGGGCTTCAGGCGTGGAGCCTGGAAGGATTCGCACGCTCCCGTGGAGCCATCCTCCTTCTTCAGCTTCTCCGACTGAAGGTCATAGGAGACGCAGTGGTTGAAATGCGTGGTCCTGCCCGTGGCGATCCCCGTGAACCCCGTGACCGTGTCCCTAAGCCGTGAGCCCAGGTCAAAGATCTGGTGGGGCTGGTCAGGTGGCGATGGCCTAGAGAGGCGAGTCGCCTTCAGCAACTCCCAGTCCGAGATGTCGGACCATATCAACTTGGGCTCGGTGTTTTCGCCTTCCTTGATGGGTGGCTGAACGGCAATCCACTGGAATCCAGTTAGGGATTCGAACGTTGAGCGCACGTATCCCGCGATGCCAGAGAACTTGTTGCGCACTCTGACTCCGATGACGTCGTTGAAGTCGAGTTCATCCTTCATTGCTCTCTCTCCCTTGATTGAGCTTGGTCCTGTCGTCCTCGTCGGCCCAGGCCAGAGATTCCAGGCGTTGGGCCGCTTCATGAATGGCTGTGTCGAGACGGAAGTGGGCACCAGTGATGCCGCTGCCTCCGTAGTACTCCTTCCAGGCTTCGCGCAGTTCGGTGGCTAGCTCCTCAAACTTCATCGTCATCCTCGTCCGCGTCATCACTGACGAACTCAACGATGAGACACTTCACGCGCCGACCCCAGCCGTCCTTGCCGTCGGTATACTCGACAAAGGCAGGATAGGTGCCGTCGCCGTAGCCGCTGCGCACAACAATAGCATCACCATTGCCCAGCTCTGCACCCTGATCTGAGTTCATGGAGCCATTGCAGGCCCCCTCGTAGGTGTAGGTGTAGGGGCCAGGCCTGCCCTCGCCGATGTCCATGGTGTCACGGTTGATCTTCCAGCGGGTCAGATAACAGGGGTCGCCCACCATGACCATGCCCGCATCGACATTCACGTGGCCGATGAGTTTTCTCATCGCGTCTCCTCTTTGTGGCGCAGAGCTCTCAGTTCTTTGAGTACGGTGTCGATGTCCTTGTCCACCTGGCGCAGCGTGTAGTCTGCGGGCGCCTGGTCCTTGATCCACAGCGCAAGGCGCTCTGCGGCGTCGTCGCTATTCATCATGAATTGCGACCATCTCTCCAGTCCATGGCGAGCTTGGATAGCTTCCTTCTGTTCTCTGCTTGCGTTGTGAAGCTGCCCCCGGCTAGCCATTGACGGTCCTTTGGGCCCGTGATTCCTTGGTGTGTTTTCCTGGCTTCACGTGAGCCACAGCGGCATTCGTAATAACTCCACGCTAAGTCTCTGTGTACGAAACTGTGCCAATGGACGTGCATCGTTCTCCTCTCGCTGCAGTGAAGGGGGATGGGCTTCCTGCCCATCCCCCGTTGATCTCAGAGGTTGTCGTCCGAGGCCAGCTCTGCTGCCCCGACGAGGACTGCGATGACCTCCTGCTTGGATCGGTTGGTCTCCGCCTCCCAATCCTCGATGCTGTCGAAGCCCATGGCCTCAAGGAATCGGGCCACGTACTTCTCTGCACGCGGCTCCTTGGCCCGGTTGCGGTCGTTGAAGACCGCCTGGCGCAGGGCCTCCTGGATGGTCACGGGCTCGTTGTCCCGACGAGCGTTGGCGTAGCCATGCTGACGGACAACGCCCGCCGCCTCACGCAGTGCGTCCTTGCACTTCATTGCCATGATGGTGTCTCCCGTTTGGGTTGATGGTTGATGGTGTGACTGGTGTTCCCTGGTTTCTTGTCGGGGTATTAGCTCATACGACTACCTCATTGACAGGAGACCTGTCTTCATGGTCTGGGTACTTGTGGAAGTCGTCGTCATGCACTGGCTTGTCTAGCAGGTAGTCGTACTTGCAGGCACGACACAGGCCGTAGACCAGTTCGTTCTCACAGCCTGGGCACGTGCCGGGGAAGCCCGCGTACTCCTGTTGCTTCTTCTCCCAGTACTCACGGTCCTCCCGATCCCAGCGGGTCCAGCAGTCCTCGATGGCCACGTCCGTTGACCCCTCGAACAGGGACAACATCTTGCTCTCGTGATTCCCGGCGGGTGGGTCGTCACGGTCGGCTCGCTTGTCCTTGACCTGATAGCCGTAGCCGTTGTGGGTCTTGGGCTTCTCCTTGACGTGGGGCAGGAGTGTGTCCTTGTGCTTCTCGTGGAATTTGAGGTAGTACGTCACCATCTCAAACATGTCATTGAGGAAGACGTGAGACCTGGGTCCGTGGTAGTCACGGTAGCCAACGCCCCAGTTGAATCCCTTGCACCCCAGGTCATAGAGGCAGGCGATGTCTGAGAATGAGCCACGACTGTTGATGGTGGCACCTGTCTCGCGCACGAGTTCTCGCATCTCGTAGTTGTCGAAGTCGTACATCACAACGTCGGTGCCACCACGGTCGAACTCAATGATGTGGTTGTACTGACGCTTCGGTGGCACGAAGATGCCTGCGGTACTGCGCCCAGACTCCTCACCTGTGGTGAGCAGGTAGTCACACGTGATCCCCAGCTTGGTGAGGAGTTCCAGGATCACGTAGACCCCGAGGCGGTCATCCAGGGCGCCCGAGAAGACCACCGGACCCATGGCTGTGTCCCAGGCGATATCGCACTTGATCTCGTCTTCCACGGAATCTAGGTGCCCCACCGCCAGGATGTCGGCGCCGTTGTCCTGGTAGAAGTAGTAGTTCTCGGCGCGCTTCATGTCTGCGGCAACCCAGAGCTGCCCGTACTCCTCGAAGTCCGCCTCGGGCATGGTGCAGATCTTCTTCAGGACGTCGAAGTCGAACGCCTCTTTGACCTTGGCGAACAACCCCTTGTCCATGGGCACCTTGGTGGTCTTGGGTGCACTGCGCTCGCCCCAGTATTCGTCCTTGCACTCAACCCACTCTTGACGAACGCTGTCCCATCTCTGCACGCCCCCTCCCTTTGGTTCTGGAATGGACACGTGATGGCTCTCCTTGTCTTGGTACTTCGAATGATTGAGGCGGCCACGCCGCCCGCGTCGTTGGCTCATGGGCATCTCCAGTGAGGGTGGTCAGGGTTAGAATTCAAAGTCATCCTCTCCCGCAAATAGAGGCTCCGGATCGCGGATGGCCCATTCGGGCTGGATGCCCACACCCTGCACCACTGGCGGGTTGCGAAATCTCCAGTCCACTCCCCGCTCCGGTGGGCCGATGTGTAGTTGGTCGAGGATGATCCTTTCGATTGCGACCCGATGCTGGTCCTGTCCGTGGATATCTGCTCCTAGCTGAGCGTTCAGCGCGCCCACATCTAGGGGCCTCTGAACGAGCTTGGTGGGTGGGTGCAAGGGTTCGGGTAGTACGCCGTGCACGTTCTGCAGCATGGTCAGATCAAGCCTCTTGCCCTTGTCGGCAGCGAAGGGTGCCAGAATCTCTTGTGTGGCCACGAGAAACCCTGTCTCACCGTTGACGTACATGATGTCGTGCGGGCTGTGGACGGGCACCTTTCGGTATGTGAGTCCGGTGAGCATGGCGACCAGTTGCGCTGGCGCATAGCCGCTCATCTCTCCGTAGCCATTGAACACGAAGTATGCCGAGGCTTTCGTGGCGTCGAGCATGGGCATGAGGGTGTCGTCCATGGGCAAGATCCAGGCCCGCCCGGTGGCCCTGCACTTCTCGTCAAAGGTGCGCACCCCCAGGCCACCAGACCCCTTCAGGGCGCAGCGTGAATGCTTGCTCCCACCCCAGTAGCACGATTCAGGGTGGGCGAAGTCTGCTGCTGAGAGGTTGAGGTTGCGCGTGAACTCGATGACGTGGCGTGCCTCTTTGATGGTGTGCTGCTTGGCGATGTTGCCCACGTCAGCAAGGGTCTCGTCGCTCAACTCTATGGGTTTCACGCCCCAGAGGTTGGCGCCCTTGCCGTAATACTTATAGACGGCCTTGGCTAGGCGCTTAGGAAAGCTACCCGTGGACTTCATCCACTGGTTGCCAACCTCATCCACCAGATTGCGTGCTCGCCGATTGGGGATGTCCCACCCAACCTCGGTGAGCAGCCTGGCGATGAGCACTATGATGGCCACCAAGCCCTCCTCGGCGATGATCCCCGAAGGGAGCGTCACCTCGTGGGGTCGGTCGCTGCGAAGCGAGGAGCGTCCGGCGTCGATGGGGAAGTCGAACTCTTTGTGGGGTGCCTCACACTGACAGTTGCGGCACTCCGGTGTCCGGCACCGTGCACCCCAGTATCGCTCACCGCACCGTGGGCACACCGGAAGGAGTGCAAGGCATGAGTAGCAGAAGAGGTGGCCAGCGCCAGCATCCACAAGTTCCTGGTCTCGCCTTTCACAGCGCTCGCAGAAGGGGCGCCTGCGCCAGCAGCTAGTGCAATATACCTCACCGCCTGCCTCTCGTGCTCGATGTGTTCCGTAATGACACTGCGTGCATTCGCGCACGTTGTTCGCCGCAACACAGGTGGTGCAGAGATGGGTGGCGTTGAGGGAGTCTCGGTCGTAGTGCTGCATCACCTGGATGGTTTCGCGTCGGCACCGGCACTGGCCAAAGATGAGGTAGGGGTATCTCCGCTCCAGAAGGTTGCGGGCCTTAGGGCGGCGTCCCTGTGGGATCATGTCCATCAGTCGGTTGATGGGGGCGTCGTCATCAATGATGGCTAGGCGCTTCTCCCTATCCCGGAGGGCAGCGCGCAGCCACAGGAAGGCGGCCACGAAGCCGTGGACCGCTGCGGGATCACGCTTGGGGGCCTTGGCATCACGACGATGGGGCATGATTGGTCCTCTGTGAGTACGTGGTCGAGGCGGAGTGTAGCATCAGGCCGCCGGAGCGGCGGCGGTGCGGTTCACCACGATGCCGTGGGTGGTTGTCTCGGGGAAGCACTGGCCGAGAGGGTAGATGATGTCCGGGGCGGCATCGAGGGTGGCCTGTGCGGCGACGAGGTAGCCGAAGTCTGCGTTGATTCCCAGCTCCCCATAGCCATAGCCACCCTTGCAGCCATTGGCCATGTAGTCATCGGGCGGGGAGAACCCAATCCTCTTGTAGTCGAGGCCCGTCATCATCGAGACGAGGCGAGGTGCCCGGTACTCGCTGAGTTCGCTGCCGTAGCAGTTGAAGATCACGTAGCCTGCGGCAAGCACGGTGTCATGCGTGGGCTTGTAGTCCTTGTCGATGGGCAGGATGAACGCTCGGCCCGTGAGATTCTCGGGGGTCCTCGTCTCGCTCGCATAGGTGCGGATCACCAGCCCACCGATACCCTTGAAGGTGCATCGTGACTGCGTGTAGTCGCTCCACCAACACGAAGTGGAGTTGCCGTAGGCGTTTCTGCCTTCGCCGAGGTCTCGGGTCAGATGAATGTAAACATCCCCACCCTTGGGTGTGTACTCGGTGGCGATGGTCCCGATCTGTGCGAGCAGCTCGGCCGATGCCTTGAACTTGCGGCATTCCTTGTAGAGCATCTTGCTGATGCGCTTGGGGAGCGTGCCATCCTTGGTGAGCCACGTCTTGTCGAACGTAGGCCACAGTCTTTGGACGGTTTCCATGCCCGCCTTGTCGCACATGTATGGAGCCCTCGCCCCTGGCCATTGAGGTTGATCTGCTAGCCCGTCCTTTCTGCTGTAGATGGCGTTGGTGAGAACGCTGAGGATGCGGTACGATCCGTTCTCATCCATCACACCGGCGGGCATGGACATCGTGACCATGCGATCGCTGCGAATGGCGCCACCCACATAGGGGAACAGGAAGTCCGGGACGGGGGCTGTGCATGGGCACCTCGGGTCATTGTGGCGCAGCCCGTCAGGGCGCTCGGCCACCTCGGTGCCGTCGCCACAACGCTCGCAGTATCCTCCTTCACGGTAGACAACGTCATGGTCTTCGCAGTACGGGAGATCATCCCAACACGGTTCGCAGAAATCCGCGCCTTGCACCTCGTGCATGTCATCGTTGCGCGCAAACTCGTTGCACCCTGCGCACATTCTGAAGTAGCGATCACGGCACACCGTGCAGTAGCTCTGATCGTTGAGCCAATGGGCATCGTCGCTCAGAACGTACTCACCGCACTCGTCGCAGTGGGAGTAGAAGTCTTCCAGGCATTGCTCACATGTCGCACCCTTCCCGTTGACATAGCCTGCATTGCTGGACCAGGCCGGGGTGCCACAGGATTCGCACACAATGACCGTGCCTACGCCCACCAGTTTGTCCATGGCTGCGGTGAACTTGTTGCGGGCCTGCTCTGTGTTCTCCCATGCTTCGCGCAATGCCGCTTCGTCACCCTCCTTATTGCGCAGGGCAAGGATGCGTGCTGCGTGCGCTTGCACTGGCGGGACGACGCGAGGCACGTCGGCGATGACGGGCAACTCCTGTGCTGCCGGTCGAGGTGAGGTAGTGGCCGCAACGAAACGGCCGTGGGGTCCACGCCTAACGGGCATGGTGGTGATCCCTCCGAGTGAGTTGGTCTAGCCGTGGTCAGCAGCTAGGGTTTTGGTGGGGTGTGGTAACCGCAGGATTCGAACCTGCGTCAGCGCCGTGAGAGGGCGCCATCCTGGCCTCTAGACGATGCGGTCATGCCCTTGTTGGACTGGGCTAATAGCCACAGCCATAGCCGTCGCCACAGCCATAGCCGTCGCTGAAGCCATAGCCCTCGCCATTGCCATTGCCGTAGCCGTAGCCGTAGCCGTAGCCATAGCCGTTGCCGCTCCTGTTGGCTTGGCCATTTCCGAAGCCGTACGCGAACGCAAAGCTAAACCAGTCGCCATCGATCGGCGGGTGGCGCTTCATCGTGGTGCCACCAGGCTGGCGAGAATCCAGAGGGCGGCGATGGCCAGCAGGGCGCCGTAGTTGCGGAAGAAGGTGCGGATCATGTGGGGTCCACCGCCTTCGTGGGCCACATGGTCAGTAGCCAGACGGTTTTCATGATGGGGCGGAGATCTGTTCGCTGAGCGGGGGCACGTCGTACCCTCGTGCGATCAGGTCGTTGCAGTAGTCGAGCCAGAGGCCACGCTCACGGATCTCCGCGTACACAAAGGCGGAGCGCAGGTTGCGGGCCAGCAGGAACAGGGTGGGTGTGTCGAGTTTCTTGGACAGCATGGTTCAAACCTCCTCATGGTTCGGGGTCGGAATGGTCGAGTTGGCAGTGTGGGCATGACTTCTCACGACGCGGTTGCGCGTAGGTGGACAGATCGGTGATGCCCAGGGCCGACAGCATGGCGTCCGCGCCGCGCCGCATGTTCTCGGCCTCGCTGGAATAATGGCGATCGTAAGCCCTCTCGATCGCTGCATAGCATTCTGCCGCTTCGCTGAGCTGCGCCGGGCTGAGGCTGCGGATCATGGTGTTTGCCTTAGGCATGCGTGGTCCTCGTGGGTGTGATACGAAAGAACGCCGCGTCTTGGTTGAGGGACCGACTACGGCGCCTTTCGTAGCGTCTTGGTCACGTCGGTCGTGCCGACGACTACGATCAATTGTGGTATCCCGCCAATGATTCGAACATTGGTCCCCGCCTTGAGAGGGCGGTGTCCTGGGCCACTAGACGAGCGGGACAAGGTCAACCCCTTATCGCAGTGGGGCGAGCGGCACAAACGTAGGGGTCCGGCTGCCGCCGGGCCACGTTAGGTCAGGGTTGTGTGGCGACGACGATCAGGGCCAGCGTCACCGCGACGCCCACCATGAAGCCGACGACGGCGGCTAGGGTGATGGCGGTGCCAAAGGTGGTGAGCAGGCCCCATGCGATGACACCAAGGATGGCAATCGCTCCAAGCCAAGCGAGTAGCGTCTTCACTGAGCGAATCCTCCCAAATGGTCATGGTCCCAGGCACTGCGGAGGTCCCGTGAGGGGATCGAGCCCCAGGGCTTGCGCCACCCCACGGGGATGCGGAGCCATGCCTGCCAGTGCGCCACGGCGCGGGCATGGTCAAGACGTTCAGAGTCGATGGCGCGACAGATAGCGTCAAGGCGGCGAGTGTCGGGGCGTCGGCGGATCATTCGTCCATGTCCTCCGCCGTGAACTCGACATCGGGATAGCGGTCGGCTGCGGCGGCAACCCACCACGCGGAATCGTCGTCGTCGAGATCGTCAGGGATCATCGCGAGCGATCCGCTGCCGCAGCCATCGCCGCAGCGGCAGCATAGGCGGCGTCAGAGATGGGCGTCACGTCGCGATGCGGCGCCTTACGCTTCGCGAGATCGCGAACCGGGGCGAAGGAACGTTCGTAACGGTTGACGTGAACCGGGGCGGCGTTGACCGTCTCCGGCACAAAGGAACGATCGCGCTTCTGGCAAGCGCATTTGGCATGGCGGCCGTGTCCATCGTCGCCGATGATCCATCGGACACCGTGGTCACACGGCGACACAGTCTTACGCGAGACGGTTCCGCGCTTGTCCCGCCACGTCGCGGACGTGGCCGTGCCCGCCCCGAGTTCGCGGGGATCGCGGTTTGTCAACGCGGCGAGACGCCGCACGGACTTGCTCGATCCTGTCTCCCGGACGGACGGTGCCGCCACCGACGCGCGACCTTTGCCGTAGCTGGGCCGGACGTACTGGCGTCCCGCATCGGGGCGCCGGGACATGGCGGACAGTCGGATGCCTGACACGTCATCCGGCAAGGACAACGCATCGCGGCTCTGCGGTCTGAGCATGGTCAGTGCTCCCTTCTAGTGAGGCTAGGCGCCGCGCCACAATCAAAGGGACGGACGCGGCGCCTAGCAATTGGTCGAGTTTGGGGTTCGCGTGGGCCTCACGCTCACTAGGCAGTGCATAGCGCTAGGGCCGTGCGGACCATCTCCGCATCCCTAGTCACCCCCTTACCCTCAGTCCCCAATTTGTCCCGAGGGCAGTCTGGCGGTACCTAGTGTCTCCGTTCACCTTTCGGCGGCCCCGCTCTCGCGGGACTGTCACGGCTGCCACGGCTCCGCTCACGCGCGGCTACCGCCACCACCATCCTGCAGGGTGGGATTATCGGCTCCGATCTCACGGCGAGATCCCCGCGAACGCGGGCACTGGCTTTCCCCGTTTGGACTTTGTGTGTTAGCAATTCGGACAACCTGACGTGTCTGTCACCGACACGCATCGGGCCGTAAGTCCCGCCTATCCCCACTAGAGCCTTACGGGGGGCCGTTCCCTAGTGGCGCCCGAGACGGTCATTCCTCGGACGGGTCGATATTCAAAGTGTCAATCGTCACGTTTGTTCTGTGACAGTCGGGAACGATAGCACATCACCCCGGAGCCGCGTCAAGCGCCGTGCCAAAAGACGCGGCGTCCTGAACTCGGCGCGTATTCGAAGGGAACGCGCTCAAACGCATCAACATTTCAGGGTCAGATTGACCTAAACCCGGTCAGAATGGACGTCAACACTCCGACCACACGACGCCTCGCACAGGGAAACCTCGACCGTCGGCGGAGCCGTGGCACTATGCGATCGCCTAAACCCAGCCGGGGGGTGAGTGCCGCATGCGCGCGCGTCGCGTGCGGGGAAATCAGGGCTATACCGGCGACTCAGTCGCACCACGCCAGTCACCTACGCAAGACTGTATATTCGCACACTCAGCGTTCAAACATGCATCGTACATAAAGGTGTGGCCTTGTCCAGGGCCAAGACCACGAAGGATCAATGGGGAGCCACATGGCCAGGGGCCGAGGAGGCCCTTACCCAGGTGTGGTGATTGGAACAAACCAACGGGCCACCAACTCGCGTAGTGCATCACGGAGATGGCTGGGTGGCCATCTCCGTTGAGGGTGTGGCGGTAGGCGACCCACAACGCGTGGCTCGTCCAGGGGACGACGATCGCGTGTGCCCTTACGGCCATCGCGCGACTGGGGTCGCGGTTAGCGCGTTGTGTGGAACACAGCGGGTACTCGCGCTCAACCCAAGTGCACTGATCGATCCACACCAGCGCTACCGCGCCCCATCCACAAGACCAAACGTGCCCACTGGCACAGGGTCATGCCCTATCCGCTTCGCTCCAGGGCTACTGGCGGTGAGCCCTAAAAGGGCTCTCTCTGTGAGCCTTGGCTACGCCTTTGGCTCTCTGGAATACTTGCGGTATGCTCTTAGCAATTCGCCCAAAGTGTTCAAACTTCGTGCGGCTAATGCTTCATTGCGTCGTGGAATCCCGTGCCCACCATCTGGGGCGAACCATTGAGGTGTTCGGTCCGGGGGCTACGCCCGGCGGGGTTGCACGGCACCAGGCCCTTCGGATCCCGGCTGACCGCAATGAACAAGAGGTTCGCCGAGACTGTACCTCTCAGCCATGCCCTCGCGCAAGACCTCAGGGATGCTCGCCGGGGACCAGGACGTTCCCGAACCTGTCCAGAGTCACGGGTGACGCCAGCTTCCGTGGCAGTGGCTGGCGCTTTTCCCCGTAGTCCCGCTCACCGGAATCCACAGAGTACGATTGGGGCGTTCTGTTGCGCCTCCCCCTCCTGGTCGCTGTGGGGTCCATGGTGATGCGCTCCCCCGAGGGGCGGAAGGGACGGAGGGCTGGGCGGTTCTTGAGGAAGGACCAGCCCTCCCTGGTGGACCACGTGAGGTCTCGCGAGAAGTCCTTGGGGTTGCGACAGTGCTTGCACGCCCAGAACTCCGAGTAGGGCTTGCCCGTATGGCGCGATACCCCAGCAGGGATGTGACGTCCTGGGTTCCCGCAGAGGGGGCACTCTGTGAGTTCGTTGGTCATGGAACGATGATACCCTCAGGGCCATGGACACCTACGCCAGGTTCCCCCGAGGCACCGTCGCTCATGGCCACACCGCCCGCAGGATTGTGCGCGGGGCAGGCCTGGGCATCCTCTTCCCCTTCCAGACGGGACTGCGCTGGGTATGCCAGGGTGGCCTCACAGCGGTGGAGTGCCACTCCCGCTCAGAGCTGGCCGCTGCCTACCTGCACTACCGCGACCTGGTGAGCGCCGTCCTCCTAGCTGGCCCAGCCATCACCGAGGCGGACGTGGACCTCTGGCCCCACCTCAGCCAGGTGCCCTTCGCCGTGGAGAACCACACCCTCAGGGCTTATGCTCAGGATCGCCATCCTCGCCAGCTCGTGGAGATTCAGGTGGTGGGACTGGCTGACGCCCTTGCCATGCCCGCTGTCGCGACTCCTTCGTCCCATACGTCACCAACCCATCCAGGCTGAAACCAGCCTCGTCCAGGATCGCCTCCACCCTTGCCGTGCGTGCCTCGATCTCAGCGTTGTGACGACGCCGTCGTAGCCACCGTCGCACCCGTCGCCACCACGGCAAGGCACTCATGGCTCGTCACGCTCTCGAAGAACCACATCGGTCCAGCGCACCACCATGCCACGCACCACCGATGACAACGTCATGTAGCGCCCACCCCTATCCATGAGCAGGTCGAGAGCCTCAATAAAACGATCACGCTGCTCTGCCGTGAGCGTAAAGGCCAGCCTCTCCGTGTAGACCCCCCTGCCCCTCATGGCGAAGCCACACGGATCTGCGCCAATACCTCCTCAGCCTGAATCATGGCGTTCATTAGCTCTCGCTCTGCAGCATTGTCAGGATGCCCTATGGCTGCACGCATCTGCCCCACCGTGATGATGTTGAGCAAGGCCTTGTACAAACGATCTAGTGCCTCTATGGATGTCGCAGTCATACGATCGTTGTTTTCCATGTCAAGCTCAACACATCACCGCTGGCAAGGTTGTAGTTGGCGCCGACGTTTGTGGTGATGTAGCCATAGATAGGATCACCGTGCAGGCCTAATCACTATGGGGTTGCCGGGCCACAGACCTGGGTCGCTAGGCCCCGACCTTTCTTGGCTCACCGTGAAAGGACCATCCTCATCCCAGTATCGAGCAAGGTCACCAGAGCCACAGGAACACATCTCACCAGAAAAACACAGAGCTTTGCTCGGTGAGGTCGGCGCCGGGAAGGGCGTGTAGACCTCGATGACATCCCCAATGCGCTCACCCTTCTTCAGGACAAAGAGTTCGCGTGGCGACAAACCCTGGGTGTAATGCCCACGGTTCTTCAATTCTGTGGATTCACAAACACTGGGATCGCATACAACGCAGCTCATGGAATCTCCTTGCAACGCGCACAGAGCGCTGCGCGTGGTCTGTCATACGTATAGGCGAGGTGATTCACCTCGTTCATATAGAGCACGACTGTCTTGGCGCCACAGGCAGGGTAGATGGTCGCCTTCCCCGCTGTGGATCTGCTGTCACGCACGCGGTGCCAGTGCAACCATCGACCTCGGGTATGGATGCGGAACCACAGTGGTGCGTCAGGATCTCCGAACACCGGCAGCCATCCGTGATTCGTGACGCTGGTCACATGTGGGGGAATGCATCTCGTGTCCATGCCGCGTGAAGTCGCCGGGCACCATGCCGCGCAGCCCACGGTCTGAGCGCTTCATGCAGAACTCGCAGCAGAAGACAGAAGTCACCAAGCGCTTGCACCGTGGCCCCGAACATGTCTTCAAGATCACCGCAGCCTTATTGTGCAGTGGGCTCATCTCCACCCTTCTCCCATACGAAAACATCTAATGGCATATCCAACCAGCGCGCCATGCGCAGGGCTGCAACCAGAGCTACATTCTTGCCGGTCTGCATGCGCGAGAATCCTGACGCACCTATGCCCAACTCCTTGGCCACCTGTCTCCATGTCATGTGCCGGGCAATCCGATGACGGTTCAGCGCTTCCCAGAATCCCTGGGCATCAAACTCAAGCACGCGACAACGCCCAGGCCAAGCATCGTGGGTTGACGAGGTCAAAGGGTCCCGACCCAGCCGGGAGGGCGAGCGAACGCGGCCCCGCATGCTTGGCAAACACCAGCATGCCTTGCGCATACCACCATCCCACACGCTCGTCTGCCCAGATCACCGGCCTCACACAGTCGTACACGTCGTACCCGTGGGCGGCGAACTTCTCGATCCAGTACTGTGGCCACTGCTCATTGATGTGATCTGTGCCCCCCGAGCCAGGGATGGCCGCTGAGAAGATCACCAGCGAGGACAGGCCTACCAGTGAGCCCACCAGAGTGTCGGCGGCCTCCTCCGGCAGATGCTCGGCGACCTCTAGGCACAGCGCCATGTCATAGCTGTCGCCCACATAGGGCTCTGCGAGGTCGTGGTGCTCGATCTCGTCCACCACCCCCGACGTCATCCAGGAGCCCTCAACTCCTCTTATATGGGCGACCCCGGCCTCGCGAAGCTCCCGCAGCCATACCCCTCGCCCACACCCCAGGTCGATCACCGACTCGGGGGCGAACAGCTCCATCAGCAGGGGCACGACCACAGCCGCTGAACTCGCAGCCCCCACCTCTTGCTCGTCGTACCACTCCGCCGTATAGATCTCCGATCCACTCATTTGCACAGTATCCCACAAATGCAAGGACGCGCCATAAGTGCAAGGTCTGTCATACTCAGGCCGACAGGGCCATCGCCCACCAGGGAACACCAGGAGACCACCATGACCGAAGGCATCCCCACCACGGAGAGCACCGAGGCTGTCGTGACCCACGCTGAGGACGAGGCACCCGCCGAGGAGACCGTCGCGGAGACGTCCACCGAGGAGACCACGGACGAGGCACCCGCGCAGGAAGGTGACGAGCCCGCCCAGGGCTGACGTAACAGATCCACCACCCATGCATGGGAAGAGCCCCGCAACCCCTATACTGGGGTCAGGCTCTCCCGTCTTCTGGCTGGTGGCCCTCTAGTGAGAGGAGCCCCTATCGCTGCTGGTTTGGTCCCCAGTGGGTTATCGGTAGGGGCTTCTTGCGTTCCAGGGGAGATGATGGAAACGGTCGATCCTCTCGCTCGCACCAAAGCCGTGGCTCGGCAGTGGCTCCGCTACCAGAACCCCGATCTCTATGACGTTCGCGTCAAAGTGGCCAAGTACGGAGAGCATCGCGCTGGAGGCCTAGGCGATGAGGGCGCCCCTCTCGATGCCTTGCGCAGCTCTCAGTGCTGGCATGCTGCCCACCATCTGGAGGCCTGGCTCTTCGATGCGGCCATCTGGAGGCGGTCCTTCAGGATGGACAGCCAGGTCACGCGGCGCCTCTGGGAGAACCACGGGGACCCCTGGAGAACATTCGTTGCGCAGTTCCCCGTGAGCCCTCTACCCTCCCTCTTGGTCCAGATCGCAGATCAAATGGCCGAGGTTCTGGGGCCTGACCCCTTCTGAAAAACGGGACGTATTGACCAAACGCCCCGTGGTGTGGTTGACTACGCGCAGTAGTGGGCGTACTACGCCCACCTGAGGGTGCTTGTCAAGGGGGTTGTGCGCTCGGTGGTCGTCCCTATCGACCCTCCGTTTGTACACGTGTCCCTCGCCCAGGAGGCCATCGCCACCTTGGCCACGGAGCTGGTCTGCGCCCGTCAGCATACGAAGGCTGGCAACGGCCATGCCGCCCGCCGCCATCTCATCAAGGCTCGCAACCTCCTGGGCGAGATCGATGAGGCCCTCAGCGTAGCATTGCACCATGGATAACGACGATCTTATCGACCCACCCTCTCGCGACATGGTCGTGCTGGAGGGCCATAAGTCCAAGAACCTAGAGGTCATTGAGCTATCGCGCCAGTGCTTTGAGCGCTGTCGTGATGGCGAGTCCATTCAGCAGATCGCCTCTAGCCTCCATCTGAACGCCCAGCAAGTTGTCAGCTACATCTCCAAGGCTCTGCGCTTCGCCATTCCGGTGAGCCAGGAATCCATGAGGCTCCTGGAGATCGCGCGCATGGAGGAGATTGGGCGCATCCTGATGGAGGAGATCGCCGATACCCATGCCGCTGGCAGGGTCTACGCCCGTACCGTCGAGATGTACATTCGCGCCAGCGAGCATCGTGCCAAGCTGGCCCAGCTCGATAAGGTCGAGGTCAAGATGCGGCGTCACGGGAACAACAGGGAGCAGGCATCACGTGTCCCAGTCGTCATCGACATCGTCCGCGACCCAGGGGCAGCGTCAGCGCAGTCTGCAGGTGAAGCTCTACCCCCACCAGCAGAAAGCGTGGGATAGCAAGAAGCGCTTCGTCGTTCTCTGTGGCGGGACTGGGGCTGGAAAGACGTTCTATGCCCCCAAATGGGTGTACAAGCAGATGGCCAAGCCCGAGGCGTTCGGCATGGCCATTGGCACAGCCTACAAGCGCCACGTCGCCAACCTCATGGTCCCCACGCTGACCAAATTCCTGGACAGCATCGAGTGTCAATGGCGCTACGTGGAGGACAAGGGGCTGCTCACGCTGCCGTACTTCGGCAGCAAGATGATCTTCGGATCAGCGGACAACCCCAACAACCTCGAAGGTCCCCATGTGGACTTCGGGTGGATGGACGAGGCGGGTCTGATGTCGCGTCTCGCCTGGGATGTCCTGCGCCGCCGTACAGGAGCCTGCTCCGGACAGATCCTCATCACCACCATCCCCTACTTCAGGGGCTGGCTGATGACCGATTGCTATGAGCCCTGGGTCAATGGCACCGACGAGGGCCTTGTCGAGTGGATCAAGTGCTCGTCCTCAGACAATCCCGAGTACTCGCGCGAGGAGATTGAGTACCAGCGCAAGCACATGCGCCCCGACAAGTTCGCCATTTACTACCTGGGCGAATGGGCTAAGCCCGCTGGACTCGTGTTTCCTACCGACATCACCGAACCAGCGCTCGTGGACCTCGCCAAAGAGTTCGCGTGGAACGATTGTGAGTGCTGTAGGGGCTCGATTCCCCACGAATGGCCCGCCTATGCAGGCCACGACTGGGGTTTCAACGCTCCCACAACGGGTGTGTGGGGCCGATTGAGCCCCGATGACGTGCTCTACATCGTCGCGGACTACCAATTGGCCGGTCTGACCATCGAAGAGCACGTCGATGAGTGGAAAATGGCGGGTCTCAACGAGGTAGACGGGGCCTTTGGCGATCCCGCAAGCCCTGAACAGTGGCTGAGAGCGGCGAATTGCGGCTATCCGATCGAAAAAGCCGACAATTCCATCTCCTCAGGCATCGATGCCATCACCGACAGGCTCAAAAGCGGCCGGTTGAAGGTCTCGCGCGAGTGCCAGAACGTCATTGACTGCTTCGACAGCTATGTCTGGGCCGAATCCAAGGACAACGATCAAGAATTCCTGGATAAACCCGCCAAACCACAGCCTGCTGAGCACGTTATGGACGGTTTGCGCTATTTGGTGGTCTCCGTGGCCCAGATTAGCCTCCAGCCGACCAAGACAGTGGTTGATTCGCGCACCAGGAACGTTGCCTGATGGCCCGCGTGCCCTTCAGCAAGAAGGTTGACGAGCCCGCACAGCGCCAGAAGCCCCAAAACAAGGGGAACACGGCCAAGGAGGCTCCCACGGGGGTCGAGGACGGCCCCAAGACGGGTGTCCATGGCACTGGGGGCAAGGGAACGCGTCCGGGCACCGTCACACCGGGCACAGTGCGACCCGCCGACGTGGTTTTGCCCAATGTCATGCATCCCACCATTGAGATGGACGATCACGACTTTGCCGATGGTCGTCGGCAGCGTCGTGAAGGCCCATCTGACTACGCCAAGCCCTTTGGGCGCTATGCGCCCGATGATCCACGCATTGTGAGCCGCCTCTTTGGGGTGGATATGGGAGATATCGACTAGTGGCGATCAACGCCAAGCAGGTTATGCCGCAGCGCAACGCTGGGCTGGTGTCGCGCATCACAAAGCTGTGGACGACCAGCACACCCAGCCTTGGGCCGCAGCCCCTGGAGCGAGATACCACGGCCTCGGGTTCCACCAGCGTTGAGCTGGGTTCGCGCAACCCCTGGGGCGATTTCTTCCGCACATCCACCGACAGATTGGCCACCTACGACGACGTCGAGGAGCTGGACAGCCAGAGCGAGGAGGCATCCACCGCCCTGGACATCATCTCCAACAATGCGACCTCGTCCGAGGACGGATCGCAGCACAGTTGCGACATCACCAGCCCCAATGCTCGTGTTCAGCAGATCATCGAAGAGACCGAGCAGTACACCCGGATTCATGATCGCATTGCGCACCTCACCAGGAACTGCCTGAAGTATGGGGACCTCTTTGTTGAGGTGGTCATCAACGGCCAGGGCCAGGTGACCGACCTACGCCAACTACCGGCGCGCACGATGTACCGCAACGAGGATGAATACGGCAACCTCATGATGGGAACGCCCCGCTATGAGGGAGGTAAGTGCGTCAACAACGAAGGCGAGTGCGCCTTTGAACAGCGCAACGCTGACACCAAGCAGATCATCGCCGCCTTCTATCCCTGGCAGATCATTCACCTGCGTTGGAATCACGACGGCACCAACAAGTACGGTCGCTCTCACCTTCGCGTAGCGCGCTCAACCTGGAAGAAGCTACACGCCGAGGAAGAGTCGCTGATCATGGGGCGACTGGTGCGCGCGCTACTCAAGCTGATCTTCTACATCGATACCACGGGTCAGTCTGAGGCGCAGAAGCGCGCGACGGTTCGTGAGTTCAAGCAGGCGATGAATCGTCGCGTGCAGATCGATGGTTCGCGCGAGTCGCCGTGGTCTGTCATGACCGATTACTACCTGACCACCGAGACCATCCCCATGCGCGGTGGCCAGGTCGTGCAGTCGCAAAGCAAGATCGACACCATCGATCCGCGCAACGAGGGGCTGCAGCAGATCGAGGATGTAAAACACTTCCACCGCAAATTCCTTGGCGTGCTGCGCGTGCCGCGCTCGTACCTCGGGTTTGAAGAGGACACACAGGGCACAGCACAGCTCAGCCAGGAAGAGGTCCAGTACATCCGCCTCCTGCGCGATGTCCAGCGCTTCATGGGCCATTTCATCTGGCATGTGATGGCCATCGCCCAGGTCCTGCAAGGAATGGACCCCTGGTCGGCGGACAACAAGGTCGAGACAGCGTGGCCATCGCTCTCGGTGAACGATGAGCTGAACGATGCTCAGGCCGAGTACCAGCAGGCGCAAGCCATTGCCATCCTGCTGGGCACGTCGTCGCTCAACCAGACTCCCGTGGTGTCGGTTCGCTATGTGCTGGAGCACTATCTTGAACTCAACGAAGAGCAAATCGAGGACATCATGGAGGAGCTGGAGAGCAAGCGCCAGGCTGACCTGGAGGCTTCCATCGCTGCAGCCCAGGCTGGCGCCAGGGATCTCGCGCCCACCAACGCCCCTGTGATCCATCAGAAGGAGCCGCCGGGCTCGACGCGCTCCGTCAAGGGCGTGGACACGTCCACGCGCCTGACCACCGTCGATACTGACGCTGCCTGAGGAGCGACGATGAGCACGACGACTGGTGATCTCGGCGGTGGGGTTCCCAAGGGATTCAAGCCCATCAAGAGAACCCCGCCCAAGGTGGCTGTTCAGCCCAAGGCAACGACTCCCAAGAAGAAGGGTGGCAAATAGATGAACCAACAGCACGAGCTGACGACGACACTGACGTCTGATGCGATGGCGTCGCTGCTGCCGCAGCTTATCACCATCCTTCAGGAGTCCATTGACGGCGAAGGCAAGGAGATCAACAACGGGGTGATGCGCATCCGCGTCCCCTTCTATGTTGCGGGCAGCACCAGCAAGGTGACTGGCTTCGACAAGAAGGTGATGTGGCCGTCGTCAACCCTGGATGCCATTATCCAGGAGGGCAACGCGCAGGTCGCGGCAAAGCGCCAACCCCTCACTGTTTATCCACGACATTCCCATGCACTGAGCGGCGCACATCTGCCGTGCGGCGACGTAGTGCAACTCGAACGCAATGGCCGCCTTGGCATGGCGACCATCGAAGTGGCACCGACCAGCATCGGCAAGGACGTGCAAATTCTTGCGCGCACCGGAAAGCTGAATGCCGTGTCGTTGCGGTCGCGTAACGGGGATCACGTTCTGGCGGACGCGATGCTCGACAACGAACCAGTCCTTGTCTGCGAGAAGCTGGGCATGGCAGGGATTGACTTCGCACCTGACGATCCAGCTCAGGAAACCTTCGGCATCGAGATCCTCAACGAGAACGCCGTGGCGGTGCCCGTTGAGGTGGAGACAGAGCCGAAGACAAGCAAAGAAGGGAGCACAATGCCTGATCCCACTCCGCTGACTCTGGAGTCGCTTCGTCGCGACCAGGCAGCGCTGGTGGCAGAGATCGAGAAGCCCCTTCGGAACGAACTGGAGCAGGCCAAGGCGACCATCGCCACCCTGACCCAGGAGAACGGGAAGCTCAAGGCGTCTGCGGACGCGGCCGAGCTTGACGAGTTCGTGAGCCAGATGGCAAAGCGTACCTCGGACCCGGTCAAGTTCCGTGAGGTCTTCAAGGCGCTGTGCCAGGAGAAGAACATCACCAACGTCGCATCGGCGACGCCGCATGTTGTTCCTCTGCTGCTCGGCGCTCTCGATGCTGCGACCGCAGCACCCGCACAGCCCGCCGCACCGGCGAAGTCTGTCGAGACCATGCTCCAGGAACTCTTTCCTCGCAAGGAAGGAACTGGCGCAACGGCACCGGCAGCAACCGGCACGGCACCCGAGGGTGAGGCACTGACCCAGGAGCAGACGAGCGCACGCGCATCGGCTCGGACGGTTGGTGGTCTTCTCCTGCCTGACGATGGAGGTGCATTCTGATGCCCGACGTCGATCCCGCAGCAACCTCGGGAGACGCCATTCTCGACACCAGGATGAACGCCATCTCGATGCGCCTGACCGATACGCAGGCTCTCGATCGGTACAAGGCGATCCTTCTGGACCGTTGGAGCGGCAAGGCAAGCGGCAAGTACGTGCCCGATGCCGACTGGCTGGGTGAGCCCTCCGAGCAGAAGGGCTTTCCGAAGCTGAAGAGTGAGCGCGACAAGCTCAACATGGCCATGATCCTGGAGAACCAGGCGCGCTTCCAGCGCTCCCGGCAGCTCCCGGTGGAGAACGGCCATGTGATCCTTCAGGACACGGCCACCACGGATCTGGCGCTGCCTACGCGTATGGTCATGCCGATCGTTCGGCGTACCTACGCGAACATCCAGATGCTGCCCTGGACCTCGGTCCAGCCCATGGCAGGTCCTTCGGCGTATGTGTTCTGGCTCGACTTCATTCGTGAAGCCGACAGCACCAACATGCTGAGCACGGAATACAACTACGCCCTCACCGCTGAGCTGGGCGTGCCCAAGAAGAGCAAGCTGGCTCTTCAGCGGCAGCTCCTCCAGGTCACCAAGCAGCTCCTCGGCATGGAGTGGACGCTTGAGGCCGAAGAGGATGCACGCGCACAGCTCGGCATCGACGTGGCCGCAGAGCTGACCCAGGCGTGGTCCAACGAGTTCACTCGTAACCTCGCGCTGCGCATGCTCGGCAACGTCTACGACGCATCCGTGGGCAACGCCGACGCCTTTGGGCGCCCGGTTGAGCCTGGAACGGATCTTCCCACGCTGTGGAACGGCGCCACGGCTCCGCCTATCGCGGTGTCCACCTGCCCTGCATTCGTCACGAACGACTCGGCAGAGAACCGCAAGGCGGCGATCTACAACTGGCTGGTCGATCAGGACATCGAGTACCAGAAGCGCAACTTCAAGCCAACGGATCGCATTGTGTGCGACTTCACGCTGGCAGGACTGCTGCAGAAGATGCTCACCCTGACGTCGGCCACCCGGCCTGATGGGAACAACATGGCCACTCTCGGC
>Ga0207692_10000162_pt1 | contig 21253 bp, 23 predicted proteins | sample LARL52metaG_FD_184345 | JGI IMG/M metagenome (GOLD analysis project Ga0207692, IMG submission 184345) | Corn, switchgrass and miscanthus rhizosphere microbial communities from Kellogg Biological Station, Michigan, USA - LAR L5-2 metaG... | ecosystem: Host-associated > Plants > Roots >...
ACGCGCAAGGTGCGCACCCTCGTCATTCAGGGCTTGACGGGGCCGACCTACAAGATCGGGCCCCATACGCCGGAAGATCTGATCAAGATTCTCAAGAATCCGAATGCGACGCAAAAGGAGCTTCAGACATCCAGGAGATCTTCTGGCCTCAGTTCATCAGGGATCATGACGGCACCACGCTGGAGGCCGCGGTGCGTTTCATCCTGAGCAATGCGCAGCAGGCCGGGCAGTTGCCGGCCGTGACGGGCCTTGACGGCGCACAGCTGCTCGACTGGTGTGTCGAACTGTTCGGCCGCTTCGGCTTCGGCACCGGTGGCTTCAAGCCGCTCTACAACATCTCGCTCGTGGAGATGATGCGCCTCGTCCTGTGGGACTATTCCAACGAGTACACGTTTCCGGCAAATCTGGCCCCGGGCAATGTCGACTTCATTGCCAGATTGTACGACCTCGCGCGCACGCCGACCCCGAGCAACAATTTCAGGGTGACGGCTGTGCGGGCGCGGGTGTCGGACGTCTTCCATCGGGACAATCCGCGCATGGCCGGGGTCGGCTACTACGACAGCAACGTCATGAAACTGGCGAACTTCAGCTACGCGATCATCGCCCTGCCGCATGACGCGGCCACCGCAATCGTCAACCGGCTGGGCTACTCTCCGCTGGCGCTCAACGATCCGCAGATCGGAGATTTCGGAAGGGTCGCACGTCCCGGATATGGCGTGCTGCCCGGCCTTCTGCTCTCGACGCAACCCGGCGGTGATGCGATCAATGCGCGGGCCGTGACCGCCGTCAGCATGCTGCACATGACGCGCTCGTCAAAAGTGTTCTCGACCATCACCAACGGTCACGCCAGCGACCCGCCGGTGCCGCATTTCGAGGGCGCGCCGATCAGCGCCGTGATATCCGATTGCGGATTGGCCGCGACCTATCTGGTCCCGAGCCCGACGCATCCGAACAATTTTCGCAGTTTTCTGGTGTCCTATACCTGGGACGACGACTCGACCAAGCTGGAAAACACCTTTGCGCAGTGGCCGCAGAACATCTCGCCGCCGGGGCTTTCGACCATGTTCGAAGCCATGCTCAACCGTGCCTATCGCCAGAATCCGGCAAGTCCGGACGATCCCGGCGCGAAGTGGTGGCTCTACACGGTGCTGGCGAAGTCGGCGGCGCCGGATCGCGTGTCCTGGGATTGGAGCACCTATATCACGGCGGGCGGCTTCAAGCTCGACATGACCGGCGACACCAACCAGTCGGACCTCTGCTTCCGCTATCACACCCATGCGCAATACAACAATTCCACCCATCCCACGGAGCCGCGGCTCGACAGCCGGGTCTTTCTCGCCAGTTGCTCGTACTCCCACCTCGGCGGCTGGCTCGAGGGTGCCTTCATGTCGGCCGTCAACGCGGTGGCCGGTATCGTCGTCTCGCTCAATCAGGGAAACGTCAAGGCGCTCAATGCCGAGGCGGAAAAGCTGTTCACGACCCTGACGCCCGTGATCCCGATGAAGTAGCCGTCCACCAGACCGTCGCATCATGGCCGGGCGTGTTGCCCGGCCATGGCGTTGCGCCAAGGTCGGCGTCGGACAGCGAGGCTCGGCTATAGGCCGGGACCCGGCTCGCAGGGAATGTTGTCGCCCGTCCACGGCGCCGTGGCGAACGCGCCGATCCGCGGGGCCGGATAGCACAAGCGGCCGCCCAGCTCGGCGGGCGCTGCCGAGGCGGTTGCGCTGACGTGCAGGCGCGCCTGCTTGGCGTGATGGTTGACGCGCGCCATCGCCGGCGTCGCGAGCATCGCCACCGCCAGGAATCCAGTCGACATGAGTCTGAGGCCGGTCATCGGGTTCTCCATTTTGCAATACGAGCCAAAGGCAGTCTGGCCGTGTGAGCCAGATATTCGTATTGACCGGCCGAGCGAACGCACTATTCGCTCACACGCGTTCAACCGCGCGTGAATCAGGAAATCGCGATCGATCGGCGCGCGCCGGCCCACGAAATCGTGTGGTGTGAGAGCGAAATATTTTCGCGCGCGGAGCCGTCCTTTTCGACGTGCAACCGCGCTCGACACTCCCGTCGCAGCATCACGGTTGCGATCGAGGAGAATGCAGTGACCAAGATCATATCAAGACGCGCGATGCTGACCGCTGTCCTGGCCGCGTGCACGGTTTCGTTCGCAGCCAGCCCTGCGCATATCCCGAACGCGCAGCAGCTTGTCCGGCCTGGCCAGACCGATCGCGCCGATGGCATCCCCAGGCGACGGACGGCTGCGCCGCAAACGCCGATGCACCAGGATCCGTTCGCGGACCTGCTTCTGGGCTGACCTCGGCCGGCCGGTGAGGCAGATGTATCGACGCCGGGCCGCAGCCGCCGGCTCGGCGCCGCTCAACGCACATCGCATATTGCATCTTGCATATCGTGCGCCTGGCGCTTCGGCCGGAGACGATGGTCGCGGTCCGATGCGCTGCGCCATCACTCAGGTACTTGCAAGGCGCCCGTCGATTGTGGGAACATCGGGCCGGCCGGAACGAGGGCCCCATTTCGGAATTTTTGGATCCCTCGAAACGGCCGATGTTTGTGGTGCCGCTTTTTTTACGTCGAAGTCCGTTGCCTGGACGCTACCGGTGTGGTGTGCCCGACATTCGCTTCAGCATATGAGCCAAGAGTCCGGTCGGCAAATGTCGGACAGAGATCACACCGGAAACTGAATTTGCCCCTGCTCCCGGGGTTTTGACGTTCGTGAGCAGCTTCGCCATGAAGCGATACGAACGTCAGAACCGGGACGCGAGCAACGCGCACGGACGTGAATATCTGCGGTGCCAGCAGCGACGACTGCTTCGAGGACGCCGTGATGTTTCGGTGGCTAGCGGGAATGAGCGGGGAGCCGACCCGAGGCGAGCGCTTCGCGCGGGCGTTCGACATGGCTTTGCCGGAGCTCGCGGACATGCTGCTCGCCAGGCTGAAGCATGAGGCGTCGGTCGAGCGTGCCATGCTTCTGGTCGCCTTCGCCAACATACGCGCCGAGCTCAAGATCAACAGGTCGGTCGAGAAGTCCTATGCGACCGGCCTTCCGAAAACCTATGCCGCGCAGGGGCGCATGCTGGCGTTGCAGTTCGACGACTTTCCGGCGAGCCGGCCTGAAGCGCAAAGCGTCCATGACATCCATTTCAGGCGACTCCATCATTTCTTCAGGGCCTGCGTGCTCGGTGCCATGTCCGAACGGGCGCACCAGGAAAGTGCGGCGCTCGGCCTCGTTGCCCATGTCTGGGGCGAATATGTCGCAAGCGCCGTCCGGATCACCTCGATCGCGCAGCAATCCCGAATCTGGTCGGAAGACGAGACGGACTGGTTCGCGGGGGATTCGGAGGAGGAGCAGATCAGGACGACGCTGTGCGCGATCGTTCCGGGTTTTCTGTGGCGGCACGACGCGATGCTGCAGATGGCCAGATCCAGATTTGGCGTGCTTGCCAGCGCGCTGAGCCCGCACAGCCATGAGGTGGTCTAGGTCAGCTGGTCTGGACTCCCGTCTTGGCTGCTAGGTTCTCTTCGGCGCGTTCGACCGAGACGAGCCCGTCGCAGGCCGGGCGGTGGCGCCGTGACCATGCGCGGCGTCAGGGGAGTCGCATCGAGGGAGGTGGCGGCAGCATCCAGCCCTTGGCAATCGCCGCCGCCCGCAGCGGATTGAATCTGACGTTGCTGTGGGCGAGTTCGAGGCAAAAGCCCTTCTGGGTCGCAAACCATCGGTCGATCGACGGCTGGTATTTCTCATAGTAGGCGTCGGAGTCCAGCAGATCGCCCGCCAACCTCTCATGACCCCAGTGATCCTTCCGCAGCGAGGTGAAGCCCCGCTCCTGACGATAGATGTTCTGGGCCACAATCGCGCAGAATTCCTCGAAGTCGTCCATGTGAAGGTCTTCGAACACCGTGGTGCTGATCCATTTTGCAAACATCGCGCGCATCGCGTGCACCATCTCATGGAACAGCACTTCGCCGGGCCCGTCCCCCGGGTCGATGCGGCGTTTTCGCTTGACCACCTCGCGATACGTCGCGGGATGGTATTCGATCGTGACCGTGCTGCCGTTGCCCGAGCCCAGATTGCCGGTCGGCAGCATCACGTTGGTGTCGGGATCGAGGTGCAGCCAGGTCCCGATGCGACCGAGCTTGACGGCCTGCATTTCGGGACCGTCCTTCGGATAGGCGTCCAGTGGATGGTCTGGGCTGGCGAACGCGTTGACCGGGTCGTCCTTCGTTGGAAAGTGCGGCTTGATGAGCAGCTTCCGTGCGCTCATCTTGATGAACTTGATCAGCGATCGTCCAGACTCCGTCGTTCGAATGAGGTCCAGATACCTTGCGACCTCCTTGCGGTACGCTACCGGATTTTCTTGAACGAAGATATTTCCGAAGTAGTTGAACTCGACGAACGCCATGCATCCCTCCTGTCAAACCGGATCTGCAAGCGCCTGCCGCCGTGAGTACGCTCGAGGCGCACGATGGGGGCGGCGATCTCCACGCGGACGTCAACAGCCCCGGTGGCAGCTCGATGACAACCTCGCTAAGGCGTCCTGACCGTCACAGTCTAATGAGACATGACTTTCTAATGAGACATGACTTTCTCATCGGTCAATATGAATGAGACGAGAGTTCCGTCACGCCGGAGAGCCTTTGCATCGATTGCATGTTCAAACGGCCTGGCCTTGGCCTGAAACGACAAAGATGCGGTTTGTTGCGACAAGTCGCGGTCGCGGCGCGGAGCAATGGCCGGCGCCAGCATGGCCATGCCGGTTACGCGCTCATGAGCGCGCGATCGTCTCCCAGCCACTTGCGGCTGAGCGGAACAGCGCGTCGATGACGCGCATGTTGCCGGCCGCGACCTCCGACCCGTTTTCGAGCTCCGAGCCGGTGCGGACGGCTCTCGAAAACGCCTCGCTCTGCAGATTGTACTGATCGACGATCGGGAATGTGGTCACCTCGGCCGCGCCGCCGCCCAGCACCGAGCCATCGTCGAGGAAGATGCGGCACGGCCGGTCCGCGGGTGCGTTGAACGGGATCTCGATCTCGATGCGTCCCTTGGTGCCGAGCACGTTGACACGCTGAAAGGGCACGAGCTGGGTCGAGCAGGTGAAGGTCAGATGCGCGCCGCCGAAATCGACGAGGCCCGAGGTCAGGCGATCGGTGCCAAAATCGGGATCGCGCTCGATCAGCGCGACCGCACGAAGCGGCTCGCGCCCGAACAGATAGCGCGCGGTGTTCACGGCGTAGCAGCCGATGTCGTAGAGCGCGCCGCCGCCGACGTCCTTGCGGTTGCGGATGTTGGCGGCATCGCGATTGAAATAGGAGAACGCCGTCTGCACGCTCAAAAGCTCGCCGATGCGCCCGCTCTGCACCCATTCCTTCGCCTGGCGCCATTGCGGGTGATAGCGGATCATGAACGCTTCGCAGATCAGCTTGCCGGTTTCGCGCTGCACCGCGATCAACGTCGCGGCATCCTTGGCATCGAGTGCGATCGGCTTCTCGCACAGCACATGCTTGCCGGATCGCGCGGCGCGCGCGCTCCATTCCACGTGCATGTGGTTGGGCAGCGGGTTGTAGACCACCTCGATGTCGGGATCGGCCAGCAGTTCCTCATAGCTGCCATAGGCCCGGGGAATCCCCAGCGCCTCTGCCGCGGCCTGCGCCTTGGTGATGTCGCGGGAGGCGAGCGCAACGATCTCCGTGAGCGGGCCGCGCTTCATGCCGGGCAGGCTGACCTTTTGGGCAAAATTGCCGGCCCCGAGAACGCCCCAGCGCACGGGCGCAAGCGTTTGGTTTGGCGTTTCCATCGACATCGTGTTCAACCCGAAATTTCAGCGGCTGACCGCGTGAGACGTCCCGATGCTTTACCCTAGTGAGGTGCTGCGTCTCTGTAAACCTCGGGGCCGGCAGCGCGTCGGGGCAGATGCTAGCGATGTGGCGGAGCCTTGTCCTCGACGGGAGTTTCCGAGTCCGCGGACCCGGTCGAAAGCGCGGTGCCGATCGCCGCTTCTCGTGACGGATTCGCAAAATACTGTCCGAGGAGGCGATAGCCCCAAAAGGCCTCGGCGCTGCGTGCGCTCTGGCGCAGTTGCTCGGGCGTGAAGCCGGTGTGGCGGCGCATGCGCCGGATCATGTGCGCCTGGTCGGCAAACCCCGACGCTATGGCAAGTCCGGCCCAGTCGACGTCGCCTGTCTGAAATGCCTCGTGCAGTCTGGCGTAAAGCTGCTCCGAGTGGCCAAGGCCCTGCAGGTCTCGCTCGCTGACGCCGGTCCACGATTTGATCCGCCGCGCGATCTGTCGTGTGCTCCGCCCGGCTCCGGCTCGCGCTGCTCTGACCGCGAGGTTCTGGCTCCAGTCCTTGGTCCATTTCATCGGCCTGGTCCCGACCGGGCGCATGGCGACCCACAGCGTCTCGATGCTGTCTTCGAGCGCCGAGAAGCCGGATACGGTACCATCGCGCAGAACGGCATCGCAGGCGGCGCGGCAACGCTCCAGGATCGGCTTTGGCAGGACCTCGTCGGCGGGCACGATGCGTCCCGTGAACGGACTGAGGTCGAGCCCGGTCATTGCGGAAAACGCGTCGGGGTAGAATGCGATCATGATGGCGTAGGTCTCGCCAGGGTTCCAGCTGATGGGAGGCCTGAGCTGCGCCCCTGCGAAGGACAGGCCAGGCATTTTCGCTCCGCTCCGGGGACGATCCATCTGGTCGGGCCGTTCAATAAGATGCCAGTCACCTGCCAACACCGCGGTGACGCTGCAGACCGGCGAGGCCGGGAAGAAATTGAACCTCTGGTCATGATCGAGTGCGACGCCCCGCGTGTCGCGGACGATCATGCAGAAGATGCAGTCCGCGACCGCCGGCCGCGGCCACATGATCTCGGATATGGTGTTTGACGCCATTGTCACAGCTCCCGCGCAGAGCGCAGTCGATGATGTCCGAACCGTTCAATACACTGGCTGTCCATCCGTGGCACATCACAGCGTCAGGAAATGACAGTCCAGATCCCATGCTTGACACAATGCCATCCATCGTGCCGCCGGCCCCACCTACCCATCCCAGGGACCTGCCTCCCATCAGGCTGCTGTTCGGCAGTCTCCGCAACAGCCTCGCGATCTGGTCTGACTATGCGTTCGATGTCGCGTTCAATCGCAACACGCTGTTCGGCATCGAGAGCGTCCTCGTCAATGACCCTGCCGGCGTTCGGCATATCATGACGACGAACGCCGTGAACTATGTCCGCCCGGCCATGACGCCGCGCATCTCCCGCCCCTTGATCGGCCGCGGCCTGTTCCTTGCCGAGGGCGGCGAGTGGCGCCGGCAACGCCGCCTGCTGTCGCCTTCGTTCACGCCGCACCATGTCGACATCCTGCTTCCGCATTTCATTGCGGCCGCGAGCGATCTGGCTCGCGAGTTCGAAGGGCAGCCGCGCGTCGATCTCTCCGCTGCATTCCAGATTGCGGCGTTGAACGCCGTGCTTCGCGCGCTGTTCTCGCTGCCCGATCGAGGCGAGCGTGACCGGATCGGCACCCTGGTCCGCAGATATATCACCGGGCCGGGGCGCCCGCAGCTGTTCGACGCCTTTGCAAAATCCGAGACCTCCTTTGCCTTCGCATTGGGGCGGCGCCGCGCCTTCCAGAAGCGCTGGTTCGCTGCCGTCGATGCGATCGTCACAGCGCGCCGAAGCGCCCCGCACGGTGCCGGCCATCGGGACCTGCTCGACCTGTTGATCGCGGTGCGCGATCCTGCAACCGGCGCGCCGATCGCAGCCGACGAGGTGCGCGACCAGTGTGCGACGATGATCTTTGCCGGCTATGAGACCACTGCGCGCCTGCTGTTCTGGGCTTCCTACCTGCTGACGCTCGATCACGGAGAGCAGGCGCGGCTGCGCGCCGAGGTGGCGGCCTTTCCACCCGAGCGCGTCAAAACCCTCGACGATCTCGGCCACTGGCCGCGGCTGCGCCTCGTGCTGCTGGAGGCTCTGCGGCTTTACCCTGCCGTCCCCGTCCTGGTGCGCGAGCCGATCGATGATGATGTGATCATGGGAGAGCCGGTCCGGCGTGGCATTCAGGTCTATGTGGCGCCCTGGGTCCTGCATCGCCATCGCAAGCACTGGCAGCATCCGACGGCTTTCATGCCCGACCGGTTCGCCGGCCAGTCATCGCCCTGGACATCGGGTGGCGCTTACATGCCGTTCGGCGCAGGTCCCCGCATCTGTATCGGCGCGGTGTTCGCGCTCTGCGAGGCCCAGATCATGCTGGCGACACTGTTGCACCGCTACACCCTGTTGATCGAGGATGGACGTCCCGTCATGCCAGTCGGCCGGCTGACCATCCAGCCAAGCCATGCGCCGATGTTCAAGCTCGAGAGGGCGCTGTCGCGGCGGTCATGAACACCGAAATTCCGCTCTAGGATCGCGCCCGGCGTCTGCCGATCGGGTGGGCGCCGGCAACCAAAAAGACCGCGACACGTTAATGACCGGTTCTCTACAGGATCTGGTTTGAGAGGAGCGTTCATGGCTGCCGAAATCATCAGGACAGGTGGGTGCCTATGTGGCGGGATCCGATACAGCGTGAGAGGCGATCCGTACAAGAGCGGCCTTTGCCACTGCACCGATTGCCGCCAAGTGACCGGTTCGGCCTTTCTCGCCTACGCGGATTGGCGACCGGCGCAATTTGAATGCACCGGCGTGGTCACGACCTATCGGGGACGAAGCTTCTGCCCGATCTGTGGATCGCGCCTCTTCAGCCGCAACGAGCGTCAAGTCGAGATCTACATCGGCACCCTCGACGGCGTGCCGAGTGGCATCACTCCGATTGACGAGGGCTGGATCATCCGACGCGAACCGTGGCAGCATCCGATCGAGGCAGCAGGGCAGCATGAGAAGGACGTCGCTCCCGCGCGTTGAGTTACTTTTGATTGGTATGCTTTCCTCCGGATGTCCCAAGGTCTATCTGGGTTGAAAAGACACGAGAGGCAGCGAAATGCTACCGGAACCAGTTGCTTATTGTTTCCACCGTTATCGCGGGCTCTGCCTTCGCACCTTATTCGTCACGACTTTTACTTTCATTATTGCCGCCGCTCCATTACAGGCTTCAGTAGCACCAAAAGCGTCAGCGTGCGGATACCTCGCTGGTCTAGTTGATCAGGCACCGCCATCAGGGCCGTTGTTCCTACCCAGCTATCCCACCGTCGAATCCGGGCCTCTCCATGGCGCCGCCTACCTCTATGACAATGCCGTAGCCGCCATCGCATTGGTCGGTTGCGGTGAGCAAGACAAAGCGTATCGGATTGGCTCGGCGATTCTCCGGGCCATCGATAACGACCGCACCTGGCATGATGGACGGCTCCGGAACGCTTACGCCGCCGGTGTGGTGGCGAATGGCCCCGTCAAACTTCCGGGGTGGTGGGACGATACTCAGAACAAATGGTTAGAGGATCGATATCAGGTGGGCAGCGATAATGGTAACATGGCATGGGCCATGTTGGCGTTGCTGTCGATCGATGATGTGAACACCGGCTCTCGGTTCCGCGATGGCGCTTCTCGGCTTGGCGCCTGGGTCGCGCAATGGGCCGATACGCGCGGTACTGGCGGTTTCACGGGCGGCACGTTTGGGCACGAACCGACGCCGGAAGTGCGGACGTGGAAATCGACCGAACATAATACTGACCTCGCCGCCGCGTTTGGCCTTCTTGCGATGCGTACAGCCGATTCGCGCTGGCGCGATAAGGCAACGGCTGCTGAGCACTTCGTACATACGATGTGGGATCCGGCATGCGGCTGTTTCGCCGCAGGGACCGCTGAAGACGGCGTCACGCACAATCCGATCTTGGCTCTGGATTCTCAGGTCTGGCCTTTAACAGCGCTCCCCGGAGCGGCCGAGAAATTTGCATCGGCAATTGCCACCGCCGATCAGCGAATGAGTGTCGACGAGGGCTTTTCCTATGGTGAAGACCGAGGCGGTGTGTGGACCGAAGGGACGGGCCAAATGGCTCTCTTGATGAAATTGCTCGGCATGACTGGGAGAGCAAAGTCGTTGATCGCCGTCATCGAGTCCCAGAGGTCGCCGGATGGCGGGTTCTATGCCACAACTGTCCGCGAGCTACCGACTGGATTCGTGTTGGACACGGATCCGACCAAGCCGCGACTCTATTTCCGATTGCCGCATCTTGGCGCAGCTTCGTGGGCTGCCCTCGCGGAACGTGGGTTCAATCCCTTTACGCTGACAAGAGGACTTCCGTAGTTGAGCCGCAGTGCTTCTCGTCTCGGCCAGCCGACGCAAGGTCGATTCCAGGGGAGGTCGAGCCGGGCCGACAGCGGATTTGTCGTCGGCTTGCCACGACCAGTCCCGCGCTGCCTCCGCTGGTGTCAGTTGATCAACCCTGCTTCACCACTTCCAGCACTTCGCAGAAACCGGGGGCCGCGAGCCCTGTGATGAAACTGGCGAGCGACATCTTTGCAAATGCGTAGGCCACATCAGGTGAGCCGGACGCCAGACGCCCCTCCGCGACAGCAGCACGAAACGCTGTGGGTGTCAGTCCTTCGAGGTCTTCATCGGATCTCGACCGCAGCAGTGTCCTGGAAAGGCTGTCGAGAACGATGCAACCGTAGAAGAGGCGCGTCAGCAGTCGAATGACGCACAGTCGGGCACGCAGACGGCGATCGGGGACGGCACCAAACGCTGCCTGCAACAAGATCTCCTCAAGCTCGGGCGTTTCCGCCACTTCTGTGGTCAGAATCGCCAGGTCGACCAGCGGATCGTTTCGCCACGCGAGTTCCCAGTCGACAAGCCACACATGCTCGCCGTCGAACAGGATATTTCGCACGTTCGGGTCATTGTGGCTTGAAACCGACGAGGACGGGTCCCAGGGAAGCGCCGCACGAATCAGGGCAAGGCCCTCAGCATGACGGTCCAGTTGACCGGACGCGAAGTGCCCCGACTTGGCGAGACCGATCATGATGTTCGCAATCAGCTCTGGATAGTCGACCATGGTCGGAAACAGCGGACTCGACTGTAGCTTGGCTGTTAGCTTGCCGAGCGCGCGTACCGCTCCTACAGGTCCGTCAGGATGCTGCGAGAGTGGTATGCTGGGTACGAAATCCATGATCGACAGGCCGGTCGCCGCATCCGAGTAATGAACCGCTGGCGCGGCGCCGACTGCGGCGGCTGTGGTCATGCATGAAAAGCCTCTCCGGCGATCCTGGAGTGCGATGCGTTCAGGTTCGATCCGCAGAACAAAATCTCGCTTTGCTACTCCAAAGCGAAGGATCAGGGCCCCCGAAACACCACCCTTCAGAGGCTGAAGAGCGCCTACATCCCAAGTACCGAACACGGTCTTGAGCGCAGCGCGCACGTCGTCGAGGCGTGGCTCGGGTACGATTTTCGAGTCTTGCATGCTTCGTCCAGACGTTTGAACGGCGGCTGATACCATCGGGCGAGCCACCTGTGATGGGCCTTCGGACGGAAGCCCGATGCTCAAAGTCTCTGTTTAGGACGAAGTATCCACTGGCCCACTGCTCCATGCACGTCCTGAGGCTATCGACCTCAAACTCGAGCGGTCAAGCCGCCATGTACTTTGCCCAGCAATTTCTTCACCTCGGAGACAGCAGCGTCATGCCCTTTGCTGCAACACGAAATTCGGCAGCGATGGGCCGACACCCGACTTTCGAAACGAAAGAGGCCGCCAGCTCAGGCGGCCTTGGCGTCGAGGCCGCAGATCCAGTCTTCGTCGCCTCTATTGACGATCCTGATGGGATTGCAGCATGCTCCGACCGGCGCCGCAGTCAAACCGACAATTTGCGCGACAGATCGGTGCATCGAAAATGGAGGTGCTGCCTCTCACTCCCTCGCTCATCGACCATGTCGAGGACGGTTTCCGAAAGGTCCAGCAAGAAATAGGCTCGCGGAGCGGATGCACGCCATCTGAGCCGTAAGGTCGTGTTCTTTTCCTTATCTGCCGTCGGTATGAACGGGGCGGCTTGCGAGATTGGGAATCTCTTCAGCCACGTCGAGTCTTTCAGGTCGATCCAGTCGAACTGCCGCTTCTCACCATTCACGGTGAAATCGGTCGAGCCAATGCGCAAATCCAGGCCGTTGGAACAGTGCAAGTTGATGTCTTCAGCACTGGCCGAGCCCGCCATCAAGCAGACCGCAGCGTACGCTCCGAGCCCCAGGATCGACGATCTCAACATGATGAGCGCTCCCTGCGAAGACGACAGAGCGTAACGCTACCGAATATCGACGTCAATGCGCCACTACCTCACGGATGCTCTGTTCCGCGCGGAACATCCGGCAAGCCTGTATCGATGGCGTCGGCGATTTCGATTGGCGAAACCTTCAACCGGCCGCCATCTGACACCCTGCACAGAACCGGACTAACCAATAATGCCGCGAACATAGGTCTCCGCCCGATCGAGAAGATGATCGAGCCGGCCATCGGCCGTGTCGAGAACCAGATGTTCTCGGTCCCACGGTTCATAGTCTCGGTTCACTATTTCGTCCCAGGTCGGCGGTTTGAGACCATTGATGTCGGAGGTGCGGCTTTCCGCTCGCTGCCGATGCAGAGCCAGGTCGCTGCAAACCACTTCGATCTCAGCAATGCGAGCCGATTTTTGCAAAGCGGTCTGTCGCCATCCGATGCGGCTTGCACGGATTGGATTTACACAGTCTGCGATGACGATGCGGCCAAGCGCAAGATTTTCGGCTGCCAGCGCATTGGCTATGTCGTAGCCCATCGTGCCGACGGTGCGGCCTGCTCCCCGCAAGGTCTGCTCGATGGCGTCGACACGAAGATAGGAGGCCGCGAGCCGTCTTGTCAGCTCACGGGACACCGTGGTCTTTCCGGTGCCGGGAAGACCGCCGAACACGATGAGGACAGGTGGTCGGTTCATCATGCCTCATCATCGGCCGGCATTCCGGGGCCCGCAAGAGATGCGGAACGACAAAACGCGACGTGGGCATGAGAGGTCTGCGCCCGGCGGACGGCAATCACGCATTCTCCGCACGGGCGCCATCCGCAAACTGCCCGTCGTGCCATTCTGTCGCAGCCGGGCGTGTTTTGATTTTCGGAAACAGACTTGACTTCTTCCCCAAATCAGAAGCATACTCTGCGCCGTCCCGCGCTCATCAGAGGGGCGGATCGCGATCGTCACGGACGTCGAGCGCGGGATGCGATGGACGCCTTGGCGCCGCGCGCGATTCATTCGTGCGGACGAACGGCACTGAAGCGGACGTAAAAGCGTGTGGTCCTGGCCTCCCGACGCTGAGGTCAAATCGCGTAGTGACGAACCACGCGATGACGGGGGCAATCAAGCCCGGCTCCCCGGGGAGAGCGCGCCATAAGCGTTAAAACCGTCGCGCAGGGAAGGCCGGATACGCGGCCAAACCTGTGGTGTCTGCCGCCAGCTTTTCTGTTTGCTGGCGGGCCATGGGCGCGGCCAGTGCCCGGCCTTCCCTGCGCCCTCTTTGCTTCCGGAGGGACACGTTTCATGCATTACTCGGGCATGTCGTGCCGCGAGAATGTGGCACCGTGTCTTAAGATGCGCGAGCGACGCTGCGCGCCTCGCCATGACGTCAGGCTCTTTGACATTGTGCTCTTTGACATCAAATCGGACATCATCGTTCCGGGCAAGCTCGCCGGCAGTGTTGGCGCGAAGGCCCGGCCCGGCGGGCGCCGGTCCGGGTCAGTATTCGCATTCCACCCTACTCCTGATCGTCATGCGCCGCTCAAGTCGATCGCCGCTCGAACGCAAGTATTCGCGGATCTCTTGCGGGTCGAAAGCGGGCGCCGCGGCGTTCGGTACGACGGCGTTAACCAAATTCATCTAGCCTCGAATCGGGGTGGGCCCGCGTTGGGGGATGGGCAGTGGATATTCTCTTGATGTTGGGCGGCCTCATCGTCGCCCTGATGGCGGCGGCGTGGTCGAGCGCGCGGTCCTATTTCGAGTCTGGGCGGCGCCAGGGCATCGAGGAGGCGATGCGCGAGATGGCGCGGGGCGTCAGCTCGCATTGCCAGCTCGAGGGCGGCGCATTGCCGCCCGATGTGGAGAAGGCAATGGCGGCGGCGCGGGCGACGCCGGCGCGGCGTCGCACCACCGGCAAGGCGAAGGCGACCGATCCGGTGCATGTGCAGCTCTGGATTCTCGGCAACGCGATCGGCGAAGCCTGCTGGCTCAGGGGACATGGCGCGGGCGTGCGGCGCAAGGCGCCGGCGGCGGGCCGCATCCGCCTCGACCTCTCGGTGACCGAGCTGCTGCAGCTCGGCTGGCTGGCGCATCTCGGCTTTCAGCACATGATGCCGAACTACCGCGGTTTTGAGAGCTATCGCTTCAGCGGCGAGGACGACGCGCAGGACGCCGCGCGGGCCGTCAGCCGGATCGAGGCGGCGATCCCGGCCAAGGACAGGCCTGTGGCCGATCCCTCCGCGAACTACAAGCGGCGCCTCGCCTTGATCGGCGAGTGGTGGCAGGTCACGTCCGACCGGCTGAGCGCGTGACCAAAGCGCGATGCGATGAGGCGAATCGCCGTCGCGCTCAACGTTCTCATTTGTCCTTGCGCAGCAGGCAGACCACGCGCCCCAGAGTCTGCGCGCGGAGCTGGCCGGAAATCGGCGCGTTGATCTCGGTCCTGACCGCCTCGGCTGCCTTGTTGCAAAGCTCCTCAGATGCGAAGGACGTGATCTGCACGGTCGTCGGCGGCGTCGGGCTGCCGTAGACGATCCATTGCAGCGAAACGAACAGAACCCATTCCATGTGTCATCTCCCCGGCAAGGGCGGCCGACCGTGGTGACGTGCCGGCGCAGCCGCTTGGCCGTGGCTCGCGATGCCTGAGCTGCGGTTCTAGTGGCCTACCACCAGATCATCGGGCGCTGAACGACGTCACAGACCAGCACGGGCCGGTTGCGCACGCCATGCGGCGTCTCGACGGGCGCGACGCGGACGCAGCCGGGATAGACCGCCATGTGGTAGTGGAAGGGCGCGCCCTCGAAAAAGCCGTGGATCGGGCAGAGCGATGCGAGATCGGGGCCGCAGCGGGTCAGGGGGTAGTGGCGTCCGCGCGCCTCGGCGGGGCTCGACAGGCCGGCCAGCAAGGCGACGAAGGCGGCGAGGGCGATCTTGGTTGCGTGCGGCATATGCTGATCCTGAAATGCATCGCGTTGGACAGTGAAGCTTGGTCGGAGGCACAATAGACTGTAACCTCCGCGCTCGCCAAGGGTGTGCGGTGGGTCTGCGCGTTCGAAGCTTGGGCCTAATCGGGAAGGAGAGCGCGAGCGCGCATGGTATCAAATGCCGCTTTGGTGGTTTTCGGATCGCTGCCTGAAAAGCCGGTCGGCTGGAACAATGTTGATGAAAAGCTGCGTTACTTCAAATGGTTGAGATATCTTCCGCGGGCCGTGTGACAGGCCGGTCGCGACCGTGAATCCGAATCTCCCCACAATCGCTCCGGACGAGCCGGTCTCGCCGCATGGGCAGGAGATCGAGTATGCGCTCATCCTCTCGCGCCTGATCGATGGCGTGAAGGACGACCCCGCGCGAATGCGCGCCACCGTCTACGAATATGCCCGCGCCAGGCTGCAGATCGATTCGTCGATCGCCGATGAGGGCGAACGCAAGCGCCTCCTCGGCGCGCTGGAGACGGCGATCACGGGCGTGGAAGCCTTTTCGGTGCGGCACGGGGACAACGACCGCCCGGCGCTTGCGCCGCCGCCAGCGCCGGCCCTGCAGATTTCGCTCGCAGGCCCGGCGGCCGACGGGCCGTCCGGGATGACGGCGACCGTCTATCCGATGACCCCGGCCGATGGGGACATTCTGCCGCCGGAGCGCTCGCACCAGGAGCTGCGGATCGTGCTGGAGCAACGTCCGGCCGCCCTGGCGTCGATGCTGCTGCGTTTCTCGGCCGGCATGCTGCTGTTCGCCCTGGTCGTGACGCTCGCCTATAACAAGCAGAGCCTGCCTGAATGGCGTGATCGTCTAATCGCTGCCTTGACCGGTTCTGACGATGCCAAATCCGGGACCGCCGATCCCGGCGGGACGGCCGTCGCGGCCGCTGATGCGAAGTTGGCGGCGGCTTCGCAGCCGAGCAAGCCGCCCTTTCCGCTGCCGAGCGACTACGGCATCTATGTCCTGAGCAACGGCGCACTCAGCGAACTCACCGCCCTCTCCACGCAGGTGCCGGACAAGCGAATCGCGGTGTCGACGCCGGTGAACCAGCCGAGCCTGACGACGCTGCCCGACGGCAAGGCCAAATTCATCCTGTTTCGCCGCGACCTCGTGGGCAATGCGCCCGATCGCATCGAGGTTCGTGTGGTCGCACGCGTGGTTCGGGCTCTGACCTTCGACGCCAAGGGCAAGCCGCAGCTGCAGCCCGTCAGCGACACCTGGAGCATCCGCAACGTGTCCTACGAATTCAGGGTGCGGCCGGTGCCCGGCAATCCCGAGATGCTGCTGGTGCAGCCGGAGAAGGCGGATTTCACCCTTGCTCCCGGCCGCTACGTCCTGGCCCTGAGAGGGCAGGGGTATGATTTTACTGTCGGGGGAAACGTTACGGAGCTCGCGCAATGTCTCGAGCGGACGGATGCGGCCAATGGCGCGTTCTACTCGGAATGCCAGAAGCTCTGAGGTGCCCGGCGCGATGTCCGGAGTTCAGACGTCCGAAGGTCAGAGGATCTGCCGCATACGATCGGTTGCGGCGAACACGGCTCGCGCAACCAGTCCGAGAAAATAGCTGCCCTGGATGACGGTCTGGGCCACAAAGACGGTCAGCACCGTATCGCCAAAGCCAAAGCCGCGGCCGACCGAGAAGATGGTCGAGACCAGAAGCAGCAGCAGGAGGATCGGCAACAGCACCTTGAATCGGAACACAACGCCGACCACGAATCCCACCAATGCGAGCGCAATGGCCGCGTAAAGCATTCCAGTGTCCCCGTCGTTTCGTTCTTTAACGAAATTTAGCCACAATCTACGCAGTGGCGCAAGATCACGCGCATGCCAGCGCGAGTACCGCTTAAAATTGCACGGTTCTATGCTCTGTCGATATCATCCAACCTCAAGCGGACAACCGCAGTCTTGGTTCCGCAGAATAACGACAGGCCCACGATATTCACTTGGCGTTGTAGCGAACGATCGCGGCGGTTCAAGCGGCATGTTCATGACAAAATCGCGACATCCAAAGCCCTGCTTTTGCGGGATGCCGGCGATAGTGAGGCAGTTGCGGTAGATCTCCTCTATGTGAAGTCATTTCCCCTCAGCACGGCGCATCGGCAATATTACCGGAACTTGGCCGATTCGCCATTAAGCGGTTCTGCGATAAACAGTTTTTTTCTTGGTGAGGGAGGAGGGCGGTGTGGCCTGATTGCAACTTGTTCCGCAAATCAGGCGCGGTGAGGAACTCCGCGCTTTGATGCAGGAGAATCGACCTGTAGGGTTCCGCTGAAATGAATTTTATCGGGCTGTTTTCCGGCTAATTAACATCAAGTTAGCGGTGCGGCTCGATACTGAAATGGCACTTAAGGGGCGCGATTTGCGGTTTTTGGGGACGATCACGTGGCGCTGCTTGGCCGGTCGCGCGATTTCGTCAACCGCAGGCGACGAAAAGCGAGACAATCGGGCATGTTGAAACGGGTTGGAAATCCACTCCTGGCACTGGTTGCTGCCGCGCTGCTGCCCGCATGCTCACTTCTGCCTGGAACGGGACCGAAGAGCGACGCCGTCGAGACCCAAGCCACCTCCGGCATTCGGTCCAACGCTGCGCTGCCTTACGCGCTCGTTGACATCTCAGCAGATACAATCGGTTTTCTGTCGCAGCCGAATCTCGTGACCTTCAAAGGAGCGTTCTCCGACAAGCGTCCCAAGCCGGTCCAGGTGGTCGGCGTTGGCGACGTGCTCAACGTCTCGATCTTTGAGGCCGCGCCGGGAGGTTTGTTCACCCCTGCGCAGGCGGCAGGCGCCCGCCCGGGCAACTTCGTCGACCTGCCGGCGCAGGCGGTCGACCAGAAGGGCAACATTGCCGTCCCCTATGCCGGCGAGATTCCGGCCGCGGCCCGCACCATTCCGGAAATTCAGGACGCGATCGTGGCTCGTTTACGCAATCGCGCGATCGAGCCGCAGGTGGTTGTCAGGCTGGCCGAGCAGCATTCCAGCATCGTCAGCGTACTCGGGGATGTGAACACCCCCGGCGTGCTGTCGCTCAACAGCGTCGGCGAGCGCATGCTGAACCTGATCGCCCGCGCCGGTGGACCGAAATTCGAGGCGATCGAGAGCTACGTGACGCTGCAGCGCGATGGCAGGCGGGTCAAGGTTCTGTTGAGCCGCATCGTGCACGACCCGAGCGAAAACATCTTCATTCGCCCGAACGACGTGATCTTCATCACGCGCGAGTCGCCGACCTTCACCGCATTGGGTGCGCTCAACCAGAACGTCTTCGGCTTCAACTCGGAGATTGCGTTCGATACGGAGACGCTGACGTTGGCCCAGGCCATGGGCAAGGCGGGCGGACTCAACGATCAGCAGTCCGATCCGAGTGAAGTCTATGTCTATCGGCATGAGGATCGCGTTTTCCTGCAGAGGCTCGGCATCGACACGTCGCGGTTCATCACCGAGAGCATTCCGACGATTTACCACATAAACTTGCGTGATCCCTCGGGCCTGTTGCTTGCGTCGACCTTCCAGATGCGGATCAAGGACGTGATGTACGTCGCCAACGCCAAGGTCGTAGACTACTACAAGTTCCTGACGCTCGTTAACAACACCGCGAATTCGATCTCCAACACCGCGAACACGGTGACGAACGTGAACACGGCCGTAAAGACGAGGTGGTAACGCAAGTCTGAACGTCTCGATCGCAATGCGATGACCAATCCGCGATCGAAGGTCACGGTAGAGACGTTCAGGTCTCTTCAGCTCTGGCTGACAGTTGCGGCGCTCACGTTAGCGCCGCTGTTGTTCGGATCGGTTGATCAGCTCTCGGTTGCAATCTGGACCGTGTTGCTTTCGGCCGCTACCCTGATTGGTCCGGTAAAGCCGGTTGAGACCACGCAGGTTCGCGTGCTGTGGACTCTTCTAGGCATCTGTGCGGCTTACGCGTTGGTCGCGATTGTGCAGATGACGCCTAATCTTATCACCCAGTTGGACGATCCGATCTGGCAGCGCGCCGGTGACCTGCTCGGGGTTCAACTCCCGCTGCGCATTTCGAACCGTGCGGAAATTCCGCCGGAGGCAATTGGGCACCTTTTGCTTCTCGTCACGTCTTTTGCGACTGGCTTCTTTGTCGGTACATCGAGGCGCGACGGCGACGTGCTGTTCGCATCGGCGCAATATGCGATTCTGCTCTATGCGATATATGGAATGGCAGCGTTGGTGTTGACGCCCAACTTCGTCCTATGGGCCCCGAAACTTGCGTACCGCGGCAGTCTGACCGCGACTTTCGTCAATCATAACACTGCCGCGACCCTGGTCGGTACCGGGGCCATCCTGTGGTTCTGTTCGGCCTGCCTTTCGCTGCAATCGATTCGCCTGTCCTCGATCAGGCTGCTGCTTTTGATCCCCTCGAACGAACGGATCGCGTTCAAGGCCCTGCTCCGCTCGGCGGCCGGATTGGCGTGCTTCTTCGCGCTCTTGTTCACCGGTTCGCGCGGCGGCTTGATCGCGACCGCTCTGGGCTTGCTCGTTGCGATCGGCCTGATGCTCGCCAACAGGCTGAAGCCGCGCCTCCTCTACACGCTCGTTTCGAGCTGTTTGGGGGCCATCCTCATTGGTGTGTGGCTGAGCCAGACCGGCCGCATCGGAAGCGACGGACTGTTCGACGACGGGCGATGGTCAGTCTATCGAACCTGTATCGAGGCGATTCGCCAGCGGCCGCTGCTCGGGTCAGGGGTCGGCACTTTCGCCGACATCTTCCCCTCGCTGCGACGAGCCGACTCGAGCAGTTGGGGGGTGTGGGATTACGCCCATTCGACAATTCTCGAGATTGCCGTCGAAATGGGGGTGCCGATCGCCGCGATCGTAGTGGCCGCCGCGGCTGTCTCAATCTTCATTCTTGCTCGGGCCGCACTCCGTTGCCAAGGTCGAAGCCGCAGCACACTGTCCGCAGCCACTGGGGTGGCGATGCTGAGTTATTTCCATTCGCTGATCGATTTTTCGCTGCAGATTCCTGGCTATCTTATCGTATTCGCGATTCTGCTCGGGTGTGGACTTGCACGTGCCACGGCCGAGTTGACGCCGGCCGAGCGCACGCGGATGGCCGTCAGTTGAACGGCGCGCGTGGCGGTCAATGTCCTCAGCGATTGGCGACGTGTAGATCGCGATCATTCAGCGAGACGACCGCTCCGGCTCGCGCCGACTTGATCCCGTACCAAAACTTTGCATCGGTAGCCGATTGAATTTTCAGCCATTGATAGCCGGTCTTCTGCCAAGGGCGGATTGCGTCCGTGAGATTGTCCAGAACCAGATCGCCTTTGGTCGTGGTCACAACGAGAACAAGGTGTCCAACTCCCGAGCTGGTCTTTACCACCGACAGCCGCAATACGCGCGCCGGCATTCCACTGGCAATTAGCTCATGACGCTTGGTGACGGCGTAGTCGTTGCAGTCGCCACGCGATGGCGCGATCGTCCAGCGATTCTCGATATTGGAGCCGTAGAATTTGACCGTTGGTTCTATCGCGCTGTTAACGCTGCTGTTCACGTGCGCGAGGAGCGCCGACGTCTGTCCGCTGAGCTCGATGCGGTCCTTCTCGCTCGGATCCGACCTGCACTCGGCGGGATACCGAAGACAGAAACGGACGTGCTGGAACGGAGCCAGCACCGGTGCTGCCTCGACGATCGCCGATGCAGAATCGGTCTCCAGCGAAAGTCGGTTGCGTGCCTCCGCATTGCCGGCGAGCAGACAACCGGCAAACAGTGTGGACAGCGAAATTATGAAAAAAGGTCGCGCCATGAGATGCCCACTTTGGTCGAGAGGAATTCCATCGCACAGAAGCGTGCGACCATCTGGGAATTGTCCGGTGGCGGCATTAAGGCCGCGCTAACACGTGTTAGTGCATTCGAATTTTATCGGTATTATGTGATGCGAAGGCGGTATTATGAAGCGGCAGAGTTCCATTGCTGGAGATGATTTGCGTGCCAGTTCCACGCCGTCTCGATGATAGAGTGAAGATCATGCCGGGGGGACCAGCCGATTGTGAGCTTGGCGAGCGCGTTGTCGGCGACCAGCGCCGGTGAGTCGCCCTCACGGCGGGGTCCATACCTGACTTCGAAG
>Ga0207692_10000163_pt1 | contig 21240 bp, 20 predicted proteins | sample LARL52metaG_FD_184345 | JGI IMG/M metagenome (GOLD analysis project Ga0207692, IMG submission 184345) | Corn, switchgrass and miscanthus rhizosphere microbial communities from Kellogg Biological Station, Michigan, USA - LAR L5-2 metaG... | ecosystem: Host-associated > Plants > Roots >...
GCTCCCCGCGCCGGGCGCGGCCAGATCCAGCACGCCGGCCAGCAGATCCATCGACCGGCGGTACGGCCGGGCGGTGCGGGCGCGCTCAATATCCCTGATCGTTCGCACACTGAGGCCGGACCGCTCGGCCAGTTCCTCCTGGGTCAGCCCGGCAGCCACCCGCCGGCTGCGGACGAGTTCCCCGAACCCCTCGTGCGCATCCGCGGCGCTTACCTCACCGTGCCCCATTTAGCTGCAAACCCAGCCTTTCCCCGTATTTCTGGCGATTGTGTCATGGCCGGCACCCGCGGGGCTTGGCCATTGATATCGGTCCTGCGCCGCACAGGCCGCGTCATCCGGCGGCCCGTTCGCCTGGGACTGCGCAGTGTCCCATCGGCATCAGCCGGCGAACCTCAGCGTGGGCAGCCCGCGGGCACCGACGTCGGCGACGAACAGAGCGCCGGCGTGCGGCTGGGCCGCCAGTTGCTGCTCGTCCAGGCCGTCGCGCGCGCTGGTCACGTACAGCACGCCGAGCCCCGGGCCGCCGAAGACAGGGCAGGTGATGTTGGTGGCCGGCAACGACAGCACGGTGTCGAGTCGGCCGTCGGGGGTGTAACGATGCACCGCCGACCCGCCCCACAGCGCGACCCACAGGCAGCCGTCGGTATCGAGGGTCATGCCGTCCGGCAGCCCGGCCGCGGCCGGGACGTCCACCACGCGCCTCCGGTTCCCCAGCCGCCCGGTCCCGGCGTCGTAGTCGAAGGCGTCCACGCCCTGCGTGGGTGAGTCGATGTAGTACATGGTGGCGCCGTCGGGGGTCCATGCCAGCCCGTTCGAGATCGTCACGCCGTCGAACAGCTTCGTGACCGCGAGGTCCGCGTCCAGCCGGTACACCGAGCCGGCCTCCGGCGTTTCGTCATAGGCCATGGTGCCGGCCAGGAACCGGCCGGCCGGATCGCACTTGCCCTCGTTGAACCTGGCCGGCGGGCCGGGGTGCTCGACGACCGCGACCTGGTCGAGCCGCTGCCATCCCGGGTCGAGGAGTGCGAAGCCGTCCTCGACGGCGAGGACGAGGCCGCCGCCGTGGCGCAGGCCGGCCGACCCGGCCGGCTTGCCCACACCGAACACGTCGTCGCTGCCGGTGACCGGGTCGAACCGGTGCACGAGCCCGGGCAGGATGTCCAGCCACACCAGCCGCTCCTGCTCGGCGTCCCACACCGGCCCTTCGCCGAGAGTGGCGCGGCCGTCGAAGGCAACGTCAGGCCGCAGGCTGGCTGGCATAGCGGTTCCTTTCGCGCGAGGGGCTCACTTATAGAACCCCGAAGCGGTCGTAGGCGTTGCGCAGCGTGCTCCCCGCCGCCAGCGCGTCCCTGACGCCGTTTTCCTTCGCCACCTTCTCCAGCGCGCGGCCGACCGCCTCGCTGGCGAGCCCGGCGGGGACGACGACCACGCCGTCGGCGTCGGCGACCACCAGGTCCCCGGGCTGGACCGGCAGGCCGCCGACGACGGCCGGCTGCCGCCATGCGGTCAGCGCGAGCCTGCCCTTGACGTCCAGCGGCAGCAGCCCGCGGCACCACACCGGGTAGCCGAGGGCGGCGATCACCTGAGCGTCGCGGCAGTACCCGTCGATCAGGGTGCCGCGGGCGCTCCGGACCCGCGCCGCCGTGGAGAACAGCTCACCCCAGACCGCGGCCCTGGCCGACCCGCCCGCCGCGATGAGCACCACGTCATCGGGGGCTATGTCGTCAAGCGCGGCGATCTCGCCGGTGTAGGGCTCGGCCGGGATCTCGTCCACCTCGGTGACCAGGAAAGGGTTCGCCCAGCCAGCGATCACCGCACCGTCGCCGAGCGGTCGGATGGCGGGGTCGAGTACGTGGTCCCGGTGTCCCAGGTCGTCGAGGATGTCCGACAGCACCGCCGAGGACAGCCGCTCCGCGGCGAGGCCGGGCAGCGCGCTGCGGTCTGTGGTCATCCTGGCTCCTCCGGCTGGACAAGTATCTTCACGTGTTTCGCGGGTTCGTCGCGCAGCAGCGCGAGGCCGCCGCTCACCGCGGCGCTCAGCCGGATCCGGTCGCTGATGAGCGGCGCGGCCCGCACGGCACCCCGGCCAAGCAGCCCGAGCGCGATGCGGAAGTCCTCGTCCCAGACGTGGGACAGCGAGCCGATGATGGACTTCTCGCCGACGACGAGATCCAGCGGCGGCACCGTCGCCGGCCGGGTGCCGATGCCGAGCACGACGGCCCGCCCGCCGGCGCGCAGCGCGCGGATCGCGGTCTCGACGGCCGCGGGTGTGCCCGCGCATTCGATCGCGACGTCGGCCTGCACGGCGGCGGCTTCCCCGGCGGTGACGTGGCGGTCCGCGCCGAGGCGCATGGCCAGCGCCCGGCGCTCCGGCAAGGGCTCGATCACCGCTACGCTCTGCGCGCCGAACGCGATCGCCGCCTGCAGCGCCATCAGCCCGACGGCCCCCAGGCCCACGACCGCGACCCGCTCCCCCGGCCGGAGCCCGCCGCGGCGCAGCGCCCGTACCGCCACGGCGAGCGGCTCCGCCAGCGCCGCCTCGTCGTCGCCGATCGAGTCCGGCACCGGCAGGCACATCCGCGCGGGCGCGTTGCACAGTTCCGCGAGCCCGCCGTCGGCGTGCAGGCCGAGCGCCCCCAGTGACGGGCACCGGATCACTTCGCCACGCCGGCACCAGTGGCAGGCGCCGCAGTAGACGATCGTGTCGACGGCGGCCCGCTGGCCGGGCGCCGGCTCGGTGACGCCCTCACCGGCCGCCGTGACCACGCCAGCGAACTCGTGCCCGAGCACCAGGGGTGCCCTGGCTCCGGTCACCGGGTGCGGCACGTCGACCGGGATGAACAGCGGCCCGTCCTGCCACTCCTCCAGATCGGTGCCGCAGATGCCACACCAGCTCACCCGGAGCTGGACCTCGCCGGGCCCCGGCGGCGGGGGCGGCGGCACCACTTCGACCCGCACGTCACCGCGGGCGTGCCAGCGCACCGCCTGCACGTCATCCGCCTTCCGCCAGCGGCCCGACTGCTTCGACCACGTTACGCAGCACACCCAGACCGGTCGTCGCGACGATCACTTCGTCCCCGACGCGCAGGGTGAAGTCCGGCGGCGGGACGATCGCGGTCCCGGTGAGCAGCACCACGCCTACCGGGAAGTCGAGCGCGCGGAACAGCCACCGCACCAGGTCGCCTGGGCTGCGGCGCAGGTCGGCCACCTTGACCGTGTCGCGGAACACCTCGGTGCCGTCCCGGACCACCCGCAGGGCGATCAGCAGCGACGCCAAGCCGGGGACCTCGTCCGGCGTGGCCAGGCACGGCCCCAGGGCGCAGCTTCCCGTGTAGATCTTGGCCTGCGGCAGGTACAGCGGGTTTTCGCCCTCGATACTCCGCGACGACATGTCGTTGCCGTTCAGGTACCCGACGATGTGCCCGGCGGAGTCGGCGACGACGGCCAGTTCGGGTTCTGGCACGTCCCACCCGGAATCCTCGCGGATGCCCACCGGCTCGCCGGGCCCCCTGGCCCGGCCCGGTGTGGCCTTGAGAAACAGTTCCGGGCGCTCGGCCAGGTAGACCCGTTCGTAATGATCCGGCGTCCCGGATTCGAGCACACGGGCGTCGCGGCTGCGGGTGTAGGTCACCCCGGCGGCCCAGACCTCCTGGCTGCCGATCGGCGCGACGATACGCGCGCCCGCGGGTACGGGCCCGGCCGAGTCCCCGCGCAGCTCGGCGGCGAGCGCATCCGGCACCGCGAGCAGCGCGTCGAGGGTGAGCGAGGCTTCCAGCAGTTCCCGCGGGCCCTCGCCGGCCGGGCCCCGGGCGAGCCTGTGCTCGCCATCGATGGCCAGCTGCCACAGCGCCATCCGCCTCTCCTTCCCTCCGCCCCGCGATGGTCGTTTCCCTCGGCCCCGCGCCGGGCCGCGGCTAGTGGTTGTGCCGCGGCACCTCGGCGCCGCTCGCCCCGACCAGGAAGTCAAGGTCAGCGCCCTGATCTGCCTGCAGGACGTGTTCGTGGTAAAGCCTTGTGTAGCCCCGGGACCACGGGGGCTGGGCAGGCGTCCAGCCGACCCGGCGGCGGGCAAGCTCGTCGTCGCTCACGTCGAGCGTCAGCGTCCGGCCGGGTGTGTCGAGTTCGATCCAGTCGCCGCTGCGGACGAACGCCAGCGGGCCGCCCACCGCGGACTCCGGTGCGACATGCAGCACGACGGTGCCGAAACCGGTGCCGCTCATCCGGGCATCGGAGATCCGCACCATGTCGGTGACGCCGCGTTCGAGCAGCTTGCGCGGGAGCACGAAGTTCCCGATCTCCGGCATGCCGGGGTACCCCTTCGGGCCGGCGCCGCGGACGATCAGCACGGTGGACGCGTCGACCGGAAGGTCCTCCCGCCCGGATACCTCGTGGTACTCCTCGATCGAGTCGAACACCAGGGCCTGGCCCCGGTGCTTGAGCAGGTGCGGGGATGCGGCCGACTGCTTGATCACCGCACCGCCCGGGCACAGGTTGCCGCGCAGCACGGCGGTCCCGGTGCCGGGTGGCTGGAGTGGGGCATCCAGGCTGGCGATGACGTCCCTGTTCCAGCATTCGGCGCCTGCCACGGTCTCGGCCAGGGTGTGTCCGGTCACCCCGATGTGATCGTTATGCAAAAAATCTTGCAGTTCCAGCATGACCGCCGGAAGCCCGCCCGCGTAGCAGAAGTCCTCCATCAGGTAGCGCCCGGAGGGCATCAGGTTGACCAGTGTCGGCACCGGCCTGGCAAGCTCGTCGAAGTCGTCGAGGCGGAGCGGGACGCCAAGCCGCCCGGCGATGGCGAGCAGGTGGATGACCGCATTGGTGGACCCGCCGATCGCCGCGTTGACACGGATCGCGTTCTCGAACGCCTGCCGGGTCATGATCTGCGACGGGCGCAGGTCCTCCCGGACAAGCTGAACGATTCGCTGGCCCGCGGACTGCGCCGTGACGTAGCGGCGCGAATCGGCGGCCGGCCACGCCGCGGACCCGGGAAGCTGCATGCCCAGCGCCTCGGCCATGCAGGCCATCGTGGAAGCGGTGCCCATCGTCATGCAGTGCCCGCAGGACCGGGCCATGCCGCTCTCCGCGGCCAGGACCTGCTCCTGGGTCATCCGGCCCGCGACGAGTTCGGCCTCGAACCGCCACACCTGGGTGCCGGACCCGACATCGGCGCCCCGGAACTTGCCGTTCAGCATCGGGCCACCGGTGACCATGATCGCCGGGAGGTCGGTGCTCGCCGCCGCCATGAGCATCGCCGGGGTGGTCTTGTCGCAGCCGGACAGCAGCACCACGCCGTCCAGCGGGTTGGCCCGGAGCAGTTCCTCGACCTCCATGGCCATGAGGTTGCGGAACAGCATGGCGGTGGGCCGCATCAGGGTCTCGCCCAGCGACATGGTCGGGAACTCCAGCGGGAACCCGCCGGACTGCCAGACGCCCCGCTTGACCGCGTCCGCCACCGCGCGCAGGTGCGCGTTGCAGGGGGTGAGTTCGGACCAGCTATTGGCGATGCCGATGACCGGCCGGCCATCGAACACCTCGGGTGTCATCCCCTCGGACCGCAGCCACGACCGGTAGATCATTCCGGCCCGGCCCTCGGCAGCGAACCAGGCGCCGCTGCGCGGCCGGCCAGCCTCCTCGGAATGATCCCCTGCAGCGGCCATCGCGTCCCATCCCGGCCCGCAGTCCGGCCCCGGCCTCCGGCTGCGCGGACCGCGTCCCTCATCCTGCGCCAGCCCGTCGGCCGGTCACCCCGAAGGCCTACCCAGCGCCCACCTGCGTGAAGCTTTTCATCAGGCGAATATTGAACGCTCCACCGTGATCACGCGGGATGCGTGGGACGATGCTGCGCCGGGCTGGCAGATGGCCGGCGCACCGCTACAGCCCGGTCCGGGCGGTAAGCCGTCCTGACTTCACGGCCGCCGCGAATGCCTCATAGTCCCTTTCGTTCTGGTCGGCGTAGGCGGCGCAGAAATCGGCGATCGCCCGGTCAAAGGCATCTCCCTTCCCCAGGTAGGAGGCGATGGCGATCCGGTCGCCCCAGCGGGCATGGGCGCGGGCGAGGGTGGCGGCGCAGATGCGCGCGTAGAGTGTGGCGCCGGGTACGAGCATGTTGTCGACGTCGGCGCTGCCCTTCCAGTCGTGGAACTGGCGCACGTAGTAGTCGCGGGCCACGCCGTCCATTCCTGTCATGCGGATCCAGCCGAGGAAGATGTCGGTCGCCGCCTGCATCAGCCGCTGGCCGGCCACCACGCGCTGGCCGTGGTGCCGATAGGTGCTCTTGCCGGCGAATCGTTCGAGCACGGAGGCTTGCGCCTCCTTGACCTGCAGGAACAGCGGGTCGTTGTGGTCGCGGCCCATCATCAGCATGATGTAGCAGCGGGTTCCCACGCTGCCCACGCCGACCATCTTGTAGGCCGTGTGGACGTAGCGGTACTCCTCCACCGGATGGTGGTGGTGCGCGAGGGTGCGCCGGTAGCTGCTGAGCAGCTTTTTGATCAGCGGCGCCGGGTCGTCCCACGCCGACCCCGGCATGACGAGATCCTCGATCGGGATGATCAGTGGCGGGTCGGCGACGATCCGCAGCTCGCCGTCGACCTCGGTTGCGCGCTTGGTGAACACCTGGGTGTTGTCCCGGGTGTGTGCCTTGGTCACGTCCCGCTCGAAAGCCTGGGCCTCGGCCTGGCTGACCCGTTTGACACGGACCTCCTGGCGGACCAGCTTGAGGAGCATCCCGGCTTCCAGGTGGTCGTACCACACGTGCAGGGTGCCCATCCTGGCGGCCTGGCGCATGCGGTCCCGGTACTCGGCGACCCCGGCCATGACGATGGCGCGCCGGTCGGCCGGGGAGAAGCCCCGGTCGCGCCCCATGATCTCGAAGCTGGCTGCCAGGCGCTTGACATCCCACTCCCACGGGCCGGGCAGGGTTTCGTCGAAGTCGTTGATGTCGAAGATCATCTGGCGTTCGGGGGTGCCGAACAGGCCGAAGTTGGACAGGTGCGCGTCACCGCAAAGCTGCACGGTGATCCCTGACACGGGGGTGGCCGCCAGGTCGGATGCCATGATCAGCGCGCCGCCCCGGTAGAAGGTGAAGGGCGAGACCAGCATCCGGCCGTACCGGATAGGGACCAGTTGCGGCACCCGTGAAGCCGCCTGCTCCTCAAGCAGGGCAACCGGATCCGGGCGATCGGACGCGGGTGCCCACCGGCCGTGGGCCGACCGCGGTGCCCCGGTCCGTGCGGTCCGGCCCCGGGCAACCCGCTGATCCACCGTCAAGTGCGCCCGCCGCCAAGCTGACGCAAACGGCGGGACCCGTACCCCCGGCGTGTCAGCCGGGCCGGATTCCGCAGAGTTTCGGCTTGCAGCCATCCGCTACCAGCGCTCCACCAGATGCTCGCGTCCTGGCGGCGGCTCATAGGGTTCCGGCCAGAAATCCGTGACCCGGGTGATCAGCCCGTCGGCGAATTCGAAGAACGCCATCGCATCGTCGGTGCGCCCATCGAGGTGCCACTCGAACCAGACCACCCCGTGCTGCTCGTCAGCAATGACGACCTTGGGCCGCAGGTGCCAGTCCCCCGGGTATTCCTGGTTGAACTGCAGGTAACGGTCACGTCCCCGGATGCGCTCCCGCGACTGCGGAATCTCGTAGACCACCGCGGGATGCAGCAGCCCTGCCCAGGTATCCCAGTCCCTGGCTTCCAGGCTTGCGATGAAGCGCTCCACCAGCTCACGGTTGCCGCTCACGTTCGGCAACCTACCGCACCGGGCCGCCGCACCCGGTGGCCGGGCGCTTCGCGGCTCATCCGTCCTGGGTGATGTCCCGTGCGGCGCCGGCCGGTTCGATTCAGGACTAGTCAAGCGCGCAGAGAGGCCGACATGGGGCTGGGTCAAGAGGAGCAGGTCAGCCGCGCTGCCGGGGCCGCGGCCGCGGCGGCCGGGATCGTGCTGTTGACCCTGGCGTCGGCGCAGTTCTTGATGACGCTGGACAGCTCGGTCATGAACGTCTCGATCGCGACCGTTGCCAAGGACGTCGGCACGACGGTGACCGGGATCCAGACGGCGATCACCTTCTACACCCTGGTGATGGCCTCGCTCATGATCACCGGCGGCAAGATCGGGCAGATCCTGGGGCGCAAGCGCGCCTTCGCGCTCGGCTGCGTGATCTACGGGTGCGGGTCGCTGATCACCGCCTTGTCGCCGAATCTGGTAGTGCTGATGCTGGGCTGGTCGGTCCTGGAGGGAGTGGGGGCCGCGCTGATCATGCCTGCGATCGTGGCGCTGGTGGCGTCCAACTTCGCCCGCCCGCAGCGCCCGCGCGCGTATGGGCTGGTCGCATCGGCCGGGGCTATCGCGGTGGCGGCCGGGCCGCTGATCGGCGGCCTGTTCACCACGTACCTGTCGTGGCGGTGGGTATTCGCCGGGGAAGTCCTCGTCGTGCTGGTCATCCTGGCGCTCATCCGCCGCATCGCCGACACGCCGGCCGCGAAGGGCACACGGCTGGACCTGGTAGGCACCGTCCTGTCGGCGCTGGGCCTGGGGCTCATCGTGTACGGCATCCTGCGCGCCGGGACCTGGGGGTTTGTCCAGCCCAAGGAGGGCGCCCCGCAGTGGATTGGCTTGTCGCCGGTGATCTGGCTGATTCTGGGTGGCGGGCTGGTGCTGCGGGTCTTCATGTGGTGGGAGATCCACCGTGTCCAGCGCGGCGGCGCGGTGCTTGTCGACCCGGCGATCCTGCGCAACCGGACGATGCGGGGCGGGCTTATCTCGTTCCTGTTCCAGTACCTGCTGCAAGCCGGCCTGTTCTTCGCGGTGCCCCTGTTCTTGTCGGTGGCGCTCGGCCTGTCGGCGGTCGCGACCGGTGTCCGGCTCCTGCCACTGTCGATCACCTTGCTGCTGGCCGCCGCCGGTGTGCCCAAGGTCTTCCCGAACGCCTCCCCGCGCCGCGTGGTCCAGCTCGGCTTCCTCGCCCTGTTCGCCGGCATCGTCATCCTGGTGGCGCTGCTCGACGTGAGCGCCGGGCCCGAGATCATCACCTGGCCGATGCTGCTCGCCGGCCTCGGCGTCGGCGCGCTGGCCTCCCAGCTCGGCAGCGTCACCGTCTCAGCGGTGCCCGACGAGCAGAGCGGCGAGGTCGGCGGCATCCAGAACACCGTCACCAACCTCGGCGCCTCCATCGGAACCGCGCTGTCCGGAGCGATCCTGATCGCCGCGCTGACCTCGTCGTTCCTCACCGGTGTCCAGAACAATCCCGCCGTGCCCAAAGACGTCGCCGCCCAGAGCCAGGTACAGCTCGCGGGCGGCGCTCCGTTCATGTCCGACAAGGACCTCCAGGCCGCGCTCAGCAAGGCGGGCGTCACGGGCAAAACCGCGGACGCGATCGTCACCGAGAACGCCGACGCGCGCATCGACGGGCTCCGCTCGTCACTGTCGGTGCTCGCCATCTTCGCCCTGATCGCCTTGTTCACCAGCCGCCGGATCCCCGCTGAGCAGCCCGCCGCCACCGCCGAAAGCGAGACCCCGGCCTGACCGCCGGCTGCATATCTGGCGAATTCTCGATCCTGGGCACGGGCCCGTCATATGCAGGGTCTGGTGGGCGCAACTGGGTTCGAACCAGTGACCCCTTGGTTGTAAGCCAAGTGCTCTACCCCTGAGCTATGCGCCCGCCGTCGGAACGGCCGGGCCCAGCGTACCGGCTCAGCGGGTGGCGAGGTGGCGGGCGGCGAGGTCCGCGACGGCCTGGCTGACCGCGACCCGGTTGCGCAGGCGGCCGAGCCGGGCGTCCATGGCCGGGCCGGCCACACCGCCAAGGAGCGCCTGTTCGAAGTGGATCGCCCCGATGTACGCCGCGGCGAACCGGATCCCCTCAGCGAGGGCCGCGCGTTCGGCATCGTCAAGACGCCGCCAGCGGGTGTAGCCGTCCAGGACGGCGGCGATCCGCCCCGGATCCAGTGAGATACGCCACGCCTGCGGCGAACCGGCGGGCAGGCCCGCGTCGAGGTGGCATTCGAGCAGGCAGTAGCCGAGGTCCACGATCGGCAGCCCGAGCCCGCCGTTCTCCCAGTCGATGAGCACGACCTCGCCCACCCCCGTGGCGACCGCGTTGCCCGGCCAGGCGTCACCGTGCACCACCGCCACGGGCAGGCGCGCGAAAGCGTCCCGTGCCGCCAGGAGCGTCGAGCGGAACTGCGCGTGCAGCGGGCGCCACTCCCCCGGCAGCAACGGCGCGACCGCGTCGAGCCGTCCGAGCGCGGCCGGGACCGCGGCCGCGGGATGCCACGACGCCAGGCCCACACCGGCCGCCGGGCCGAGCGCATGCAGCCGGCCAAGCGCCGCCCCCAGCAGCCCGAGGCGCCCTCCGCCGGACGAAACCGCCCGGCCCGGGATGTAGGTGGTCGCCAAGGTCAGCCAGGCACCCGCCACCCCGATCAGGTCACCGGTCCTGGTCGCGACCACGCGCGGCGCCGGATAACCCTGCGCGGCCAGCCAGTCCAGCGTGGCGGCGCGGCCCTGCAGCCAGTCGGTGACCGACGCGGTGCCGCAACCGCGGAAGTGCGGGGCCAGCAGCACCTCGCAACGGTAGGCCCGGACCAGCACCACGTCTCCGTTCGGTTCCCGCATCCGGTACCCGACCTCGGTGCCGGACACCGAACCGTGGAAGCGCCGCACGGACGCCGGGTCGAGCCGGTATTCGCGAAGAATCCGGCCGACCACGGCGGCATCGGTCATGGCCCGGCCATCACCGGGCGGCCCCGCGGCCAAGGACGCGCTCGAGCGCCAGGGCAACCTCCTCGGACAGCCCGGGCGCGCGCACCGCGCTGGGCCCCACCGACTCTGCCGCCAACGAGGTGTCCGGTGCAACGGTCATCCTGCAGTCGCGGCATTCCACCTCACCGAGCCGGCGCACCAAGTGCACGCTGCCGCACTGGCGGCACTTGTCCAGGTCGGCCGTCCAATCGGCGGACGCCTGGCAGCCGGGGCACACCAGGACCTGCTCGTCGCCCTTGACTCCGCGGCGCCAGGGGCTGTGCCCGCGCGCCGGGTCCACCTGCCGTGCACCGCAGCGATAGCAGGGCATCTGGTTCCGCTTCCTCGCCAAGCCGGGCCTGCCCCTGGAGGGGTCAACCCAGCGCGGCCAGCGCTTTCTGGTAATCGGCGATGTCGCGCGCCTGCGGAATCGGGTGGACCACCCTCCAGCGGACCACGCCGTCCTTGTCGATGATGAACGTGCCGCGCACCGCCAGGCCGCGGTCCTCGTCGAACACGCCGTACGCCTGCGCCACGCCGCCGTGCGGCCAGAAATCAGAGAGCAGGCCGAACTCGAAGCCCTGCTGCTCCGCCCAGACCCGGTGCACCCACGTCGAGTCCACCGACACCGTCAGCAGTTCCACGTCGTCCCGGTCGACCTCGGGGAAGTCGTCCCGCATGGCGCACAGCTCGCCGCTGCACACCCCGCTGAACGCGAGCGGGTAGAACACCAGCACCACGTTCTTCTCGCCGCGGAAGCCGGACAGCGTGACCGGCTGCCCGTGCTGGTCCTTCAGCTCGAAATCGGGGGCCTGCTGGCCCACCTCAACCGCCATTCCCCGGTCCCTTCTGCCGCGGCAGCCGGCCCACACGGGCCTGCCGGGCATGACGTGCTCGCCAACGTGCCCAGTGTGCCACCACGGCGGACCCACCCGCGCCATTCCGTCGATGGATCGTGACATGACCGCAGCCCGCGCGTCACCGCCCCGGTACCTGAGGCCGTCCGGCACCCACACACGCCCACCGGCCGGACGCGCCGCCATGCCCCGTAAGGCCTAGCGAATCAGCGCCGCGCTCTCGGCGCGACCAGGCGCGTGCCCAGCCAGTCGCGCCCGGCAGACAGGCTCGACGTCTGGGACAGCCCGGCGGTCGGTGCCACTTCCCCGATCTCGCTCGGCTCGACGTAGTTCTCCCGGCCCGGCTTGGGCGTCAGGAGCCAGATGTACCCGCCGTCGGCGAGCGGCGTCAGTGCATCCGCCAGCGCGTCGAAGAGGTCACCGTCCCCGTCACGCCACCAGAGCAGGACCACATCGACCACGTCGTCGTAGTCCTCGTCGACAAGTTCCACGTCCTTTTGCTGGGTGATCGCTTGCCGCAGCGCTTCATCACAGTCGTCTGCGTAACCGATCTCCTGGACCACCTGGCCCGGCTTGATGCCGAGTCGCTCGGCCAGGCCAGGTTGATCCTGAGCCTGGCGCGCGGTCGCGCTCACTAACCCCTCCTCAAGCCCTTTCTCACGGCGCCAATTCGCGCGCTAGCCTCCTATCCCGGCCACCCTGCCCGGGATACTGGCACCAGGCGCGCTACGTCCGCGTCGGCACTTCTTGCCCGCACAGTCCACACTGGGTCGGGCCCCCGCGCAAGTGTCAAGAGGCTCAGACACGAAATCTGATCTCGCGCGAAGCGTTCCCACTTCACCCAATGCCTACCCGAGGAAAGACATTCGTACCTGTCTATCCGGATTATCGACATTCAGGTCTACCAGCGCTACCGACTGCCAGGTCCCCAGCGCCATCGACCCGCCCAGGACCGGGATCACCAGAAACGGCGCAAGGAACGCTGGCAGCACGTGCGAGCGGCCGTGCCCGCGGGACCCGTGCGCATGCCGCCACCTGTCGTCGGCCGGCAGCAGTCCGGCCAGCACCGCCAGCAGGTCCTCGTCGCTGCGCGCACCGAGTTCCATGAGCACGAGGCCGACGGTCGCGTGCGGGACGAACACGTGCAACAGCCCGTCCCCGCCTGCTGATGCGCGCGCGGCGAACCGCGCGCATTCTCCGGTGATGTCGGCGACGCGCTCACTGCGCCCGGTTGCGACCGCAAAAACTTCGGTTTCCATGCCGAACGATCTTCCCTCCAGCCCGCAATCCGCACATCCTGCCGCGTCCCGGGGCGGCCAGGTGCCAGGCACGCCGGGGCGAAGATGCGTTTAGGCCGCGCACGTATGAGAATTGGTCTGGACAACCTCCTACGCGCGGGCGGGTCACCAGCCTCCTGCGCAGCACCGAAGTGGCGGCGACCAGCCGCCCACCCCAGCGGAAGGCGGGATAGCCCGTGGCTGCCGGTCGTCAGCGCTTCTCCATCATCAGCGACGGACTGCCCACCCAACTGCCGGACATCGACCCGGACGAGACCAGGGAGTGGGTGGACTCGTTCGACAGCGTGGTCCGCACCCGCGGCCGGGCCCGCGCCCGGTACGTGATGCTGCGCCTGCTGGAACGGGCCCGCGAGCAGCAGGTGGGCGTGCCCGGCCTGCGCAGCACCGACTACATCAACACGATCCCGCCCGAGCGGGAGCCGTGGTTCCCCGGCGACGAGTACGTGGAGCGGCGGATCCGTGCCTACATCCGGTGGAACGCCGCCGTGATGGTGTCCCGGGCGAACCGCGCGGGCCTGGGCGTCGGCGGGCACATCGCCACCTACGCCTCCGCGGCCAGCCTGTACGAGGTGGGCTTCAACCACTTCTTCCGCGGCAAGGACCACGGCGAGTCCGGGGACCAGGTATTCATCCAGGGGCACGCCGCGCCCGGCATCTACGCCCGCGCGTTCCTGGAGGGCCGCCTGACCGAGGCGCAGCTCAACGGCTTCCGGCAGGAGCTGTCAACGCCGGGTGGCGGGCTTCCTTCGTACCCGCACCCGCGGCTGATGCCCGACTTCTGGGAGTTCCCCACGGTCTCCATGGGCCTCGGCGCGCTGAACGCCATCTACCAGGCGAGGTTCAACCGCTACCTGCTCGCCCGGGAGATCGCCGACACCAGCAGGTCGCACGTCTGGGCGTTCCTCGGCGACGGCGAGATGGACGAGCCGGAGGCGCTCGGTGCCATCGGCCTGGCCGCCCGCGAGGAGCTGGACAACCTCACCTACGTGATCAACTGCAACCTGCAGCGGCTGGACGGCCCGGTGCGCGGCAACGGCAAGATCATCCAGGAGCTGGAGGCGATCTTCCGCGGCGCGGGCTGGAACGTGATCAAGGTCATCTGGGGCCGGGACTGGGACCCGCTGCTGGCACAGGACACCGACGGCGTGCTGGTCAACAAGATGAACACCACGCCCGACGGGCAGTTCCAGACCTACGCGGTGGAGACCGGCGAGTACATCAGGGAGAACTTCTTCGGCGGCGACCCGCGGCTCCGCGCCATGGTCGCCCATCTGAGCGACGACCAGCTCCGCAACCTGTCCCGCGGCGGCCACGACTACCGCAAGGTCTACGCCGCGTTCAAGTCGGCGACCGAGCACGTCGGCCAGCCGACGGTGATCCTGGCCCACACGATCAAGGGCTGGACGCTCGGCCCGGACTTCGAGGCGCGCAACGCGACCCACCAGATGAAGAAGCTCACCGTCGCCGAGCTGAAGGAGTTCCGCGACCGGCTGTACCTGCCCATCCCCGACGCCGCCCTGGAAGCGGAACTGCCGCCGTACTACCACCCGGGCGAGAACTCCGACGAGATCGAGTACATGCGCGAGCGGCGCGCCGCGCTCGGCGGTTACCTGCCCAAGCGGGTGGTCCGCGCCAAGCCGCTCACGCTGCCCGGCGACGCGGTCTACGACGAGCTGAAGCAGGGCTCGGGCAAACAGGCCGTCGCCACCACGATGGCGTTCGTCCGGCTGCTCAAGGACCTGATGAAGGACCAGGGCATCGGCAACAGGTTCGTGCCGATCATCCCGGACGAGGCGCGCACGTTCGGCATGGACTCGCTGTTCCCCAGCGCCAAGATCTACTCACCGCACGGCCAGAAGTACGACGCGGTCGACCGGGCGCTGTTGCTGTCCTACAAGGAGTCCGAGACCGGCCAGATCCTGCACGAGGGGATCAGCGAGGCGGGCGCGATGGGCTCGGTGATCGCGGCCGGCACCGCGTACGCGACGCACGCGGCGCCGATGATCCCGGTGTACGTGTTCTATTCGATGTTCGGCTGGCAGCGGACCGGCGACCAGATGTGGGCGTTCGGCGATCAGCTCGGCCGCGGGTTCCTGCTCGGCGCGACGGCGGGCCGCACCACGCTGACCGGTGAGGGATTGCAGCATAACGACGGCCACTCGCAGCTTCTTGCCTCCGTCAGCCCGGCCTGCGTGGCCTACGACCCGGCATGGGCCTACGAGGTGTCGGTCATCGTCGCCGACGGCCTGCGCCGGATGTACGGGGAGAGCCCCGAGCACCCGCACGGCGAGGACATCTTCTACTACATGACGGTCTACAACGAGCCGTACCAGCAGCCGCCGATGCCCGCCGACTCGCCCGAGGCGCGGGCCGAGCTGGAGCAGGCGGTCCTGCGCGGCCTGTACCGGTACGCGCCCGCCGCCGGGGAACCCGACAGCGAACGCCCCCGCGCGCAGATTCTCGCCTCCGGGGTGGCGGTGCGCTGGGCCCTGGAGGCGCAGCGGCTGCTCGCCGAGGACTGGGATGTGGCCGCGGACGTGTGGTCGGCGACATCCTGGACCGAGCTGCGCCGCGATGCCCTCGCCTGCGAGGAGTGGAACCTGCTCAACCCCGACGCGCAGGCCCGGGTGCCGTACGTAACCGAGGCGCTGGAGGGCCAGCAGGGGCCGGTGGTCGCGGTGAGCGACTGGATCCGGGCGGTCCCGGATCAGATCGCCCGCTGGGTGCCCGCGCCGTTCACCTCGCTGGGCACCGACGGGTTCGGCTTCTCCGACACCCGGGCCGCCGCCCGGCGGTTCTTCCACGTGGACGCGCAGTCGGTGACGCTGGCGGTGCTCAGCCAGCTCGCCCGGCGCGGCGAGGTCAAGCACGAGACGCTGTCCCAGGCGATCGGCAAGTACCAGCTCGACCGCCCGGTCAGCGATCTGTCGGCAGGCCGGTGAGCCGGTCCGCCGCCTCGCCGCGGCATTAGCGGCGTCGGTGACATCGGGGAGCACGAAGGGCAACATCAAGTCGTTCCCGGACGATGAGATCACCATGGTGCGCAGCTTCTCCGGCGGCTACGCACTCGCCACACCCGGCGTGCTCAACGCCACCGGCACCGGGTTCCCCGTCACCTGGAACAACAGCTACTAGGCGACCGGCGGCTCACCGGGGACGGGTGCGGGCCCGGCAGGCTCGCACCCGTCCCCGGCGGCCAGCGGCAGAGTGACCAGGATGCCCAGGCCGCCGGCCGGGAGGCTGTGCGCCTCGACGCAGGCACCGTGCGCGGTGCCGATGGACCGGACGATGGCCAGGCCAAGACCGGTGCCGTCGCGCAGGCTGGTCCGCTCCTCCACCCGGCGGAACGGCTCGAACAGCGCGGGCACCAGCTCCTCGGGGATCACCGGCCCGCTGTTGGCGATCTCGAACCGTGCCTGCCGGCCGCCGGTACCGGTGCGGACGGAGATCCAGCCACCGCGGATGTTGTGCCGCACCGCGTTGTCCACCAGGTTGCCGACCATGCGCTCGAGCAGCAGCCGGTTCCCGCAGGCCGGGGCGGCCGCGAGGTCGGTGTCGATGTGCAGGCCGAGCCGGCCGGCGTGGGCGGTGACCGAGTCCACCGCATCCTCGGCCGCCGTGGCCAGGTCGACAAGTTCCGGGCTGGCCGGTGCCTGTTCGCTGGCGGCCAGCGTGAGCAGGGCCTCGATCAGCGCTTCGGCCTGGGCCGCGGACCAGGCGACCTTGGCCGCCATGGTTTCGAGCTGCTCCGGCGTGCGGGCCGGCTTGGCCATCGTCACCTCGATCGCGGTGCGCATCACCGTCAGCGGGGTCCGCAGCTCGTGGGAGGCGTCGGCGACGAACCGGCGCTGGGTGCCGAACGCGGCGTCCAGCCGCTCCAGCATCTCGTCGAAGGTGTCCGCGAGTTCCTTCAGCTCGTCCTTGGGCCCGGTCAGCGCCAGCCGCTCCCCCAGGTGCTGCTCGGAGGCACGGCGGGCCGCCGCGGTGATCGAGCTGACCGGCCGCAGCACCCGCCCGGCCATCACCCAGCCCAGGCCGCCGGACACCAGGGTCATCGCGCCGAGGGCGATCAGGGAGTACTCCAGCAGGTGCGCGAGCGTCTGGTCCCGCTGCTGGTGGGCGGCCTCCTCGGCGCCCACGGCCGAGAACGCCCGGCCGCACTGGGCGAAGGGCACCGGCGAGGGGTTCGGTGCCGGGGATGACGTGGCCGTGGGCGTCGGCCCCGCCACGGGCACCTTCCCAGCGCCCACATTGCCCTGCTTGCATTCCAGGGCGAGCTTTTGCTGTGCCGGGGTCGGCTTGGGCACCTTGACCGGCAGCCCGGCGACCAGGCTGTAGGTGATCCCGAGCAGCGCCGCGCCCACGACCAGAAATAGCGCGGCGAAAACGAGGGTGAGCCGCACCCGGAAGGTCTGCGGCAGCCACCTCCGCGACCCGCGCCGGGCCCGGGAAACGTTCACGGCAGCCGGTACCCGGATCCGATCACGGTCTCGATCAGGTCCGGGCTGCCCAGCTTGCGGCGCAGCCTGGCCACGGTGACCGTGACCGTGTGGGTGAACGGGTCCGCGTTCTCGTCCCACACCCGTTCGAGCAGCTCCTCCGCGCTGACCACGGCGCCGTCGGCGGCCAGCAGCACCTCAAGGATGCCCATCTCCTTGCGGGTCAGCGCGACCGGCCGGCCGCCACGGCTGACCCGCCGCCGCGCCCGGTCGAACACGAGGTCTCCCTTGACCGCCACCGGCGGGCTCGCCGGGCTCCGCCGGGCCAGCGCCCGCAGCCGGGCGACCAGTTCGGCGAACGCGAACGGTTTGGTCAGGTAGTCGTCGGCGCCCAGGTTCAGGCCGTCCACCCGGTCGGTGATGGTGCCGGCCGCGGTCAGCATCAGGATGCGGGCCTGGGTGGCGGCGCCGACCAGCGCGGCGCAGACCGCGTCGCCGTGGATCCGGGGCAGGTCCCGGTCCACGATCACCACGTCGTAGTGGTTCATCAGCGCCTTGTCCAGGCCGGTGGCGCCGTCGTAGGCGACGTCGGCCGCCATGCCCTGGTCGCGCAGGCCGTCGGCGATGTCGTCGGCCAGCGTGGGCTGGTCCTCCACGATCAGCACTCGCACCCCTTCATCCTGGCGTGCCGCAGGTCACATCCGCATTACACGCCTGCCGACCACGTTTGTGGTGGTGGGCACGCCACCCCAAAAGAATGTGGGTGGAGTGCCCACCACCACATACCGGAACCCGGGAAACCGGCGGATCGTGTTCGGCCCGTGTAACCCTGCGCCCGGTAAGCCTGCGCTGAAAGCGACACCCAAAGCGCAGGGAGGCAATGATGAACGTCCCCGGGCCCGCATCGCGCGGCGCACCACCCGGCCGTGTTTCGGCGCGAAGTGCGGGCGCCGCACTCGCGGCCGGTTTGCTGGCCGTGGCCTGCTCGTCATCCCCGCCCGGGCCACAGGTGGCGAGCCTGGGCGGTCATCACGGCGGCACCACGGCCGGGCAGCAGCTCACCCAGGCCCAGTCCGACCGGGACATGGTGAACTTCGCCCGGTGCATGCGCGCGCACGGCGTGGCCATGCCCGACCCGGAGCACAGGCCCGGCCACGCGGGGCTGACCCTGCAGTTCCCCAGCGCCACCCCGGGGCCTGCCGAGCGGGCCGCCAACACCGCCTGCCAGCACTTCATCGGGCCGATCATCCAGGCCAAGCAGGCCGGTGCGGCGGCGGCAATGTCGCCGGCGCGGCTCGCCAAGCTGACGGACTACGCCCGGTGCATGCGGGCGCACGACATCCCGATGCTGGACCCGACCTCGTTCGGCGCGCTGAACCTGGGCAACCCGCCGGGCGTCTCCAGCGACTTCGGCCGCTACTCGCCGCAGTTCCGCGCCGCCGACACCGCCTGCCGCCATCTGCTGCCCGCGGGTGTCCGCGACGACGGGACCGGGCCATGACCGGCCCGTCGGCCCGGCGGCGAGGTCGTGGCCGCCTGGCCACCTCCGGCGGGCTCGCCGGGACGTCGGGCGCGACGCTGCCGAGCCCGGCCCGGCCGCGCGGCTGGCTGGCCACCTCCGGTGGGCTGGCCGGCGCCGCGGCCGCCGGCGCGGTCGCGATGGTGGCGGTCACCGGCGGCACCCAAGCCCCCGCCGCCCCGGCGGCTCCCCCGGTGACCACCGCCCGGGTCACCCGTACCAGCCTGGTCACGACCATGCTCACCGAGGGCACCCTCGGCTACGCCGCCTCCCGGCCGGTGGTGAACCAGCTCACCGGCACCTACACGCGAATCCCCGGCCCGGGCAGGCGCATCGCCGCGGGCCGCGTCCTGTACGCGGTCGACAACCTGCCCGTGGTGCTGATGACCGGCCGCATCCCGGCCTGGCGGGCGATGGCCCCCGGCATCACCGACGGCCCGGACGTGGCCGAACTGGACCGCAACCTGATCGCGCTCGGCTATGCGAGCGGGCTGCTCACCGCCCCCAGTGCTGTGTGGACCGCGGCCACCACGGCGGCCGTGGAGCGCTGGCAGCAGGCGGCCGGGCTGCCGGTCACCGGGCAGATCGACCTCGGCCGGGTGCTGTTCCTGCCCGGCCCGGTGCGCACCGGCGCGCCCGCCGTCGCCGCCGGGGAGCCGGCATCCCCCGGGCAGGCGCCCTACCAGGTGACCACGGAGCACCGGGTGGTCACGGTCCCGCTCAACCCGGTCAGCGCACCCCGGGTCACCCGGGGCGAGCAGGTCACGGTCATCCTGCCCTCCGGCGTATCGGCCCGTGCCAGGGTCACCGCCATCGGGCCGCCCGCCCCTTCGGGCAGCGGGACCGCAAGCGTGCCGGGGCCTTCCGCGGGCGGCAGCGGGCCAGCGGCCACCACCGTGCTCACGGTCACCCCGGCGCAGCCGCGGCGCACCGGGACCGCCTCGGGGGTCCCCGTGCAGGTCTCGCTGACCACCCATGTGGCGTCCGGGGTGCTCGCCGTCCCGGTGTCCGCGCTGCTCGCGCTGACCGGCGGCGGCTACGGCCTGGAGGTGGTGGAGCCGTCCGGCGCGCGCCGGCTGGTCGGCGTGCGCACCGGGGTCTTCGCCGGACCGCTGGTCCAGGTCTCCGGGCCGCGGATCGCGGCCGGGACCACCGTGGTGGTGGCCCAATGACCGCGCTGGAACTGGCCGCGGCGGGCAAGCAGCACCCGGGCTCGCCGCCGGTGACCGCGCTGCGGTCGGTGACGCTGGCGATCTCCGGCGGCGAGTTCGCCGCGGTGGTCGGGCCGTCCGGATCCGGCAAGTCCACGCTGCTCGCCCTGGCCGGCACGCTGGAGCGGCCAAGCTCGGGTGAGGTGCTCATCGGCGGCACGGCCATCGGGCACCTCGCCGACCACGAACTCGCGGCCGTCCGTGCGCACCGAATCGGCTTCGTGTTCCAGCAGTTCTTCCTGGTGCCCACGCTGACCGCTCTGGACAACGTGGCCAGCGGCCTGCTGTACCGGGGTATCCCGGCCGCGCGGCGGCGCGAGGCGGCGGCCAGCGCGCTGGCCACGGTGGGGCTCGCGCACCGGATGGGGCACCGGCCCGGTGAGCTGTCCGGCGGCGAGTGCCAACGGACAGCGATCGCGCGGGCCCTCATCGGCAGGCCCGCGATCATCCTGGCCGACGAGCCCACCGGCAGCCTGGACACCGCCACCGGGCTTGGCATCCTCGCCCTGCTCACCGAACTGAACGCGGCGGGGGCCACGATCCTGGTCGCCACGCACAACCCGGAGATCGCACAGGCCGTGCCGCGCACGATCGCGCTGCGCGACGGCGCCGTCGAGTCGGACACCGGGCGGGCGGCATGAGCGGGCCACGCAGCAGGCTGAGGGCCACCGACGTATGGCAACTGGCCCGCCTCGGCCTGACCGGGCGGCCGTTGCGCGCCCTGCTGTCCGCCGTCGGCATCGCGCTCGGGGTGGCCACGCTGGTCGCCGTCACCGGCATCTCCTCCTCCAGCCGCGCCCAGCTCATCGCCGAGATCGACGCGCTCGGCACCAACATGCTCACGGTCACCCCGGGCCAGTCGCTGACCGGCGGCAACGCCAGCCTGCCCGCCACGGCACCGGCCATGGCAGCCAGGATCGGCCCGGTCCAGGCCGCCGCGGCGATCGGCGACGTGGCCGCGAACGTGTACCGCAACGACCGGATCCCGGCCGCCAACACCGACGCGATCACCGTCTACTCGGCCACCACCAACCTGCTCCGTACCGTGCAGGGGCATCTGGCCAGGGGAACCTTCCTGAACCCGGCGACAGCCAGGTTCCCCGCCGCCGTGCTCGGCGCCAGCGCCGCGAGCGCGCTGGGCATCGACCGGGCCGGCGGGCAGGGCCAGGTCTGGCT
>Ga0207692_10000164_pt1 | contig 21214 bp, 15 predicted proteins | sample LARL52metaG_FD_184345 | JGI IMG/M metagenome (GOLD analysis project Ga0207692, IMG submission 184345) | Corn, switchgrass and miscanthus rhizosphere microbial communities from Kellogg Biological Station, Michigan, USA - LAR L5-2 metaG... | ecosystem: Host-associated > Plants > Roots >...
AGCGAGTTGCACCATCTCGGTAGTCTTCGCTCCGAACCAGCCCGGCTCGTATTCGGCCGTCGTCAACATCAGCGACAACGGCGGCGGCACTCAGTTCGTGTCCTTGTCGGGCACGGGGACGTAAGCTCCGTCAGGGTACTCGGAACGAACGAAGTGTCAATGGCTTCCAGAGCGCTGAATATCGACCCTTCTGAAGCGGGCCCCGCAATATGAATTGCGGGATGAATCAAGAGGTCGACATCCGTGGTGTCCACTCGCCGAACGGGGGGACTGGGTAGCAGATTGGGCAGAGTTTAGCACAGCTCCAGCCCCATGTGACATCCAACATCAGCCCGTATGTGGCAAGATAGCGTGATGCCTGGCGCGCCTGTCTCTAACGACTTCAAGGGAGCCTGGCGCATTCTTCTCCATCAACCGCTTGCGCCGTTGCTTTTGCTGCTGGCACTCTGCGGCTGCGGTTCGCATAGCAGCACGCCGCCGGTCGCCACGACCCCGCCACCGACCAGCGCTTTGCAGGCGCTGGCAAATCAACCGTCGCAAGGAGTCGGGCTTGGGTTTCAATTGACCGACGGCTCCGTCATGTTTCAAGGCGCAGATTCGTTTTCCTGGTTCAAGCTCACGCCCGATCAGTCTGGCAGTTACCTGAAGGGAACGTGGTCGCAAGCCGCCACTCTGCCCGCCGGATATGCGCCGCAGGATTTCTCCTCTGCCGTACTGGCCGACGGACGGCTCGTTATTGTGGGCGGCGAATATAACTTCGGCAGCTTCGTGCTGACCAATCTGGCCGCGATCTACGATCCCCTCGCCGATACGTGGACGCCGCTCGCCGCGCCAGCGGGATGGGATTACATCGGCGAATCGCCGTCCGTCGTATTGCCGGACGGCCGATTCTTAGTAGGCAGAAAACTGGACATGCAGATGGCCGCTCTCGATCCCGCAACTTTGCAATGGACCGCATTCGCATCCACAGGCAAGAGCGACTTCAATGCTGAAGAGGGCTGGACGCTGTTGCCGGACGGCTCCCTGCTCACCGTCGACGTGAAGAATGCTCCGAACTCGGAAAAATATATCCCTTCAGCCCAGACCTGGATCGGTACTGGCAGCACGGTGGTGGATTTGCATTCGCCGCACACGGGGTGCCTGACGTATGGCGGCGGTTGCTACAATCCGCCGGGCGAGGTTGGGCCGGCGGTGCTTCGTCCCGACGGCAGCGTCTTCGCAACGGGATCGAAATCGGCTGCCGGGCCGGGGCACACTGCCATCTACACTCCGCCGGCAGTTTTGACCGATGCCGGCACGTGGGTGGCCGGACCCGATTTTCCGAATAACGATGACGCGGGCGATTCCTTCGCGGTGCTGCTGCCCAGCGGCCACGTTTTAGTCGAAGGAAACTCGGGCACGCTGTATGAGTTCGACGGCCAGACGCTGAGTTCCCACGATACCGTAGCGCAAGGCGACAGCCTGATGGTGCTGCCCACGGGGGAAGTGATAGTGGGGGGCGGGCAGGTGCAAATTTACACGGCGCTGGGTCAGCCTTTGGCGTCGTGGGCGCCAACGATCACAGCGTCTCCGGCGAGCGTGACTCGCGGTTCCACGTACAGCATTTCGGGCACGCAGTTCAACGGCTTGTCGCAGGCGGCGGCGTTTGGCGACGAACTGGAAACCGCGACGAACTATCCGCTGGTGCGAATTGCGAATCAGGCAACAGGACACATTTTTTACGCCCGAACCCACGACCACAGCACCATGGCCGTCGCCACCGGCAGCGCCATCGTTTCGACGAACTTTGATGTGCCCGCGTTGATGGAGACGGGACCGAGCACACTGCAGGTGGTCGCGAATGGCATCCCCTCGATGAGCGTGAGCGTGACCGTCAATTAAAGGGTTCAATTAAAGGGTTCTGTCGCTTTCCCGATCGAGAACTTGTTCCGCACCACGTATGACACCAGTAACTTTATCTTCCACCCCATCTTGCAGTACCTTGGACTGGTGACCACGGGTTCGTGGTCGTGTGCGCATTTGCGCCTTCTCTGGAGAAGATATGAGCCGTTCCGTTGCCCTCCGCTTGCTGCTGATCGGATTTCTTATCACTGGCCTGTTTACCGGCTGCTCGCGCGATCCTAATGTGCGCAAACAAAAGTTCCTGGAGAGCGGCAACCGCTATCGCGACAAGGGCAAGTTGCGGGAAGCGGCGATTCAGTACTCCAACGCCCTGCAGATGGATCCGCGGTTCGCCGAAGCCCATTTTCAGCTGGGTGAGACTTATCTCAAGCTCAAGGATTACAACCGCGCCTATGCCGAGTTGTCTCGTGCCGTGGAACTGGTGCCGGAGAATTATCCTGCGCACGTGGACCTGGCGAACCTGCTGATCGGGGCCCGGGAAATCAAGCAGGCGCAAACCCATCTGGACCTGTTGCGCGAAAAGCAGCCCAACACGCCTGAAACTCATCTGGCCTGGGCTAACCTATACGCTTTGCAAAACGACATGGGATCGGCACTGCAGGAGATGCAAAGGGCAATCGCGGCCGACCCCTCCCGCACGAACTCTTATTTGAGCCTGGCCATGCTGCAGGTGCGCGCCAATTTGCCCGATCAGGCGGAGAGCAATTTCAAGAAAGCCGCGGAACTCGGGCCAAAGGATGTGAGCGCGCAACTGGCCCTGGGACTTTTCTACCAGTCGCGCAACCGCATGCCCGAGGCGGAACAGCAATTCAAGCATGCCATCGACGTAGACCCGAAAGACCCGGCTCCGCGCGCGTCTTATGTCCGTTTGCTGATGGCCCAAGGCAAAAAGTCGGAAGCCGAAAGCTTTCTTATTCAGGCGAAGAGCGACTTTCCGGACAACTCGGAAGGCTACCGCCTGCTGGGCGACTTCTATTTCGCCAACAACGAACTGGATAAAGCCACCACGGAATATACGACGCTTTATCGCAACCATCCCAAGGATATTCAGGTCAAGAAGAACTACATCCAACTTCTGATTCTAAATAACCGGCTGGAAGAAGCGACCAAGCTAAACGATGAGATTCTGAAGACTGCTCCGCGCGATACCGAGGCGCTGGTCTATCGCGGCCAGGTGCAACTCCGTCAAAACGACGGGCGAGGTGCGGTGGATTCATTGCAGCAGGCGGTCAAAAGCGACTCCAACAACGGAGTCGCTCACTATCAACTTGGGCTGGCTTTCGATATGCAGCACGATGAGGCTCAGGCGGAATCGGAGTTGCGCGAGGCGGTGCGGTTGCGTCCCGACCTTACGGACGCGCAACGGGCGCTGGCAAACCTGGAACTTCGCCGCGGCGACGTGGACGCGCTCATCCAAACCGCGCAACTGATTATTGGCGGCGCGCCCAATTCGCCGGACGGTTACCTGCTGCGCGCGGTGGCGGAGATGAATCGCAAGAAATACTCGGACGCCGAGCAGGACATGCGCAAAGCAGCCCAGGTGGCTCCGGGGAGTCCGGCTCCGTATGTGCAGATGGGGAACCTGCAGCTCTTGCAGAAGCATTATGGCGAGGCCATCAAGTCGTATCAGCAGGCGCTGGATAAGGATCCGGCTTCCTCCGACGGTTTGCAGGGGGTGATGAATACTTACATCGCTCAGAAGCAGCTTGACCAGGCCATTGCGGCGGCGAACGCACAGATTGCCAAGTCGCCCAATATCAGCAATTTCTATGACCTGCTGGGCACGGCGCTGTACCAGAAAAAAAATTTCAAAGGGGCAGATGCGGCCTTCAGCAAAGCGGTGGAACTCGACAAGAATAATTCCGACGCGCTGCTGAAGCTGGCGCAGACGCAGGCGGCGGAAGGCTCGGTAGACCAGGCGTTGAAGACTTATCAGCAGTCGATCAAGGATCATCCAAAAGAGATTTCGTTCTACCTTCTCGCCGGGATGATGTACGAATCACAGAGTAACTGGGACCAGGCCAAGGCGATGTACCAGCAGGCGCTGAATATTCAGCACGACAATCCGCTGGCCTCGAACAATCTTGCCTACGTGATGTTGCAACAGGGCGGGAACGTTGACGTGGCGCTGGCCATGGCGCAGACGGCGCGGCGCGGCATGCCGGACTCGCCGAACGCGGCCGACACGCTGGGCTGGGCTTACTACCAGAAGGGCGTGTACCGGTCCGCGATTGACATGTTCCAAGAGTCGCTGCGGCTCAACGAAAAGAAAGGCGGCGCGGACGATCCGACGGTGCACTACCACCTCGGCATGGCGTACCAGAAAGCGAACCAGCCGGCGCAGGCGCGCCAACAACTGGAACGGGCGCTGAAGATCAGCCCGAATAACAGCGACGCGAAGAAGGCGCTGTTCGAGTTGCGCGGGTAGGTGGGACTCAGCGCAGGTGGAAGGCGTCAAAGCGCGAATCGTCGACGAAAGTAAAGTTCCTCCGCCGTTGCCGGCGCGACTGCGAGTTGTGCGGTTGCACACAGCATCGGGGTGTAACCCCGCCTGCCTTCACTCATGGAATAATCGGGTCAGTTGGCTGAACCCCGCAAAATCTCCTCCTGACCCTTCATCGCACGCGCCGCCGAGCTCCAACAGCGATATGTTTGCTCGCAGCGCTGAAAAGCGCTGCGCCACCCAAAGGCTTAACGCGGCGCGGAAGCGCCGCTCTTCCGCGTTACTGCAAGCGGCGTTTTCGTCACAGACGATCCCAGCACTTCCGCTTTCATATGCCGCCCCTTCGGGGCTAAGAAGAAATCCTGCGGAGCCGTTGAGGGCGCCACAGGATTCTTGTTAGTCGTGCTTCCGTTAATCGTGAAAGTTAGAACGTGAAAATTGGTCCAAACTCGTTGCGCCAGTTGTGCGCCTGGCGGGTTAGTGTAGGCCCAAACTGCAAGTACTCGGGCGTAATGGCACCCGTGGCCGAGTGGTTGTTGGCGGTGAAGGTAACGATGTAACTAGCCTCGTGCACAAACGTCACCCACTTGTTGAGCCGGTAGGTGAGTGATGCAGTGTCGAGGTCAGTGCGGCCGAGGTGATTGCCGTGCTGTGCATCGGCGTAGTTGGCACGGTCGGTGCCCCATCCCAGATGTAAGATCCAACCGGAATTGGGGCCTTCGGGATTGGCGCGGAAGATGCGCGAGAGTGGAAAGCTTAGCTCTGCGAATCCGCCGGTTCCGCCGACGGGTTGAAGTTTAGCTGCCTGGACGGGAGTGCCGGGGCAGTCCGTGGTGTTGGCCAATACTGCGTCCTTAGTTGCTCCGGCGCAGCCGAACAAAATGGCCCGCCCGCTCTCGGAGATGCCATTCGCATCGAAGGGATCGACCAGTGCTCCCAGGTTGCTGTAGACATCGTTGAGTTGGCCGGCGAAGAAGAATCGCATGTCGTTTCCGCGATAGAACTTGGCGGCAAGAGTTACCCAAGGGGTGGGTAGCTGAATCTCACCGGTATAGATGTTCTGCGCGTTCCCGGCCTGCAATCCGGTGGGGAAGAACTGGTACAGAGTGCAGGTTCCTGACGCCTCAGGGCAGTTGGAAGCGCCTGTCCAGGATTGGAAGTTGTCCAATCCGTTATTGGGAACGGTGGCGCTGGTAAAGATGCTTACCGTGCATGGCGTACCGAAGGCAGTGCAAGTCACGGTGTTTGAGGCCTGTTTCGCGTGGGGAATCACTTCTTGCATGCGGGAATGGTGTCCGCTGAAAATAATTTGAGCGGGCGCCACACCCTTCCAGTTCTTGTTGAGCGGGAACTGGAACACGAGGCGACCTTCCACCCCAGGCTGGTCAGACTGGGCGCCCACCGCGTCACCGAAGCGTAAATGCTGATCGGTGGTGAGCCCGGAAGAGCCCTGCGTCGACAGCACCAGAGCGACTTCCGGCTGAATCTTCAGATCACCCGCGTGAAATTGTATTCCGGTTTTGAACTGTGGAATCCGCTCATAGAGTGAACCCATCCCGACGCCCAAGCCAGTAGTCTCAAACAGGCTCGGAAGAGTGGATGAGCCCAGAAGGGTCCAGTCCTGACCGAACTCGGCGAACCAGGGGAGGTCGCCGATTTTGTGGTCAAGGCGCATCCAAGCCAGACGTATAGAAAACTGGTTGTTGCGAACGCTGCTGATGTTGCGGTTGTTGACGTCGGTGTAGTCGCCTTCAAAGTCGCCTTCCACGCGACCGGTGATGGTGAAGCCGGAATTCTTGGGGACCCATTCCGTCTGCAACCCAATACGGAAAGCGCGGGTTTTGAGATGCACCTGGGGATTGTGGTCGGGAGTGGCGGCGGCAGTATCGCCCAGCAGAAGCGGGAGTGGCCAGTCCTGACTGCCGAAAGTAGCGCCGCCGCTGGAGGCGGTGTCGGAAATAGCGCTGGCCTTGTAGAAGCCATAGAGCTTCATATTGGCGCCGCTTCCGAGATGGATATCAGGAATCATCCCCCCCTGCTTTGGTATATCAATCGGCAAAACGCGCAGAGGAGCGACGGCCGGAATCCCAGGACGCTCGGGAGTGGGCGGAGTTCCTGTGGGAGTCTGGCCAGTCTGCGACGGACTCTCCGTCTTGAGGACGGCGTTGGAGAGATGGGCGGTGGGAGCCTCCATGCTGACAGGAGTCACGGCGGCGGGTTCGGGCGCGACCGTGGACGAGTATTCCTGGCGGCTGATCAAGCCCTTTTCCACGAGCAGTTGGGCCAGGCGCGCGTTGGCTTCTTCAGCCGACGACGCCTGGTTGATCATCGCTACTTCGGTGGAAGAGAGAATTCCCTTCGACTGAAGCAACTGCGCGAGAGGGTTGTTGTTGGGTGAATGGTTTTCCTGCTGCTGCGCGATAGCGGATAAAGCCAGCGCAATCGCGGAAGTCAACACGAGCACACGCAAGACGGCTTTCTTCATTTGGGACAGCCTCCGAGGATAGGTTTCAAACCCTTGGCCTTGATGACAGATTTATAAAGATCCTCACAAGGGCTACGCCCTGCAGTGATTCGCATCACGATTGGCTGTGATGGGCTCTTGATAAACCTCCCACGCGCCCTCAATTGAATTCTGTTCTGCAGAGAAGAGCGCTGACCGGCAAGCGTTGGTTACAGGCTCATGGCGTCGCCCCGGAACCTCCACGGACCCAATCCCGACGCAAAGACGGATGCCGACCTAAATACTGTTACAGAGCGGTTTATGTCAAGCTATTTCCTTGAGAAAGCAGCCGATTATGCGGTGGGTTCCTATTGTGCCAACTCCCCGGACGTGCCAGTTCGCTCTGGGACGAAAGAAAGCCGGGTAAGTTCAGGATCACTTCCAACGATCCACATCCCTTGCGAACTGCAGGTGGGCTGCTCGCCAGTGGTTATCTGGCGGAGGTTACCACGAGGGATCGATGCTGGAAATAAACCACTTACAGGCAGGAACCTGGGAGCGCCAGCCGGAGTCTAACCTGTCTAGAGAAAGAACCGGTCGGGGGGCGATTTTTCGGTTCGGAACGGGGCGGATAATCCTATAATCATCCGAGTAGGCGGCAGGCACGTGAAGTAGAGCGGGAGCGACTACCTTGGGAGAATTGGCGAGCGCGATTGGAGCACGGGTCGAAGAAGCGGCGATTGTCGCGGAACTGAAGGCCGGCTCGGAAGCGGCGTACGCCTGGCTGATTGGGGAATTTCAGCGTCCAGTGTACGGGCTGGTTTATCGCATGGTGAGCGATCCGGCGGACGCGGCGGATACGACCCAGGATGTCTTCTTGAAAGTGTTTCGCGGGATGAAGCAGTTCCACGGTGAGTCGAGTTTGAAAACCTGGATCTACCGGATCGCGCTGCATGAAGCGGCGAACCGGAAGCGCTGGTGGTTCCGGCATAAGGCGCAAGAGACTTCGATTGAACCGGCGGACTCAGCGGGCTTTGCGAACCGGGACGAAGCGATGCAGAGCGCAATGACCGATCAGCGTGATTCCCCGTTCGATCGAGTGGCGCATCGGGAAGTGCAGCAGCGGGTAGATGCAGAGCTGAGGAAAGTGGCCGAACCCTACCGCACGGCGCTGATTCTGCGCGATCTGGAAGAAATGTCGTATGAAGAGATTGCCGAGGTACTGCAAATTTCGCTGGGCACAGTGAAATCGAGGTTGACCCGGGGACGGCACGCCTTGAAGCAGCGGCTGGCGCCGTACATACGCGAAGTCGGTGGAGAACTTGGACTGATCGCGCCGGAGGAAGAGAACGAGTTGGGGTCACGGGTTGCTGGAGGGGGCAGAAGGGTCGAGGTGATGCCATGAAGCATATGGCCATGAGATATAAGGCGGCGATGCAGTGCAGACCGGTGAAGGGATTGCTGTCGCCTTATTTAGATGGAGCAGTCACAGGAAGTGAGATGCAGGCGCTACAGGCGCATCTGGATGGCTGCCATGCGTGCATGCGGGAATACCAGTTGCTGCGGCAGGCGCAACAATTATTGATGAGCATGGGCCGGGTTCAGGAACCGGCAGACCTCGGGCTGAGACTGCGACTGGCGATTTCGCGGGAAGCGGCGGAAACACGGCGGCCGCGCTACGAAGGCTTGCGCCTGCGGTTGGAAAATGCGTTGAACGTGTTCATGGTGCCGGCCACGGCGGGCCTGGTCTGCGCGCTGCTGATTTTTGGTTTAGTGACCGCGATTCTGGCGATGCCAGGCCAATTGCAAGCGAACAACCAGGACGTGCCGCTGGTTTTGAATACAGGGCCGGAACTGCAACAAAGCGTCTTTGGCACGACTCTCAGTTCGATGAACACAGATTCACTGGTGATTGAGGCCTACGTCGACAGGAATGGGCGAGTGCAGGACTACAAAATTCTGTCTGATCCGGGCGAGTCGCAAGAGTTGTTGCCGCAGGTGAAGAGGATGTTGATCTTTACCACGTTCCGTCCGGCAATGTCGATGGGGCGGCCGATTTCGTCGCGAGCAGTGCTGTCGTTTTCGAGGATCAGCGTGCGCGGCTAAGACCTGGCTTCCAAGGTTCCGGTTGCTGGTTCCGGGCTGCTCCAAAAACCCAGACATCCTATTCCGATGCAAGGCTGATCGACGAGTTCCAATGGTCAGAAGATGTTTGCGGACGGGCGGCGTCCACGCCATTTTCGCGCGAAGCGACCTGGGAAATGACGAATAGAGGTACCGTGGCCCGCATAGTGGTTCCCTGCTCGTCGGATTCGATTTCCAGCCTGCCATTCAGCTCATTCAAGCGCTCGCGCATTCCGGCCAAACCGACGCCAGTTTCGGCGCTGGCTTCGCGAAGGCGGTCCAGTCGCTCGGCAGCTATTCCACGCCCGAAATCCCTTACTTCGAGAATCGTAGCCTGCGGCAGGCGGTGAAAGGATACGCTCGCCCGCGAAGCTCCGGAATGGCGATGAACATTGGTCAGGCACTCCTGGAGCACGCGGAACAGTGCGATCTCGATATTCATGGGAAGGCGCTCGCGTTCGCTGGCAAGGTCTAACATCACGCTGATCCCGCTGCGCTTGGCGAAACCCTCGATATACCACTCGGCGGCGCAAGCAAAACCTACTTCATCCAAAAGCGGGGGATGGAGCAGATACGACATGGTGCGGATATCGTCGATGGCCTTGTCGGCTAATTCGGCGACGTCGGACACGATGACCATGAGTTCGCGGTCCTGTTTGCACTCTTCCTGCAGGAACGCGATGCTGATTTTCAGCGCGGCCAGGGTTTGCCCGGTGCTGTCGTGCAAGTCGCGCGCCATCTTGCGGCGCTCCTCATCCTGCACTCTGAGAAGCCGCTGCGAGAGGATCTGAAGCTCGGCGGTACGTTCCATGATCAGCGTTTCCAGTTGAGCATGCGAGAGTGCCATCTGCTTCGCTTGCTTTGAGCGATTCCACATTGGGATCCTCCTGGGCGGGGGAATTAGAACAATCCTTACTGTTCCGTGTGAGTGAATTGTCCCATTAGGGGACTCCAATGTCTGAGCAAAATTGCACACAGTCAGATCAGCAGGGAGAAGCCTAAGATTTGCGAAAAAAGCGCTGAAGTAGGAGGATTCTGGATAATGAGAAAGTGAGCATTAATGACCAGCTTTGATTTGCGGCTGGGAGCATAATTGACAATGAATAAGTCTATGTGCAGGCAAACCTCTGAATAGGCGAAGCAACAACTCGAAAAAGGACGGCGGATTCAACCCAAACACCTTTCTCTCGACCATTGGGAAGGGCAGGGACTTTATGTCCTTCAAGGGGAAGGATACGGTCTTCGCGCAGGGCGATGCGACCGACGGCCTGTTTTTCATTCAAAAGGGAAAAATTCGCCTGAGCGTGGTGTCGGAAGCCGGAAAAGAAGCCACGCTGGGAATTATGGGCGAGGGTGATTTTTTTGGCGAAGGCGGCCTGGCTGGACAGCAGGTGCGGATGTCGTCAGCCACCGCGATGACAGTCTGCGACCTTCTGCACATTGAAAAGAAAGCGATGGTCCTGGCCATGGGCCGGGAACCAAAACTGTCCGCGTTGTTTGTAAGATATTTGCTGAAGCGAAACATCCGGTATCAAGACGATCTGATTGACCAGCTCTTTAACTCGAGCGAGAAACGGCTGGCCCGAGTCCTTTTGCTGATGGCGCACTTCGGGTCAGAGGGTGTATCGGAAATGTTGATTCCGCGCTTGAGCCAGGAGACTCTGGCCGAGATGGTGGGGACGACCCGTTCGCGCGTAAGTTTCTTCATGAACCGGTTCCGGCGGCTGGGGTTCATCAACTACGGCGATGGGGACAACGTATTTGTCCACAGTTCCCTGCTGAACATTGTGCTGTACGACGACAACTCACCGGGCAAGACGGAGGTTGCGGAGGCAGCGAAAGCTAAGAGGAAGGGCGAGCCATCCTCGGAGCCGGGCGAACGGCCTGACCGCGAGCGTGCCCAAAGACCGCCGCTGCCAGCACGGTGAAAACCTGTTTGCTCTGCTTTTCACGCAAGAGATAAAATCTCCCCTTCCTCTCACTTCCAGAAGATCTCTAGCAGTCCCGGAGCACCCGCCAGGCTGCAACCTCGTTTAAACTCTTTCAGAGTCCATTTGGGTTTGCGTCGTGTCTAAACACGATGGCGCCGGGGCTCCTGATGACGGGCAAGCTCTTAAGGGCATTTTTCAGGAACCCAAACGCCGGAAGCTGCGTATCCATCACTGGGGTAGAGTTTCCCCAGGGTGAATCGGATTACCTTACCTTTGCATCCACGTCTGTGTTGTAGCGTTTTTGTTATAGCATTTTTCAAGGTCTTAATGAACGGAGAATAGTAGATGCCATTCGCACGCTTAACCTTAGGCACTCGTTTGACTATCGCCTGCGTCTTGTTCGGAAGCCTAACCGTCGCCGGTTGGACGCAGGAGCCGCCAGCCGCGCCCGTCCCGCAAACCACGCAGGATACGCGGCCATTGCCGGTGCTGAATTATTCGAAGCCGGTGTCGCATTTTCCAAACCCGGTTGGACCTTATATAGCGCGGCATTTGGCTGATCCGAACCTGGCCAACACGGCGCGTATCGACTCACTGATTCACGACGGGAAGGTTTATCTTTCGCTGAATGACGCAGTAGCCCTGGCGCTTGAGAACAACCTGGACATCGCCATTGCGCGGTTTAATTTGAATATTGCGGATACCGATATCATGCGCGCGCGGGCGGGCGCATCGATTCTTGGAACTCCTCTGGGTGTGGTGCTGAACACCCCGGGAGCCGGCATCGGTGGTATCGGAGCACAGTCCGGGGCTGCAACCGGCGGGACCACACTGGGTGCTGGCGGAATTGGGGCCGGTACCAACGGACTGGTCAGTTCGACTTTAGGCTTTGGACCGAACATCACCAGCTTTGATCCGATCTTAACGGGCACGCTGCAGGAAGATCATTTCAACCAGAAATCGACCAGCTTCTTTAGCGGAGTTCCCATCCTGGCGCAGAACACCGGCACGGTGAATTTTGCTTACAACCAGGGCTTTCAGTGGGGGACGAATCTATCGGTGGGTTTCAACAACACGCGGACCACGACCAACAGCAGCTTTTCGACGTTCAGCCCGCAATTGAATTCCAACTTCAAGGCTACGGTCACCCAGCACCTTCTGCAGGGACTGGGACCTGCGGCCAACACGCGCTTCATCCGTATCGCGAAAAACAACCGCGAACTTTCCGACGTCGCCTTCCGCCTGCAGATCATCGACTCGCTGGATCAGATCGAGAACATCTACTGGGATCTGGTCTTCGCGTACGAAAACGTCCGCGTGCAGAACGAATCGCTGGCTTTTGCTCAGAAGACACTTTCCGACACCAGGAAGCAGGTGGAGATTGGAAGCCTGGCGCCGATTGAAGTGATCCGGGCGCAGAGCACCGTGGCGCAGGACCAGCAATTGGTGACGAAAGCCAACACCGACCTGCAATTACAGCAACTGCTGATGAAGAACGCGCTGACCCGCACTTTGAAGGACCCTGCATTAGCCAACGCAGAGGTGATTCCGGTCTCGACGATGGATGTTCCGCCGCAGGAACCGGTCGTCCCCACCGAGGATTTGATCAATGAAGCGCTGCGTCATCGGGCGGAGCTGGTGGAGTCGCGAATCGATCTCAACAGCCGTCAACTGAGCAACAAGGCGGTGCGCAGTTCGTTGCTGCCGACGCTGGATCTGTTCGCATATTACGGAGGCTCAGGACTGGGAGGCTCGCAGAATCCTGCTGCCGAGTGCGCGGACCCGACCCAGCAATTTTGCGCGACCGGCAATCCGAACCCCCAGCTTGGGCAAAGCCCCATCGCTCCGACCACTAGTTATGGCGGCTCTCTAAATCAGCTTGTGAACTCCACAGCGCCTGATAAAGGGATCGGCCTGCAGTTGAATATTCCGCTGCGCAACCGCGCGGCGCAGGCTGTGCAGATTCGCTCTGAGCTGGAGTACCGGCAGGCGCAGATGCGGCTGCAGCAGATCGAAAATCAAGTCGGCGTGGAAGTGCGCAACGCGCAATATGCAGTGCAACAGAACCGTGCCAGCGTGGATTCTGCGAAAGCTGCGGTAGAGCTTGGACATCAATCACTGGAGGCCGAGCAGAAGAAATTTCAGTTTGGCACGTCGACCAACACGCTGGTGCTGCAGTTTCAGAGCCAGCTGGCGACGGCGGAGTCGACTCTGGTGAATGCCATGGTCGCTTACGAAAAGTCGCGGGTAGAACTTGATCGCGCGACAGGACAACTGCTGGACCATGCCGGCATCAGCATCGACGATGCGGCCCGCGGGCAGGTCACACGGATGCCGAACGTGCCTTACATTGCGCCGCGCAAGGAAACGCCGGCGGTGAGTCAGCCGACGCCTGAGCCCAACGCCCCGCAACAGCCACCTCAGTAACCTAAGCACACGAGACGGGGCGCGGTCCTTGGCCGCGCCTTTTTCTTGTGCCAGGCCTCTTCCACAATTCTTTACAATCCGCGATTCGTTCTGGAGCGTTCGACGGCTAAGATGGAGCGACGCTCTTTGGTTTTTTGCATCCAACTTTCGAAAATCAGTCGTCCGCTTTCATGAGGATGCATCACTTTTCCGACTTAAAAGGAGACGAACTATGTCTTTCCCTTCGCCCCGCGTGGGCAGTTCAAACTGGCTGCCTACTGCGCTGCTTATTGTTGCGGCCTTGGTTGTACCGTTGCCGCCGCTGCTAAGAGCGCAGGACGTTCCGCCAGCGCCAGTGCCGCAACCGGTGCCCGCTCCGGCCAAGCCGCAGGCCGTACACCTCGAGGACTATTCCAAGGCGCATTCGGCGTTCCCCCACCTGGTGCAGCCTTACCTTCCCAGAGAGCTGGCGCAGCCGGACTTTGGCAACTCGCCACGCATCGATGCGCTCATGCACGAAGGGAAAATTTATCTTTCGATTGACGACGCGGTGGCGCTGGCGCTGGAAAACAATCTTGATATCGAGATCGCGCGCTACAACTTGAACATTGCTGCGGCAGACCTTCTGCGGGCAAAGTCCGGCGCCAACATTCTCGGCATCAACACCGGCATCGTGCAAAATACGCCCGGCGGCGGCGTGGGCGGACTGGGTGGAACGGTCGGCTCGGGAACGGGCGGAACGACCGTCGCGGCCGGCGGCGCGGGAAGCGGAACCAGCGGGCTGGTCGGCTCGACCCTGGGCATCGGCGCGCCCATCACCAGCTTCGACCCGGTGATCACGGGGACGCTGCAGCTCGACAAGAACAACACCGAATCCACCAGCGCACTCAGCCCGGTACCGGTGCTGGCGCAAAATACCTACACCGCCGATCTGGCCTACACGCAAGGGTTTCAGTGGGGCACGGCGCTCTCGGTTGGGTTCAACAATACGCACGTCACCACCAATAGTCCTACGAGTTTGCTCACTCCGGACCTGACCTCGAATTTTCAATTCCGGGTGACACAAAATCTTTTGCAGGGCTTTGGGCCGGGACCGAATTTGCGCTTTATCCGGATCGCGAAGAACAATCGCGAAATTTCCGACGTAGCGTTTCGCCTGCAGATCATCACCACCGTTGACCAGATCGAGAACATGTATTGGGATCTCGTCTTTGCGTATGAAAACGTGCGCGTACAACAGGAGGCGCTGACTTACGCGCAGAAGGCGCTGGATGACTCCAAACGGCAAGCGCAGGTGGGGACAGTGCCGCCGATTCAAGTAGTGAGTTCGCAGAGCACGGTGGCGACCGACCAGCAGAATCTGATTGTGGCGCAGAACAATCTGCAGTTGCAGCAACTGCTGATGAAGAACGCGCTCAGCCGCAGTATTGAGGACCCGGCGCTGGCGGAAGCCGACCTGGTGCCTACGTCGACCATGCAGGTGCCGCAAGAAGAGCCGGTCACGCCGATCCAGGACATGATCAACGATGCGCTGCAGCATCGGGCGGAGCTGGCCGAGTCGCGCATCGATCTTAATTCCCGCGACCTGAGCAGCAAGGCGGTACGCAATGCCATGCTGCCTACGCTGGACGCGTTTGCTTATTATGGCGGTTCGGGGGTGGGCGGGATGGTGAATCCGGCGATCCCTAACTGCGCGAATACCACCAGCACGTTCTGCTTTAATCCAGCGAAAGCACCGCCGCCGTTTCAAACGAGCAATAATGTTGGATATGGCGGGACGCTGAACCAGTTGGTGAATTCGACGGCGCCGGATAAGGGCGTGGGGTTGTCGCTGAATATCCCGTTGCGCAATCGCGAGGCTCAGGCCAACCAGGTGCGGTCGCAGTTGGAATACCGGCAGGCGCAGGTACGGCTGCATCAGCTGGAAAATCAGATCCGCATCGAAGTGCGAAACGCGCAATTCGACGTGAAGCAAAACCGGGCCGCGGTGCAGGCGGCGCAATCAGCGGTAGACCTGGCGCGGCAGACGCTGGACGCGGATCAGCAAAAGCTGAAAGTCGGGTTGACTACTCAAACCGCGATTTTGCAGGATGCTTCAACGCTGACGGGGACGGAATCGAATCTGGTATCGGCGAAGGCGGCTTATGAGAAGTCACGCATCGAACTGGATCGAGCCACGGGATTGCTGCTCGATCATTCCGGCATCGATGTAGCCGATGCCACGCGCGGACAGGTTACACATCAGCCGAAAGTTCCGTATGTAGCTCCGCGGCAGGATGTGGTGCCGGGAGGACAGCCGGCACAACAGGAGCCGACGCAGCCTTGAGGTTAAGTGGGAATGCGCTTACTGGCTGACTGGGATGCTGTAGTGCGAGGCGATGACCTGCCACTTGCCGTTCAGGTTCATCCAGACGTCAGTGAAGCGGTCGCGGAAGTCATAAGGTTTCCCTCTGGATGTTCCCTTCTCGTGGTACGCGCCGGTAACGACCGCCGTGTTGCCGTGCATGCGAACGTTGAGACTCGACATTTCCGTAATCTCGATGTGGACCGTAGTATCACCATTGTGCGCGATATAGCCGGATTTGCTGAAGGTGCTCCCGTCTTCGACGGTGATAATGAAGTCGGTGGCGAGAAGGGACTCCATGGTGGCAACGTCGCTGCGCTTGTAAGCCTCATTCCATTTGTTCTCCAAGGCAAGAATCCTGGAGGATGCCTCAGACTTGTCTTGTGCAACGGTAAAATTCGAAGTCAAGACTGCCAACACAGCAAGAATGATGAGCGGAATCCTGATTTTCATGGGTGCTGCATTTTCTCGCGTTCTTGAAGAGTGCGCAACCGACGCTTGCTCAAAGCCGCAAGGTGGTTTTCAGCAGACCTGATAAACTCGCCCGTGATGGAACGACCGAATCTGAATGCTGTCCCACGATCTGTGTGGTGGATGGTGGCGTTGTCTTTTGTTGTTCAGGTGGCGGCGATCGGAATTTTCCGGCAGTACCACATGCGGGTGGGGGAAGATCATTTTGGGTTTGGGTTTGAGATGGGCCGCGTGGGGCGGTCGATTGCGCTGGGCCAGGGCTTCAGCAATCCCTATGGCGGCAATACTGGGCCGAGCGCGTGGGAGCCGCCGCTTTACCCTTACCTGATCGGCGGAGTCTTCAAGATTTTCGGGATTTATACTTATGCCTCAGCTTGGGTTCTGTTAGCGATTAACAGCGTTTTCGCTTCGCTGACCACCGTTCCGGTTTATTTCGTAGCAAATAAAAGTTTTGGTGCCCGCGTGGCGCTATGGTCGGCGCGGGCTTGGGCATTCAATCCCTATGTGTGGTACTGGTCGATTCATTGGATATGGGACACGACGTTCACGCCTCTCATGCTGGCGTTGATTTTTCTGGTGGCGCTCGAGATGGAGCGTTGGGCGGGGTATCGCGGGTGGATACTGTTTGGAGCGTTGTGGGGCGTGGGGGCGCTGGCCAATCCGGCGATGCTTTCTTTTCTGCCATTCTGCGGCCTTTGGATCTGGCGGCAGAGATATAGGAGCGGACTGCCATCGCTGAGTGGAGTGGTGCTTTCGTCCTGCGTATTTTTTCTTGTGCTCTCACCGTGGCTGGTGCGGAACTATGAGGTCTTTGGCCGATTCGTATTCATTCGCGACGATTTCGGATTGCAGTTTCGGCTGGGCAACAACAAGATGTCAGACGGTATGCTGTTCGCCACTCTACAGCCGAATCTGAACACGCTGGAGCTTGAGAAATTTCAACGCCTGGGAGAACTTGGGTATGAAGCGGAGTGCAGGCGGCTGGCGTTTGAGTGGATTCGCGAGCACCCGCAGAAATTTGCTGTAATCAGTCTGAAGCGGTTTTTTTACTATTGGAATGGCGTGCCGCGCCCGACCGACAGTAACGCGCCATGGGACCTTCGCAGTTCGTTATTTCTCGCCTCGTCAGTGCTGGCGATCTGGGGAATGGGGCGCGCGATACGGCAAAAGCAGCCAGGGGCGTGGCTTTTCACCGGGTTGATTGCAACCTATCCCACGGTTTATTACTTTGTGTTTCCACACGCGCGCTACCGGCATCCCATTGAGCCGGAGCTATTTATTTTGGCGGTCTTCTTAGTTTCTGAAGTTCGAAGCCGCAGTGCGCCACGGGTGATTGAAGGAACTCTTGAAACGTCAAGCTCCAGTAAAATCAGGAACCTGGTCGGCTAACGTATGAGCTTGTCAGTCGCCATCGTAAGCATGAATGAAGAGGCTAATATTGGGCGCACGCTGGAGAGCGTGAAGTGGGCTGATGAAATTGTTGTGGTGGATTCGGGCTCGACCGATCGTACCTGCGAGATTGCCCGCCAGTACGGGGCCAAGGTCATTGCCGAGCCGTGGCGCGGCTACGTGGCGCAGAAGCAATACGCAATCGAACTGTGCACCAAGGATTGGGTGCTGCTGCTGGACGCCGACGAAGAAGTGAGCCCAGGATTAGCCGAAGAAATTCGCAGCGTTCTTGCCGCGCCGAAACCCGCAAGCGGCTACAGACTGCCGCGCAAGAATCTATTCCTTGGGCGGTGGATTCGTTACGGCGGGTTTTATCCGGACCCCAAGCTACGACTTTTCAGGAGCGGTCAAGGATTCGTCACCGGTCACGACCCGCACGACCGCTGCGAACTGAAGGCCGACGTACCGCAACACACGCAGCAGTTCGAGAATGCTCTGATTCACTACACCTATCCCAACCTCACACTCTATCTCGGCCACATGAACCGTTATTCGTCGCTGGGCGCGCAGTTGGCGGTCGCCAAGGGGCACCGCAGCTTTAGCTTCAGCGACATCGTTCTGCGTCCCCTGGCTACGTTTGTGTACAACTATTTCATCCGGCTGGGATTTCTCGACGGCCGCGAAGGGCTGCTGCTGCATCTTTATCATGCGGGATACGTTTCGTGGAAGTACGCCAAGGCTTGGGAACTGGGTCGCAAGCCGCCACAGTGACCGGGAGTCGCTGACCGACCGGTCGCTCTGATTAAAAGCGCAGACCTTGCCCGCGCCTGCGCTGTTCCCTATCATCACAACAGGACACTGGAGCAATTCATGTCGGTGAAAAAGCCGTCGAAGCCGCGGGTTGTGGAAAGTCCAATCGCCGAGGTTTTTGAAAATCGAACTCCCTCCGCCGAGGAAAAGCAGTGGGCGGAGAATACCCTGGCGCCTACTCTGGAAAAGTCCCCCGAACGTCCGATCGGGGCAGCGAGCGGCGTAAATCTGGACGAGCACGGACACGCGCGCTTCACGACAATTTCCGGCGTCCCCGTGCGGCGACTCTATACAGAGGCCGATCTACCGCAGGACTGGAGCGAGGAAAAATACCTGGGATATCCCGGGACGCCGCCTTATACCCGCGGCATTCATGCCACGGGATACCGCGGGAAGCTCTATACCATGCGGCAGTTTTCGGGATTCGCATCGCCTGAGGAAACCAACCAGCGCTACAAGTATTTGCTTGAGCACGGTGGCGGAGGGCTCTCGGTCGCGTTCGATCTACCCACGCTGATGGGCTACGACTCGGATCACGCGGCCAGCGAGGGAGAAGTCGGCAAGTGCGGGGTGGCGATCGACTCGCTCGAAGACATGGAAACACTCTTCGGCGGCATCGATCTCGAAAAGACAACCGTTTCGATGACGATTAATTCGCCGGCTTCGGTTTTGTGGGCGATGTATCTGGTGGTGGCGGAAAAGCAGGGCGCGGACTGGAAGAAAATTTCCGGCACGATTCAAAACGACATTCTGAAGGAGTACATCGCACAGAAGGAATATATCTATCCTCCGGCCCCATCGATGCGGCTGGTGATCGACACGTTTGAGTTTGGATCGAAGTTTACCCCGCGCTTCAACACGATTTCGATCAGTGGATACCACATTCGCGAGGCGGGCTCGACGGCTCTGCAAGAATTGGCGTTCACTTTGTACGACGGTATTGAGTACGTGGAGTGGGCGCGGCGGCGCGGACTCGATGTGGATGATTTCGGTCCGAGACTCAGCTTTTTTTTCAACGCGCACAATGATTTCTTTGAGGAGATCGCGAAATACCGCGCTGCCCGCAAAATTTGGGGGCGCGTGATGCAAGAGCGATTCGCAGCCAAGAGCCAGCGTACATGGCTCATGCGTTTTCACACGCAGACCGCGGGTGTGTCGCTACCAGCGCAGCAACCCATGAACAATATTGCGCGTGTTGCACTACAGGCATTGGCGGCGGTACTGGGCGGGACGCAGTCGCTGCACTGCGATTCCTACGATGAAGCGCTGGCGCTGCCCACAGAAGAAGCGGCTCGCATTGCGCTGCGAACGCAGCAGATCATTGCATACGAATCAGGCGTGACGCAAACCGTCGATCCGCTAGGCGGGTCTTACTTCCTGGAAAATCTGACACTCGAAATGGAAAAAGGGGCGTTCGATTACTTCGGAAAACTGGACGCGATGGGAGGGATGGTACGCGCGATCGAGCGCGGCTATCCGCAAAAAGAAATTGCGGAAGCCTCGTATCAATATCAGCGGGCGGCCGAGGCCAGGGAAAAGATTGTTGTGGGTGTGAACGATTTTGTCATCGAAGAAGAATCGCCGCATATTCTTTATATCGACGAAACGGTGGCACGCCAGCAGACAGCCAAACTGAAAGCGTTGCGGGCGCGGCGATCGAATGAGGAAGTTCAGCGAGCGCTCGGCGCACTGAAAAAGGCTGCGTCAAAAGAGCCGAAGGCAGATTCGAATGGCGGCATTTCGTCCGCGAACACCATGCCTTACATCGTAGACGCGGTGCGGGCTTATGCCACCGTCGGTGAGATCTGTGAGGCTCTCCGTGATGTGTTTGGCACTTATACGGAAGTGAGCATCACCTAGCTATTGGCAGGGGATCAGACCAGAATGGAACGCCAAACATCATTTTCGTCATTATCGACGAAAGGACCCAGGTCCCTTGAGGTATTATTGAGGTCGCAATTTGCGACCTCAAAGTGAAAAGACAGACAAGAACGGTATTGCTTAGGATGCCGAGACGCCAGGGAACTCCCGCGTCCGTTGCCGTGGAATCACGCATCTTGATTCTGCGACGTCAGCGGGTCATTCTCGACGCTGACATTGCTGCACTTTATGGCGTGACGGTGAAGCGTCTCAACGAGCAAGTGAAACGTAATCTGGAACGGTTTCCTTCCGACTTCATGTTTCAGCTCACGGAAAAGGAGCACGGGGCTTTGAGGTCGCAAATTGCGACCTCAAAGAGATCCCGCGGTGGGCGCAGATATACGCCGTATGCGTTTACGGAGCATGGGGCGATTATGGCCGCTACCGTGCTCAACTCCGAGCGGGCGGTTCGGATGAGCGTTTTCGTGGTACGAGCTTTTGTGCGCTTGCGTGAAATGCTGGCCACCAACCGGCGACTGGCGGGCAAGATCTACGAATTGGAGAATCGTCTGGACACGCATGACTCCACGATCCAAGATTTGATTGAAGCGATCAACGAGCTTATGACTCCCGAGGAGCCTTCACGTGTACGCATTGGTTTCCAGTTTCCTGCGGGCAAGGCCAAAGGATGACTCCACTCATCCCCAGGGAAGCACGCCTGAACGAAATTAGATAAACGCCAGACTCCCAGAGCTAGCTAGCTTCGTTTTTCATTCGCCCTGGAAAACTTCTTATGGTATAGATATCAAGCATGAGACGAGTTGTCGGGCACCTGAAAAAATCTGATCCGGTCATGCGGGCAATCATCGAGCGCATCGGACCGTGCCGCATGCAGTTTGGGCCTCCTGAGTTCCACAATTTGGCCGAGGCGATCGTCTATCAGCAATTGAACGGCAAGGCAGCGGAGACGATATTCAAGCGCTTTGCGGCGCTGGCCGGCGAACCCCTCACCCCGGAGGGAATCCTCAAGTTGAGCGATGAACAGATGCGAAGTGCGGGCTTGTCAAAGCAGAAAACGGCTTATTTGAAGG
>Ga0207692_10000166_pt1 | contig 20982 bp, 15 predicted proteins | sample LARL52metaG_FD_184345 | JGI IMG/M metagenome (GOLD analysis project Ga0207692, IMG submission 184345) | Corn, switchgrass and miscanthus rhizosphere microbial communities from Kellogg Biological Station, Michigan, USA - LAR L5-2 metaG... | ecosystem: Host-associated > Plants > Roots >...
GCGCGGCGTGATCCGCCCCGCGGACGCCGACACCCTGGCCGAAATGGTCCGAGACGTCTCGAACCGAGGCCAGTTCGGCGCCGCCGCCCGCGACAAGTGGGGCAAACGCGTCCGCCCGGACCGCGTGGTCGCCTTCTACGACACCCCGAGGGGCCGCTACCTGCAGATGCGCCGCGCCACGCCGGGCCAGCCGCCGTGGTCGACCATCACGCCCGTGGACTACCGCCGCCTGCACCACCACCTGGTGGAACTGCTGGAGGAGACGGCGGGTTCTTAGACCGCGTGCATGCGGTCACACGCACCCGCCCGGCAACGCTTCCGGCGCGACTCCGCCCGCTCGTCGCGGTGGATGAAGGGAACCTTTATCCACTTGTGGTCGAGGAAGGTTCCCTTCATCGCCGAGCTGGCGGTCGTGAGCGCCAGCCGAAGAACTCAGGGCCCGATCCCCTGACAAGGCCGAGTCCGCAGGTCGTTCACGTAGTCATCGGGCGCCCCAGCGGCCTCAGCCGCGTCCGCGACGACCCCGATGTACCGAGCCGACGGCAGCCCGCCCTCGTACGCGTCCAGCACGTACAGCCAGGCCACCACGGACCCCTCCAGGGTCTGCACCCGCAGCCGGATCTTCTTGTAGAGGCCGAGCGCCCCCTCCCAGCGGTCGAGGCGCGACTCGTCGCGAGGCGAGACGTCGTAGAGCACGCAGAACGTCTGCGCGTCGGGATCTTCGACGATCGTCGCGAGCGCGCCCTCCCAGCCGAGATCCTCGCCGCCGAAGGTCAGGCGCCAACCCACGAGCCAGCCGGTCCCCGCGAGCGGGGAGTACGGGGCTCGCTCCATCATCTGGTTCGGATCCATGTTCGACCCGTACGCGGCATAGAGCGGCACGTCCGACAGCGTAGCGACCCGGCGATCAGCTTTCGGTACTGACGACACGGGCGATTCGGCCAACGCGTACGGTTGTGCCGGCCAGCAAGCGCGCAGAAGGGAACTGATCGTGACCCGCATCGTCATCATGGGCGGCGGACCCGCAGGTTACGAGGCAGCCCTGGTCGCGGCGCAGCACGGCGCCGACGTGACCGTGGTGGAGAACGACGGGGCCGGCGGTGCGTGCGTGCTGTACGACTGCGTTCCGTCCAAGACCTTCATCGCCTCCGCGGGTGCCCGCAGCGCCTTCCGCAACGCCGGTGAGCTGGGCATTCAGACCAACAACGACCAGGCCGCGGTCGATCTGCCGGTGGTCCACGGACGGGTGAAGGGGCTCGCGCTCGCGCAGTCCGCGGACGTCCGGGCGCGTCTCCAGCGAGAAGGCGTGCGGCTGATCAACGGGCGCGCCAAGTTCGCGGACGGCTCGCGCGGGCTCGCCCAGCACCAGGTCGTCGCCATCGGCGCGGACGGCGAGGAGGAGACGCTCAGCGCCGATGTGGTGCTCATCGCAACGGGCGCCACGCCGCGCGTCCTCGACGGCGCCGAGCCGGACGGCAAGCGGGTCCTCACCTGGCGGCAGATCTACGACCTGCCCGAACTGCCCGAGCACCTCGCGGTCATCGGCTCCGGCGTCACCGGTGTCGAGTTCGCCTCCGCCTACACCGAGATGGGCGTGAAGGTGACCATGGTCTCGTCCAGGGACCGGGTGCTCCCCCACGAGGACGCCGACGCGGCCGCGGTGCTGGAGGACGTGTTCGCCGAGCGCGGCACGGCCGTCGTCAAGCACGCCCGCGCGGACCGGGTCGAGAACACCGGTGACGGTGTGCTGATCCACCTGGAAGACGGTCGCACGATCGAGGCATCGCACGCGTTGATGACGGTCGGTTCGGTGCCGAACACCGCCGACATCGGCCTGGACAAGATCGGCATCGAGCTCGGGCGCGGCGGGTACATCCCGGTCGACCGGGTCAGCCGGACCAACGTCAGCGGCGTCTACGCGGCCGGCGACTGCACCGGTGTGCTGCTGCTCGCGTCCGTGGCCGCCATGCAGGGCCGCATCGCCATGTGGCACGCGCTGGGCGAGGGCGTCAGCCCGATCAAGCTCAAGACCGTCGCCGCGAACGTCTTCACCAACCCCGAGATCGCGAGCGTCGGCATCAGCCAGCAGGCGATCGACTCGGGTGAGGTGCCCGCGCGCACGATCATGCTGCCGCTCGCCACGAACCCGCGGGCCAAGATGGAGGGCCTGCGCCGGGGCTTCGTGAAGCTGTTCTGCCGCCCGGCGACCGGTGTCGTCATCGGTGGCGTGGTGGTCGCGCCGAACGCGAGCGAGCTGATCCTGCCGATCGCGCTGGCCGTGCAGAACCAGTTGACCGTCGAGCACCTCGCGACGACGTTCTCGGTCTACCCTTCGCTGTCGGGCTCGATCACCGAGTCGGGCCGCCAGCTGATGCGGCACGACGACCTCGACTAGACCACTCCGCACTTGGAGAGAAGATGAAGCGCAAGCACACCACTGGCGCGGCGCGGTGAAGCTCGTCCTCGCCGGTGTGCTGCTGGTGGCCTTGGCGCTGACGAGCCGTGCTGCGCCGCAGGCCTCCGAGTTATCGCCGGCGTTGACGGTTTCGGCACCGGCGAAGCCGAGACCAGCACCTTCACACTGCCCGAAGAGGACGCCGAAGGACCGGCGACGGCAACCTGCCGCTCACCAGGGACCGCACCAGGGCCGCCGGACGGCGCCCCGCAAGCCGGCGGCGGCCCGGCATGATCGAAGAAGTGCCTCGGATCTCATCTGGTCGAGCAACGAACGCACCAGATGTGCGTCAATGGCTTCGTGGGGACTCGTGTCTTGATCGCGGTGCTGACCGCGGCACTGGCCACCGCCGCCTGTGCGCAGGCGCCGGCACCGAAGCCGTCGGCGGCTACCAGCGATGCCGCCGTGCCGCCGGTCGTCTCGCCGCTCGGCGACTCCGACCCGATGGAACTGCGGATCGAGCGCATCGGCGTGCGGTCGTCGCTGGTCCAGCTCGGCCTCGACGCTCAGGGCCTGGTCCAGCTGCCGCCGGTCAGCGAGGGCATGCAGGCCGGGTGGCACCAGACGCACCCGAAGCAGTGGATCATCGTCGGCCGGATCGAGAGCAACAAGGCCAGGGGCGTCTTCTACCGCCTGAACGACCTGCGGCAGGGCGACACCCTCGAAGTGTCCAAGAAGGACGGTTCGGTGGCCCGCTTCACCGTGTCGCGCAGCGAGAGGATCATCCGCGACGACTTCTTCGCCGAGGCGGTCGCACGGGACGCGGACGAGCAGGGGCTGCGGCTGATCACGTGCGGCACTCCCGACAACGTGATCGTGCACGCCGCTGCCTCGTCCTGATTCGGCGGAGCCCGATCAGGACGAGGCAGCGGCAGGCTTCCCGAGGAGTCGACACAGCCCCGGCCTAGGTCGGCGAAGGGCTCAGTCCTGCACCCAGTCGAAGGTCTTCGTGACGGCCTTCTTCCAGTTCGCGTACTCGGACCTGCGGCGGTCGTCGTCCATCTGCGGCTCCCACTTCTTGTCCTGCGCCCAGTTCTCGCGGATGTCGTCCTCGGTCTTCCAGAACCCGACCGCGAGACCGGCCGCGTAGGCCGCACCCAGCGCGGTCGTCTCGGCGACGACCGGCCGGATCACCGGCACGCCGAGGATGTCCGCCTGGAACTGCATCAGCAGCTCGTTCACGACCATGCCGCCGTCGACCTTCAACGCCGTCAGGTCGACGCCCGAGTCGGCGTTCATGGCGTCGAGCACCTCCCGCGTCTGGAAGGCGGTGGCCTCCAGCACGGCCCGCGCGAGGTGGCCCTTGTTGACGAACCGGGTCAGGCCGACGATCGCGCCACGGGCGTCGGCACGCCAGTACGGCGCGAACAGGCCGGAGAACGCCGGCACGAAGTACGCGCCACCGTTGTCCTCCACGGACCGCGCGTGCTCCTCGATCTCGGCCGCGGAGCCGATCATGCCGAGGTTGTCGCGCAGCCACTGCACCAGTGAGCCGGTGACCGCGATCGAGCCCTCCAGCGCGTACACCGGAGCCGCGTCACCGATCTTGTAGCAGACGGTGGTGAGCAGCCCGTTCTCGCTCATGACCTTCTCGGTACCGGTGTTGAGCAGCATGAAGTTGCCGGTGCCGTAGGTGTTCTTGGCCTCGCCGGGTGAGAGGCAGGCCTGGCCGAACGTCGCCGCCTGCTGGTCGCCGAGGATGCCCGCGATCGGCACCCCGGCCAGCGCGCCGCGTTCGCGCACCTGGCCGTAGACCTCCGACGAGGAACGGATCTCCGGGAGCATCGACATCGGAATGCCCATGTCGGCGGCGATCGACGGGTCCCACTGCAGCGTGTCGAGGTCCATGAGCATGGTGCGCGAGGCGTTCGTCGGGTCGGTGACGTGCACGCCGCCGTCAATGCCGCCCGTCATGTTCCACAACACCCACGTGTCCATGTTGCCGAACAGCAGGTCGCCGGCTTCGGCACGTTCGCGCGCGCCTTCGACGTTGTCGAGGATCCAGCGGATCTTGGGACCGGAGAAGTAGGTCGCGAGCGGCAGGCCCACCTTGGCGCGGTACCGCTCCTGCCCACCGCCCAGAGCGCCCAGCTCGGTGACGATCTTGTCGGTCCTGGTGTCCTGCCAGACGATGGCGTTGTAGACGGGTTCGCCGGTGTTGCGGTCCCACACCACCGCGGTCTCGCGCTGGTTCGTGATGCCGACGGCGACGATGTCCGAAGTGGTCAGATCGGCCTTGGCGAGCGCGCCCGCGGCGACCTGGCGGGTGTTCTGCCAGACCTCCATCGGGTCGTGCTCGACCCAGCCCGCCTTCGGGAAGATCTGCTCGTGCTCCTTCTGGTCGACCGACACCACCCGACCCGAGTGGTCGAAGATCATGCAACGCGTCGACGTGGTGCCCTGGTCGATCGCGGCCACGTACTGGGTCATGCGAGAAGTCCTTTCAGACCGGGAGAACCAGGTAGAGCAGCGCGGCGAGCGCGCCACCCACGAGGGGGCCGACGACGGGGACCCACGAGTAGGCCCAGTTGGCGTTGCCCTTGTTGCGGATCGGCATGAGGAACGCGTAGGCGATGCGCGGGCCGAGGTCGCGCGCCGGGTTGATGGCGTAGCCCGTCGGGCCACCGAGCGAGGTACCGATCACCAGCACGACGAACGCGACACCCGCGTAGCCGAGCGCCGAGTTGCCGAACTGCGGGATCCCGTCGGTCGCCACTTTCGCGCCCGGCGACAGCAGGATCCACGCGACGAGCACGAACGTGCCGATGATCTCGGACACCAGGTTCCACGGCACGTTCGGCACGGTCGGTCCGGTGGAGAAGATGCCGAGCGTGTTCTGCGGCTCGTCGTGCGTGTCGAACTGCAGCTTGTACGTCGCCCAGCAGAGCATCGCGCCGAGGATCGCCCCGACCATCTGTCCGAGGACGTAGACGGGAACGTCGCTCCACGGCGTCCTGCCCGCGACGGCGAGGCCCAGCGTCACCGCCGGGTTGAGGTGCGCCCCGCTCGGGTTCGCGATGCTCGCGCCGGTGAAGACGGCGAAGGCCCAGCCGACGTTGACGAACAGGAAGCCGGTGCTGTTGCCGAGCGTGTTCTTGAGCACCTGGTTCGCGACGACACCGGTACCCAGGAGGATGAGGACCGCGGTCCCCAGCATCTCCCAGACGAAGATCGAGCCTGCACTCATCGTCGACCTCCTGCGGTCTGCGGCAAGGAGGGAGCGCAAACCCGGAGGTCAGGCCGCGCCGCCCGCCCACAACGGGTTCGGACGCTATTACCGTGCTGATCAGTTGTCCACGCCAAGCACCCCGGTCAGGTCATTTTCAGGCCGTTGGCAACTGGTCTTCGTGCCCGTGGGCGAACGGGCGTTGCTGCAGGTAACGTGATCCGCGAGTCGTCACAGGGAGGCGTCTGTCGTGGCCACGCGCAAGAACGCAGCTGCACCACCGCAAACCCATGCCGAACCTCCGATCACCGGCCGACTCGGGCCCGCCGAACGTGAGGAGGCCTGGCAGCGACTGGCGGCTGAGACGTTCGACCTCGTCGTGATCGGCGGTGGTGTGGTCGGTGTCGGCGCGGCGCTCGACGCCGCGACGCGCGGGCTGCGAGTGGCGCTCGTCGAGGCCCGTGACCTGGCGTCCGGCACGTCCAGCCGGTCCTCCAAGCTCTTCCACGGCGGCCTGCGGTACCTGGAGCAGCTCGAGTTCGGCCTGGTCCGCGAGGCGCTGCGCGAACGCGAGCTGATGCTGACGCGCCTCGCGCCCCACCTGGTGAAGCCGGTGAGCTTCCTCTACCCGCTGTCGAACCGCCTGTGGGAACGCCCGTACACGGCGGCCGGCCTGTTCCTCTACGACACGATGGGCGGCGCCCGGTCCGTGCCGGGGCAGAAGCACCTCACCCGCGCGGGCGCGCTCCGGCTGGTTCCGGCGCTCAAGCGCGACGCGTTGATCGGCGGCATCCGTTACTACGACGCACAAGCCGATGACGCGCGGCACACGATGATGGTCGGCCGCACCGCCGCGCACTACGGTGCCGTCGTGCGCACCTCGACCCAGGTGGTCGGGTTCCTGCGCGAGGCGGACCGCGTCTCGGGTGTGCGCGTGCGGGACGTCGAGGACGGTCGCGAGGTCGACGTCCGGGCGCACGCGGTGATCAACGCGACGGGCGTGTGGACGGACGAGCTGCAGCGGCTTTCCGGTTCGCGCGGCCGGTTCCGGGTGCGGGCGTCGAAGGGCGTGCACATCGTCGTTCCGCGCGACCGGATCGTCGCCGAGTCCGGGATGATCCTGCGCACCGAGAAGTCCGTGCTGTTCGTGATCCCGTGGCGCAACCACTGGATCGTCGGCACCACCGACACCGACTGGAACCTCGACCTGGCGCACCCGGCGGCGACCAAGCACGACATCGACTACATCCTCGAACACGTCAACTCGGTGCTCGCGACGCCATTGACGCACGACGACATCGAGGGCGTGTACGCGGGTCTGCGGCCGTTGCTGGCAGGCGAGTCCGATTCGACCTCGAAGCTTTCGCGCGAGCACGCGGTCGCGCGGGTCGCTCCCGGACTGGTCGCGATCGCGGGCGGCAAGTACACGACGTACCGGGTGATGGGCGCGGACGCGGTCGACGCGGCGCACGTGGACCTGCCCGGCCGGATCCAGCCGTCCATCACGGACAAGGTGCCGCTGGTCGGCGCCGACGGGTACCACGCGCTGGTGAACCAGGCGGACCAGCTGGCGGCCAGGCACGGCCTGCACCCGTACCGCGTCCGGCACCTGCTGGACCGCTACGGCTCGTTGGTGCACGAGGTGCTGTCGCTGGCCGCGGACAACCCCGAGCTGCTCAAGCCCATTCCCGCGGCGCCGGACTACCTGCAGGTCGAAGCCGTGTACGCGGCGTCGCACGAGGGTGCGATGCACCTGGAGGACGTGCTGACCCGGCGCACCCGCATCTCCATCGAGTACGCCCACCGCGGCGTCGAGTCGGCGGAGGCGGTGGCGCGGCTGATCGCGCCGGTGCTGGGCTGGGACGACGACGCGATCAAGCGCGAGGTCGAGGTCTACAACGCGCGGGTCGACGCCGAGCGCGCGTCCCAGACCAAGCCGGACGACCAGGCGGCCGACGCGGTCCGCGCCGCGGCACCGGAGGCACGTCCGCAGTTGACCGAACCCGTGAGCTGAGTGTGACCCGCCCCGGGCATGCTGGACGGCATGGCTGGGGTTGATCGCAGAACTTTCCTGATCGGTGCAGCCGTGGCCGGTGCCGCAACGACTGCCGCCGGTACCGCGCACGCCGCCACCGCGTCGTTCGAGCACGGCGTCGCGTCCGGTGACCCGTTGCCCGACGGTGTGCTGCTCTGGACTCGCGTGGTGACGTCGTCGCCGGTGGCGTGGGAGGTGGCCGCCGACGAGCAGTTCCACCGCGTCGTGCGGCGTGGCACGACGCACGCGTCCGCAGCGCGCGACCACACGGTGAAGGTCGAGGTCCACGGCCTGCGCCCGAACACCCGCTACTGGTACCGCTTCCGCGTCGACGACGTGGTCTCACCGGTCGGCCGCACCAAGACGGCGGGCTGCGAGACCGAGCTGAGGTTCGGCGTGGTGTCGTGCGCGAACTGGTCGGTCGGCCACTTCGCCGGCTACGGCTTCCTCGCCCACGAGGACCTCGACGCCGTGATCCACCTCGGCGACTACATCTACGAGGGCTTCTCCACCGAGCTCCGCGTGCCCGACCCGGCGCACAAGTGCGTGACGCTCGACGACTACCGCCGCCGGCACGCGCAGTACAAGACCGATCCACACGTGCAGGCGGTCCATGCGGCGCATCCGTTCATCGCAACGTGGGACGACCACGAGAGCGCCGACAACTCGTCGAGCATCGGATCACCGGCGCACGACCCGGCCACCGACGGTCCGTGGGGCGCGCGCCTGGCCGCCGCGACGCAGGCCTACTTCGAGTGGATGCCGGTGCGCGAGGGCAAGCTCGACCGGATCTTCCGCTTCGGCGAGCTGGCCACGCTGACCATGCTCGACCTGCGCTCGTACCGGACCGACACGACGATCCTCGGTGCCGCCCAACGGGACTGGCTGATCAACACGCTCACCGCGGACCGCGGCCGCTGGCAGCTGGTCGGCAACTCGGTGATGATCAGCCCGTTCAAGATCCCGCCGCTGCCCGGCCTGCCGCCGTCGAACCCCGACCAGTGGGACGGCTTCCCGGTGGACCGGGAGCTGGTGCTGCGGTCGTTGGGAGAACGCAGGAACACGGTGTTCCTGACAGGTGACATCCACAGCTCGTGGGCGTGCGACGTGCCGCTCGACGGCCAGTCGGTCGCGACCGAGTACATCGTCACGTCGCTGACGTCGGACAACTTCGACGAACTGCTGAAGGTGCCGCCGCGCACCGGGTCGTTGCTGCTGGAGGCGCAGATCATGGCGCTCAACCCGCACGCCAAGTTCGTGGAGCTGGACTCGCACGGGGTCTCGACGCTGAAGGTCACCGCCGACGAGGTCCGCATGGACTGGTACTACCTGGCCGACAAGAGGGACCCGAACACGCCCGTGACGCGCGCCCACTCGTGGCGCACCCGCCACGACACAGCGCACACCGAGCCGGTGCTGTGATGGATGAAGGGAACCTTCATCCACGTGAGGTGGATGAAGGTTCCCTTCATCGAAAGCCTAGGCCAGGGCGGCCAGGGCCGTGTGAACCATCACGCGGACACCCACGAGCAGCGCGCGCTCGTCCAGGTCGAACGTCGGCTGGTGCAGGTCGCGCTGCTTCTCCTGGCCGTTCCACACGCCGAGGCGCGCGAACGAGCCGGGAACGTGCTCCAGGTACCAGCCGAAGTCCTCACCACCGGACGACTGCTCGGTACCTGCGAGCGCGTCGTCGCCCAGCGCGGCCTCGATGCCGGCGCGCAGGATCTGGGTCGACTCGCGCTCGTTGACCACCGGCGGCACGCCGCGGCGGTGGTGCAGGTCGAAACCGACGCCGGTCGGGGCCAGCAGGCCGGTGACCAGGTCCTTGACCAGCGGTTCGAGCTCGGCCCAGATGTCGCGGTCGCCGGTGCGCAGCGTGCCGCGCAGCAGACCGTCCTGCGGGACGGCGTTGGGCGCCTCACCCGCGTGGACGGCACCCCACACCAGGACGGTGCCGGAGCGCGGGTCGACGCGGCGGGACAGCATCGTCGGAAGGCCGGTGATGACCGTGCCGAGCGCGTGCACGAGGTCCGCGGTCAGGTGCGGGCGCGAGGTGTGGCCGCCCGGCGAGTTCAGCCGCAACTCCAGCAGGTCCGACGCGGACGTGATGGCGCCGATGCGGGTGCCGATGCGGCCGACCTGCAGGCGGGGGTCGCAGTGCAGGCCGAAGATCCGCTCCACGCCGTCGAGGCCACCGGCCGCGAGCACGTCGAGCGCACCGCCGGGCATGACCTCCTCGGCCGGCTGGAAGACCAGTCGGACGCGTCCGGGCAGCTCCGTCGCCGACGAGAGCGCGAGAGCAGCGCCGAGCAGGACCGTCGTGTGGGCGTCGTGACCGCACGCGTGCGACACACCGTCCACAGTGGACGCGAACGGCAGGCCGGTGTTCTCGTGCAGCGGCAACGCGTCCATGTCCGCGCGGAGGGCCACGCAGCGAGGACCGTTGCCGATGTCGCAGATCAGGCCCGTGCCGCCGGGCAGCACGCGGGGCTTGAGGCCGACCTCGCGCAGCAGTTTGGCCACGAGCTCGGTGGTGTTGTACTCGCGCCGGGACAGCTCCGGGTTCGCGTGGATGTGGCGGCGCCAGGCGACGACGTCGGCGGCGTGCGCCTTCAACCAGTCGTCGAGCCAGGCGGGGCCGCGGCCCTCTCCGAGATCATCCACAGGTGACATGCTCACCCCGGTGGGGTCGACGAGCATCTCGGTGGGCGTCTGGACGGAGGAGGAGCCGGAAGGTCGTGAGTCCAGGACCGTCATGCCGCACCTCCGCGGGCCAGCAGCCGTGCGCGCTGCTGGGAATCGGTGGCTGTCGCGATCGTCGTCCAGGCCATGGCAAGTGCTCCGTCAAGGAGCGCACGGTCGGCCGACGCCGAGGCACAGGCGGTCGCGAACTCTAGTTGGTGGTTCACCGCGTCTCCGCAGTCGATGGCAATGGTCGGGTGGATGGCGGGCAACACTCTGGTGACGTTGCCCATGTCGGTGCTCCCGATCTTCTCCCGCTGTTCCTGATCGGGTGAGAGCGGTCGTCGTCCCAGCTCAGTGGCCGCACGCCGGTAGGCGTCCGCAAGCCACGGGTCAGGAGTCAGCTCGGCGTAGATCGGTGAGACCTGCACGACCTCATGGGTGCAGCCGGTCGCGAGTGCGCCGGCTCGAAAGCAGTCCCGGATCCGGTTCTCCAGGCGCTGCAACGATTCCAGGTTCTCCGCCCTCACATCGAACATCGCCGATGCGCGGGCGGGTATTACGTTCGGGACGGTGCCGCCGTTGGTGACGATTCCTGACACCATTTGGCCCGGTTCGAGATGCTGCCGCAAGAGGCCAATGGCCACGTGGGCGATCGTGACCGCATCGCCCGCGTTGACACCGCGATGCGGCGCCGCGGCAGCGTGCGACGGCTTGCCCGTGTAGTGCACTTCGAGATCGGTGATGGCGAGCGACTTCACGGCGCACGACTCGTACGGCGCCGGGTGCACCATCATCGAGAACGAGACGTCGTCGAACACGCCCCGTTCGAGCATGAGCACCTTGCCGCCGCCGACCTCTTCCGCCGGAGTGCCGATCACCTTCACGGTGATACCCAGTCGGTCGGCGATGTCACGCAGAGCGAGTGCGGCACCGACCGAAGCAGCGGCGATGACGTTGTGCCCGCACGCGTGCCCGACCTCGGGCAACGCGTCGTACTCGGCGCAAAGTCCCAGCACCAGCTCGCCGTCGCCGTACGTGGCGACGAACGCCGTGTCGAGGCCGGCCACCCCGCGGTCGATCTTGAAACCCTCGCGGACCAGCAGGGAGGTGATCTTCTCGACGCTGCGGTGCTCCTGGAACGCCGGCTCAGGCTCGGCGTGCAGGGAGTGCGAGAGGTCCACCAGCGCGTCGGAGTACCGCTCGACGGTCGAGCGCGTGCTGATCTTCAAGTCGGTACTCATTTGCTCACCATCCTGCATCACCACCTGTGAGGCGCGGTGCGCTGATGATGATCAACCGGCTGGCCGGTCGCAGCGCTGCGCCGAGCGGCGAGCGAGTTTCGGTCTGACCGATCAACGATGACGCAAATGGTCGGAAAGCACGCTTAATTTTGACTATTACGTCCCACCACGTGGGACACGTCGCCCAGTGTTAACGACTAGCCCTTCTTGGCCGCCCGCTCCTTGCGCCACTTCGCCCACCGCTTCTTGTTGCGGTAGTAGACCAGCACGAACAGGAACAGCGCGATGCCGCCGATCCACAGCTTGCGCTTGGTCTCCTGGCGCACTTCAGGCGCCGGTTCCTGCGGCGCGTTCACGCTCGGACCCGGATTCACCGTCTGCGCGGCTGCCAGCACCGGCGCGTTCGGCGCCTCTTGCGCGGACGCCACCCCGGCGATCCCGAGAACGCTCATCAGCGCGAACACGCAGGCCAGCAGCAACCTCGACATGGCCTGAACTCTACCTCGAATACCACGATCGAAGGTCACCCAAACTAGTTACAGCGCTACTGAACGTCCGATTGAAACGCCCGCAAAAGCTGCTCCGCCGCCAGCGTCGCGGTCAGCTCGCCCGACCTGACCTTCTCCTCCAGAGAGGGCGCCAGCGCGCGCACATTCGTGCTTTCCCGCACCTGCCGCCACAGTTCGTCGTGGACCATCATCCAAGTCCACTCGACCTGCTGACGCCGACGCCGTTCGTCCAGCTCACCGGCGTCGGTCAAGGTGGACTGGTGTTCCAGCACGCGGGACCACAGCTCTTCCAGCCCAGCGCCGGTGAGTCCGGAACACGTCAGCACGGGCGGGTGCCACAACGCGTCCGGCGGGCGCAGCAGCTTGAGGGCACCGGCCAGCTCCCGCGCGGCCTTGCGGGCGTCCAGCTCGTGCTCACCGTCGGCCTTGTTGACCGCGATCACGTCCGCGAGCTCCAGGATGCCCTTCTTGATGCCCTGCAGCTGGTCGCCGGTGCGCGCCAGGGTCAGGAACAGCGAGCAGTCCGTCATGTTCGCGACGGCCACCTCCGACTGCCCGACGCCGACCGTCTCGACCAGCACCACGTCGAACCCCGCGGCCTCGACCAGCACGATCGTCTCGCGAGTGGCCTGCGCGACGCCGCCGAGCGTGCCGGACGTCGGCGACGGCCTGATGAACGCGTCCTGGTCGACCGACAGCCGGGCCATCCGCGTCTTGTCGCCCAGAATGCTGCCGCCGGTGCGGGTGGACGACGGGTCGACGGCGAGCACCGCCACCCGGTGGCCCTTCTCGGTGAGCATGGTGCCCAGCGCGTCGATGAACGTCGACTTGCCCACGCCGGGAACACCGGTGATGCCGACCCGGATCGCGTTGCCCGACTTGGGCAGCAGCTCGATCAGCAGCTCCTGCGCCTTCGCGCGGTGGTCCGCCCGCTTGGACTCGACGAGCGTGATCGCCCTCGCCAGGACGCCTCGGTTGCCTTCGAGGACGCCTTTGGTGAGCTCGGCGACGTCGATCACCCTACCCATGGTGGCCGAGCTGGTCCGCGAGTTTCACCAGAAGGTCCTTGGCCGCGTCCGCGATCACGGTGCCGGGCGGGAAGATCGCCGACGCGCCCGCCGCGTACAGCTCGGCGAAGTCCTGCGGCGGGATCACACCACCGACGACGATCATGATGTCCGCGCGGTCGAGCTTGGCGAGCTCCTCCCTGAGCGCGGGCACGAGCGTGAGGTGACCCGCGGCCAGCGACGACACGCCGACGATGTGCACGTCGGCCTCGACCGCCTGGCGCGCGACCTCCTCCGGCGTCTGGAACAGCGGGCCGACGTCGACGTCGAAGCCGAGGTCCGCGAACGCCGTCGCGATCACCTTCTGGCCGCGGTCGTGCCCGTCCTGCCCCATCTTGGCGACCAGGATGCGCGGACGGCGTCCCTCTTCCTCCGCGAACGCCTCGACGACCTCGCGGCAGGCGTCCACGTTGGACACTTGGCCGACCTCCTGGCGGTAGACACCGGTGATGGTGCGGATCTGCGCGCTGTGCCGCCCCCACACCTTGCCGAGCGACTCGGAGATCTCGCCGACGGTCGCCTTGGCGCGGGCGGCGTTGATCGCCAGCTCCAGCAGGTTGCCGCCGCCGGTCGCGGCGTCGGTCAGCCGCTGGAGGGCACCGTCCACAGCGGACTGGTCGCGTTCCTCCCTGAGCCTGCGCAGCTTTTCGAGCTGCTGCGCGCGCACGCCGGCGTTGTCGACCTTGAGGACCTCGATCTGCTCGTCGTTGGCCACCAGGTACTTGTTGACGCCGATGACGGGCTGCCGGCCGGAGTCGATGCGCGCCTGCGTGCGGGCGGCGGCCTCCTCGATGCGCAGCTTGGGGATGCCCTCGTCGATCGCGCGGGCCATGCCGCCCGCCTTCTCGACCTCGGTGATGTGCTCCCAGGCCTTCTTCGCGAGCTCGTTGGTGAGGCGTTCGACGTACGCGCTGCCACCCCACGGGTCGATGACGCGCGTCGTGCCGGACTCCTGCTGCAGCAACAACTGGGTGTTGCGGGCGATGCGCGCGGAGAAGTCGGTGGGCAGCGCGAGCGCCTCGTCGAGTGCGTTGGTGTGCAACGACTGCGTGTGCCCCTGCGTGGCCGCCATCGCCTCGACACACGTGCGCGCGACGTTGTTGAACACGTCCTGCGCGGTGAGCGACCACCCGCTCGTCTGGCAGTGGGTGCGCAGGCTGAGGGACTTCGCGGACTTCGGTTCGAAGGTCTGCACGAGCTTCGCCCAGAGCAGGCGCGCGGCCCGCATCTTGGCGATCTCCATGAAGAAGTTCATGCCGATCGCCCAGAAGAAGCTGAGCCGCGGCGCGAACGCGTCCACGTCCAGACCGGCCGCCCTGCCCGCGCGGATGTACTCGACGCCGTCCGCGAGCGTGTAGGCCAGCTCCAGGTCGGCCGTCGCCCCGGCCTCCTGCATGTGGTAGCCGGAGATCGAGATGGAGTTGAACTTCGGCATGTGGCTGCTGGTGAAGCTGAAGATGTCGGAGATGATCCGCATCGACGGCTGCGGCGGGTAGATGTAGGTGTTGCGGACCATGAACTCCTTGAGGATGTCGTTCTGGATGGTCCCCATGAGCTGCTCCGGCTTCACCCCCTGCTCCTCCGCCGCCACGACGAACAGGGCCAGAATCGGCAGCACCGCGCCGTTCATCGTCATCGACACGGACATCTTGTCCAGCGGGATGCCGTCGAACAGCGTGCGCATGTCGTAGATCGAGTCGATCGCCACGCCCGCCATGCCGACGTCACCGGCCACGCGCGGGTGGTCCGAGTCGTAGCCGCGGTGGGTGGCGAGGTCGAAGGCGACGCTCAGCCCCTTCTGCCCGGCCGCGAGGTTGCGGCGGTAGAAGGCGTTCGACTCCTCGGCCGTCGAGAAGCCCGCGTACTGCCGGATCGTCCACGGCTGGTTGACGTACATCGTCGGGTACGGACCCCGGAGGAACGGCGCGACGCCCGGGTAGGTCCGCAGGAAGTCCAGTCCGTCCACATCGGACGGCCCGTACACCGGCTTGACCGCGATCCCCTCCGGCGTCTCCCACACCGGCAGATCGGCCTCGTACTTCGCCGACGGGAGCGGGCCGAGGTCGACGTCCGCGAAGTTGGGGATCATCGCTCCACTCCCAGAAAGTCGAAGGTGTCGTTGAGGATTTCCAGCGCCGGGCAACCCAGGTGGACGAAGCCGTCCACGTTCGCGCCGGTCTTCCTGCCCGCCAGGAGTACCCGTTCCGCGCCCGCTTCGCGCAGGGCCTCTTCCGTCGGGACGGCCTGGTCGGCGTAGCTGGTGTCGCTGCCGCAGATGACCGCGATCCTGGCCCCGGAGGCCTTGAACCTCTCGGCCACCTCGTCGGCGGTCCTGGTCGGGCCCGCGTTCGGGGTGGCGAAGCCGCCCGCGTTGAACAGGTTGGCGGCGAAGGTGGCGCGGGCGGTGTGGGCGGCGACCGGGCCGAGGGTGGCGAGGAAGACCTGCGGGCGTTCGGGCTGTGCGTCGGCGAGGTCGCGCAGCTCCTCGAAGGCTTGGGCGTACCGGATCCGCGGCAGCCCGAAACTGTCAGACCCGCTTGGGAGAATTGGGATGGGGGGTGCATCCCCCCTGGGGGCCTGCGAATCTGAATCGATTCCTGGGGCAGGGGCACGATCGACCGTGACAGGCCCGGTGGCAGCACGCTCGGCAGCGGCAGACCCGGCAGCGGCAGACCCGCGGCCAAGAGACTCGCGGACGATCGGCTTCTCGGCCAGGTTCGGGAACTCGCTGACGCCCGTGATCGGATCACTCCGGTCAGCGAGCCGAGCCGAACGCGCAGCCCACGTCGCCGCGATCCGGGAAGCAACCAGCTCGCGCGCGGCGAAGAACCCACCGGCGCGTTCGATCTCCTGGAACCACGACCACGCGGCGGCGGCCAGCTCGTCGGTCAGCTTCTCCACGTACCAGGACCCGGCCGCGGGGTCGATCACCTCGCCGAGGTGCGACTCCTCCAGCAGCAGGTTCTGCGTGTTGCGCGCGATCCGGCGGGCGAACTCGTCCGGCAGGCCGATCGCCGCGTCGAACGGCTGCACCGTCACCGCGTCGGCGCCACCGAGACCGGCGGCCAGCGTCGCCACCGTGGTGCGCAGCATGTTCACCCACGGGTCGCGGCGGGTCATCATCGCGCTGGACGTCACCGCGTGCTGCACCTGCGGCACGTCCGCACCGGACACCTCGGCGACCCGCGCCCACAGTCGGCGCGCGGCGCGCAGCTTGGCGATGGTCGTGAACTGGTCGGCGGTCGCGGCGTAGCGGAACTCCAGCTGCGCGAACGCCTGCGCGACGCTCAGTCCGGCGTCCGTCAAAGCACGCAGGTACGACACCGCCAGGGCCAGTGAAGCCCCGAGCTCTTCGGAGTCCGAACCGCCCGCGTCGTGGAACGGCAGCGCGTCGACGACGACGGTCCGCAGGTTCGGGAACTGCTCGCCGGCCTGCCGGATCACGTCGAGAGCATCACCTGAAGGGGTGAGGGCGAGGTTGCCGCGCACCTGGTCGGCCAGCAGCGGCGCCTGGTCGTAGATCCGCAGCATCGTGCGCGCGGCCTCGACGTCACCGTCCAGCACGATCGGCGCGAGGTCGAGGTAGACGCCGTCGAGCAGCCGTTCCAGCGAGGACGCCGGGACCGCGAGCCACAGCGACGTGACGCCGCCCTCCAGGTCGTTCATCAGCGCGACCGGGTCGGGCACGGAGTGGCGCTGGCGAACGTCCCAGCCCTGCTTGACGGGCGCGAGCGCGTACGGCACCGGCGGCGCGTCGTCGAGGGTGTACAACGGCTGCAGCTCGATGCCGTCGTAGGTCTTGGTGATCAGCGACTCGAAGCTCGCGCCGGTCTTGCTCAGGACGGCGTCGACCATCTCTCGCCACTGTTCCCGCGTCGCCGCGGGGAACTCGTTCGGGCGGAATTCGGCGGGCAAGGCCAACTCCATCATGCGTTGCAGTGTTACCGACCAGTACCGACACGGCTATGTGAGGTTCACCGCCGTTAACGATGCAGTCAGTGTGTCAGGAAGAATCGGGGTGTGGACGAAGGTGACCTGAAGCGCCTGATCGCGGACCGGTACCGGCTGCTGCACGTGCTGGGTCAGGGCTCGATGGGCACTGTGTGGGCCGCGCACGACGAGGTGCTGGGCAGGCAGGTCGCCGTGAAGGGCATCCTGCACACCCCCGGCATGCCCGATGTCGCCGCCGACGAGCTGCGGGAACGGACGATGCGCGAGGCACGTGCCATCGCCGCGCTCTCCCACCCGAACCTCGTGACGCTCTACGACGTCGTCCAGCACGACGGCGACCCGTACGTGGTGATGGAGCTGGTGCCGTCGCGCAGCCTGGGCGAGGTGCTGCAGGAGCAGGGCTGCCTCACCGAGAAGCAGGGCGCGGCGGTGCTGGACGCGGTCGCGGCGGCGCTGGCGTCGGCGCACCGGGCCGGGATCACGCACCGGGACGTGAAGCCGGGCAACGTGCTGATCGCCGACGACGGGCGGGTGAAGCTGACGGACTTCGGCATCGCGCGCAACGTCGCCGAGGCCACCATGACCGCGCGCGGCATCACGCTCGGCACGCCCGCCTACATCGCGCCCGAGGTCGCCCAGGGCGGTGACGTTTCCGAGGCGGCCGACCGGTGGTCGCTGGGCGCGACGATGTGGGCCGCGATGGCCGGTGAGCCGCCGTACGTGGGCAAGAACGTCATGCAGACGATCAACGCGGTGATCAACGGCGAGGTGCCGGTGCCCGCGGGTGCGGGGCGGCTCGGACCCGTGATCAGCGGGTTGATGCGGAAGGAACCGTCCGAGCGCATGTCGCTGGTCGACGTGCGGCGGAAGGTCTACCAGCTGCTGCCCGAGCCCGGCACCGACGCGTTCGAGGTTCGCGAGACCGTGCCGCTGCCCGTGGTCGTGCGGCCGAAGCCGAAGATCGAACCGGACGCGCCGCTGGCCGACGACCCGGGGCCGTTGCCGTTCATGATCACCAAGCCGATCGCGCCGCAGCGTCGGCGAGGTCCGGTTGCCACGGTGTTCCTGCTGGTCGCGGCACTGTTGCTGTTCGTGGCGGGATCGGGTGGCGGGTTCGCGCTGATCCGGCTGGCGGCCGGGGCGTCGCTGCTGCCGCCGACGCAGCAGACGGTGCAGACGCTGCCGACCCTGCCCACGTCAGCGACGCTGGAGCCGCGCACCGCGTCCGCCGTGACGGCGATCGGCGACCAGGGCGGGAAGTTCAAGCTGAACGTCGAGGCGAGCTGGTCGACCTACGCCGAGCAACGCGCGGCCGACAAGCTGATGCCCGCGTCCTCGGTCGTGCACTTCGTGTCGGGCACCGGTGCGTACGAGGTCACCGTGCAGCGGTTCCCCGACTTCTACCCGAAGCGGTCCATCAGCGCCTACACGGTCAGCGTGCAGGCGCGGTGGCCGAGCAGGTTCTTCGGCGGCGACAAGGTGCTGACGCCGAACCTCGCGGGGCCGCGCACCGAGGACAGCATCCAGTTCATCTACAAGACGGTGGAGGGTGACGAACCCAACGCGCTGAGGAGGTCGCACTTCTCTCGCGTGCTGCCGTACGGCAACGACCTGTGGGTGGTCGAAGTGGTGGTGCCCACAGAGCAGGAGGACGAGGCACGCGTGCGGCTGTTCGACGCGATCGCCTCCACCTTCGCCCCGGTGTAAGCCGTGTCCTGCGGGTCACGTCCGCGATAGCCGCGCCCGAGAGGGTCCCTGGCGGCACCGCCGCGTCTCCCGAATACGCCCGGTATGAGGGAGACGCGGCGGCACCACCATGAACCCACTCGAACACGACTCTCATCGAACAGACCCGCAGGACACGGCTTACGCTCTCGCGGTGACTCCAGAAGAGCTGGCCGGCAAGGCCGCGGAACAGATCCAGAGCCGCACCGGCGTGGCGAAGCACGACATCGCGATCGTGCTCGGCTCCGGCTGGCGGCCCGCCGCCGACGTGATCGGTGAACCGGTCGCCGAAATCGGTGTCGGTGAGCTGGAGGGCTTCGAGGCGCCGACCGCGCTCGGCCACGGCGGCACCATCCGTTCGGTCGAGGTGGGCGGCAAGAAGGTCCTCGTCGTGCTCGGCCGCACCCACGGCTACGAGGGCAAGGGCGTCCAGAAGGTCGTCCACGGCGTGCGCACGGCCGCTGCCGCGGGCGTGTCGACGATCGTGCTCACCAACGCCGCCGGCGGCCTGCGGCAGGGCATGTCGGTCGGGCAGCCCGTGCTGATCTCCGACCACCTCAACCTGACCTCGCTGTCGCCGCTGGTCGGCGCGCGGTTCGTGGACCTCACGGACCTGTACTCGCCGCGGCTGCGCAAGCTGGCTCAGGAGATCGACCCGTCGCTCGAAGAGGGCGTGTACGCGGGGCTTCCCGGCCCGCACTTCGAGACGCCCGCCGAGATCCGGATGCTGCGCACGATGGGCGCGGACCTGGTCGGCATGTCGACCGTGCACGAGGCCATCGCCGCGCGCGCCGAGGGTGTCGAGGTGTTCGGGCTGTCGCTGGTCACGAACCTCGCGGCGGGCATCACCGGCGAGCCGCTGAACCACCAGGAGGTGCTCGACGCCGGTGCCGCCGCCGCCGAGCGCATGGGCACGCTGCTGCGCGAGCTGGTGGACCGGGCATGAGTCTCACGCCGGCACTGCGTGACGCGACGTTCCGGTGGATCGCTGACGACCCCTCCGAGGCGACTCGGACCGAGTTGCAGGGCGTGCTGGCGCGCGCGATGGGTGGCGACCCCGCCGCGGTGGAGGACCTCCAGGACCGGATGGCCGGGCCGCTGACGTTCGGCACCGCCGGGCTGCGCGGGCCGGTCCGGGCGGGCACGAACGGCATGAACGTGGCCACGGTGGTCCGCACGACCGCCGGGCTGGCGTCGTGGCTCGGCACGTCCGGGCTGGTGTTCGTCGGGCGCGACGCCCGGCACGGGTCGGAGGAGTTCGCCACCGCCGCCGCCGAGGTGATGGCGGCCGCGGGCTTCGACGTGCGGATGTTGCCGGGACCGTTGCCGACGCCGGTGCTGGCGTTCCTGGTGCGCGAGCACGGCGCGGTGGCCGGGATCCAGATCACCGCGTCGCACAACCCGCCCGCGGACAACGGGTACAAGCTCTACCTGGCCGGTGGTTCGCAGATCGTGCCGCCGTCGGACGGGGAGATCGAGAAGGCGATCGAGGCCGTTCCGGCGGCCGTGTCGGTACCTCGATCCGGTGGCTGGTCGGTCGTGCCCGAGGCGGACATCGACGCCTACCTGGAGCGGGTGGCTTCGCTGCCGCGCCAGAACGCGCGCGGGCTGAAGATCGCGTTGACGCCGATGCACGGCGTGGGTGGCGCGTTCGCCGTGGAAGCGTTGCGACGCGCGGGTTTCACCGACGTGCACGTGGTGCGGTCGCAGGCGGTGCCGGACCCGGACTTCCCGACCGTGGTGTTCCCGAACCCCGAGGAGCCCGGCGCGTCCGACGAGCTGCTTTCCCTTGCGGCGTCGGTGGAAGCGGACCTCGCGATCGCTCTCGACCCGGACGCTGACCGGTGTGCGCTGGGTGTGCGCGACGGTTCGTCGTGGCGGATGTTGCGCGGCGACGAGACCGGTGTGCTGCTCGGGTCGCTGGTGCTGTCCACCACCGAGTCCGCGGACCCCTTGGTGGCGACGACGATCGTGTCTTCTTCTTTGCTGAAGTCGATCGCTGCCGCGCACGGCGCCCGGTACGCGGAGACGCTGACCGGCTTCAAGTGGCTGGCACGGGCCGGTGAGGGCCTGGTGTTCGCCTACGAGGAGGCGCTCGGCAACTGCGTCGACCCGGAGTTCGTCGCGGACAAGGACGGCATCTCGGCC
>Ga0207692_10000167_pt1 | contig 20941 bp, 14 predicted proteins | sample LARL52metaG_FD_184345 | JGI IMG/M metagenome (GOLD analysis project Ga0207692, IMG submission 184345) | Corn, switchgrass and miscanthus rhizosphere microbial communities from Kellogg Biological Station, Michigan, USA - LAR L5-2 metaG... | ecosystem: Host-associated > Plants > Roots >...
GTTGTTCTGCACGACCTTCAGCTCCGCGTCCACCGGCACGTTGGGCACGCAGTCGATGTCACCGCACTGAGGGTCGGTTTCGACGTGGTTGATCGTCGGTGGGATGAAGCCGTGCTCGAGCGCGAGTGCGCTCGCGATCACGCCGAGGGCGCTGGCCGCGCCCATCGTGTGCCCCAGCATGGACTTCAGCGAGATCACGGGTGGCAGCCGCTCACCGTAGATCTGCCGGATGGCGCCGGTCTCGGTGACGTCGTTCGCCTTGGTGCCCGTTCCGTGCGCGGAGATCAGGTCGACCTCGGTGGGCTTCACACCGGAATCGTCGAGCGCCAGGCCGATGCACCGGGCCACGCTGTCCTCGTTCGGAGCCACCGGGTGGTAGGCGTCGCAGTTGAGCGCCCCTCCCAGCACCTCGGCGTGGATCGTCGCACCGCGGGCCAGTGCGGAGTCGAGGCTCTCCAGCACGACCACGCCCGCGCCCTCACCGGTCAGGATCCCCTTGCGGTCGACGTCGAAGGGCCGGCAGTGGTCCGGCGCGATGGTGCCCAGCCGGTAGAACCCAAGGAAAGTCTTGCGGCACATGGCGTCCGCTCCACCGCAGAGGGCGAAGTCGACCTCGCCCGACCGGATCGCGTCGAGTCCGTGGACCACCGCGTAGTTGCCGGCCGAACAGGCGGTGCCGATGGTGACCGCTTCCACATCGGACAGTTCGAACTCCTGTGCCACCGCTGCCGACAACCGAACCGGCGACACCCGGTTGGCGATGCGCTGGTACTCCCCGTCCGGGTCGCCGCGCAGCTCGAGCTCGACGAGGTGGTCGAGATCGGCGGACTCCCCGTCCGTCGTGCCGATGGAGACGAGACCGCGGAGGTCCCGCAGGTCGGCCTCGTGCCACCCGGACTCCTCGACCGCCATGCGCGCGGCCGCGACAGCGAACTGCGTCGCGCGGCCGAGGTCGTCCGGGTCGAGCCGCTGGATCCACCTGTGCGGCTCGAAGTCCGGCACCTCACAACCGTTGCTGTGAGCGAACCCCGCCGTGTCGAAGCGGCTGATCGGCCGGACGCCGCTTCGGCCGGCACGCAGGCCGGCGAGGAACTCGGCGGCCCCTGTACCGATGCTGGACACGACACCGAGACCGGTGATGACAACCCGACGGCTCATGACGATGCCTCAGCTCGTGAGTGCGTCGGCCACCACGGCCCGCACACCCTGAAGGTCGACCATCAGCGCCATCTGGTCCTGCTCGATCTCGATGTCGAACTCGCGTTCCAGCCCGGCCAGCAACTCGATGGCACTCATCGAGTCGGCGCCGAGGTCGTCACGGAAGTGGCTGGTGTCCCCGATCTCGTGCTCCTCCAGCTCGAGGACGCGGCACACGACCTCCTTGATGCGGAGGTCCAGCTCCGAAGTAACCGCAGTCATGGCATTCTCCTTGCCGCCGAACGTGTTTTCCGCCTATCCGGCACCTGCTTGGTACGAAGAGTCAAACACCGCGCCGCAGCCGCCAACACGCGAGAACTTCCGAGAACCGGTCGCAGATTTTCGGAACGGCCCCGCGCTCAGGACCGCAGGCCGGACGGACGCAGGTCGGTCCAGTTCTCCTCGACGAACACCAGCGCCTCGTCGCGCGGAGCCGACTCCATCACCACGGTCCAGCCGTCCGGTACGCCGGCGAACACGGGCCAGATGCAGTGCTGGTCCTCGTCGTTGCGCAGCACCAGGAAGCTCAGGCTCTCGTCATCGAAGGGGTTCGTCATCTCCGCACTCCTCAATCCGCAGTGAGTTCTGCCAGCTCGTCCTCGTCGAGACCGAGGTCGAGCACGGTGTCGGTGGTGTCCGGCTGTTCACTCGCGACAGCGACGGCCGCCAGTGCCTCCGGGGTCCGGTGCTCGAAGAGGTCCTTCGGCGTGATGGCGAGCCCGGCGGCACGTGCCCGGCTCACCACCTGGATGGCGAGCACGCTGTCGCCGCCCAGGTCGAAGAAGCCGACGTCGGCGCCGACCTCCGGCAGACCGAGGACGTCGGCGAACACGGCCGCCAGCACTCGTTCGCGGTCGTTCGCGGGCGGCCGCCCGCGCGTGCCCGCTGCCCAGTCCGGTGCCGGCAAGGCGTTCAGGTCGACCTTTCCGTTGGTCGTCAACGGAATGTCCGCGACGGCAACGACCGCCGAAGGAACCATGTACTCGGGAAGCTTGCGAGCGCAGCCGTCGCGCAAATCGGAAGTGTCCGAACTGGACACGACATAGGCGACCAGCACCCTGCCACCGGGACCGTCGTCACGAGCCACGACCACCGCCTGCCGCACACCGGGCAACGCGCGCAGCACCGACTCGACCTCGCCCGGCTCGACCCGGAAGCCGCGGATCTTCACCTGCGCGTCGGCCCTGCCGAGGAAGTCGAGCTGACCGTCGCGCAACACGCGGACCCGGTCACCAGTGCGGTACATCCGGCTGCCCGGCGGACCGAACGGGTCGGCGACGAACCGCAGGGCGGTCAGGCCGGGCTGCCCGAGGTAGCCGCGGGCGAGCTGCGGGCCGTGGACGTAGAGCTCGCCCGCCACACCGGGCGGCACCGGCCGCAGTGCCGCGTCGAGCACGCGGAGCGCCATGTTGCCCAGGGGTGTACCGATCGGCGGTTTCCCGTGCGGTAGAAGGGGATCGCTCATGGTCACGCACACGGCCGACTCGGTCGGACCGTAAGCGTTGATCATCGGGTGCCGGGTGGCCCAGCGGGACACGATCTCCTCGGCGCACGCCTCGCCCGCCACGATGACGGTGAGATCGGCGGGGAGCTCCGGCAGAGCCGCGAGGACGGTGGGAGGCAGCACCATCAGGTTCACCCGCTGCGCGTGGATCAGCTCGGCGAGCGGGGGACCCGCCACGCGATGCTCGTCGTCCACCACCACGACGGTGGCGCCGTTGCCGAGTGCGGCGAAGATCTCCCACACCGCCGCGTCGAAGCTGTGCGACGCGAACTGGAGCAACCGCGTCGACGCGTCGAGCGCGAACCGGTGTCCCTGTTCGACCACCAGCGACCGCGCGGCCTGGTGCTCCACCACCACGCCCTTGGGTGTCCCGGTCGATCCGGAGGTGTAGATCAGGTACGCGGCAGACCGCGAGGACACGGGCAGGTCCAGGTTCCCGGCGTGCTCCCACCCGAAGGAGTCCAGGCGCAGCACGGGGAATCCCGGCACGTCGGTGGCGGCGAGCACCACGACCGGACGCGCGTCGGCGAGCACCGTCTCCACCCGGTCCGCCGGTGTGGCGGGGTCGATCGGCAGGTAGGCCGCCCCGGACTTCAGCACGGCGAGCATCGCCACCACCGCGTCGACGCCGCGAGGCAGCAGCAGCGCGACGAACCCGCCTTCGCCCGCACCCCGTTCGACGAGAACACGGGCCAGGTGGTTGGCGAGAGCGTTGAGTTCGGCGCAGGTGAGCTCGGCGGCACCGCAGACCACCGCCGGCTGCGCGGGTGTGCGGCGGGCCCACTCCTCCACGAGCCCGTGCAGCGTGCCGTCGGCGACCGTGACGGCCGGTCCGGTCAGCGCCGCCAGCGCGGCCGCCTCGTCGTGCACCCGGACGGTGCTCAGCGGCGCGTCCGGGTCGGCGACCACGGCCGCGACGAGCTGGACCAGCCACTCCCCCAGATCACGCACCGTGTCGTGGTCGAAGAGGTCGGCGCTGTACTCCAGCACCACGTCCCGGCCGACGACCTCGACGGCGAGGTCGAACTTGGCCGTGCCGGTGTCCAGCGGTTCCGGCCGCACCTCCAGTCCCGGCAACACCGGAATCACCGGCTCCTGCTGGAAGGCGAGCATCACCTGGAACAACGACTGCCGGACCGGTGACCTCCGCGGCGCCACGAGGTCCACCACGCGTTCGAACGGGACGTCCTGATGGGCGTACGCCTCCAGGTCGGTCGTGCGCACCCGGTCGAGCAGCTCGCGGAACGACGGATCACCGGAGACGTCGGCACGCAGCACCAGGGTGTTGACGAAGAACCCCACGAGGTCGTCCGTGATGCTGCCGATCCGGCCGTTCACCGGCGTTCCCACGGGGATGTCGATGCCCGCCCCGACCTTGTGCAGCAACGCCACCAGCGCGGCGTGCACGGCCATGAACAGGCTGGCACCGCTGCGGTGCGCGAGTTCGGTGAGACCGTCGTGCAGCCGGTCCGGCAACGTCAGGCGGACCGTGCCGCCCCGGCGCGTCGGCACCGCCGGGCGTGGCCGGTCGAACGGCAGCTCCAGCTCGGCCGGCAGGCCGACGAGCCGGGTGGCCCAGTACGACGGGTCGGGTTCCTGCTCCCGTTGCCACAGCGCGAAGTCGGCGTACTGAAGTGGCAGGGCCGGCCAGTTCGGATGCTCTCCGGCGGTCCTGGCGCGGTAGGCCTCGGCGAGGTCGCGGACGATGATCGCGTACGAACCTCCGTCGACGGCCACGTGGTGGGCCACGAGGACCAGGAGGTGTTCCTGCTCGGTCACCGGGAAGAGCCGTGCCCGCACCGGTGTCTCGGTCCGCAGGTCGAATCCCCTGCGGACGAACGACTCGACGTCCTCACCGCGGTCCGCGACGGTGAGTCCGGACGCCTCCTCCAGCACGACCTGGTGCGGCCTGCCGTCGCGCTCAGGGAACACCGTGCGCAGCACTTCGTGCCGCCGCAGGAGGTCGAGCAACGCGCCGGAGAGCGCGGCGACGTCGAGCGGCCCGGTGACGCGCAACGCCACCGGCACGTTGTAGACCGGGTTTTCCGGCTCCATCCGGTTGAGCAGCCACAGTCGCTGCTGTCCCGGCGACAGCGGGATCTCGCCGGGCCGCGCACGGGCCTGAAGCACGGGCCCGCCCGCGGCCGTCGTGATCACCTTCGCCAACGCCTCCGGCGTCGGCTGGTCGAACACGTCCCGCACGGACAACTCGGCGCCGAACTGCTCCCGGATGCGGGTGGTGAGCCTGGTCGCGAGCAGCGAATGCCCACCGAGCTCCAGGAAGTTCTCGTCCGCACCGACCTGGGCCACCCCGAGCGTCTCGGCGAACAACGCGCACAGGGTGCGCTCCCCCTCGGTGACCGGAGCACGCGACGAGCGGTCGAGCGGACGTCCGGGCGGCAACGCCGCACGGTCGAGCTTTCCGTTCGCGGTCAACGGAAGTGCGTCGAGCACCGTCCACAGTGACGGGATCATGTGCGGGGGCAGCACGTGCGCGACGGCGTCACGCACCCGAGCAGGAGGCAGCTCGGTCACCAGGTGCCCGACGAGACGGGTGTTGCCGGCGGAGTCGGGCTCGGTCGACGCCGCCGCGTCCCGCACCCCGTCGACCTGGCGCAACGCCAGCTCCACCTCACCGAGCTCGACCCGCTGCCCGCGGATCTTCACCTGGTGGTCGCGCCGTTCGACGAACTCGAGACTGCCGTCGGGCCGGCGCACCACCCTGTCACCGGTGCGGTACATGCGCGCTCCCGGCTTCGCGGCGAACGGATCGGCCACGAACGTGGTGGCCGTGCGCGGGGGCGCACCGACGTACCCCAGCCCTACGCCGGCGCCGCCCACGTAGAGCTCACCGGGCGCGCCGACCGGTACCGGTGTGAGATCGGCGCCGAGGACGTACAACGCGGTGTTGCGCACCGCCATGCCGATCGGGGTGCGCTGCCCGAGCACGTCCTCCGCGAGGATCACCGCGTGCGTGACGTCGTCCGAACACTCCGTCGGACCGTACGCGTTGACCAGCGGGACGCCCGGATTCCGGTCGAACCACCTGCGGCACAGGTCAGGAGGCAGTGGCTCGCCGGTGACCACGAGTCCGCGCAACGAGCTCAGGCCCGGCTCGGCGACCCCGCCGTCCCACGCGTTGAGCGCGGCCCGCAGCACCGACGGGACGACCTCGAGGATCGTGACGCCCTCGCGGTCCGCGAGGGCGAACAACGCGACGGCGTCGGACGCGGTCGCGGCGGACACCACCCGCACCGAGCAGCCCGCGACGAGCGGCGCCATCATTTGCCAGACGGAGATGTCGAACGTCGTCGGCGCGTTGAACACCACCACGTCCGCCGCGTGGAGCCGCAGGTCCTCGACTTTGGCGAGCAGATGGTTCGCCATCCCGCCGTGGTGGACCATCGCGCCCTTGGGACGCCCTGTCGAACCAGAGGTGAAGATGACGTAGGCCAGCCGGCCGGTCCGCGCCCGCTCGGTCGGCGGCACCGTTTCGCACACCGCGTCGTCCAGCGGCAGCACGCGCACGCCCAGCGCCGCCGGTTCGCCGTCCCCCAGCGCCACCCGCACGCCCGCATCCGCGAAAACCAGGGCGGATCGCGCGTGCGGCGCGTCCGGATCAACCGGCACGTAGGCCGCGCCGCTCAACCACACCCCCAGCACGGCCACCGCGAACCGGGCCGAGCGGTCGGCGCACAACCCGACCACGTCACCTGGACCTACGCCCTCCCGCAGCAGGCGTTCTGCCACCGCGGAAGCGCGCGCGAGCAACGAGCGGTACGACAAGGACTCCCGGTCGTCGCGCACCGCGATCGCGCGGGGGTTCTCGGCGGCCCATCGCCGCACGGACGTCAGCACCAGGTCCGGGTCGGTGGCACCGTCAGGGCCGAGCAACGGCGGCGCCGCTTCGTCCTGCACGCGGATCACCGCGACGGGGTCGTCGAGCGACGCGCCGGCCAGACTCGTCAGGCAGGCGGTGAGGCCCCGCAGGTGCTCCTCGGCCTCCTCCGGGGTGTACACGGAGGGATTCGCCGCGAGGTGCAGCGTCACATCGGCATCGCCGTCGGCGAGGTCGTCGACGGTCAGCTGCAGATCGTCCACCGGCCCGCTGCTCACCATGCGCGTGTGCGAGACCGCCGTGCGCAAAGGCAGGCGCTGCGGGGGAAGCACGTTCAGCGTCGGCCCCAGCGGACCGGTCAGCCCGAGTTCGTCGCGCACCGACGAGGCGGGAAAACCCCTGTGTGCAAGGGTTTTGCGCACCGCGGTGAACGACTGGGTGAGCAGGTCTCGCACCGTGGCGCCCGGCACGACCCGCACCGGGGTGGGCAGGAAGTTCGCGCGCATGCCCGGCGTCTCCTGCGCCTCACGGCTGGTGCGCGTGTTCACCGCCAGAACCACCAGCACGTCGGAACGGTCCGTCCGCACGGCGGTGTACCGCGCCATCGCCGCCGTGAGGAGCACCGGCCAGGTCGTGCGGGCCTCCCAGGCCAGCTCGCGCAGCCTGCGCACAACAGCGGCGGGCAGCGTCGCCGCCCGGTACAGCGCACCCTCGGGAGGAGCCCACCGCCCACCGCAGAGCGCGGTCGCCGTCACCTCACCGGACAACCGCGCCGCCCAGAACGCCCGGTCGGTGTCGTACCGCGGCGAGGCGAGGTAGGCCCGCTCCTCCTCGGCCAGCACCTGGGAGCTGGACGGTGCCGGGACCTCGGCCTCGTCGTAGATCTCGGCGAGCCGCTTGATGAACAGGTACAGCCCCACGCCGTCCCACAGGACGTGGTGGCTGTGCATGGAGAAGTACCAGTGCTCGTCGGCAAGCCGCAGAACCTCGAACTCGAACAGCGGACCTGTCAGCGGCATGCCCTCGTCGATCCGGCGGCCGATGCGCGCGGCCGCCTCCCGCTCGGGGTCGGCGTGTCCGCGGAGGTCGACGACCGGCACGTCCACGTCCGGCGGAGACAGCCGGCGCGGCGCGGCGTCGGGCGCGGTGAACTCGAGGTGCAGGCAGTCCGTCTCCGCGACCGCCCGACGCAACGCCGCGGTCAGCGCGGTCAGGTCGACCGGCCCGCGGATGTCCAGGAACCCGGCGGTCACGAGTGCCGGGTTGCCGGGATCGACCTGCTCCGCGAGCCACATGTCGTACTGCGCGGTGGTCAGAGGCAGCGTCTCCGCGGGCAGGTCGATAGGCACGTGCACCCCTTCGGTCTGAACTCGACATATTTTCGTGACCCGTCACGAACAAGATCCATCCGCAGTGCGCGGAATTCGCGTCCGCCATCGAGAACTGACGCTCGCGAATTCTTAACCCATTGTTTCCTTCGACGGCGGCAAAATTGACGTCAACTGCGTCACGGCAAAACCCGAAGCAGGAACAGACCATTCCACACGTTCAGAAACCGACTTCCGCGATCATCGGAAGAGCACCGGGAGCCTGACGACGTGATCGGGCGGCGGGACTCGCCCCCGCGCAGTGCTCCAGCACGGCCATCGCGCTGTACAGCTTGTTCTCGGACTGGTCGAAGGCGATGCTGAACGGCCCGTCCAGCACCTCCGCGGTGACCTCCTCACCCCGGTGCGCGGGCAGGTCGTGCATGAACACCGCGCGCGGGCTCGTCCTCCACAGCCCGCTGTGGACCTGGAAGGGTGCGAAGGTGTGCCGCCACGCGGGATCGGCTTTGGACGTGCCGGTGGTCTGCCAGCGCGTCGTGTAGATGACGTCGAAGTCGCCAGGGAGCTCGTCGAGGTCGTGCGACTCCGTGAGCGAGGCGCCGTGAAGGCGGGCGTGCGCCGCCGCGGCGGCCCGCACCTCACCGCTCAGCCCGTAACCGGGAGGCGTGCGCAGTTCCAGTGACGTCCCGGGACAGCGGGTCAGCGCCAGTGCCAGCGCGGCGGCGCTGTTGTTGCCCTCACCGACGTAGAGCACACGCAGCCCGCTGATTCTCCCGAAGTGGCGGTGCATCGTCGTCAGGTCGGCCAGCGCCTGGGTCGGATGCTCCTCCGTGGTCATCGCGTTGATCACGGCCATCCGGTCCTGCCGCGCCCACTGCACGAGCTCGGCCGCCGGTGCGGCGGTCCGCAGGACCAGCGCGTCGAGCATCCTCGACAGCACCCGGGCGGTGTCCGCCACCGTCTCACCGGTGCTGGTCTGGAGGTCGTCCGGGCCGAGGGTGACGATCTGCGCGCCCAGCCGCAACGCGCCGGAGGAGAACGCCACCCGCGTGCGGGTGGAGGTCCTGCGGAAATGGACGCCGACGACCTTGCCCTCCAGCGGACGGGCGCACAGCCCGTCCGCGAACTGGGCGGCGCGCTCCACGATCGCGTAGAGCTCATCGTCGGTGAGGTCTTCGACCGAGATCAGGTGCGGCATCGTTTCACTCCTCACTCGCAGGGATCACGAACTCGAACAACACGGCGATCGCCCTCGCTCACGAGGACCCTCCGGCCGACGGCCGGGCGGCCGCGAAGAGGCTCGCGCCCGCCGCCACGACCAGCCCCGCCACCAGCACGGCGACCGCGGTGAGGACGTCCGCGGATCCGTTCCCCCACAAGGACCTGCACGCGTCGACGACCACGCTGATCGGGTTCCACTCGACCACCGGGCGAAGCCACGCCGGCAGCCCTTCGACCGGTACGAAGGCCGTGGACAGGAACGAGAACGTCACGAGCACCAGCGCGGCGATCGTGTCGACCGCGGGCAACCCGCGCACGGTCAGCCCGAGCAGGACACCGAGCCACAACACGACGTAGGCGAACCCGAGGGCCAGCGCGAACCCCGCGACCACGGCGACGGGACCACCGTGCGGCCGCCACCCCAGCACCAGACCGGCACCGCTCACCACGACCATCCCCGCGCCGACCGCGGCGAGATCGGCGAACGTGTGGCCGGCGAGCACCGACACCCTGGCGATCGGCGCGGTGCGGAACCGGTCGAAGAGCCCGCCGCGCACGTCCTCCGCCATCGCGATGGCCGTCGGCCCGAGCGTCGCGAGGCCCACCTGCACCGCGGCTCCCGCGAACACGTGGTCGACGGTGAGGGGAACGGCGAGCACGTCGCGGAACAGCAACCCGAACGCCAGCAGCATGACGAGCGGGTTCAGCGTGATGCCGACGAGCTTGCCGGGTGCGCGGCGCAGACGGATCAGGTTGCGGCCGGTGAGCGCCGCGACGTGCAACACGGTGTTCATGACGCGCTCCTGCCGGTCAGCTGTGTGAAGACGTCGTCGAGAGAGGGGCGCCGCACGGCGAAGCCGGTGACCTCCAGGCCGCCCAGCCGCAGCGCGGAGGCGGCGCGCTCCACCGTCGCCATCCCTCCGGTGAGCTCCAGGGAGAGCCTCAGGTCGTCGAGCGGCTTGGCCCCGTCCAGCACGCCGAGAGCGGTGGGCAGGTCGTCCGGGTGCGCCACGGCGACCTCCAGCCACTGGGCGCTCACCCCGTCCTTGAGCTCGGTGGAGGTGCCCTCGGCGATGACCGTGCCGCGGTCGACGACCACGATCCGGTCGGCCAGCTGGTCGGCCTCCTCCAGGTACTGGGTGGTGAGCAGGATCGTCACGCCGTCGTCGACGAGTTCGCGCACCATGCGCCAAAGCTGGATCCGGCTCGTCGGGTCCAGACCGGTGGTGGGCTCGTCCAGGAACACCACCGGTGGCCGCGCGACCAGGGCGGCGGCCAGGTCCAGGCGCCTGCGCATGCCACCGGAGTAGGTGCGCACCGGACGTGTGGCGGCGTCGAGCAGATCGAAGCGACGCAGCAGCTCGACCGCCCGCACCCTGGCCGCGCGTGGGCGCAGGTTCTGCAACACGCCGATGAGGACGAGGTTCTCCCTGCCCGTCAGCTCCCCGTCGAGCGCCGCGTACTGGCCGGCCAGGCCGATGCGGCGGCGCACCTCGTCCGGTTCGGCCACGACGTCGTGCCCGGCGACGACCGCGCGGCCGGAATCCGGCCTCACCAGCGTCGTCAGCACCCGGACGGTGGTGGTCTTGCCCGCGCCGTTCGGGCCGAGCAGACCGAGGACCGTGCCGGCCGGAGCGGACAGCGACACGCCGCGCAGCGCGAGGTGACCGCGGAACCGCTTGGCGAGATTCTCGGCGTGAATCATGAGGGGAACGTAGAGCGCGAAACAGTCACGCCAATGTCACGGCGACAGCTTTCCTACTTCCGCGCGGAGCATGGCCAGAATTCTGCGGGTGCAGGCACGAGGCGAGAAAAACCTAGGCTCAGCCCACACCACAAGGAGACGGGAGCCATTCGTGTCGCAGCCCTCGTTCGCGATCGTCCCCGGCCGCCAGGTACGCAGTGTGCTGAGCGGCAGGGAGAAGGCGATGCTCGAAGTCGTCGAGCACGCTTATGTGCGGCACGGCGCCGGGCAGACGGTCAACCCACCGTCGTACTTCCTCCGCTTCCCCGACCGGCCGGACTCACGCATCATCGCGCTGCCCGCGTCGGTGGGCGGCGACGACGCGGTCGACGGGATCAAGTGGATCTCGAGTTTTCCCGGCAACATCACCGGCGGCCTTCCGCGCGCGTCGGCGGTGCTCGTGCTCAACGACCCCGCGACCGGTTATCCGTACGCGTGCCTGGAAAGTTCCGTGATCAGCGCGACCCGCACGGCCGCGTCCGCCGCGCTGGCCGCCGACGTGCTGACCCGCGACCGGCCCCGTCCGCGCCGGGTCGGGTTCTTCGGCACCGGCCTGATCGCCCGCTACGTCCACCAGTTCCTCGCCGGCACCGGCTGGACGTTCGACGAGATCGGACTGCACGACCTGTCGGTGGACTACGCGAACGAGTTCGCCGGATACCTCGACCGCGCGGGCGAAAGCGCTCCGGCACGTGTCCACGACACCCCGGAGGCATTGATCCGGTCGTGCGACCTCATCGTGTTCGCGACCGTCGCGGGCACGCCGCACGTGGACGACCTGTCCTGGTTCGCACACAACCCGTTGGTGCTGCACGTGTCGCTGCGCGACCTCGATCCGCGGATCATCCTCGCGTCCGCCAACGTGGTGGACGACGTCGAGCACTGCCTCAAGGCGAACACGTCCGTGCACCTGGCCGAGCAGGCCGTCGGGCATCGCCGTTTCGTACACGCGACGCTCCACGACGTGATGACCGGCCATGTGCGAATGCAGGCTGACAGACCCCTGGTGTTCTCCCCCTTCGGCCTCGGAGTGCTCGACCTCGCGGTCGGCAAGTACGTGTACGACCAGCTGGCGGCCAACGGAGACCTGACCGTCGTGGATGGCTTCTTCGACGAGCTGCGCAGGCACGGCTGAGCCGTCCGGCGCCGATTGAGAGGCGGTTTCGGCGTGGGGATCATCGCCACACCGATGGACTACAACGAAAGCGACCTGTTCATCGACCTCTGCGATCTCGTACCGGGATCGCTCTTCCTGAAGTGCGAGGGATTCAACTTCGCGGGATCGATCAAACTCAAGACGGCGACCGCGATGGTCGACGCCGCCGAACGCGACGGCCTGCTGCGCCCCGGCTCGGTGCTCGTCGAGTCGTCGTCGGGCAACCTCGGCGTCGCACTGAGCATGATCGCCCGCAACCGCGGCTACCGGTTCGTCTGCATCACCGACTCGCGGTGCAACCTGCCGACCCGGCGGTTGATGGAGACGCTGGGCGCCGAGGTGATCGTGGCGACCGACGCGTCCGGCCCCGGCGGGCTGCTCGGTGCCCGGCTGCGGCTGCTCCACGCGATGCGGTCCGCCGATCCGAGGGTGGTGTGGCTCAACCAGTACGCGAACCCGGCGAACTGGCAGGCGCACACCGCCACGACCGGGCCGGAGATCGAGAAGTGGTTCCCCGAACTCGACGTGCTCTTCGTCGGCGCGGGCACGACCGGCACGCTGATGGGCTGTGCGCGGTACTTCCGGGAGAACGGTCATCGGGTCACGGTCGTCGCGGTCGACGCGGAAGGATCGGTGACGTTCGGTGCTCCCCCCGCGAAGCGGGCGATCCCCGGCCTGGGCACGGGCGTCCGGCCCGCCCTGCTCGACCCCGGTCTCGTCGACGACGTGGTGCACGTGTCCGAAGTGGACACGGTGGCGGCCTGCCGGAGCCTGGCCGGGCGCGGCTTCCTGCTCGGAGGATCGACCGGGACCGTCCTCAGTGGAGCGATCCGCTGGCTGAACGCCAACGACACCGGGCGGGACCTCGTCTCCGTGGCGATCTCGCCGGACTGCGGCGAACGCTATCTGGAGTCGGTGTACGACACCGACTGGGTCGCCGCGAACATCGGCGGCAGCGGATGACGTCCTGGGCGATCGAGAGGTTCCGCCTGCCCAACGGGTTGCGCGTCGTGCTCGCACCGGCGCACAGCACGCCGGTGGCGGGTGTGGCCGTCGTGTACGACGTGGGCAGCCGGTCGGAACCCGAGGACCGCAGCGGGTTCGCCCACCTCTTCGAGCACCTGGCGTTCCAGGGTTCCCTGCACTTCCCCAAGTCCGCGCACGCCGCTCTGATCCAGGGCGCGGGCGGCGCGTTCAACGCCACGACCGGCCTCGACCACACCGAGTACCACGCGGCGATGCCGGCCGACGGCCTCGCGGTCGCCCTCGAACTGGAGGCCGACCGGATGCGCGGTCTCCTGCTGACCGAGGAGAACCTGCGCAACCAGGTCGAGGTGGTGGCGGAGGAGATCAGGACGAACGTGCTCAACAAGCCGTACGGCGGGTTTCCCGGAACGTGGCTGGCCCCCGTGCTGTTCGACACGTTCGCCAACGCGCACGACGGCTACGGCTCGTTCGAGGACCTGCGGGCGGCGACGCTGGACGACGCGGCCGACTTCTTCGACCGCTACTACGCGCCCGGCAACGCGGTGCTGTGCGTCACCGGAGACTTCGCGGTCGACCAGGTGACCTCGTCGGTGCACGAGCTCTTCGGCGGCATCCCGCCGCGTTCGGTGCCCGAACGGCCGAACTTCGACGAACCCGGCCCGGCCACCACCCGGCACGCGCAGCGGCACGACCGGCTCGCGCCGCTGCCGGCGGTCGCCGCGGCCAGGCGGGTGCCGGATCCCGCCGACCTGGCGGCGTACCTGCCGTTCCACGTGCTCGCGTCGGTGCTGCGCGACGGCGACCGGGGGCGGCTCTTCGAGCGCCTCGTCCGCAGCGAGGAACTGGCCGTGGAGCTGACGGCGGGACTCGGACTCGGCGGAGATCCGTTCTCCGCGCGCGCTCCCACGGCGTTCGTGCTGTCGGCGATCCTGCCTCCCGGTGGTGACGCCGGGAAGGTGCTCGCCGTCGCCGACGAGGAAGTGGACCGGCTTGCCCACGACGGGGTGACCGCCGAGGAACTGCGCCGCACGCGACGCAGGGCGGCGACGGCGTTCCTGCGCTGTTGCGACGGAGTCGCCTCCCGTGCCGTGCTCATGGCCGTGCTGGAACAACAACGCGGAGACGCCGGGCTCGCCCACCGGCTGCCGCGGCTGGTGGAGGCGGTGACTGGCGACGACGTCAGCGCGGCCGCCGCGGCGCTGCTCAGCACACCCGCGGCGGTGCTGGAGGTGTTCCCGGGATGAACACGCCGTCGCACGTGCCGTTCGACACCGGCCTCGAAATGCTCGTCGCCGACGCGCCATCCGTGCCGCTGGTGGAGCTCCGGCTGTGGATCCCCCTCCCCTGGGCGCCGACTCCCGAGGCGGTCCTGCTGGCCGAGACCCTCCTCGCCGGCACCGAACGACGTGACGAACTGGGCATCGCCGCGGCGGCCGGCGACACCGGCGGCGGTCTCGTCGCGTCCGTCGACGCGGACCGGCTGCTGATCTCCGGGTCGGCCCACGCCGAGGAACTCGACGCCCTGCTGGCGCTCGTCGCCGAGGTCGTCACGTCCGCGACCTATCCGGACGACGTCGTGGCGCGCCGCCGCACGCGCACCGCCCACAACGCGGCCGCGGTGCGGAACGTGCCGGCCATGCGCGCGTTCGAGGCGCTCAACCACCGGTTGTACGGCGACCACCCCTACGGCCTTCCCGGCCCTGGTCCCGCGGAGATCGCCGCGGTGACGCCGGACGAGCTCCGGGCGCTGCACGCCGGGCGGGTCCGGCCGCGGGGAGCGACGCTCGTGCTCTCCGGTGACGTCGGCCCGCACGCCGAGCTCACCGGCCGCGTGGAGCGGGCGTTCGCGGGGTGGACCGGTGACGGCGGTCCCCTCGACCTGCACCCGGTGCCCGCGCTGAAACCCGGGCCCGTCGAGCGGATCCCGGATCCCCTTCTGGCACAGGCGATGTTGCGGCTCGTGCTGCCGTCGGTGCCGCGCGGTCATCCCGACCACGCGGCCCTCGTGCTCGCGAACCTGGTGTTCGGCGGCTACTTCTCGTCCCGGCTGGTCGCGAACCTGCGTGAGGACAAGGGACTGTGCTACTCCCCGCGGTCGGAGCAGGTGCTGGTGCGAGCAGCGGACCTCCTGCTGGTGTCGGTCGACACCGACCGGGGCGAGGACGTGCTCGCCGAGGTGACGGCCGAACTGACGAGGTTGCCGGACCTCACCCGGGACGAGCTCGAACGGGCCCGCCGCTTCGCCCTGGGTTCCCTGCGGCTGCGCACCTCCACCCAGTCGGGGCTGGCCGCGGTGCTCGTGGACCTCGTGACCCAGCGGCTTCACCCCGGCTGGCTGGACGAACACGCCCGGCGACTCGCCGAGGTGTCGCTCGACGAGGTGGTGGCCGCCGTGATCCGCCACCTCGCTCCTGAGAACTCACTCGGCGTGCTGCTCACCCCGGCTCGCTGACCGGACCAAGGGGACACCCGTGACGAAGCTCTGCCTGGGCACGATGCACTTCGGCACCGCCGTCGACGAGCGCACCGCGTTCGGGCTGCTGGACCGGTTCGCCGATCGCGGCGGCACCCACGTGGACACCGCCAACTGCTACGCGACGTGGGCCGGCACGGGCGACGAGAGCGAGGAGCTGATCGGCCGGTGGCACACCAGCCGGGGCGCCCGCGACCGGATCGTCCTGGCGACCAAGGTCGGCGCCCGGCCGACCGGGTCGGACGAGCCGTGGCCGTTCAACGCCGAAGGGTTGTCGGACAAGACGATCCGCACCGCCACCGAGGCGAGCCTGCGCAGACTGCGCACCGACCGCGTCGACGTCCTCTACGGCCACATGCAGGATCCGGAGACCACCGTCGAGGAGTCGGTCGCCGCGTTCGCCGCCCTGGTCGGCGACGGCCTGGCGCGCCGGATCGGGCTGAGCAACCACACCGCGTGGCGGGTCGAACGCGCGCGGGCCGCCGCACGGGCACTGGGCCGCGGCCCGCTCGTCGAGCTCGTGCAGCAGCGTTGCTCGTACCTGCAGCCCCGGCCCGGCGCACCGTTCGGCACTCAGCTGGTGCTGTCCGACGAGATGCGCGACTACGCGCTGGCCAACCCGGACCTGACCCTGCTGGGCTACTCCCCGCTCCTGAACGGTGCGTACACGAGGCCCGACCGTCAGCTGATGCCGCACTACTCCCACATCGGCACCGAGAACCGGCTCGCCGCGGTGCGCGAGGTGGCCAGGGCGCTCGGCGCGACGGCGAACCAGGTGGTGCTCGCCTGGATGCTCGGCAGCACCCCGGCCGTCATCCCGGTGATCGGGGTGAGCACGGCGGAGCAGCTCGACGAGTGCCTCGGCGCGTCGGACCTCACGATCCCGCCCGATCTCCGGCGTGCCATGGACGAGACCGCCTGAGCTGCCCACGAAAAACAATCCGCAAAAAACCGGAAAGCGCTCGGCATTGTGCGGAGAAGTATTTGTGATGGTAGGGCTGTCCTCACCACCGGATAACTGGACTGCCCCACTGCGCGAAATCCTGCGCTTCGCCAGGATTTGATTGGAAATCCTGCCGCCCGACGTGATCGAGGTGTTTCAGATGGCCGCAAAACCGGTACTCGTCCGAATCGCGCGATGGAGCGCGAACCACCCGTGGCGCGCGCTGCTGAGCTGGCTGCTGGTCGTCGGCGCCTTCCTCTCGATCCCGCTGTTCGTGGACACCGTCCGGGCGACCGACGCCCAGCTGGAGGTCGGTGAATCGGCCAGGGCCACGAAGATGCTGTCGGAGGCCGGACTCGTCGAGCCGTCGGCCGAGAACGTGCTCATCACGTCCCGCGGCGGCCCCCTCGACGTGGCCGAGGGTGAGCGCGTCGCCGGCGACCTCGCCACGCGCCTGGCGACCCTGCCGGAAGTCGGCGGCGTCGGCACGCCGACCGTCGGCCGGGACCGGTCCGCGGTCCTGCTGACGGTCACGATCGCCGGCGATCCCGACACGGCATCGGAACGCGTGTCCCCGATCCTGGCGGAGACCGCCAGGGCGCAGGAGGCCCACCCCGGCCTGCTGGTCGAGCAGACCGGGACCGCCTCGATGTCGCTGGGGATCGACGAGCGCCTGGCGGCCGACTTCCAGCGGGCCGAGTTCGTCAACTTCCCCATCACGCTGGTGATCCTGCTCTTCGCGTTCGGCGCACTGATCGCGGCGGGCGTACCGATCCTGCTCGGGATGTCGGCCGTGGGCGCCGCGCTCGGGCTCGCGGCGGTGGTCTCGCACGTCTTCCCGCACGCCAACGCGGCGAACACCGTGATCCTGACGACCGGCATGGCGGTCGGCATCGACTACTCGCTGTTCTACCTCAACCGGGCCCGCCGGGAGCGGGGCAGGCCCGACGCCGTCGAACGTGCCGCCGAGACCGCGGGGCACACCGTCATGACCTCCGGCGTCGCGGTGATCGTCTCCCTCGCCGGGCTGTACCTCGTGGGCGACACGGTGTTCGACTCGCTCGCCACCGGCTCGATCATCGTCGTGGCCGTCGCGGTCTCCGGCGCGCTGGTCGCGCTGCCCGCCGTGCTGGCGCTGCTCGGCCCGTGGATCGACCGTCCGCGCATCCCGTTCCTCGCCCGGCGCACCAGCGGGGACCCGTCGCGGCTGTGGGGCGTGCTGCTCCGCCCGGCGCTGCGCAGGCCCGCGCTCACGTTGACGCTGACGATGCTGCTGATGGTCGCCGTGGCGCTGCCCGCGCTGGACATGAAGCTGCGCAACACCGGGGCCGACGACCTGCCGCAGAGCATCCCCGCCGTCCAGACCCACCAGCGGCTGGTGCAGTCCTTCCCCGACCGCGCCTCCACCTACGTCGTGGTCGCGCGTGCGAACGCGGCCGACCGGCAGCGGGTGGCGACCGCCCTTGACTCGTTGCGCGGCGATCCGAGGTTCAGCACCGCACAGCTGCGCACGTCCACCGACGGGACGACCACCGCGATGCGGCTCACCGCCTCGATGGCGAAGAACTCACCCGAGGCGGAGGGTGTGCTCGCCGAGCTGCGCACGCACACCCTGCCGACGCGGCTCGGCGGCGTCGGTGGCGTCCAGTACGGGGTGGCCGGTGACGTCGCCAACGGCGTGGACTACACGGCCCATCAGGGTGAGAAGCTGCCATGGGTGGTCGGGTTCGTGCTGCTGCTGACGTTCCTGATGATGATGGTGACGTTCCGCTCGGTCGTCGTCGCGCTCACCACGATCCTGCTCAACGGCCTGTCCGCCGCGACCGCGTTCGGCGTGCTGGTGCTCGTCTTCCAGCACCACTGGGCAGAGGGCCTGCTCGGCTTCCGCTCCTCCGGCGCGATCGCCGCCTGGGTGCCGTTGTTCCTGTTCGTGATGTTGTTCGGCCTGTCGATGGACTACCACGTGTTCGTGGTGAGCCGGATCCGGGAGGCCGTCGCGAGCGGGCTGCCCACCAAGGAGGCCGTCGCGGAGGGCATCACCCGTTCGGCCGGCGTGGTGACCAGCGCGGCCGCGATCATGGTGTCGGTGTTCGCGGTGGTGGCGACGCTGAGCATGATCGAGATGAAGCAGCTCGGCGTGGGGCTCGCGGTGGCGGTGCTGCTCGACGCGCTGGTGATCCGCGTCCTCGTGCTGCCCGCGTTGATGGCGCTGCTCGGCAGGGCCAACTGGTGGCCTGGTCGGGTGCGCCCGGCCAGGACGGCCGGGCGCACCTCTCACGAGCTCGGTCAGCAGGTGCTGCTGCACCCGATGGAACACAGGCTCGACGCCTGATCGTCCTTGTCGCCGCCGCCTTCGCTGACCACCTCGACCTCGAGTTCCGCGATCAGTCCGTCGAGCCGGCTCATCGTGTCGGACATGAATGCCTCCCATGTTCTTTCGGAAGTGACGCACCATTCAACCTAGGTCCCCGATCCCCACCGCGACCGTGGACCCGAATCATTCCTAAGAATGCGGATGCATCAGCCTGCCAGGATCAGCGACATGTCCGATGAACTGTTCCCGCCCCACGCCGTGCGAAAAGCGCGACGATGGGTCCAGATCGGAGTCACTCCGGCCGCTGCTCTTTCGGCGGGCGACCGTGCGTGCCTGTACGAGGAGATCTCGGACCTGACGAGCGGCCTGACGGAGGCGAGCCGCATCGAGAACCACTTCTTCATGCACAAACCGCCCGGTCTGCGGCTGCGCTTCCAGGCGCGGCCGCACCGGCGGTCCGAGGTCGTCACCGCGGTGGGCCTGGCCGCGGACCGCTGGGCGGCCTCCGGGTTGGTCAGCGGCTGGACCCACGGCTGCTACGAGCCCGAGACCGCCCTGTTCGGCGGAGAGGTGTCGATGCGGTTCGTCCACCGGTTGTTCAGCGCCGACTCGTCGGTGTGGTTGCACCACCACGCCGCGGGGCGGGCACCGGCGTGGCTCGTTGCGCTGCTGCTGACCAAGAGCCTTCTCGACGCGTTTCGCATCACGCCGTGGGAGGACAGCGACGTCGGCCATCTCATCCAGCGCACGGGCAGGACGCTGGCCGGTACGACGGCCGCGAGCGGTGAGGTCGTGACCCGCGTCAGCGAGCTGTGGCGCGATCCGCGGGAACTGCTGCGGGAGCTGAACGAGACCGAGACCGAGGTGGTGACCTCGTTCCGGGCATCCGCACGGGCTGAGGTCCCCCGCTGGCAGGCGGAGTACCTCGACACCCCGCTGGTGACGGTGGGGCCACGCCGGCTGATCGCCTGCTACGCGGTCTTCATGTGGAACCGGGCGCGGCTTTCCCCGTTCCGGCAGGGTCTGCTGGCCGACAGCCTCGCGAGAATCACGTGACGGCGCTGGTGCGGCTCGCCGGGCTGCCCGCGGCACTGCTGGACCGGCCCGACGGCCACGCCTGGCAGGTGTTGATCTCCACCCCGCGCGCCGCCGGCGTGCTCGCCACCGTCGCGGGTGAGGTCATGAGCGACGTCGAGGCACGGCTGGCCGCCGGGCAGCACTGGTCCGACAAGCGGTTGCGCCAGCGCGACGCCTATCTGTGGCGGCTGCTCGGCAGGGCCGCGCTCAAGACGACCCCACGGGGCTGGCTGGGTCACGTGGCCGTGGTGCCGGTGAGCGAACACGACGCGGAAACGCTGCTCGCCGGAGATCTCACCGTGCACGGTTTCACCGCGCACGAGGTCGAGAACGTGTGGGGGCTGCGGCAGTCCAGGGACGCGACCCTGTTGGGTCTCGCACCGTTGCACGTGGTCGACGGTGACCAGATCCGGTTCCACGGCGAGGACGGGGCGGGAAAGCGCCTTCGGCACACCGCCGCCACCCGTGCGGTGTTCGGTGCGCTGCGCGGTGGTGCGGCCGAGTCGGGTGCCGTCAGGGCCGCTCTGGTACCGGAGCTCATCTCGTCGGCGGAGGTGGCGGACGCGTTCCTGGACCGGCTGGTCTCACTGGGCGTGCTGCGCCGCTCCCGTCCTCCCGCCGTCGGGCTCACGACCGACGCGACCCCGGGCACTCCTGGGAACGGGGCGTTCGTGGACGTCTACCGGACGGTCCACGCCGTCGTTCCGCCGCGTGCGGTGGAACGCGTTCGCGGCGCGGTGACCACGCTCTCCCGGTTGGCCCGGCTGATGCGGGCCGACGCCCCGTCGCGCCCTGATCCCGCCGCCGCCGCGCTCGGTGAGCACCCGCGGTCGCTGGCAGAGCTCGTGATCGACCTCGCCCGGCAACCGACGCCTCCTCGCCCAGAGGCACTGCGGTGGCGGCCGGCCGCCACCGCGGGGTCCGGGTACGCACGTCTCCTGGCGCACCTCGCGCCCCGCCTCGGCGAGCCCGTGATCGACCTCGAACCCGTGTTGCCGGCAGAGCCGGACGCCGCGTCGTGGGACTGGCCGGTGGACTGCCTGATCCGTCCGCTGCCGACCGGCCGGCCACTCGGGGTGCTGGAGGTGGTCACGAGGGCCGGCGCGCTCGACGCGCGGTTCGCCGAGGGCCTGGCACTGCACCTGGGCGAGGAACCGCG
>Ga0207692_10000169_pt1 | contig 20705 bp, 18 predicted proteins | sample LARL52metaG_FD_184345 | JGI IMG/M metagenome (GOLD analysis project Ga0207692, IMG submission 184345) | Corn, switchgrass and miscanthus rhizosphere microbial communities from Kellogg Biological Station, Michigan, USA - LAR L5-2 metaG... | ecosystem: Host-associated > Plants > Roots >...
CCGTACGCGGGGATCGACGGGATGACGAGGTCGAACGCGTCCTCGGCCGTCCCGCCGTGCGCGGTCGGGTCGGTGAGTGGGCCGATGACCCCGAGCATCTCGATCACCGAGCCGGGCCAGCCGTGCGTGATGATCAGCGGCAGCGCGTTCTCGTGCCGCGACTTGACGTGGATGAAGTGGACGCCGAGGCCGTCGATCTCGGTCGTGAACTGCGGCAGCGCGTTCAGTTCCGCCTCGCATTTGCGCCAGTCATAATCGGCCGCCCAGTAGCGCGCCAGCTCCTGCAACATCGCCAGCTGCACGCCCTGCGACCAGTCGTCGACCAGTTCCTTGTGCGGCCAGCGCGTCGCCGCGACGCGCGCACGCAGCGCCTCAACCTCCGCCTCGGGGATCTCAACCGTGAACGGCCGGACCGCCGCGGCACCTGCTGACTCTTCGGTCGTGACAGACATGTGGACCCCCTCGATAGCTAGCGCCAGGCGCAGGCGCGTCCCGCTGATCAAGCCTCCCCTACCCCGATCCCGGCTACCCGAATAGGAGATTCCGGTCATAACGGCGGACGGGGCCAGCCGCCGTCCAGCCCGGCGAGCCAGGTAAGCGACCTTGATCTGCGACAGTCCAAAGCGCGGATCAGAGCCAGGACCACTTCTCGGTCTATGAGGTCACCGCAGCGCCTGCCGGATGAACGTGGCCACGGCGACCGGCTTCGCGATGAACGCGGTGTGCGAGCCGTCAATGGTGTCGGTCGTGGCGCCCATCCGTTGCGCCATGAACCGTTCCGCGTCCGGCGAGATCGCGTTGTCGTGCTCGGAGACCAGGAACCAGGATGGCTTGCTCTTCCAGCCCGCCGCGGTGGCGTTCTCGTTGAGCGCCGCTGCCGCGAGCGGGCGCTGGGTCGCGAACATGACATCGGCCATGTCCACCGGCACGTCGGCGCAGAACGTCTCCCGGAACCCGTCTTTCTGGACGTACAGGTCGGGACCGCCCGCGGCGCCGGGCGCGTCGTAGGGGGTCGGGGCGGCCGTCTTGGCGAGCAGGGGCGGCGGGAACGGCTGCTGCACGCTCGCGCAGCTCTCGCCCACCTCCAGCCCGAACGCCGCGAGAAAGACCAGGGCGGCCACGTTCTCCAGGCCGGCGGACGCCTGGCCGATCACCGCTCCTCCGTAGGAATGCCCGACCAGCACGGCCGGGCCGTCGATGGCCTTGACCACGTCGCCGACGACGCTGGCGTCGAACGCGACGCCTCGCAACGGGTTCGGCGGGGCGAGCACCGTGTGGCCGGCACTCTCGAGCTCGCGGATCACTCCCGCGAACCCGGACGCGTCGGCGAAGGCGCCGTGGACCAGGACCACGGTGGGACCAGGCATGGGGTTCTCCTCAAGGTTGCAGAGGTGGCCCCAACGACGTTACGTCACCGGACCCGAGCGAGTCGGCCCAGGGTTGCGCCGCCCGGCACGTAACCGGTTGTTCGGTGCCGCTCAACCGCCATGCGACCACCACCTGCAGGCGGTACCGAGTCGGCAGGGAGGCCGCCTCAGGGAGCTGTGGATCATGCCCACCGAACAGCTCTGACCGCATCCGTGGGCCGGCCGAGACGAGCGCATCGACATCGGACACCCAGAGAGGGCGCATACCAGGGTGTGGATCAATCCCCGGGATATCTATCCCCGCAGTGGTGGCGGCCGCGGCAGTCCCTCGTCATCGACCGAGCGCGGCCGCGCTGTTGCTAGGGGGACGCTGGCGTGGCTGTGCGCTGAGAGCAGACCCGCGATCCCCGGATCGCTGCCCGCATTCGTCCCGATCGTTCTTGCCTGCGCCGCTGTCGTCGGCGCCGCCGCCGCCGGGCTCGTGTCGGTGCGTGGTCGCGACGGCGTCGCGTTCGCGGCCACCGGGCTCGCGACCCTGACGGCCGCGGGCGCGGTGTTCTCCCGTCTTTTACCCGGCGGTGCTCGCTTTTACCCGGCGGTGCTCGCCGCTTGCACGGAGGCGAGCCATTCGCTCACCGCCGAGGCGGCAGCTGCCAGGCACCGGCCAGAACTAGTAGGTCTGACGATGCCCGGCGCGGGTCGGGGAGCAAGTCTCGGGTTATCGGGCAGCTGACCCCAGCCGACCGCGCCGCGGCATGACTGCCAGCGTGCCGGAGGAGGACCGAACCATGACCATCGCAGCGCCGGTCACTGCCGGGCCGGCCCAGCTGACCGACCGCGCACTGCAGGCGCGCATCAGCGGCCCGGAAGCCCGGTGCGTGGCCTCGGTGACCGATCCCGACGAGTGGTTCCCGGTTACCTCCGAGCCGGCCAGGGCGCGCGCGCAGTCATCACACGCGTTGGCCCTGTGCGCCGTTTGCGCGGTACGGGCCGAATGCCTGGAGCTGGCCCTGCGGCGCTGGGCGGACGCCGGCCGGCATGGCATATGGGGCGGAACGCTTGAGTCGCAGCGCCGGGAACTGCACCAGCAGTGGCTTTCCGGCCTCAGCGTCGCCGAACTGCTGGGACGGGGGTCCTGACATGGACACGACGACCGATGCCGCGCCCGGAGTGGTGCGGAGCCTGATCCCGGCAAGAGTCGACCGGCTCCCATGGTCGCCGTTCCATACCCGGCTGGTCATGGCGCTCGGGGTGGCGTGGGTGCTCGACGGGCTGGAGATCACCATGGCCAGCTCGGTCGCCGGGGCCCTGGCGCAGCCGGACACGCTGAACATGTCCTCGACCGCGGTCGGCGCCATCGCCACCGTCTACCTGGTCGGCGAGGTCGTTGGGGCGCTGGTCTTCGGCCGCCTGTCCGACCGGCTCGGGCGGCGGAACCTGTTCATGGTAACGCTGGGCATCTACCTGATCGGCAGCGGCCTTACCGCGCTGACCCTCGGAAACGGGACCGGATGGATCATCTACCTCTACGCGACCCGGTTCATCGCGGGCACCGGCATCGGGGGCGAGTACGCGGCGATCAACTCGGCGATCGATGAGATGATCCCGGCTCGGTACCGGGGCCGGGTCGACGTCGCCGTTAACGGGACGTACTGGGCCGGGGCCATCCTGGGGACCCTCGGGGCGCTGCTGTTCCTGCATGTCCTGGCGCCCAGCCTGGGCTGGCGGATCGGCTTCCTGATCGGGCCGGTCCTCGGCGCGGTCATCCTGTACGTCCGGCGCAACCTGCCGGAGAGCCCGCGCTGGCTGATCATGCACGGCAAGGCCGACCAAGCGGAACGGGAGATCGCGGCCATCGAGGCGATGGCCGCCCCCGCGGCCGGGGGATCGCTTCCGCCGGTGGACGAGAGCAAGGCGATCGACATCCGCCCGGCCCCGCGGACCGGGTACCTCACCCTGACCAGGGTGCTGTTCAGGGACTACTGGCCGCGGTCCGTCCTCGGGGCGACCCTGATGATCAGCCAGTCGTTCCTGTACAACGCGATCTTCTTCACCTATACCCTGGTGCTGACGAAGTTTTACCACGTCAGCGCCGCCAACGCACCGTTCTATCTGATCGCGTTCGCGGCCGGCAACCTGGCCGGCCCGCTGACCATCGGGCACCTGTTCGACACCATCGGCCGCAAGCAGATGATCGCCGGCACCTACATCCTGTCCGGGGCCCTGCTGATGGTGACCGCCTACCTGTTCGACCAGGGAGTGCTGACCGCCACCACCCAGACGATCGCCTGGTGCGTCATCTTCTTCTTCGCCTCCTCCGGCGCGAGCGCCGCCTACCTGACCGTCAGCGAGATCTTCCCGCTAGAGGTCCGCGCCCAGGCCATCGCCGTCTTCTTCTCGATCGCCCAGTGCTTCGGCGCGCTCGGGCCGGTCTTCTACGGCCACCTGATCGGCAACGGCAGCGATCCCTTCAAGCTGTTCATCGGATACCTGATCGGTGGCGGTGTGATGATCATCGGTGGCCTGGTCGAGGTCGTGCTCGGGATCGCTGCGGAGGGCAAGTCGCTGGAAGACATAGCGCGGCCCCTGTCCGCGGTCCAGATGGCAGCAAGCGAGTCCGCATCGGATCTCGGGCGTCGGCTGCGGCAAGACGGGTGAGCGGGCGCGTCAAAGAGCCCCACGGCAGCGCAGGATACCGAAGGCCGCCGCCCCGGGGATGACCGGCAGCCAGTACGTCACCAGGCGGAACACGAGCACCCCGCCACCGCTGACCCGCTGGGCACATTGAGGCGGATGAGCTTTCCGCACCAGCCCGCTGGCCGGCCAGGCAGTCACCTCACGCAAGTGCATGCTCGACCCACGTCCGCAGGGCAGGCAGCGGGAGGGCGCCCGCCTGCCTGGCGGTGACCTCCCCTTTGCGCAGGATCAGCAGGGTCGGCACGGCGTGCACGTCGAAGCGCTGCGCGAGCTGCGGCGCCTCGTCGATGTTGACCTTCACCAGCTTGATCCGGCCCGCCAGGTCGCGGGCGAGCCGTTCCAGCGCGGGGCTGACCATGCGGCAGGGCGCGCACCAGGGGGCCCACAGGTCTACCACGACCGGTATCGTGGCGGCCTCCGCGATCTCGGCGAACGTGCCGTCGCCCGTGTCGGCGATCCAGGGCAGCGGCTGGTGGCAGTTGCCGCAGCGGGGGATTCCTGTCGCGGCGGCCGGGACCCGGTTGGTACGGCCACAGTGCTCGCAGCGGACCAGTGCCGTTGCTATGGCTTCCTTGTTCCCTTGCATGGCTCAGGTGGGGTTGTCGTAGCCGACGGACAGTTCGCCGTCGGCCAGTCCGACTTTGATCACAGCGCCGTCGCGGACGTCGCCGGCCACGAGGGCGCGGGCGATGCGGGTTTCGACCTCGCGGGCGATGAACCGGCGCAGCGGCCGTGCCCCGTAGACGGGGTCGAAGCCTTGCTGGGCGATATAGCTGCAGGCGCCGGGGTCCAGTTCCAGGGTGATGGACCGGTCGGCCAGCCGGGCGCGGAGGCTGCCGAACATGAGGTCGACGATCTGCTCGATCTCGGGCTGGGTGAGCGGCTTGAACAGCACCACGTCGTCGAGGCGGTTGAGGAATTCGGGGCGGAAATGGCTGCGGAGCGTGGCCAGGACCGCCTCGCGCGCGTCGGGCTTGATCTCGCCGTGGGAGGTGATGCCGTCCAGCAGGTATTCGGACCCGATGTTGGAGGTCATGATGATGACGGTGTTGCGGAAGTCGACGGTATGTCCCTGGGCGTCGGTCAGCCGGCCGTCGTCCAGCACCTGCAGCAGCGTGTTGAACACGTCCGGGTGCGCCTTCTCGATCTCGTCGAACAGCACCACCGAGTAGGGCTTGCGCCGCACCGCCTCGGTCAGCTGGCCGCCCTCCTCGTATCCCACGTAGCCGGGCGGGGCGCCGACCAGGCGGCTGACGGTGTGCCGCTCCTGGTATTCGCTCATGTCCAGGCGGACCATGTTGTCTTCGGTGTCGAACAGCGCCGCCGCCAGGGTCTTGGCCAGCTCGGTCTTGCCCACCCCGGTCGGCCCCAGGAACAGGAAGGACCCGGACGGCTGGCGGGGGTCCTTGATCCCCGACCGGGCGCGGAGGATCGCATCGGCAACCGCCTGCACGGCCTCGTCCTGGCCCACCACACGCTCGTGCAGGACCTGGTCCAGGCGGAGCAGCTTGTCCCGCTCCCCCTCTTGCAGGCGGCTGACCGGGATGCCGGTCCAGCGGGAGACGATCTGCGCGATCTCCTCCTCGGTGACCACCTCGCGCAGCAGCCGCTGCCCGCCCTGCTTGGCCGCGAGCTGCTCCTCCTCGGCCTGCAGGCGCCGCTGCAGCTCGGGCAGCTTGCCCAGCCGCAGCTCGGCGGCCCGGTTGAGGTCGTATTCGCGTTCGGCGCGGTCGGCTTCCTGGCGCAGCTGCTCCATTTCTTTCCGCAAGGCCTGCACCCGGCGCAGCGCCTGCCGCTCGGCTTCCCACTGGGCGCGCATGGCGTCGGCCTGGGCGCGCAGGTCGGCCAGGTCCTTGCGGAGACCGTCCAGCCGGGACCGGCTGGCCGGGTCGTCTTCCTTGGACAGGGCCGCTTCTTCGATCTCCAGCCGCATCACCCGCCGGGTCAGCTCGTCCAGCTCGGCCGGCATCGAGTCGATCTCGGTGCGCAGCATCGCGCAGGCCTCGTCCACCAAGTCGATCGCCTTGTCCGGGAGGAACCGGTCGGAGATGTAGCGGTGGCTCAGCGTCACCGCGGCGATCAGGGCGCTGTCGGCGATCTTCACCCCGTGAAAGACTTCCAGCCGTTCCCGCAGGCCCCGCAGGATCGAGACGGCATCCTCCACCGAGGGCTCATCGATAAGCACCGGCTGGAAGCGGCGTTCCAGCGCCTTGTCCTTCTCCACGTGCTTGCGATACTCATCTACGGTGGTCGCGCCGATCATGTGCAGCTCACCGCGGGCGAGCATCGGCTTGAGCATGTTCCCCGCGTCCATCGCGCCCTCGGCGGCGCCCGCCCCCACCACCGTGTGCAGCTCGTCGACGAACAGCAGGATGCGCCCGTCCGACGCCTTCACCTCATTCAGGACCGCCTTGAGGCGTTCCTCGAACTCGCCGCGGTACTTGGCCCCGGCCACCAGCGCCCCCATGTCGAGGGCGAAGATGACCCGGTCCCGCAGGCCCTCTGGCACGTCGCCGCGGGTGATCCGCTGTGCCAGGCCCTCCACGATCGCGGTCTTGCCCACCCCGGGATCGCCGGTGAGGACCGGGTTGTTCTTGGTCTTGCGGGACAAGATCTGGATCACCCGCCGGATCTCGCCGTCCCGGCCGATGACCGGGTCTAGCCGGCCCTCCGCCGCGTCGGTGACCAGGTCACGCCCGTACTTCGCCAGTGCCTCGTAAGCGGACTCGGGTGTGGCCGAGGTGACCCGCTGGCTGCCCCGGACCCCAGCCAGCGCCTGCAAGAAACCATCGCGGGTCAGCCCCGCCGCTGCCAGCTGCCGCCCGGCCGCCGACTGCTGCCCCTCCGTCAGCAGCGCGATGATCAGGTGCTCGACCGAGACGTACTCGTCCTTGAGCCGCTTGGACTCCTGCTCCGCCGCATCGAGCAGCCGGGCCAGGCGCTGCGTCACCGCCACTTGGCCCGGCGCCATGCCGGGGCCGCTGACCCTCGGCCGGCGCGCGAGCTCGGCCTCCAGGTCCGCCCGCAGACGGCTGGTGTCACCTCCTGCGGCTTCCAGCAGCCGCGGCGCCAGCCCGTCGGGCTGATCCAGCAGTGCCAGCAGCAGGTGCTCGCCGTCAACCTCGGTGTGCCCGAAGCGCAGCGCCTTGGTCTGCGCGTCGTGCAGCGCTTCCTGGGATTTCTGGGTCAGGCGGTTCGGGTCCACCGGTGTTCTCCGTTCCTTCGCTGGGCGCTGCGCTGGGCGGCCTTCGCGGCGTCAAGCCGGTCAAGCAGCTCAAGAACAAGCCCCAGCGCCGCGTAGTTGAGCGCGAACCCGGCCCGCAGCCGCTGAATCCGCGCCATGGTGGCGATCTCGGTCCGCGGGAAGCACAGGCGGCCGCCCGCGTCCCGCTCGGCGTCGAGCAGCCCGAGGGCGACCAGCCGGGTGACCAGCTCCGGGTGCGTGCCGGTGGCCCGCGCGAACGATTCCAGATCCAGCCGTGCCGGGCGCACCAGGGCATAGGTCACACCCCTCGCCTTGCCGGGCTGCCCCGCCTGGGCTCCGGGATTCACGGTCACCGTCCCTTCCGCGGGTCGAAGTCGGAGACCGCCGCCAGCTGCTCGAACAGGTCCCGTTCCTTCCTGGACAGCTTGGGCGGCACCATCACCCGCACCTCGGCCAGCAGGTCACCGGGCTTGCCGCGCGGGTTGGGCAGGCCGCGGCCGTTCAGCCGCAGCCGGCTGCCGCTGGAGGTGCCGGGTGGCACCTTCACCTTGGCCTCCCCGTCCGGGGTGCCGACCACCACCGACGTGCCGAGCGCCGCCTCCCACGGGGTCAGCGGCAGCGTCACCTGCAGATTGCGTCCTTCCACCCGGTACCGGGGGTGGGGAGTGATCCTGACCACCAGGTACAGGTCACCGCCGGGCGCGCCCTCGCTGCCCCGCCCCCCCTGACCGGCCAGCCGGATGCGCTGCCCGCTGATCACTCCGGGCGGGATGGTCACATCGAGCGTGCGCGGGCCGTCGATCCCCTCGATGGTGATCGTGCGGCGGACTCCGTGGTAGGCCTCCTCCACCGTCAGCGGGATCTCTGCCTCCTGGTCGGCACCGGGGATTGGCCCCCGACCCCGCCCGCGTCCCCCGAACAGCCCGCCCAGCAGATCGTCGAGGTCGATGCCGAGGTCGCCGGGGTCGCCGGTGGTGTACACGGTCCGCCCGCCGCCGGGCCGGCCCCGCGCGCCCGCCCCGGCCCCGGCCCCGGCCCGTGCGCGGCGCCAGGTATCCGGGTCCATGTCCTCGGGCACCTGCCGGAAGTCCGGGCCGAACGCGTCGTACCGCTGGCGCGTCTGCGGGTCGGACAGGACGGCGTAGGCCTCGGAGATCTCCTTGAACCGCTCCTCGGCCGCCGGATCGCGGTTCAGGTCCGGGTGGTAGGTGCGCGCCAGCTTGCGGTAGGCGCGCTGGATCTCGTCCTGGCTCGCGCCCCTGTTCACCCCGAGCACGTCGTAGAAGTCGCGGGCGGGCGCCATCAGTCGTCTTTGGCTACGACGACCAGCGCGGGCCGCAGCTGGCGCTCCCCATCGCCGTAGGCCGGCCGCACGACCTCGACCACCGTGCCGGGCTCGGCGGCGGTGTCCCCGCGGGTGCCCACGGCGTCGTGACGGGCCGGATCGAAGCGGGCGCCCCGGTCGTCCCGGCGCGGGAAGCCCAGCCGGGACAGCAGGTCCGTTGCCTGGTCCCGGACCGCGCGGACGCCCTCGATGATGGCGCCCGGGTCGGTGCCGGCGTGCTCGAGCGCCCGGTCAAGGTTGTCGAGCACCGGCAGCAGTTCCCTGGCCACCTGGGCCCGCGCTTCTTCCTGGGACCGGCCGATCTCCCTGGCGTGGCGCTTGCGCATGTTGTCGGCGTCGGCCAGGGCCCGCCGCCACAGGTTCTCCAGCTCAGCGACCCTGTCCTTCAGTTCCGCAACGGCATCCGCATCGGCCGCACCCGCGTCCGGCGGACCGGCGCCCGGCGGGGCCGCCTCCGGCTGCTCCTGGAACTCCTCACCGTTGTGGATGGCGTGCCCGCCGGACGGCCCGGCGGCGGTGCCCGGCCGACCCCGATCAGGGCTAGTCATGTCACTCATGCGGGGTGAATTCCGCGTCGATGACGTCGTCGTCACCGGGGGCGCCGTCCGGCGGCCCGCCGGGCTCTCCCGGCGTGGGGCCGCCGTCCCCGGACGGCGCGGCGGAGAGGCCGTAGTAGACCTGCTGCAGCTCGGCCGCCAGGTTCCGCAGCCGGTCCAGCGGCGCGTCCCCCTTGATCGCCTCCCTGGCGTCGGAGACCAGCATCTCCGCCCGCGCCTTCTCATGTGCCGGAGCCCGGTCCCCGAGTTCGCTCAGGCGGCGCTCGACCTGGTAGGCGGCCGAGTCCAGCTCGTTGCGGGCATCGGCCAGCTCACGCAGGCGCCGGTCTTCCTCCTGGTGCTGCTCGGCCTCGGCGATCATCCGCTCGACCTCGGCCTTGTCCAGGTTGGAGCTCTCGCTGATGGTGATCCGCTGCTCGGCGCCGGTGTCTTTGTCGCGGGCGGAGACGTTCAGGATCCCGTTGGCGTCGATGTCGAAGGTGACCTCGATCTGCGGCTCGCCGCGCGGGGCGGGCCGGATGTTCTCCAGCCGGAACCGGCCCAGCACCCGGTTGTCGGTGGCGCGCTCCCGTTCGCCCTGCAGGATCACCACATCGACCGCGGTTTGGTTGTCCTCGGCGGTGCTGAAGGTCTCGGTGCGGCGGGTGGGGATCGTGGTGTTACGCTCGATGATCTTGGTCATGACGCCGCCGAGGGTCTCGATGCCCAGCGACAGCGGGGTGACGTCGAGCAGGACGACGTCCTTGACCTCGCCCTTGAGCACGGCGGCCTGGACGGCGGCGCCCAGCGCGACCACCTCGTCCGGGTTGACCGTCATGTTCGGGTCCTTGCCGCCGGTCAGCCGGCGCACCTGGTTCTGAACGGCGGGGATCCTGGTGGCGCCGCCGACCAGGATCACCTCGTCGATGTCGGCGACCGTCAGCTTCGCGTCGGCGATGGCCCGCTGCACCGGGCCGGCCGTGCGTTCCACCAGGTCCGCCGTGAGCTGGTCGAACTTGGCCCGGGTCAGCGTCGTGTTCAGGTGCTTGGGGCCGGTGGCGTCCGCGGTGATAAACGGCAGGCTGACCGGGGTCTGGGTGACCGACGACAGCTCCACCTTGGCCTTCTCAGCCGCCTCGAACAGCCGCTGCAGCGCCTGCGGGTCGGCCCGCAGGTCGATGCCGTTGTCCCGCTGGAAGTCATCGGCCAGGTAGTCCACGATCCGCCGGTCGAAATCGTCACCGCCGAGGTGGGTGTCGCCGGAGGTGGCGCGGACCTCCACCACGCCGTCGCCGATATCGAGGATGCTCACGTCGAAGGTCCCGCCGCCCAGGTCGAACACCAGCACCGTCTCGTTGCCCTTTTTGTCCAGCCCGTAGGCGAGCGCGGCGGCGGTCGGTTCGTTGATGATCCGCAGCACTTCCAGCCCGGCGATCCGGCCGGCGTCCTTGGTGGCCTGGCGCTGTGCGTCGTTGAAGTAGGCGGGAACGGTGATAACCGCCTCGGTCACCTTCTCGCCGAGGAACTTCGCGGCATCGGCGGCCAGCTTGCGCAGCACCAGGGCGGAGATCTCCTCCGGGGCGTATTGCTTGCCGCCGACCTGGAACCGGGCCGCGCCGTCCGGTCCCGGCACCACGTCATAGGAGACCGTTTCCCGCTCGCTGGCCACCTCGTCGTAGTGCCGCCCGATGAACCGTTTGGCCGAGGAGATCGTCCCCTTCGGGTTCAGGATCGCCTGCCGGCGGGCAAGCTGGCCCACCAGGCGCTCACCCGTATCGGTAAAGGCCACCACCGAAGGCGTCGTCCGCGATCCCTCGGCATTGGGGATCACTGTCGGCTTTCCTGCCTCAGTCGCGGCGATCACCGAATTGGTAGTGCCCAAGTCGATCCCGACTGCTACCGCCATGGCTACCTCCTGGCCGTTCCTGGCAGCCGCGGCCGGCCCCACCCGGGGCTGGGGAAGCCCAGCGCCCGAGCCCGGGCGGGCCAGTCGGCCGGCGGTTATCTCAGCGCGGTACGGCGCCTCACCCCGAGGCTTCCAGCCACGGGCCGGCGGCCACATCGTCAGATCAGCTAGTTCAAGCCAGGTGGCCGGCCGACCCGAGGAAGACCACCCGGTCTGAGGATGTGTGCGCCGCCTCGGCCCGTCAGCCTGGAAGGCGCCCAGCGCGCGACGACGGCCCGCCATCCCGGGCCACCAGGAGGCATGGCATGACAGTCACCTACGACCCGCACCTCAGCCTGGTCCGGCCGGTCGCGCCGCGCACACCTGGCGGCTGCGAGGACTGCCTGCGCGTCGGCTCCTCCTGGGTGCACCTGCGGCTCTGCCTGACGTGCGGCCACGTGGGATGCTGCGACTCATCGCCGCTCCGCCACGCCCGGGCCCACGCCTACACCGACGGTCACCCGATCGTCGCGTCGCTGGAACCCGGCGAGGACTGGCGGTGGTGCTACGTCGACCAGGCCTATGTCTGACCCCGGGGAGACGCCCGACGTCTACGGAGGGTTTCCCCGGCTGAGCGACGCGCAGATCGCGGTCCTGGCCGGGCTGGGTGAGCGCCGCAATGCCCCCGCAGGCCAGGTCCTGGTCGCCGAGGGCAGCCCGACATGCGACTTCTACCTGGTTCTCCGCGGCATGGCCGCGGTCGTCGAAGGACACGGCACGCCGGATGAGCGTGTGATCGGCATGCACGGCCCGGGGCGTTTCCTCGGCGAGCTCAGCCTGCTCCGCGGCGAGATCGTGCCCTACACCATCACCATGGCCGAGCCCGGGGAGGTGCTGGTCGTCCCCGCTGGGCGGCTGCGGGAGCTGGTGACGCGGGACCCGGTGCTCGGCAGCCTGATCCTGCAGGCCTACCTCATCCGGCGGTCGATCCTGATCGGGCTCGGCGTGGGCATGCGGATTATCGGGTCGCGCTTTTCGGCGGACACGCGCCGCCTGCGCGAGTTCGCCGCCCGCAACCGCCTCCCGCACCGGTGGGTCGACCTGGAAGAAGATCCCGCTGCCGAGGCGCTGCTGCGCCGCCTGAACGTCCCGCCGGAGCGCACCCCGGCGGTGATCCTGCCGGGCGGCAAGCTGCTGCTGAATCCTGCTGAGTCCGAACTGGCCGCCGCGCTGGGCATGGCCGCACCCGTCCCGCCCTCTGCGGTCTGCGACCTGGTAGTGGTCGGCGCAGGCCCGGCCGGGCTGGCGACAGCGGTCTATGCCGCGTCCGAGGGCCTCGTTACCGTCGTGCTCGATGCCGTCGCGACCGGCGGGCAGGCTGGCACCTCGCCGCGGATCGAGAACTACCTCGGCTTCCCATCGGGGATCTCCGGTGCCGAACTGGCCGACCGTGCACTCATCCAGGCCCGCAAGTTCGGCGCCGGGATCTGCGTGCCCGCGCCCGCGACGGGCATCTCCCAGACCGGCGGGGGCTACCAGGTAACACTCGCCGACGGGACGACGGTCAGCGGGCGGATGGTGGTCATCGCGACCGGCGCCCGTTACCGCCGGCTTGATGTGCCCAGCCTGGCCGCTTTCGAGGGGACGAGCGTCTACTACGCCGCCACCCAGGTGGAGGCGCTGCGGTGCCAGAACGATCCGGTCGTCGTGGTCGGCGGCGGCAACTCGGCCGGCCAGGCCGCGCTGTTCCTCGCCCACCAGGCGTCCCACGTCAGCCTGCTGGTACGCGGCGGCGATCTCACCGCCAACATGTCCCGCTACCTGGCCGACCGGCTCCAGCGGAGCACGGTGGACGTGCTGCTGCACACCGAGGTGCGGGAAGCCACCGGGGACGGGTCTCTGCAGCAGCTGGTGGTCGAGGACAACCGGTCGGGTGCCCGCCGCACGATCGACGCGCGGGCCCTGTTCGTCTTCATCGGCGCGGTGCCCAGCACGGACTGGCTGGACGGGCAGCTCGCCCTCGACGAGGACGGGTTTGTGCTCACCGGCAAGGAGGCCGGCCCCGAACCCGGTCCCGGTGAACCCGGAGCCACGGGACGGCGGCTGCTGCTCGAAACCAGCTGGCCGGGAGTATTCGCGGCGGGAGACGTAAGGCACGGGTCGATCAAACGGGTCGCGTCCGCGGTAGGTGAGGGTGCGATGGCCGTGCGCCTGGCTTACCAGCGGTCCCGGGCAGTGGCGGAGACCGAGCCCGCGAGGCCGGTCAGCGTACCGGTCCAGTGAGGAGTCAGGTGTGTTGCAGGCCCGGTTGAACCTGATCACCGCTGATCCGCTTCGCCTGGATGATTCGGTCAAGTTCATCGAGACCGATGTCCGCCCGGCGGTCGAGAACGAGCTCGGCAACCTGGGAATGTCGTTGTACACCAACCCGGAACTCGGCGTAGCGGTACTTACCTCGTTCTGGGTGTCGCGCGATGCGCTGCGGCACAGCGAGGAGGTGGCCCGGCCCCGCCGCCGCGAGGCGATCAAGCGCGCCGCGGGAACCGTCTCCGTGGAGCGATACCGTGTCCCGGTTTTCGAGCGCAAGGCACCGCCGAGAACGGGGACGGCGCTCCGGCTCACACGGATGGACGTCGAGCCGTCCAGAGTCGAGGACGTGGTGGAGGTCTACGGGGACACCGTGGTCCCGTGGTTCGCGGATGCCGAGGGCTTCTGCAGCTCGCTGCTGCTGGTCGACCGGAACACGGGGCATTCGGTCAGCGAGACCATGTGGCGGACGCCCGAGGCACTGGCCGCCAGCCGTAGCCTCGCCGCCGCGGTCCGGGTCGAGACGGTCACGGCGTCGGAGTGTGTGATACGGGCGGTCGAGGAGTACGGCCTCGTGTTCGATTCCTCACGGAAAGCCTGAACAAACCGAGCCCAGCTCCGTCGGCGCATCCACGCTGCCGGTCACGATCGGCCGGGCGCTTGCTGAGAGACCGGCCCGAAGGGATTGACAGGAGATGGATAGACGTCTCCGCTTCATGGCGGACCTCATCGACCCGCTGCTGGTAACGCCGGGGAGCACGGTCAGGCTCAGCCGTGACCATGATCCCAGCTACACCGGCCCAGTGACCCGCCCAGAGGCCGACGCGCTGCTTGCCGAGGGCGTGGACCTTCTCGCCACATACCAGGACCGGCTCGCCGCCCAGGACACGTTCGGCATGCTGCTGGTCCTCCAGGGACTCGACGCGTCGGGCAAGGACAGCACCATCAAACATGTGATGAGCGGTCTTAACCCGCAGGGAGTGGCGGTCCGCGCCTTCAAGCAGCCCTCCGCGGAGGACCTCAGCCACGACTTCCTCTGGCGTTACCAGCACGCCCTTCCGGGCCGGGGCAGGATCGGCATCTTCAACCGGTCCCACTACGAGGAAGTACTCGTCGTCCGGGTGCACCCCGACCTGCTCGCCGCGGAGCGGCTGCCCGCGGCCGCACGGAAGGACGGCATCTGGGCCCGCCGTTACCGCGAGATCAACGACTGGGAGCGGTACCTGGTCGGCAACGGCATCCACGTCGTCAAGATCATGCTCAACGTGTCGAAGCGGGAGCAGGCCAAGCGGTTCCTCAAGCGCATCGACAAGCCGGCCAAGAACTGGAAGTTCTCAGCCAGTGATGTCAGGGAGCGGCGCTACTGGGACGGCTATCAGCGCGCCTTCGACAGCATGCTGAGCCAGACCAGCACGCCGTGGGCGCCGTGGTACGTCGTGCCCGCCGACAACAAATGGTTCAGCCGCCTGGCCACCGCCGCGGTCCTCGTGATGGCGCTCAGGGCGATCAACCCCAGGTACCCGTCCGTCTCCGCCGCCGACCGGGCCCTGATGGCGCAGGCCAGGGCCGACCTGGTGGCGGAACTCGGCCTCGCGCGGCCCGCCTGAGCCCGGCCGCGTTGCACACAGCGCATGAGAACTATCCAGTCTGACGATGCGCCGGTGCGCCGCAGCCGCAAGCCTGGGGCAGGGAAGTCAGAGAGGCAGGCGATGACATGCCGGTGTCCGGCGTCAGCAAGTTTGAGCATTTCTTCCGCGCCGTAGCGAGCCTGGACACGGACAAGAACGACCTCAAGCGTTACCAGGACTTCGTCAACGACAAGCTCTACGACCTGCTCCTCATCGGGCAGGCAAGGGCGAAGGCCAACGGCCGCGACATCATCGAGACCTGGGACCTGCCCATCACCAAGGGCCTGCAGGAGAGCATCCACGCCTTCCGCAGCATCGACGCCGAGATCGAGCTCCGCCCGATCCTGGAGTACATGGCGGCACGGCCGCCGCTCGAGACCGCACTCAGCGAGCGGACCGAAGCCAGCCTGCCCGAAATCGTGGGGGGGCTCAGCGTTGCGCTCGCCCGCACGTTCAAGATCATCAACCCCCGGCCCCGGCGGCTGCACGGCGAGGAGTGGGAGAAGGTGTTCAGCATCTTCGACCTGCTGGTGTAGCCGACGGGTGGTGTAGCCGGGCGGGGCGATGCAGCGGCAGGCGGCGGCCATGTTGCTGGCCGCGTGAGCCGTCGCCCGCCGCATCACATGTTGTGCATGCGCTGATATCCGCGGATGTCGTCCATATTCAGCAGTGTGAGGAACACAGCCTTGATGGCCAGGGAAGGGCGCGGTCGGCGCTGGCTGAGGCTGCCTCCCATCCCGGGGCGGCGCCCCGGCGGCCCGTCGCCGACTGCCCCTTCCGCGCCCGCCCTCCCCGGTGCCGTCCTGGCGCGGCTGCCGGACGGCCCGGTTGGGACGACGGTCCGTGCCGTGGTCCAGACCGCGCCAGCGGCCCTGACCCTGGTCCGCCGCCGGGCGCAGCCCCCGGCCGCGTACATCGCGCGGCTGACCGTGACCGCGGCGTTCGCCTACCTGGTGGCGCTGCAGCTGCCGGTCAGCCCGCAGCCCGTGCTGGCGCCGCTGACCGCGCTGCTCATCGTGCAGGCCACCATGTACCAGACAATCCGCAACGCGCTCCAGCGCGTCGTGAGCGTCGTCGCGGGCGTGCTCGTCGCCGTCGCCTTCTCCGCCCTGGTTGGCTTCACATGGTGGAGCCTAGTGATCGTGATCGCCGTTGGCCTTGCCATCGGACAGGCACTGCGCCTCGGCATTCACATCCTGGAGGTGCCGATCAGCGCCATGCTGATCCTGTCGCTGGGCACCGGCACCGGGGGCGCCGCCACCGGCCGGATCTTCGAGACACTCGTCGGCGCCGGTGCGGGAATGCTCGGCGGGCTCGTCTTCGCGCCGCTGCGGGTGCAGCCCGCCGAGGAGGCCATCGAGGATCTCGGCCGCCAGCTGGCCACCCTGCTGGACGAGATGGCCGGCGACCTGGAAGCCGGCTCCGCCACGACCACCGCTGGCCAGCGGCTCTCCCAGGCGCGCGCGATCGGCGGCGAGATCCGGCACGTGGACCGCGCCCTAGCCGAGGCCGAGGAAAGCCTCCGGCTCAATCCCCGGAAACGGTGGATCCCCTATGTCAGCTCCGCGCTCCGCGACGGGCTGGAAACCCTGGAACACGCCGCGACCACGGTCCGGGGAGTAGCGCGCTCGATCGCGGACGAAGCCCGGGCGGACGACGGCGTGCTCCAGGACGCGGCGACCCGCGAGTGCCTCGCATCGGTATTGCGGCAACTCGCCGCGGCGATCCGGACGTTCGGGCGCCTCGTCCGCGCCGACGCCGTCGCCCAGCCGGGCGCCGCGGCGACCCGTCGGCAGCTCGAGACCACCTTGGCCGAGCAGCTGGGGCAGGCCCGGCGGGGCCAGGACAAGCTCGCCGATCTGCTGCGCGACGAGCACGCGACCGTGGAGGGGCAGCTGGCCTGGCCGCTGCGCGGCGAGCTGCTCAGCCATCTCAGCCGGCTCAGGCAGGAACTGGAAGTAGAGCGCCATGCCCGCGCCCGGGAGCACTGGCAGCACCGGGACGCAAGCTGGTCCCGGCTGCTCAGCACACGGCTCCATCCACGGCGGCCAAAAGGGTGATCCCGTCCTTCCGGACTAGCTGGCGTGAGGATGTGCCAGCCCGCCGCGGCGGTGAGGGTTGGCAAGAAAGTGCCCGCAGTTGGCCGGCACGGCAGCGACAGAGTGGTCATGGACGCTGCGTGACGGGCGGGAGATGTGGCGATGGAGATCATTGTTTACGCGGACTTCAGCTGTCCTTACTGCTATCTGGCGAGCCTGCGGGCGGATCCTGCACCATCTGATCAGTCCCGACCTGCCGGTTGCGGTCCTCCACGACCCGGACGTGAACCGGATCGTGCGCCGGTCCGGCGGCACGGTCACGGTGTATGAAGGTCCGCTGACCGCAGCGGGCGAACGGCGCATCCGGCGGTGGCAGGGGGAGTGGCGCGCCTTGCCCGCCCCGGTGACGCCGGTGGTGATCGCCCCTGGCGGTGCGGTTCTTGCCCGCCTGGGCGCGCTGCGCTACCTCAAGGAGGCCGCCAGCGTCGGCACGCTATCCCCGCCCGCGCAAGATCAGCAGATCCCGGGCGGTCCGGGGCGGTCTCCGGCCGGAACTCTTCCGGCGGAGCCAGTGGGGCGCCGCTGATGGCATGTCCCCGGGCGGGCTCGCGGCTCGCCGGTAGACCAGCAGCCCCTGCGGGCGCTTGCCCTGCCTGAAGCTGGATTCCGCGGTCGCCACCTCGCCGTCAACGGATAGCCAGATCGGAGCGCCGTGCGCCGGGGAGATGTCGACCGCCCTGGCCTGCCAGGCGTGGTAGACGCGGCACCTGCCGAGCGTCCCGGTGATGACGGCGGCGACAAGGCGCGACCTGGCTAGCGGCCCGGCCTCGATCACGCGGATGTCGAGATAGCCGTCGGAGAGGTCGGGACGGTAGGCGGGCGCCGTCCCCGTCGGCTCATACCGGCAGTTGCCCGCGAAATACAGCCACAGCCGCCGGTGCTGACCGTTCAGGATCAGCTCATGGGGGCGGCCACGCCGCAACACCCGCACCAGAGCGACGACCACGGCCAGCCGCCTGCCTAGCGCGTTCTCGAGCTGTTCCCTGGCCCGCACGAGGTCGACGTAGACGCCCGTGCTCGAGGTGTTGATGAATGTCCGCCGCCCGGCGACGCCGACGTCCACCATGACGGCTTCACCGGCCCGGAGCGCGGCCAGTGCGTCCTCGACGGACCATATGCCCAGGTCGGCGGCGAAATGATTGAACGTACCGGCCGGGATCACCAGCAGCGGCACGCCCGCCTCCAGCGCGGCGGACGAGGCCACGTTGATGGTGCCATCGCCACCGGCCACCCCGAGGATCTGTGCCTCGGCGGCGGCCAGGCGTAGCTGGCCGGCGAAATCCTGGCCGGCGTTCACCTCCATGATCGTGGCCTCCGGGAGCTCGGCCAGCAGCCGGCTGGCCAGCCCGGGTGAGGCCGTCCCCGCCGATGTGTTGACCACCAGGGCGAGGCCTTTGCCCTCTGGCGCCGCGGGAGCCGCCCGCGGCGGCCTGACCGCGGCCGCTGGGATCGGGGGCCGCCGCGGCCACCAGCGCAGCGTCATTGCCCCGGCCGCGACACCGATCGCCAGCCCGGAGAGCACATCGGACCGATCACGCTCCCCCGTGATCGCCTGCGACGCTCCCATGGCTGCTGCCAACACGATGCCGGGTGCGGCGAGGCCCGGCTTCTCCAGCGCCACCCCGGTCGCGAAGGCGGCCCCCGATGCCGCACCAGCGGACGGGAGGAAGGTGATCCTGGAAGTCCGCAGGCCCTTGCCCACGATGGTGGCGGCCGTGCCCGCGGCGGCCAGGCCACCCATGCCGCGCCAGGCGGCCCTGCGCGCCCACCTGTTCCCGGTCAGCCACAGCCCGGCCGCCAGCCCGGTCCACAGCATGCCGTGGCTGGCCAGCCGGTCCAGAGCGGTTGTCACCAGGCATGGCAGCCGGGAATCATCCCCGGCAATCCGCCGCGGAACTGCCTGGCCTAGGGCTGCTATCCGGTTGCTCACAACTGGACGGGAATGACCCGCTGGCCTTCCTGACGTGTCTGCCGCAGCCAGGCCCGGCGGCCGGTGATGGGCTGTGTCAGTTGTCAACCCGGACGGCGCCGCGACCGCATCGCCTGCCTAGCCGCTCTTATCCAGCCAAGACTCGCCGGTTCACCGGGCCCGCACATCCTCAGATCGTCTAGTAGGCGGCCCGGCGTGCGGTACAAACTAGCCGATCATGCGGTTTGACTTGCCCACAGCCCCGGGAAGCTTGGGTTGAGCCCGGAGGTGAGGAAGGGGGCAGGCATGGGCAACTGGAAGCGCCCGCCGTCGGGGACAATGCCTACGTAATGGAAGAGCACGTCGAGGGCAGGAGCTGGCAGCTCGCGCTCGGGCTGATCGCGGCCCGGCGGGAGGCCGATGACGCGCGCGGTCAGGATGCTTTCGCGCACAGGCTAGCCGAGGTTACGGCGGAAGGCGGCGCGGCCGCGGTCGAGCATGCCGTGTTCGGCCTGACCGCGCTGGCCAACATGTTCGTGGAACTCTACGCCGACAGCGCGGGCAGGTCAGTTGACGCCATCCTTCAGGACGCCGCGGCTCTCAGATGGGAGGACGGCGTTCATGGCTAGTGCGGCTCACGCGAGACGCCCGGCCGCCAGAACCGCACGAACGGGGGATGTGAGCCGGCCCGCCTGATGGCGACGCTGGCGCACATGCACACCGTGTGCATGGGGGCCCGATATCACTGGGCGCCGCGCCGCTGCACCCGCGGCTGGCCGGAGCCAGCATCCGGTCCCGTTCGAGCTGTGGGTCATAGGCCGATGACCGCGGACCTCACCCGGCGCGACGGCCGGAGTCACCCGGACAACAACGGCCAGGGCAGCTAGCCCTCCATGCCCAGCCTGGCCCGTTCCGTGGCCAGGGTAGCCAGCTGCACTCGTGAGGTGAGGTCGAGCTTGCAGTAGATGCGGCGCAGGTGGAACGCGATCGTGTGAATGCTCAGGTACATCTGGCTTGCTATCTGGCGGTTGCTGAGTCCCCGCGCCACCAGGTGCACGACGCGCTGCTCGGTTTCGGTCAGGCTCTCCCAGCCGAAGGCCGGCCGGTCCGCCCGGCGCCAGTGCCGGACCCGGATCCCGGTGGCCAGCAACCGAGCACGGACGCGGGCCGCGCTGCCCGCGGCGCCCAGCTGCCTGTACAGCGCGTGGGCCTCCCGGAGCCGGGCCACGGCCGGCTCGCTGTTGCCCCGCTGCGCCCAGGCGGCCCCGGCATCTTCGGTCGCCCAGGCGCGGCCCAGCGGGGACGAATACTCTTTGGCGGCCCGCTCCAGGGCGGCCGGGTCCTGCTCGATCAGCCCCCGGGCGTGGGCGCCCGCCGCCGCCATGTCATCATCCCCGGGCCGGGCCGCCGCCAGCTGCTCCGTTGCCGCCGCCAGCTCCGTGGCCCTAGGCGGGTCGTCAGCGGCCAGCGCGCCGCGGACGAGCAGGACCGCTGCCTCCGGGTCGGCCGCGCCGCGGCTGAACACACTCAGCTGCAGGCGCTCTTCCAGATCGTGGACGTACGCATGGAGGTCCTGCTCTACGCGGATCACGGCACACCTCGCCTCGCTGGCCCCCTGGTTCAGATCGTTCCAGTGGTCTCTTAGGTTCAGCATTGGTGAGCCGTGGCCGGAGCGCACCGTCCCGCCCGGACCAACCTGCTGTCCCGGCAGGACAGACCGGCCAGGG
>Ga0207692_10000171_pt1 | contig 20632 bp, 14 predicted proteins | sample LARL52metaG_FD_184345 | JGI IMG/M metagenome (GOLD analysis project Ga0207692, IMG submission 184345) | Corn, switchgrass and miscanthus rhizosphere microbial communities from Kellogg Biological Station, Michigan, USA - LAR L5-2 metaG... | ecosystem: Host-associated > Plants > Roots >...
CGCCTACGGCCGCCCCACCGCCACCCAGGCCGAAATCCAGCACGCTGTGGCAGCCGTCGGCGCCCTCCCGACGGTCGCCGCCCTCCCCAACGGCTTCCACCAACCGGTCGGCGAACGCGGCAACCACCTCTCCGCGGGCCAACGCCAACTGCTGGCCCTGGCCCGAGCCGAACTGGTCAACCCGGACCTCCTCCTGCTCGACGAGGCCACCGCCGCCCTGGACCCGGCCACCGAGTCCGCGGTCCTGGCCGCCAGCGACCACCTGACCGGCGCCCGAACCACCTTCGTCGTGGCCCACCGCCTGGCCACCGCAGCCAAAGCCGACCGCATAGTCGTCCTGGCAGGCGGCCGCATCATCGAACAGGGCACCCACGCCGACCTCTTAAGCGCCAACGGCGCCTACGCCCACCTGTGGCGCCACAACACCCCAGAAGCGGCCGCCTGACGCTCCACCCCAACGACCCTCACAGCCGACGCACGCCCACTCCTCGCGCGCCGCCCCTCCTCAGGTGGCTGTCCGCCGCCTCACTTCCGCCAGCACGCCATCCCGACCCACCCATCAGCCCTCAACCGCACCCGCGCGACCCAGCCCCACCGCACCCAAGCCGGACTCCGCATCCACGCGGCGCCGCCCTCCTCACGTCGGCGTCCGCCGCCTCGCCTCCACCAACCACATCGGACCCCAGACAGCAGCGCTCCACCCCACGCGCACACCTGTCACGCCGCCCAACTCACCATCGACATCGCCACCCACCAACCCCGCGACGCCCAGCCCATCCGCACCCAAGCCCGACTCCCCATCCACACACCGCACCGCCCTCTCCACCTCGACGTCCGCCGCCTCACCTCCACCACAAACCGCACCGGCCCCCAGGCAGCAGCGCCCGCTCACGCCCGTCGCGCGGCCCTTCTCGCCATCGACGTCGCAGCCCACCGCGTCGCCAACCCCCGGCATCCCGAGCGGACTCCCGTGGCCCGGGCCACGAACCCCCGCCCCCGCCCGTGACGTACAACCCGACTCCATGCCCACCCGCCCCAAAGTCCTGTACGTCTCCAACCTCGCCTACCCGGCCAGAGGCAGGCGCTGCTGCGACGAGGACATCCACCTGACCGCACACCTGCGAAAGGATTTCGACCTGGCCATCTGCCATCCAGAAGACGCCGCAAGCCTCATGGCCGCGTTCGACACGGTCGTGGTGCGCAACAGCGGTCCGGTCATCCCCACGATCGACGACCCGAAACACCTCGACCGCCTCCCGCGGACGGACGAGTACGTCGTGAAGCCCAAGGCGGGCGCGGACTCGCACGGGCTGAAGTTCGTCGCGCGAGACCAGATCGCGCGAGACCGGATCGAGAACGACGGGAACCTCATCCAGCCCAGGATCGATTTCCGGTACGAGGTGTCGTTCTACTTCGTGGACCACGACTTCCAGTACGCGCTGCACGCGCCGGACCCGGCCCAGCGCTGGGAACTCGCCGAGTACACACCGGCAGCGGCCGATCTGGAATTCGCGCGGAAGTTCATCGACTGGAACGACCTCGACCACGGCGTCCAACGGGTGGATGCCTGCCGCACCCGCGAGGGAGATCTGCTGCTGGTCGAGCTGGAGGACCTCAACCCGTACCTGTAGCTGGACCGCACCGGCGAGCGGACCAGAACGGAGTTCGTGAAGGCGATGAGCGGGTCGATCCGGCGATCACTCAGGTGAACAAGATCAATCCACGGAGTGGACTCGTTGTACCTATCGTGAACTGATCACCGCTCTCGGTGCGTATGCCACTCCAACAGTGCACTGAAAGGAAGGAGACGTAGTGAGACGCACATCAAGAATTCCTCAACTGCGGGTGACGACCGGGCCGTCCTGATCGATCCTGTGACAGAGCACTCCTTGCCAGGCGCCTCCAGCGTGTGAAGGCCCGGGCCAGGGGGACTAGCCTGACTACCGCATGAGTCAACACCAAGAGCGAGATGGATAGAGGCGAGCGCCAGCCGTGTCCAGCAGCAGTCCTGCGTCACAATTCGGGCCGAACGAGTGGCTCGTCGAGGAGATGTACGAGCAGTTCCTCGCGGACCCGTCATCCGTAGACCCGGCATGGCATGACTTCTTTGCCGACTACAAGCGTGCGGGCGGTAACGGCACCGCCACGGCGAGTGCGGGTGGCGCTACGACGACCACCACAACGACCGTGACCCCGCCTGCCGCCGACAACGGCAAGGCCGCGCCCGCCGCCGCCCCCAAGCCGGTCACGCAGCCCAAGCCCGCGGCCACGCTGCCGCAGACCGGCAAGCCCGCGCCGCAGCAGGCCGCGAAGGCCAAGCCGGTCACGCAGAGCGCGCAGCCCGAGCAGAAGCAGCTGCGCGGTGCCGCCGCCGCGATCGCGAAGAACATGGAGCTGTCGCTCACCGTTCCGACCGCGACCAGCGTGCGCGCCGTGCCCGCCAAGCTGCTGGCCGACAACCGCATCGTCATCAACAACCACCTGAAGCGGACGCGTGGCGGGAAGGTCTCCTTCACGCACGTCATCGGCTACGCGGTGGTCCGGGCGCTGCAGGCGTTCCCGAACATGAACCGGCACTACGCCGAGGTCGACGGCAAGCCGTTCGTCGTCACGCCGGAGCACGTGAACTTCGGTCTGGCGATCGACCTGCCCGGCAAGGACGGGCAGCGCACGCTGGTCGTCGCGTCGGTCAAGGGCTGCGAGAACATGACGTTCACGCAGTTCTGGCAGGCCTACGAGGACCTGATCCGCAAGGCTCGCACCGGGTCGCTGACGACCGAGGACTTCTCCGGCACCACGATCTCGCTGACCAACCCCGGCACGATCGGCACGAACCACTCGGTGCCGCGGCTGCAGTCCGGTCAGGGCGCGATCATCGGTGTCGGCGCCATGGAGTACCCCGCGCACTTCCAGGGCACCAGCGAGCAGGCGCTCACCGACATGGGCGTCAGCAAGATCATCACGCTGACCAGCACGTACGACCACCGCATCATCCAGGGCGCGGAGTCGGGCGAGTTCCTCAAGCGCGTGCACCAGCTGCTGCTCGGCGAGGACGGCTTCTACGACGACATCTTCGCGTCGCTGCGGCTGCCCTACGAGCCGATCCGCTGGGTCGCCGACATCCCCGAGGGCGCTGTCGACAAGACCGCGCGCGTCATCGAGCTGATCGACGCGTTCCGCACGCGCGGCCACCTGATGGCCGACACGGACCCGCTGAACTACCGCCAGCGCAGCCACGCCGACCTGGACGTGCTGAGCCACGGCCTGACGCTGTGGGACCTGGACCGCGAGTTCCCGGTCGGCGGGTTCGCCGGCAAGGAGCGGATGAAGCTCCGCGACATCCTGGGCGTGCTGCGCAACTCGTACTGCCGCACCGTCGGTGTCGAGTACATGCACATCCTGGAGCCGGAGGAGCGCCGCTGGATCCAGGAGCGCGTCGAGGTTCCGCACGAGAAGCCGCCGGCCACCGTGCAGAAGTACATCCTCAGCAAGCTGAACGCGGCTGAGGCGTTCGAGACGTTCCTGCAGACGAAGTACGTCGGCCAGAAGCGCTTCTCGCTGGAGGGCGGCGAGACCGTCATCCCGCTGCTCGACGCGGTGCTCGACAAGGCCGCCGAGCACGAGCTCGACGAGGTCGTCATCGGCATGCCGCACCGCGGCCGCCTGAACGTGCTCGCGAACATCGTCGGCAAGCCGATCTCGCAGATCTTCCGCGAGTTCGAGGGCAACCTCGACCCCGGCCAGGCGCACGGCTCCGGCGACGTGAAGTACCACCTCGGTGCCGAGGGCAAGTACTTCCGGATGTTCGGCGACGGCGAGACCAAGGTGTCGCTGACCGCGAACCCGTCGCACCTGGAGGCCGTCGACCCGGTGCTCGAGGGCATCGTGCGCGCCAAGCAGGACCTGATCGACCGCGGTGGCGACGTGTTCCCCGTCCTGCCGGTCGCGATGCACGGCGACGCGGCGTTCGCGGGCCAGGGTGTCGTGGCCGAGACGCTGAACCTGGCGCTGGTCCGCGGTTACCGCACCGGCGGCACGGTCCACATCGTCGTCAACAACCAGGTCGGCTTCACCACCGCGCCGGAGCACTCGCGGTCCTCGAAGTACTCGACCGACGTCGCGAAGATGATCGGCTCGCCGGTCTTCCACGTGAACGGTGACGACCCCGAGGCCTGCTACTGGGTCGCGAAGCTGGCCGTCGACTACCGCCAGGCGTTCCACAAGGACGTCGTGATCGACATGGTCTGCTACCGCCGCCGCGGCCACAACGAGGGCGACGACCCCTCGATGACGCAGCCGGCGATGTACGACGTGATCGACCAGAAGCGCTCGGTCCGCAAGACCTACACCGAGGCCCTGATCGGCCGCGGCGACATCACGGTCGAAGAGGCCGAGAAGGCGCTGCAGGACTTCTCCAGCCAGCTGGAGCACGTCTTCAACGAGGTCCGCGAGCTCGAGAAGCACCCGGTGACGGTCAGCCCGTCGGTCGAGGCTGAGCAGCAGATCCCCGCGAAGCTGCCCACCGGCATCACCCGCGAGGTGCTGGAGCACATCGCCGACGCGCACGTGAACCTGCCCGAGGGCTTCACCCCGCACGCCCGCGTCAAGCCGGTGCTGGAGCGCCGCGCGAAGATGGCGCGCGAGGGCGGCATCGACTGGGCGTTCGCCGAGCTGCTCGCGTTCGGCTCGCTCGCGCTGGAGGGCCGCAAGGTCCGCCTGGCCGGCCAGGACTCGCGCCGCGGCACGTTCGTGCAGCGGCACGCGACCCTGATCGACCGCAAGTCCGGCGAGGAGTACACGCCGCTGCAGAACCTGTCGCCGGACCAGGGCAAGTTCATGGTCTACGACTCGGTGCTGTCGGAGTTCGCCGCGCTCGGCTTCGAGTACGGCTACTCGGTCGCGAACCCGCAGGCGCTGGTGCTGTGGGAGGCGCAGTTCGGCGACTTCGTCAACGGCGCGCAGCCGATCATCGACGAGTTCATCTCGTCCGGTGAGGCCAAGTGGGGTCAGCGTTCCGACGTCGTGATCCTGCTGCCGCACGGCCACGAGGGCCAGGGCCCCGACCACACGTCGGGCCGCATCGAGCGCTGGCTGCAGCTGTGCGCCGAGGGCTCCATGACCGTCGCGGTGCCGTCGACCCCGGCGAACTACTTCCACCTGCTGCGCCGCCACGCCCTCGACGGCGTCGACCGCCCGCTCGTGGTGTTCACGCCGAAGTCGATGCTGCGCCTCAAGGCGGCCGTCAGCGGCACGGACGAGTTCATCAACGACCGCTTCCAGTCCGTGATCGACGACCCGACGATCAAGGACCCGAACGCGGTCACGAAGGTCCTGCTGTGCAGCGGCAAGATCTCCTACGAGCTGCACGCCGAGCGCGAGAAGCGCGGCGGCGGCGACGTGGCGATCGTGCGCGTCGAGCAGCTCTACCCGGTCCCGGCCCGCAAGCTGACCGAGACCCTGGAGCGCTACCCGAACGCGAAGGACGTCCGCTGGGTGCAGGAGGAGCCGGCGAACCAGGGCGCCTGGCCGTTCTACGGCCTGGCCCTGCCGGAGCTGCTGCCCGAGCACCTGGGCACCGTCCGCCGCGTGTCGCGCCGCCCGATGGCCGCCCCGTCGGCCGGTTCGAGCAAGGTGCACGAGGTCGAGCAGCGCGAGATCATCACCCGCGCGTTCGAGTGATCGTCGAATGACCGAACGAGCCGCCGGACCGCACCTGGTCCGGCGGCTCGTTTTCTGGGACCGCACAGGAGTTTTCGCCATGTACTTCACCGATCGCGGCATCGAGGAACTGGAGCAGCGGCGCGGCGACGAGGAGGTCACCCTCGCGTGGCTCGCCGACAAGCTCCGCTCGTTCGTCGACGCCAACCCGGACTTCGAGACGGCCATCGAGCGGTTCGCCACCTACCTGGCGCGCGACGACGAGGACGACTTCGAGGACTGATCCGTAACTGACCGTGCGCGGTGCGCGATGTGCCGCGTATGGGCAAGATTCTCGGCCTCGTCGGGGCGGCGCTCCTGCCGCCCGGCCTCGCCCTGACGTTCCTCCAGCAGTGGGCCAAGACTAACCCCGTGCCCGCGATCGCCGCGTTCATCGCTTACGAGGCGCTGGTCGGCTTGGCCGCCTTCCTGTGGAAGATCGCCGGTGGCGCCGCGGACGAGCTGGGCAACCGCTGGAAGAAGGACCTCGCGGAGTCCACCGACAAGGCGCTGCGGCGTCGTTTCTCCGGGTTCGAGCAGCAGTACCGGAACGCCGTGCTGGGCGGCCTGCGCTTCATCGACCTCAAAGGTCTCGCGACCGTCGGCTTCTACACGCCTGAGCTCGACGAGGTGTTCGTCGACGTCAGTCTGGTGTTCAGCGCCCCCGACCAGGTTCGGGGCGGGGTGCTGGGGAGTACGTCGACGGGGCCGAACCGGCACCTCATCGGTGACCTGCTGGACCAGCCGCAGCCGACGGTGCTCGCGGTCGTCGGAGCACCGGGCAGCGGCAAGACGACGTTGCTGCGGCACACCGCCCGCGCGATCTGCCGGGCCCGCCGGGGGCGTCGTCGCGGGATCCCCGTGCTGCTCTACCTGCGCGACCACGCGGCCGTCATCAGCGCCGACCCCGAGATCACGGTGCCGGACCTCGTCCACCGCTCGTTCGGCAAACACGGTCCGATCGCGCCGGAAGGCTGGTTCGAGCGGAAGTTGCGCGACGGAGTCTGCGTGGTCCTGCTCGACGGCCTGGACGAGGTGGCGGACCAGGCCATCCGCCGCGCCGTCGCGGACTGGGTGGAGAACCAGGTCAAGCGGTATCCCGGCAACGACTACGTGATCACGTCCCGGCCGCACGGCTATCGCACGGCGATGATCGGCGGCGCCACCGTCGTTCAGGTGCGCAGCTTCACCGACGAGCAGGTCACCAGGTTCGTCCACGGGTGGTACCTCGCGATCGAACAGCGCAGCACGGGTGCTTCGGACGCCGACGTCCGGACGCGCGCCGCGACTCAGGCGGACGACCTGCTGGAGAGGCTCGGCAACAACCCGGCGCTGTACGAGCTGACCGTGAACCCGTTGCTGCTGACGATGATCGCGACGGTGCACCGGTTCCGCGGCGCGCTGCCGGGAAGCCGGGTCGATCTGTACCGGGAGATCTGCGAGGTGCTGCTGTGGCGGCGGCAGGAGGCCAAGAACCTCCAGTCACACCTGACCAGCGATCAGAAAACAGCTCTGTTGAGCAGTTTGGCGTTCGCGATGATGAACCGCCGCGTTCGCGACCTGCCGCGTGGCGCGGTGATCGACGAGATCCGGCCGCTGCTTCGGCGCATGGCCAAAGAGGTTCAGGCGGAGGACTTCCTCTCCGACATGGGCTCCAACGGCCTGTTGCTGGAGAGGGAGAGCGGGCTCTATTCGTTCGCGCACCTGACGTTCCAGGAATACCTGGCCGCAGCGCACATCCGGGAGAAGCGGTTGGTCGACGTGCTCGCCGGCGCGGTGGATGACACGTGGTGGCGCGAGACGACGTTGTTGTACGTGGCACGAGGTGACGCCGACAAAATCGTCGAGGCATGCCTCACGGAGGACACGGCGAACTCCCTGATCCTGGCGTACGACTGCAGCGAGGTCAGCGGTGAACTCGCCCCGGAGTTGCGGACGGAACTCGACCACCTGCTCCAGGTGGACTCCTCGACCGATCCCGCGCGTCTCGCCCTGATCACTCGGGTGTTGTTGCAACGGCATCTCAGCAAGGTGGTCCGCACCGCCGGGGGAAGCCGGATCTGCACGTCGCCGATCACCACGAACCTCTACGAGCTCTTCCTGCGCGACACGGGGAACCCCGAACCGGACGGAAGACCGGTGAGGCTGCAGCCGCGAGACACGCCCGTGGTGGGTGTCCGCGGCACCGATGCGGTCAGGTTCGCGATGTGGGTGAACACGATCACCGACAGCGACCTGGGCTATCGGCTTCCGACCTACGCCGAGATCGAGTCCTCGCCACTTCGCCGCACGCTGACCGACCACTGCGTCTGGGTCAAGGATGGCAGTGTTCGGTCGACACCACCGATGTGGCGACCGCACACCATCAGCAGCGAAGTCCTGTCACAGATGATCGAGCACGTGGACAGAACCGACGGGTTCACCTTCCTGGATCTCGCTCCACCGGTCTCCGGAGCACTGCCGACCGAGTGGGGCACCAGTTCCAGTGACTTCGGCGGCCGCTCTGTTGACAAGGTGCAGCTCGAATTCGCGCTCCCCGACACGAACCAAAGGCTGACCCGGGAGTTCCATTTGCCACAAGGCGAAGAGCTCCTGACCCGAAGCGTAGGTGTGGCGCTGGCTCGAGCGCTGTTCCGAAGTCGCCGCAAGGCCATCACGATGCCGAGCCTCACTCGGGCGCTGCGGGATGAGTTGATCAAGGATCGCACCACTTACACGGTCAACCCCGACGACCTCGGGACCATGTTGGAGTACGCATGCTCGGTCCAGCTCACTGAGTGGGGTACTCGGGTCTTCGACCGGTTTTCGTCCGTCGCACTGCCTGTGTTCGAGCGGCGGGCCCAGCTGACCGCGGAGCTGGCGATGGACTTGCGCGTGGCCGCACTGCGCATCGCCGTTGAAGCCGATTCGGTGATCCCCGGTGCCGGCGAGGTCTTCCGGAACCTCGCCGCCGGTGTCACGTTGCTGCAGCTGCGCAACGAGCGCAAGGCACCCGTGGCGGAGACGATCGTGCTGGCGATCGGCTGACCACGGGTGCCCCGCGTGCTCACCAGGCGTAGGCCTCCGGCGCGGGCTTGGAGCCGTTCGGGGCGGGCGCCGGGAACAGCTCGTCCAGCTTCGCCAGCACGTCCGCGTCCAGCTTGAGCTCCGCCGCCCGCAGCGAGTTGTCGAGCTGCTCGGCGGTGCGCGGGCCGATGATCGGCGCCGTCACGCCCTCCTGGTGCAGCAGCCAGGCGAGGCCGACGTTGGCCGGGTCCTCGCCCAGTTCGGCGCACAGCTTCTCGTAGGCGTCGATCGTGTCGCGGTACTTCTCCAGCGCGTCGGCGGAGCGCCCGGACGCGCTGCGGGAGGCGCCGCCCTCGCGCTGCTTGCGCAGGACGCCGCCGAGCAGGCCACCGTGCAGCGGCGACCACGGGATCACGCCGAGGCCGTAGTGGCGGGCCGCGGGCAGCACTTCCAGCTCCACCCAGCGGGTCATCAGGTTGTAGATCGACTGCTCGGAGACGAGGCCGAGGAACCCGCGGGTGCGTGCGGCTTCCTGGGCCTGGGCGATGTGCCAGCCGGCGAAGTTCGACGAGCCGAAGTAGATGACCTTGCCCTGCTGGCGCAGCACGGAGAAGGCCTCCCAGATCTCGTCCCACGGGGTTTCCCGGTCGACGTGGTGCATCTGGTAGAGGTCGATGTAGTCCGTTTGCATGCGCTTCAACGACGCGTCGCACGCGCGGCGGATGTTGAGCGCGGAGAGCTTGGTCTCGTTGGGCCAGTCACCCATGCTGCCGTAGAGCTTGGTGGCGATGACCGTCCTTTCGCGACGGTTACCGCCCTGGGCGAACCACCGGCCGATGATGTTCTCGGTGACGCCCTCGCCCTGCTTCCAGCCGTAGACGTTGGCCGTGTCGAAGAAGTTCAGGCCGTGTTCGTGGGCGCGGTCCATGATCGCGTGGCTGTCGGCCTCGGACGTCTCGGGGCCGAAGTTCATCGTGCCGAGGCACAGCCGGGAGACCGACAGGCCGCTGCGGCCGAGGTGGGTGTATTCCATGCTCTCCACCCTGCCCCGCGCGGCGGCGCCGTGCCACGTGGAGTTGCTCCAGGGGCACCGCCCGGCAGGTCACCGACCGGCTTTCCGGCTCACTTCCGACTCGAACTGGTCCGCGACGACCGTGAGACCGCCCGCCACCTTGGCATCCGGCCGGAGCACGAACGTCCGCGTCGCGGACGGCCTGCCGGTGATGGAGAACCGCAGTGGCACGGACGTGCCGCCCGATTCGACGCTTTCGACCTCGCGGAACGCCTTGAGGACGCCTTCGCGGGTGAAGTCCTTGCGCTGGCAGGCGCGCTTCAGGACTGCACCGAAGCTCAGCCCGACCAGATAACCGTAGTTGACCGCCATGGACGGGGCCCCCTGCGGGAAGGTCGACCGGTACGCCGCCGCGACCTGGCGCGGGCCGGCGATCGCGGCGTCGAACGGGGCGACGGACGACAGCACGAAGACCTGGCGTTCCATGACGGTCGCGAGCGGCCCCTGCAACAGCTCGGGGGCGAAGCCGGGGTTGTTGATGATGATCGGGACGGTGAGCCCGAGCTGCGCGGCGGCGGCGACGGCACTCGCCGTCTGCCGCGGGTTGGTGCTCAGGACGATCGCCTTCGCGCCGGCCTGCTTGAGGCTCGCGATCCCCGGCGACATGTCCGGATCGGCGTCCTTGAGCGCTGCTGTCGTCAGGTTGAGACCGAGCTGGCGGACGGCGAAGGTGCTGCCGGCGATGGCGTCGTCGCCGTACTCGTCCTCGTCGCTGATGTGCAGGTGGCCGACCGTGTCTCCGCGATTGAGCAGACCCTGCCGCACCAGGTACTCGATTCCGTTCATGATGTCGACCTTGTACGTCGCCCCCACGACCATCATGTACGGGTTGTCCAGCAAAGCGCTCTTCCACGAGGTCGGTGCCACCAGGATCTGCTGGTGGAGCATGTCGTCTTCGATCGACTGGGCGACCTTCGCCCCGACGAGCTGCACGAATCCGAGAACCTGGGGTTCGAGGGAGAGATACTCGGCCCTCCCCTTTTCGGTGTCGAAACCGTGGTCGCGCACGATCAGTTCGACTTTTCTGCCGCAGACGCCGCCCGCGGAATTGACTTTGTCGACGAACAACCGGTTACCCTCGGTGACATTCTTGCCGCCCGAGGCGAAGGGGCCGGAGAGGTCGCTGAGAACGCCCAGGTAGATCTTGTCCTGCGTCACCCCGGGACCTCCGCGGAAACCTTCGGAGAGGTTTGCGGCATCCATGCCACCCCTACCGCAGGCGGCCAGCAGGGATGCGACCACAAACAAAGGGAGGGCCCGAGAGGTCAACCCGGAAAATTTCACATCCAATACATCCAATCGACCGGCAGCCCGAAGGAGCTTACCTCCGTCATCACCCGATCAACAGTCCTGGGAGCACTTTTTCGACACAACCGAAGCAAATGGTGAACAAGGTGGACTGTAAACGGTTTCACCGACTGGTCGACACGGATTTCGCCACGATTTCGATAACTGCGGTTTTGAACCATTCGGCCGCCCCGTGCGTAGCGTTGGTTTCGTGGTGGCCGGCAGTTCATCGCCCGAGGCCCTGCCCGGACAGCGGTCTCAGACGACCCGCTCGCCTCGCCGCCACACCGCGCGGGTCAGCGGGACACCCGGCCGGTACGCCAGATGCGTGACCGACGGCGCGTCCAGCACGTGGAGGTCAGCGCACGCACCAGGCCTGATGACGCCGACGTCGTCTCGTCGCAACGCCTGCGCACCACCTGCGGTTGCCGACCACACGGCTTCCTCGACGGTCATGCGCATCTGCAGGACGGCTGTCGTCACGCAGAACGCCATCGACGAGGTGTACGACGAGCCGGGGTTGCAGTTGCTGGCCAAGGCCACCGTGGCGCCCGCGTCGAGCAGCGCGCGGGCGGGAGGCAGCGACTGGCGGGTCGAGAGGTCGCAGGCCGGGAGCAGCGTGGCGACCGTGTCCGACGACGCCAGCGCGTCGATGTCGTGCTGCGACAGGTAGGTGCAGTGGTCGACGGACGCGGCACCGAGCTCGACGGCCAGCCGCACACCTGGTCCTTCGCCGAGCTGGTTGCCGTGCACGCGCAGACCGAGGCCCTTCTCGCGCGCGGCCACGAGCACGGCCTTCGACTGGTCGTAGTCGAAGGCGCCCTTCTCGCAGAAGACGTCCGCCCACCGCACGAGAGGTGCGACGGCGTCGAGCATCTCGCCGCGGACCAGGTCGACGTAGGTGTCGGCGTCCTCGCCCGGCGGGACGAGGTGGGCACCGAGGAACGTGATCTCGTCCGCGTGCTCGGCGGCGATGCGCGCGGACCGCACCTCGTCCGGAACGTTCAGTCCGTAGCCGGTCTTGGTCTCCACGAACGTCGTGCCCTGCCGGAGCGCCTCGGCGACGTGCTTGCGGACGACCTCCGAGAGCTCGGCGTCGGCGGCCTGCCTGGTCGCGTTGACGGTGACGGCGATACCGCCTGCGGTGTAAGGCTTTCCGGCCATGCGGGCGCCGAACTCGGCGGTGCGGTCGCCCGCGAACACCAGGTGGGTGTGGCTGTCGACCCAGCCGGGCAGGACGGCACGGCCTTCGACGTCGACCCGCTCGTCCGCGGCCGGGGCACTGGCGGCCTGACCCACCCAGGCGATCTCCGTGCCGTCGATGATCAGCGCGTCGCCGCCGAACTCGGTGTTCGTGGTCAGCTCGCCGATGCCGGTGATCAGCACGCTCATGCCCACAGCTCCTCGATCGCATCCGTCAGCAGCCTGCCGACGTCTCCCAGAGTCTCGTGCACGCCACCGGACGCGACGACCCGGCCACCGACCACCACGCTGTCCACATCGGACGCCGACGCGCTCAGGAACACCTGCTGCGGCAACGAACCCGCGGTGCGGGGTGTCGAGCAGCCGATGGCCACGAGGTCGCAGGGCGCGCCGGGCTCGATACGACCGGCTTCCGGCCACCCCAGCGCGTCGTGGCGAGTGGCGGCCCTCAGCAGCTCGGCGGGCGAGAAACGGCCGCGCTGCCCGGTGCGGAGGCGTTCGTTGTGCTCCAACGTGCGGGTCTCCAGCAGCGGGTCGATCACCGCGTGCTGGTCGCTGCCCAACGACAGCGGGCTGCCCGCGTCGGCGAGCTCGCGAGCAGGGCCGATGCCGTCCGCGAGGTCGGCCTCGGTGGTCGGGCAGAAGCACGCACCGGTGCCGGACCCGCCCAGCAGCGCGATGTCCTCGGGCGTCAGGTGCGTGGCGTGCACAGCCGTGGTGCGCGGGGACAGCGCGCCTGCCTCCGCCAGGATTCCGGTCGGGGTGAGACCGTACGCAGCCAGGCAGGCCTCGTTCTCCGCCGGCTGCTCGGACAGGTGGACGTGCAGCGGAGCGTCCGGAAACGCCTGCGCCACCACGGGAAGCTCGTCGCGCGGGACCGCCCGGACCGAGTGGATCGCGGCACCCACCCGCATCACGTCGTCGGGCTTGAGCTCCGCGACGCGACCGGCCCACGCCTCGGCGCTGCCGTCGGAGAAGCGTTGCTGCACCTCGTTCAACGGCTGGTCGATGCCACCCGCGAGGTAGCAGGTGTCCAGCAGCGTCAACCGGATGCCCGCGTCCTTCGCGGCCTCGCGGAGCGCGTGACCGAACTCGTTCGACCGGTCGTGGACGTAGTGGAACTCGCCCACCGTCGACACCCCGGCGAGCGCCATCTCGCCGTACACCGCGCGGGCGAGGCGGTAGTAGGCCTGCGGGGTGAGCCTGCCTGCCAGCGCGTACATGCCCTCGCGCCACGTCCAGAACGTGCCGCCACTGTCGTGGGTGCGGCCTCGCAACGCCCGGTGGAACGCGTGCGAGTGGGCGTTGGCGAAGCCGGGCACGACGACGCCGTACAACCTGCGCACGCCGAGCGGAATCGTGTCCACTGTGGACACGCTGGTGATCAGGCCGTCCTCGACGCGGACCAGCACGCGTTCCGCGAGTCCTCCGGGCAACCAGGCCCGCTCGCACCAGAAGTTCATGACGCGAGGTGTTCGAGCGTCACGGCAAGGGCTTTGACGCCCTCGTCGACGTCGGCCTGCTCGGCGAACTCCTCCGGCGCGTGGCTCACGCCGGTGGGGTTGCGCACGAACAACATCGCGGTCGGCACGTGCGCGGCGAGGATGCCCGCGTCGTGACCCGCACCGGTCGGCAGGGCCGGAACGCCGCCGAGCGCGGTGGCGATGTCGTCGCGGAGGCGGGTGTCGAAGTACACCGTGTCGCCGTACGACTCCTCGGTGATGGTGACCTCGCAACCCTCCTCTTTGGCGGCGTTGCGGGCCGCCTCGGAGATCTCCGCGACCATCGCGCGGGTGCGCTCGTCGTCGGTGTCGCGCGCGTCCAGCCACACGTCCACAGTGGACGCGATGACGTTCGTGCCACCGGGGTTGGGGACGAGCCGCCCCACGGTGGCACGCCCGCCGTCCCGAGCGGCTTTCCGCGCTGCCAGCACGAGCTGCGACGCCGGGAGCATCGGGTCGCGGCGGTCCTCGATCAGCGTGGCGCCGGCGTGGTTGCCCTCGCCGCTGAACGTGAAGCGCCACCGGCCGTGCGCCAGGATGCTGCTCGCGACGCCGACCGGGACCGTCAGGCCGCGGCCCTGTTCGACGTGGAGCTCGACGAACTGGCCGATGCGGTCGAGGGTTGTGGTGTCCTTGCCGGCCAGGTCCGGGTCGTAGCCCGCGGCCTTCATGGCCTCGGCCAGCGTGATGCCGTCCGGGTCCTTGAGCGCCAGCGCCCTGCCCGCGTCGACGGCACCGGTGAGGAGCCGGCTGCCCAGGCACGCGACACCGAACCGACCGCCTTCCTCCTCGGCGAACACCGCGATGGCGAACGGCCTGCGCGGCGTGAACCCCTTGGCCTGCAGGAGGTCCACGGCCTCCAGGGCGCTCGTGACGCCGAGGGGGCCGTCGAACGCGCCGCCGCCGGGCACCGAGTCGAGGTGGCTGCCGGTGACGAGCGCGTTGTCGCCGCGCTCGCCCCACCAGGCCCAGAGGTTGCCGTTCTGGTCGGTTTCGACGTTCAGGCCGCGCTTGACGGCCTGCTCGACGAACCAGTGGCGCAGTTCGAGCTCCGGCTTGGCGTAGGCGTGGCGGGAGTAGCCGCCGCGCTTGGCGTCCCGGCCGACGTCCGCGATCTGCTGCAGCATCACGCCACCCCCGGCACGCTCGCGCAGGGGTCCCCTCCCAGGGGGTCCCCTGATTCAATTATCCCAGGCAGCACCGACAATTTCGGCGCGCTCACGCAGGGGTCCCCTCCCGGGGGTCCCCCAATTTCAATTCTCCCAGCGAGGTCTGACAATTTTCAGCCCTCCATCGGGATGCGCACGCCCTTGGCGGAAGCCACCGACCTGGCCTCGTCGTACCCGGCATCCACGTGCCGGATCACGCCCATGCCGGGGTCGTTGGTCAGCACGCGCTCGATCTTCTGCGCGGCCAGCTCGGTGCCGTCCGCGACGGTCACCTGACCGGCGTGGATCGATCGTCCGATGCCGACGCCGCCGCCGTGGTGGATCGACACCCACGTCGCGCCGGAAGCCGTGTTGACCAGCGCGTTGAGCAGCGGCCAGTCGGCGATCGCGTCGGAACCGTCGGCCATGGCCTCGGTCTCGCGGTACGGCGAGGCCACCGAGCCGCAGTCGAGGTGGTCGCGGCCGATCACGATCGGCGCGGACAGCTCGCCGGAGGCCACCATCTCGTTGAACTTCAGGCCGGCGAGGTGCCGCTCGCCGTAACCGAGCCAGCAGATGCGGGCGGGCAGGCCCTGGAACTCGACGCGCTCACCCGCCATCTTGATCCACCGAGCGAGCTGCTCGTTCTCGGGGAACAGCTCCAGGATCGCGCGGTCCGTGGCAGCGATGTCGGCCGGGTCGCCGGACAGCGCGGCCCAGCGGAACGGGCCCTTGCCCTCGCAGAACAGCGGCCGGATGTACGCGGGCACGAAGCCGGGGAACGCGAACGCGCGGTCGTAGCCGCCGAGCTGGGCCTCGCCGCGGATCGAGTTGCCGTAGTCGAACACCTCGGCGCCGCGGTCCATGAACCCGACCATGGCCTCGACGTGCGCCACCATCGAAGCGCGCGCCCGTTCGGTGAACTCCTCCGGCTTCGCGGCGGCGTACGACGCCCAGTCCTCCAGGGCCACACCGATCGGCAGGTATGCCAACGGGTCGTGCGCGGACGTCTGGTCCGTCACGATGTCGACCGCGACCTCGCGACGCAGCAGCTCGGGCAGGATCTCGGCCGCGTTGCCGACGACACCGACGGACACGGCCTCACCGGCGGCCTTCGCGGCCAGCACCCGCTCAACGGCGGAGTCCAGGTCCGAAGCGATCTCGTCCAGGTAGCGGGTCTCCAGACGGCGCTGAGCGCGGTGCGGGTCGACCTCGACGCACAGCGCGACACCCTCGTTCATCGTCACGGCCAGCGGCTGCGCGCCACCCATGCCGCCGAGGCCCGCGGTGACCGTCAGAGTCCCGCGCAACGAACCACCAAACCGCTTGTTGGCGACCGCGGCGAACGTCTCGTACGTGCCCTGCAGGATGCCCTGCGTGCCGATGTAGATCCACGAACCGGCGGTCATCTGCCCGTACATCGTGAGGCCCTCGGCCTCCAGGCGGCGGAACTCGGGCCAGTTCGCCCAGTCCGGCACCAGGTTGGAGTTCGCGATGAGCACGCGCGGCGCCCACTCGTGCGTGCGCATGACGCCCACCGGACGTCCGGACTGCACCAGCAGCGTCTCGTCGGCCTCCAGCCGCGCCAGCTCGCGGGAGATCGCCTCGAACGACGGCCAGTCGCGCGCGGCCTTGCCCGTGCCGCCGTAGACGACCAGGTCCTCGGGGCGCTCGGCGACGTCGGGGTCGAGGTTGTTGTGGAACATCCGCAGCGCGGCCTCGGTCGACCACTGCTTGGCGGTCAGCGACGTGCCTCGATCAGCGCGAACAACCATTACAGAGCTCCACTTCGAATCAGGGCCTCGGCGGCGGCGATCTCGGGTGCGAGATGGCGGTCGGGACCGGGTCCGGACACCGTCTCGCGCAACTTCGCCACGGCGGCGGCCGTCGCGGGGGCGGGCTTGAGGGGCGCGCGCAGGTCCAAAGCGCGCGCGGCGGTCAGCAGCTCGATCGCCAGCACGGTGGTGAGACCGTCCACGGCCTTGCGCAGCTTGCGGGCGGCGGACCAGCCCATCGACACGTGGTCCTCCTGCATCGCGGAGGACGGGATCGAGTCGACGGACGCCGGCACGGCCAGGCGCTTGAGCTCGGACACGATCGCCGCCTGGGTGTACTGGGCGATCATGTGGCCGGAGTCGACGCCGGGGTCGTCGGCGAGGAACGGCGGCAGGCCGTGCGAGCGCGACACGTCGAGCATGCGGTCGGTGCGGCGCTCGGCGATGGAGGCCACGTCCGCGAGCGGGATGGCCAGGAAGTCGAGCACGTAGGCGACGGGTGCGCCGTGGAAGTTGCCGTTCGACTCGACCCTGCCGTCGGCCAGCACCACGGGGTTGTCGATCACCGACGACAGCTCGCGGTCGGCCACCGTCGCCGCGTACGCCACGGTGTCGCGGGCCGCGCCGTGCACCTGCGGGGAGCAGCGCAGCGAGTACGCGTCCTGCACGCGGGTGCAGTCGGGGCCGCGGTGCGAGGCGACGATCTCGGAGCCGCGCAGGAACGCGAGCATCCGCGCGGCCGACACGCCCTGGCCGGGGTGCGGGCGCAACGCGTGCAGCTCCGGTTCGAAGACCCGGTCGGTGCCGAGCAGCGCCTCGACGCTCATCGCGGCGGTGAGGTCGGCGATGTCGAGCAACCTGGTGAGGTCGGCGATGGCGAGCGACAGCATGCCGAGCATGCCATCGGTGCCGTTGATCAGCGCGAGGCCTTCCTTCTCGGCCAGCCGCACCGGTTCGATGCCGGCTTCCCGCAGTGCTTCGGCAGCGGTGACGAGCTCACCGGACGCGTTGCGGACCATGCCCTCGCCCATCAACGCCAGCGCGTTCGCCGAGAGCGGCGCGAGGTCGCCGGAGCAGCCCAGCGAGCCGAACTCGTGCACCACCGGGGTGATGCCCGCGTTCAGCATGCCCGCCATCGCGTCCACAGTGGACAGACGAACACCGGTGTGGCCGGTCGCGAGCGTGCGCAACCGCAGCAGCATCAGCGCCCGCACGACCTCCCGTTCGACCTCGGGACCGGAACCGGCGGCGTGCGAGCGGATCAGCGACCGCTGCAGCTGGGCCCGGCGATCCGGCGGGATGTGCCGGACGGCGAGCGCGCCGAACCCGGTCGAGACGCCGTAGGTGGGGCGTTCGGCCGTGGCGAGCTGTTCGATGTGGCCGCGGGCGGCGGTGACCGCCTCACGGGCCGCCTCGGTGATCGTCACCGGGGCGCCGTCGCGGGCGACGGCATGAACGTCCTCGAGGGTCAGAGGCTTCGGACCCAGCTCCACCGGTTGTCGCATGCAGACATCACAGCGCTCCGGGGCCGACTCAGCGACCCCGGAGCGCGGATGGGTGTCTGGGATGCCAGACGGGCTACCTGCCGAGCCAGCTCGTGTCGGGAGACGGGGTGAGCTCGACCTTGTCGGCGGTCGAGACCAGCTCGGCGACCGGCACGCCACCGCTCACGGTGATCCAGACGTCCCCGTCCTGCACCGCGACGGTGTCGTCCACGAGGAAGCCCTGCTTGCCGCGAACGGTGACCGGCGTCCGCGGGCCGCCGGCCTGCGGAGCCTGCGGTGACACCTTCACCCGAGCGGGCTGCAGGTTGAGCTGCGCGAACCAGTCCGCGGGCCCGTTGCCGCCCATCTCGGACGCCTGCTTGCCGTTCACCCGGAACGCCGGCTGGTACACGGTCTTCGCGTCGGCCCGCACGGAGTCGGCGACGCGCAACGCCGTTTCCCGCGGGTCGGCCATGGCACCCACGGTGACGACCAGCGTCTCCTGGGCCTTCCACTGGACGGTGGCCGCCTGGCCCACCAGCCGCAGACGACCCTTCAGGCCACGGACTGTCACGTCCTCCCACCCGGTGGTGTCGAGCTGGGAGGAACCGCCGGCGACCGAGATCGACGGACCGCTGCCGCGGACGACGTTCTCCGCAGCACCAGTGGGCACCCACGTGCGCACGACCTGACCGTTCTCCACGCTGCGGTGACCCTCGACGAAACCGTCCGGCAGCCAGTGCGGCGCGTACTTGAGCGCGTTGCCGTTGCCGGGCACGAGCGCGGCGGCCGCGTCGTTGCCGCTCGGCGGCGCGTACCGGTCGCTCGCGATGACGCCCGCGAAGATCAGCACGGCGACGGCGGCGACCCCGGCGGCCGCGATCATGAAGACGTTGCGGTGCCTCTTGCGCTTGCGCCGCAGGGCGTTGAGCGTCGGTCCAGGATGCGGAGTCCGTTCGGCGAGCTTGCCGAGCGCCTCCGTGATGAGCTGTTCGGTGTCGTTCACGACAGGCCCTCCCCGAGCCGCAACCCGACACCAGCGGGCTCCGGCGTGTGGTCCAGGCGGAGTGTGGCCAGCGCACGTGAGATGTGGCTGCGCACGGTTCCCTCGGCACAACCGAGCATCTGTGCGATCTCCGAGTCCTCGTAGTTCTCGTAGTAGCGGAGCACGATCGCGGCCCGCTGTTTGCGGGGCAGCTTGGCGATCCGCTGCAACATGGCTTCCCGCTCGTCGTAGTGGTGCGTGGTGTCACCGACGGGCGGTGTGACGGACTCGAGCGTCGTCATGCAGAGGGCCACGTCCTTGGCGGCCCTGCGGCGGCGCCACGAGAGGTACTCGTTGGTCACCATGCGCTTGACGTAGGCGTGAGGGAGGTCGACTGAACCGATGCGATCCCACTTCTGCTGCGCGCGCAGCAGCACTTCCTGGACCACGTCCTGGGCCAGATGCGGATCACACGTGAGCACGGTGGCGTAGCGCAGCAACGGGGTCACCTGTTCCGCCACGAAGTCATCGAAACTCGGTGTCAATCCCGACCCCCTTCAAAACCGTCACGCCGCTCCAACGCACCTGCGGCCTGTTCTGTTGAGTGTGCACTGATGGAGGAACGGCGTGGGCTGCATCACATGGGAAAATCACCGTCGTGGGCAGCAGCAGTGACGTTCCCGCACTGCGACGCGGGCTCGCGGTGCTGCGGTTGCTGGCGGGCAGACCCGGCCCGGTCTCCGCGGCGTCCGTGGCGCGCGAGCTGAACCTGCCCAGGTCAACGACCTACCACCTGCTGTCGGAACTGACCGAGGCCGGCTTCGCGACGCACTTCCCCGAGGAGAAGCGGTACGGCCTGGGCGTCGCTTCGTTCGAACTCGGCTCCGCCTACCTGCGGCACGATCCGCTGGAACGGCTGGCCCGCCCGTTGCTGCGCAAGCTCGCCGACCGGATGGAGAAGGTCGCGCATCTGGGCGTGCTGCACGGCGCCGAGGCGCTCTACCTGGTGCGTGAGCAGCCACGACAGCCGCAGACGATCGTGTCCGACGTCGGCGTGCGCCTGCCCGCCCACCTCACGGCGTCGGGCCGCACGATGCTCGCGCACGTACCTCCGGCGCAGGTCAGGGCGCTGTTCCCGTCCGTCGCGTCGTTCGTCGACCGGACCGGCCGCGGGCCGCACAACCTGCCGGCGCTGCGCCGGTTGCTGACCACCGAGCGACGCCAGGGCTGGGCGGTCGAGGACGGTTTCGTGACCGTGGGCTTCGCGTCCGTCGCGGCACCGGTGTTCGACCACGGCGAGCGCCCGATCGCGGCCATCACGCTGACGTTCCGGCACGTCTGCGACACGCCGTGCGGCCAGACGTGGCCCGACCTCGCCAAGGAAGTGCGCAAGGCGGCCGATGAGCTGACGGTCCGGATCGGCGGTCACGCGGCGCCAAATCAGTAGCCATGTACATAGTATCCATGTACTGT
>Ga0207692_10000174_pt1 | contig 20570 bp, 18 predicted proteins | sample LARL52metaG_FD_184345 | JGI IMG/M metagenome (GOLD analysis project Ga0207692, IMG submission 184345) | Corn, switchgrass and miscanthus rhizosphere microbial communities from Kellogg Biological Station, Michigan, USA - LAR L5-2 metaG... | ecosystem: Host-associated > Plants > Roots >...
CCAAGGCCGAAGGCAAGACGTTGGTGATCAACTGGAATTTCACCGATTCAAATCAGCGGATCGCATTGAACCTCGACAATTCCGCGTTGACCTATGTGGCAGGCAAGCAGGCATCCGATGCCGACGCGACCGTTACGCTGGCGCGCGATACGCTTGATGCCGTCACCCTGCAGCAGACCTCATTCGCCGATGCGGCGAAAGCGGGCCTGGTCACGATCGACGGCGACCCGCGCAAGGTCGATGAACTCATGGCGATGCTCGACACCTTCAAGGTGATGTTCGAGGTGGTCGAACCAAAGCCGGCCGCTCAATGAGATGTGCGATGGATATTGGTCCTGCCGCGTCAGAAACGGCTCTATCCCTCGTCCTGAGGAGCGGCGTCTGCGCCGCGTCTCGAAGGACGAGGCCCGGCGCCTCATGGTTCGAGACGCGCGCAAATGCGCGCTCCTCACCATGAGGGTCTAAAGCGTTTTCGAGCGAAGTGGACACCGGTTCGCGTGAAGAAAACGCGTCAAAACAAAAATCTAGAGCCTTCGTTCCGATTCAGTCGGAACGGAAAGGCTTTAGTGACGCAGCAAGATCAGAACGGGCTGCGCTTCAGTCCGGGGACGACGGCGGCGAGGCGGTCCTTGATCCATTGCGCCTTTGGCGAATGGCCACCTTCGCGCACGCCTGCCGGTGGCGGGCCGGGCGGGGGTGGGGGAAGATTGTCCGCGCTCACCTTGGCGTTGCGATCGACCGCCAGGGTCAACATCGCGACATAGCGCTCGCGCTCCTCCTTGACGGCGCAATAGGCCTTGTGGTCGGGGTCCGACTCGGTTGCGACGCGGTCATTGGCGTTGATGACGAGGCGCTGCTGCGGGCGCTTGGTATAATCGGGCACGTTCGTGTAGATGTATTCGTTCAGCGCCTCCGGAAAGAAGGTCTGACCTGTCAGCACGGTGCGCTCGTCCAAAAACACCTTGAAATGGATGTGCGTGGCGCGCCCGGCGTACCAGCCGGGATAGATTGTCTTGAACGTGCTCCAGCCGCCGCCATCCGCGATCTGGGTGCCGCGCAAAAACGTCTTGCTGGTCATGTCGATGTTGTGGCTGTCACCCTGGCCGGGAAACGCGGAATAGATGCCGCGCGCATCGCAGTGCCAGATATCGACGCGGGCGCCCGTGATCGGCGTGCAGGATCCACCTTCGATCACGCGCAGGCGAAGCGCCAGCGGCACGCCCGCCTTGCCCTCGGTGACATCGGCGCGCACCATCTTGGGATCGAGATAATACGGCCCCTCTTCCGATTGCGGGGTGAGGATGCACGCGTCGTCCAGGGCGGCGGTGGTGCTTTCGGCGGCGGCCCGCGCATCGCGGCCTTGCATGAGACTTGCTGCACTCGCGGACGCAAGCGTCAGGAAGCCGCGCCGGGTGGACCTCAGGATCGACTTGGGCACGGGCGCCTCCGTTTGTCGTGATCGAGCGCGCCGGACCAGATCACAGGCGGATGGCAACAATCGGACTGCGATGCAACAAATTGTTGCCAGGTCAAGGTTGGAATCAGATCGTCGCGCCGGCGCGACCGTCAACTCTGCGCCGTGATCTGCTTCTCGCCATGGCGCTGCGACAGCGTGAAGATCTCGACGCCATCGGCGGTCACGCCGACCGAATGCTCGAACTGCGCCGAGAGCGAGCGATCGCGTGTCACCGCGGTCCAGCCGTCGGACAAAATCTTCACATGCGGCTTGCCGAGATTGATCATCGGCTCGATGGTGAAGAACATGCCGGGCCTCAGCGGCACGCCTTCGCCGGGACGGCCGATATGGATGATGTTCGGCTCGTCGTGGAACAGCCGTCCGAGGCCATGGCCGCAGAAGTCGCGCACCACGCTCATGCCCTGCGGCTCGACAAAACTCTGGATCGCATGGCCGATATCGCCTGTCGTCGCGCCGGGCTTCACCGCGGCGATGCCGCGCATCATGGCCTCATAGGTGACCTCGATCAGCCGCTCGGCCTTGCGCGCGATCGGGCCGATCGCATACATCCGGCTGGAATCGCCATACCAGCCGTCGACGATGAAGGTCACGTCGATGTTGACGACATCGCCTTCCTTCAAGCTGCGGTCGCTCGGCATGCCGTGGCAGACCACATGGTTGATCGAGGTGCAGGTCGAATAGCGGTAGCCGCGATACATCAGCGTCGCTGGGAAGGCGCCATGGCTGAAGGCGAAATCGCGGACGAAATCGTCGATCACGGCGGTCGCCAGCCCCGGTTTGACGATGTCGGTGAGATCATCGAGGCATTTTGCGACCAGGGCGCCCGCCTTGCGCATGCCGGCAAACGCGCTCGGGCCGTGCAGCTTGATCTGCCCGGTCTTGCGCAAGGACGTGTCGGTGGCGTCGATATAGCTCATGGAACTGCCGATTGTCAGGGAAGTCACTGATTTGACCGCTTAATCTAATGATTACCGCGGTCGGCGCAAGCCGGGCTTTCGCGGCCCTTTCCGGTCAGTTCGATACCTCCACGCTGGTTTCGACCGGCAGCGCACCGCCGCGAACCCTGAGTTCGCGGACCGGATAGGGAACGCGGATCCCCTCGCGCTTGAAGGCGTCCCACAGCGACAGCATCGCCTCGCTCTTGGTCTTGTCCATGTCGGAAGGATCGGCGACCCAGAAGGTGAGGGAAAATTTCATCCCCGCCTCCGCGAACTCGGTGAGCAGGCAGTTTGGCGGCTTGTTCTTCAGCGCGAGCGGCGTGGTGGCCGCGGTCTCGATCGCGAGCTTGCAGACGAGCCGAGGATCGGCGTCGTAATTGGTGCCGAAATTGACCTTCACCAGCGTGTTCTTGTCGGTATAGGTCCAGTTCGTCACCTTCTGGGTCACGAGGTCTTCGTTCGGGATCAGGAACTCGCGCCCGTCGCCGGCCGCGACCGAGATGTAGCGGGTGTTCATCGCGCTGATGCGGCCGGAATTGTCGCCGATCGTGACCAGGTCGCCCGGCTTCACCGACTTGTCGGCGAGCAGGATGATGCCGCTGATGAAATTGGCGACGATCTTCTGCAGGCCGAAACCGATGCCGACGCCGACGGCGCCGGAAAACACCGCGAGCGCCGACAGGTTGATGCCGACTGCGCTCAAGGCGAGCGTGATGGCGAAGACCAGCAGGCCGAGGCGGACCATCTTGATCAGCAGCACCTGGATCGACGGCGTCAGGTCGCCCGAGCGCGTGATGCGGCTCTCGACGAAATTGCTGGCGATGTTGGTCAGCCACAGCGCGACGATCAGCAGCACGCCGAGCTTGATCACGACCAGCGGCGACAGGCGCAAGCCGCCAAGGACGATCGATACGGAGTCCAGCGCGTCGACGACGGTATCGAGCTGGCCGATGATGCTGAGCGCGGCCACCAGCCAGGCCGAGATCGAGACCACGCGCACGATGAACGGATTGCGGATCACCGACGTGATCAGGCGGATCACCAGCCAGGCGGCGCCGAGCTTGGCGCCCATCGCCAAGAGATAGCTGCGGCTCGGCCAGGTCGCGTGCACCATGACCAGCCGTTCCAGCGCCACCAGCACGGTGAACACCGCGGTCGATATGCTGTCGATCGTGACACGCAGGGAATGCCGGAAGGGCGCCGGCCAGCCCATCATGCGCGAGCTGAGGTCGATGCGCGAGCGGAAGGCGGCGCCGGCGAGGTAGGCGATGCCGCCGCCGGCGAGGAGCAGCCCGACCTGGAAATAGAACCAGGGCGAGGTGAATTCCGCGCCCACCGATCGTGCCGCCGAAAGCAGCCAATCGAGGATCTCGTGCAGGTCCATGGTCGGAATCTCGATCAAACCGGAAACTTCCGATCAATGCCATCCGCGGACGGATCGAGACAAGCAGTATCTCTCGCCGCGGCTGCGATGGAGACCGCGCGAGGCCTTTTGCGCTGGCGGGACTTCAAACCGGCGATACGGATCATGAGATGCGGCAATTCGGCGCGAAATCGGGAAAACCATGGGAGAGCGGGCGGAAAATGGGTTGGCGTCGAAGTGTGGCGACGATAAGGATGAAAAGACAATGATTTACGTTCATTTTGCCGCTCCATGACCTCCCTCGATTCGGTCAGCCTGGCAATCCTGCTCGGTGCCGTGCTGGTGATGGCCGGCATTCTGTCGAGCCTGCTCGCGCTGCGCTTCGGCGCGCCGCTGCTGCTGGTGTTCCTGGTCATCGGCATGCTGGCGGGCGATGCCGGGCCGGGCGGGCTCGAGTTCAGCGACGTGCGGACCACCTACCTCGTCGGCTCGGTAGCGCTCGCCCTGATCCTGTTCGACGGCGGCCTGCGCACGCGCTTCCAGAGCATCCGCACCGTGCTCGCGCCCTCGATGGGACTGGCGACGATCGGCGTGCTGGTCACCGCACTCATCACGGCGCCGGTGGCCAAGTTCGCGCTCGATCTGAACTGGACCGAGGGCCTCCTCGTCGGCGCCGTGGTGGCCTCGACCGATGCGGCGGCCGTGTTCCTGCTGGTCCATGCGCAGGGCCTGCGGCTGCGCCCGCGCGTCGGTGCGACATTGGAAGCCGAGTCCGGCAGCAACGATCCGTTCGCCGTCTTCCTCACGCTGATGCTGGTCGAGTACATCTCGATCGGCAGCGGCTCGGCCATGCATGTGCTGTTGGAATTCGGCCGCGAGGCGGTGCTTGGTGCGGTGGTGGGGTTTGCCGGCGGGCGGCTGGTGGTGATCGCGCTCAACCGCGTCGCGCTGCCGCAGGGACTGCACGCGCCGTTCGTGACGACGGCTGCGCTGGTCGTGTTCGGCATCGCGCAGATCGCGCATGCCTCCGGCTTTTTCGCGGTCTATCTCGCCGGCATCATCATCGGCAACCGGCCGACCCGCGCGCATACCTCGGTGGTGACGTTTCTGGACGCGGCAACCTGGCTCGCACAGATCGTGATGTTCGTGCTGCTCGGCCTCCTGGTCTCGCCGCACCGGCTCGGCTCCAGCGCAGGGCCTGCCATCATCGTCGCCGTCGCGCTGATGCTGGTGGCGCGGCCGGTCGCGGTGCTGCTCTGCCTCGCGCCGTTTCGCTTCAGCTGGCGCGAGAGGATTTTCATCGCCTGGACCGGCCTGCGCGGCGCGGTCGCGATCTTCCTGGCCTCGATCCCGATGCTGGTCGGCCTGTCGAAGGCCTATCTGTATTTCGACGTCGCCTTCGTCGTCGTGATCATCTCACTGCTCTTGCAGGGCTGGACGCTGGCCTGGGCGGCGCGGCGCCTGCACGTCGCACTGCCGCGCACCGAGCGCGGTCCGCGCCGGGTCGAACTGGACCTGCCCGGCCAGCTCGAGCAGGAGCTGGTCGGCTACAAGGTGCGGCCCAAAAGCCTGTATTTCCGGCGCGGGCTGATCCCATCCTGGTCGAAGCCGACGCTGGTGATCCGCAACCAGCAGATCCTGTCGCCGGTCGAAGCCGAGCCGGTCGCGCCGGGCGACTACATCTATCTGCTGGCGCCGCCGGAGCGCGCCGAGGCGCTCGATCGTTTCTTCGTCGACATGCCGCCGAGCACCGCGCCCGATCCGCATCTGCTCGGCGATTTCATGGTCTCGGGCGAGGTGACGCTCGGTGACATCGAAAAGATCTACGCGCTGCAGACCGACCCCGCGCACGCCGACCGGACCCTTGCCGATTATTTCGACGTCCATCTCGATCACGCGCCGAAGGAGGGCGCGACGCTGGCGCTCGATTCCATCGTGCTGGTGGCGCGCTCCATTTCGGGCGGCCGGGTCAGTGTCGTCGGCCTCCGGCTGCCCGAGGAGGAAGACGAGAAACCGAAGCTCAGCCGCATGCAGGCGCTTCGGCGCCGGCTTGCCGAGATCTGGACGTCGGTCGCGGGAATTTGAGGGGCATCGCTCGATCTGCCGCGCCGGTTCGGAATGGCCGGCACCTCCGTCATGACAGTGTCAACCGTATTTCCGTTTGGCGGATGCGACGCTTTGACCCGTAACGGGACAGCTGGCCGGCCAAGTCTGGCGACGCAAGTCTGGCGATGCGAAGTCTGGCGATGGCGGAATGTCGGCCCCGTGGTAACATGCATGCTAGAACTTTGAATTCACCGGGACCCCTTGGTTCTAGCGGTCGTGAACGAATTCGCCGCAAGGTGATACGAACGTCAGTACCGGGACACTGGTCAGTCCGGAAGACGCGGAACGAGAGCATGGCCGTTGGCATTGCGACGACTGCGGACCGCAACATCATAACGGTTCTCGCCGTCGATATGATCGGTTCGACGCGTCATATCGCGGCCTGTGACCCGGACGAGGCCCAGGCGTTTCTGGACCGCTGGCTGGATCACATCCGCAGTGCGGTGGAGCGGCTCGGGGGCCAGATCGTCCACTATGCCGGGGACGGCGGCATTGCCATTTTCGGCTGGCCAACCGCTTTCGAGGACCACGCGGATCGCGCGTGCATTGCCGCCTGGGACATCCAGGCTCACAGCGCATCGACCGGTCCGCGGGGGCATCCGGTCAATTTTCGTGTCGGGGTTCATTCCGGCCTGGTCGGTTTGCGCAAGGGCGGCCGCAATGCGATCTACCGCTTCGATGTTGCCGGCGCGACGGTGCATGTCGCCGCAAAGCTGCAGCAGGAGGCGGCTGCCGGCGAGGTTCGTGTCAGCGTGGCGAGCGCCAAGCTGTGCAGGTCGCCGCTCGACCTGACCGCAGCCAACGCGTCGCCGGGCATCGTCGACCGGACCATCGACGTGTACAGGCTGAATGCGCGGCCGAAGGGCGTCGACCAGAACGACGTCGCGCGTCGCTATCAGAATCCGATCGTCGGCCGGCTCGACGAACTTCGCGCCCTTCGCGAACGACTGCCGCGCGCGGGCGGCAAGAACGCGTCGATCGCCGTGATCGGCGAGCCGGGGATCGGCAAGAGCCGCCTCGTCGCCGCGGCGATGTCGGACGCGCTGGCATCGGACGCCAGATGCTGCGTGTTCGGCGGTACGGTGCAGCGGCGCACCACCGCATTCGCCGCCGCCCGCGCCCTGGTGGGCGGCATGCTTGGGGCACGCAGCTCCTCGTCGGACGGTTATTTTCACGACGCGCTCGTCAGCGCGAAGATCGACGCGGCCGATCGCAAGACGCTCGAAACCCTGTTCATTGCCGAAAAGTCGCAGCCGCGCCAGCGATCGAGCGACAACACGCAGACGCAGACCGCGCGGGCGCTGGTGAACGCCTTCCTGGTGCTGACTCTCGGCCGTCCGACGGTCTTGCTGATCGAAGACCTGCAATGGATCGATCCGGAAAGCCGCCAGTTTCTGAAATTGCTCGCACGCGCGGAAACGCCGCATCCGCTCTGCATCCTGCTGACCGGCCGGCCGGAATCGACGAACGAGGCGGCCGAGATCGCGGAATCGATCATTCATCTGCAGCCGCTGTCCCGCAAGCACATGGAAGCCCTGGGCCGCCAGTTGTGGAACAAGGACCGGCCTGCGTCCGTCCTCGAACGGGCGATCGAGCGCGCCGACGGCGTGCCCTTCATCCTGGAGGAGCTGCTGCGCTCGGCCAATGCGACCAGCGCGCCGATCTGGCAATCGCTCCCGCAAAGCGTGGAATCGGTGATCCATGCGCGGCTGCAGCGCCTTCCGCCGCGGCTGAAATCATTCGCGCAGGCGCTGAGCCTTTTGGGCGAGGAGGTCGAGATTGATCTGGCGACAGCCGTCCTCGGCGTCGACATCGGCGAACTCCTGAGCGCGCTCTATGAGCTCGAACGGTTCGCCTTCGTCCACCCGCTGGTGGGCAATTCCGCGCGCTTCCGGCACCAGATGATTGCCGAGGCCTGTGCGAACACGATTCCGCGCGAACGGCGGCAAAAAATCCATCGCGCCGCCATTCGCGCCATCACGCTGCAATATCCGAGCCGGAGCGGCCGCTACGAACAGCTGGCATTCCACGCCGAGGAAGCCGGCGAAACCGAGCTGGCGCTCGGCTATCTCTGGGACGCCGCCCTGGAAGCGCGCCGGAACTCCGCCGCTTCGTCGCTCAGCCTGATCTTCGACCGCGCGCTCAGTCTCGTCGCGAGCCTGGGCGAAGCCGCGGAAGATAAATACGTCGATTTCGTTCTCATGAGTTTCACGTCGATGGTGCAACTCGGTGAATTGCTCAAGATGAAAATGCATCTGGCACGCACCATGGACCTTGCCCGGCGCCGGGGCAGGGCGGCGCAGGTGTGCAGCGCGCAGGCGCATCTCGGGATGGTCTGCTGGTTCGAGGGCCGCTATGAGGAAGGGCTCTGGGTGACGACCGAAGGGCTGAAAGTGGCCCGCACCCTGCAGTCTCCCGCGCTGATCTTCTCGAACCAGCTGATGATGGCGAACATCCTGCATGCCATGGGCGACGTCAGCCAGGCGATCGGGCTGCTGGACGAATTGAGCGACATGCTCACCGGTCCGCTCGAGGCGGCTCGCCTCGGCGCGCCCGCCAGCCCGCGCTGCCTGGTCCTGGCGTTCAAGAGCTGGTTCATGAACGCGACCGGCCCGCACGACAAGGCGCTGGAGCTGGCGCGACGGGCCCTGGACATCGCGCTTCGCGACCAGGATGCCTATGGCGAGGTGCTTGCCCGCATCACGATGGGCCGCAATCTTCTCATGCTTCGCCGCAACGAGGAGGCGCTCGCATGCCTGTCCGTCGGGCGGGAGATCATCGAGCGCAACAGCTATGATGCGATCAAGGCCAACCTCGTCGGCGCAATCGCGACGGCGCTGGCGCGGACCGGCCATGCACGCGAGGCGATCGGCCAGGTGGAAGCATTTCTGCGAGACGAAATGCAGCTGCGGACCGGCCAGATGGAAATGTGCCAGCTCCATGCCGGTCATGCGGAGGCCCTGGTCTGTGCCGGCGAGGCGGTGCGTGGCATGCAGGCTCTGGATCGCGCGCTCGCCATCGCCAAGGCGATCAAGAATCCCTGGCTGATCGTCGAATGCCTCTGTCTGCGGGCGCGCCTGCTGACCGAGACGACGCCCGACGACCAGCGCATCGATCAGGACATCAGCGAGGCGCAGGCGATCTGCGACCAATCCGGTCTCGTACCCTGGGACGTGTCGCGGCTCGTGGCCTGACGGGTCGCCTTGCAACGCCGATCCCGGATCTTCCGCAACGCATGAAGCGCTGTCACCGGCGCTCGCAGCCTTCGCGACCGCTGTCTGGAATCGAGCCGTGGGGGCTCGCGCGCGACCTTGACGGGAGTCCGTCATGACGTACAATTGCAGGTGCGGCAGCCCGGCGCACAGCTTCGCTGGAAGCGCCGGCGGCAAAAGTTGGGCGAATTGTGAAGCACCACACAAACCCGGCGAACCGTCGGCTCCATCATTCGACATCCGCGCTCGCCCATCGACGCGGATGTCTCGTCATCAGGTGTGCAGAGAAAGCCGTCATCAGGCCAAAGCATGTTTAGCCGTGGGGGTCATGCCATGCGTCGTCTCGTCCTGCTGATCGGCTCTGCGATCGTTCTGGCGACAAGTTCTCCGCTGCAGGCCGCCGGCGGCGATCCGATCTACCTCGATCAGGGCACGCGCTGGACGGCGGCCGCAAGGGCGGATTTCTATGTGCGCGATCAGGGTTCGCGCCTGATCAATTTCGCCTGGCTACAGGCACTGAAGGGCAAGGACGGCCAACCGTTCCTTGCCGATAGCATGTCCCGCTACGGCTTCTTGCCGAATCCGGACAGCGAGGCCGGCCTCCCCATCGGTTTCCACACGTCCGGTCCACGAGGATCCCAGACCATTGGCGTCACCTGCTCGGCATGTCACACGCGACAGCTGGAGGTCGAGGGCAAGGCGTACCGGGTCGATGGCGGTCCGTCGTTGACCGATTTCCAGGCGTTCCTGAGCGACCTCGACAAGGCGGTCGGCGATGTCATCGCCAGCGACGCGTCATTTGCGCCATTCGCCACCGCCGTCTATCAGCCCTCGACACCCACAGCTGCAGACGTCGCCGGACTGCGCAAGAAGGTCGAGGCATGGCACAAGCGGTTTCATGCATGGATGGTCGGGACATTGCCGACCCCCGGCTGGGGACTTGGACGTCTGGACGCCGTCGGGATCATCTTCAACCGCCTGTCCGGCCTCGACGTCGGGCCGCCGCCCGACCTGCTGATTCCGGAAAACATGAAGCCTGGGGATGCGCCTGTCCGCTATCCTTTCCTGTGGAATTCGCCGCTGCAGGACCTCACCGATTGGGGCGGGTTCGTCATGAACGGCAACGACATTTTTGCGTTGTCCCGGAATGCGGGACAGGCCCTCGCCTTCGCCGATTTCGAGCCGAAGCAAGTGTTCGGCCCAATCTTCAATTACAGCAACTCCATCAATTTCGATGGATTGGAGAAGCTCGAGGAGCGGCTGAGGCAGATGGGTCCGCCGAAATGGCCCTGGCCCGAGAAAATCGACCAGACCCTGCGTGACGCCGGTGAAAAGATCTTCAAGACGGAATGCGACGGGTGTCATGGCAAGAGGGATGGCGACTTCCGCTCTGTATTCGCCAAGTCATGGGCCACACCGGTCCAGAGCGTCGGTACCGACACGCGCCAGTTCGGTGAGCTTGGCCGGAAGGTCAAGACCGGCGCACTGAAGGGAGCCGCAATTCCACTCATCGCCAAGAAGCTTGAGAAGGAAGACTTTGCCGTCCACATGATGTTCACGGCGGTTGCCGGTACGATCGGGCAACATCTGCTGTTCGGTGATCACGGCAACGACCTCGCCGGCGATTCCCGCCGCCCAACATCGTCATCGTCCCAACAAGGGTTCACCGCGACCTCGGAGCGCCAGCTGCCGTCAGCGCTGCAGAATCTGGCAAAGACCTTCAACGCGGCCGATAACGTAAAGCCGGCCGGACAGCCGGACAGCCTGACGATCGAAAGCGGGACGCTTCTTGCCCGTACCGTAAAGAAAGGCGCCTATGAGTCGCGCGTGCTCGAGGGCATCTGGGCCGCAGCACCCTATCTGCATAACGGGTCGGTGCCGACCCTGGCGGAGTTGCTCAAGCCGTCGGCTCAGCGTGTGTCGCAATTCAATCTGGGCCCGAAATACGACATCGACAATATCGGGCTTGCCGCTACGCAGGATGGATCGGTTCCGCCGCGTTCCGTCACCGATTGCAACGATCTCAATTCAGGCAACAGCAAATGCGGTCATGAGTTCGGTACGAACCTCGGCGACTCGGACAAGAAGGCGCTGCTCGAATATCTGAAGACGCTGTAAAGGCCCCCGCGGCGCATCAGTTGCAGGGGAACGCCTCTTTCAGGCTTTGCAGCATCACCGATCCGATCGGGCGCGCCTCGTCGCCCGTGGTGTCCTTGAGATGCTTCGTGGTGGCTTCTACCGCGCGCTGAACACTGAAGTCCACGTCCGCGGGCACGCAGAACAGTTTTGGGTGTCCAGCGGACTGCAGTTCGGCATTGGCCCAGACGAGGCCGTTCAGATTCCCCGCAAGGAAGGCGAACATCGCGGGATCGCCGAGCCGATAGCGTTGCAGCGCATCCGCCACGGATGCTTCCGCCGAGGCCGGGGCCGGGATCATGAGCGGCGCCACGGACAACAACATTCCACGAATGAGCTTGCTCATTTGGCCCCCGGCGTCGCGCGCCTCGCTCGCGGTGAGGGCCCGTGACCGGGCCCTCATCGTCCAGATCATTCCTCGTCGTCGTCTTCGTCGTCATCCTCGTCGATTTCGCCGGTTTCTCCGCCGCCATGCTCGATGCCGTCGGCATCATAGGAGTGGCCATGTTCGACGATCCACTCGATGTCCGAATAGACGTGATCGGCGGGCTCACCTTCCGCTTCGTCGGCATCGTGCTTTTCCATGGCCGCGAATTCCTCCGGGTCGGCGTGCTTGCGGACGAACTCGTGCAACGCCTTTTCGTCATGCACATCGAACTGCATCGTGTGGTAAATTTTCCTCATCGCCTCCTCGCGGGGTTCGGAGCGGGCCCATCCGCCGCCCCTGGGTGAGTTAAAGGGTTGGCCGCAAGATTCCAACTCGGACAAAACCGTTCAGCGGCGTCTGTGGCAGTTGCGCCACGATTTTTGGGAGCGGCTCCCGGCCTGGAGACATCGGCGCCGGTCACGACTGCAACATTCGACGACCCGAGAGGGCGTGCACGGGATCGCCGCGGCCGCGGCACGTCGGCAATCAGGTTTGGGCCTTGCTGGCGCCTGCCGCAAGCGCAACAGATGCCTCCGTCGTCAGCAGCAGGAAGGTGAACGTCTCCTGGAGATAGAGGCGGACCACTTTGTCGTCGTGGCTCAAATAGCCGATCGAGACGTCCTCGCCGATGTGCAAGGCGAAATCGCCGCCGCGGGTCGTCAGCACGTAAGCGCCTGATATCGCTGGAGCCAAGATGATCTCGCCGTCCACGAGGCCCTTGATGTGCCGCAGCACCGGATAACCGTGGTCGCTGGTTTCGCTCAGGGCGGTATGGGCGTCGGCGCTCAGCACCACCGAGTAGGGGCCGTTGACGCCTGCGAGGCGCAATTGGCTGAGCGCCTGGGCAATGACGTCGGGATAGGCGCGAATGTCGCCCGGCAGGGTCATGACCGGATTGCTGGTGCCCTCGCGGAGTCCGCCAATGCCTGCGGCGGCGTAGCCTTCGAAAATCGCCCGGTCTTCCGCGAAAGCCAATCGCCGTGCGGCGTCCTTTGCGGGCTGCCAGTCCGAATCGTTCGCGCCGCGCTCCACGTCGTCGATCTGCTGCCGGTCGAGTTCGAAGGGAACTCGAAGTTCGACCAGCGGCTTGACCTCGCGCTGCCGCGCCAGGATCCCGTCTCCGGGTGCGGCGACATTGCGCAAATGGCCGGTACCGACGGCGGACAGCGCGACGCCACCCGGACCCTGCACATCGACGACGCGCCGCCCGGCCAAATAGCGCTTGAGCGTGCGCGTCGTTTCCGCCTCGATCTCGGACCAGGCCGCGTCGGATATCGGGGCAAGGCCGCGGTGAAGATTGTTCATGAAGCGGGGTCTCCCTTGAGCGAACCAATGCCGAGCGAACCCTCGCGTTTCGGGACAGCGTCTGGCGCCGGAACGGCGGGCTGGTCCAGGAGTTCCACGGCCGGAGCATCTCCTGCGACGTTTTCGAGGAATGTTGCGGACGGCACGAAGAACAGGATGCCGGTCTTGGCAATGCTGAAATCGAGCAGCCGGTCGTAATTGCCAGGCGGACGGCCCACGAACATGTTTTCGAGCATCTGCTCGATCGTTCGCGGCGAACGCGCGTAGCCTATGAAGTAGGTGCCGAACTCCTGCTCGGCGACGCGGCCGAACGGCATGTTGTCGCGGATGATCTTGATCTCCTTGCCATCCACCACGACCTTGGCCAGCGCGTTATGGGCGTAAGTCGGCTTCACGGTGTCGTCGAGCTCGATATCCGTCAGCTTGCGGCGGCCAATGATGCGCTCCTGGGCTTCGGTCGGGAGCGCGTTCCAGCCCGCCACGTCGTGCAGATATTTCTGCACGATCACATAGCTGCTGCCGGCGAAGTCGGGATCCTCGGCCCCGATATAGGCGGCGTCGGCCGCGGCCTGGCCCGTCGGGTTCTCGGTGCCGTCGACGAAGCCGATGAGATCGCGGTCGTCGAAATAGCGAAACCCATGCACCTCGTCGACCGGCGCAACAGCCTCGCCGAGCGCGGCCATGATCTGCGTCGCCAGTTCGAAACAGAGGTCCATGCGTTTGGCGCGAATGTGAAACAGCAGATCGCCGGATGTCGCGACGGCATGACGCGGACCGGCCTTGATCTCTCGAAACGGATGCAGTTCCGCGGGTCGCGGCCCGCCAAACATCCGGTCCCACGCCTCCGATCCGATCCCCAGAACGCAGGAGAGGTTGCCCTCGATGTCGCGAAATCCCACCGCGCGCAGCAGCCCCGGCAGATCGCCGCAGAACGACCTGATCGCCGCGCTGTTGGCGCTGCCAGGATTGATCGTCACCACCAGGAAGATTGCGGCACGGGTGAGGGCCTGAACCACCGCCTGGGGCTCTGGCGGCAGGCCGGACGGCGCGGCGGGGGCCGTCATTGGACCTGCTCCATCCGCGCACCGTTGCAAGAACTCATTCAACTGGACCTGGTATCGACGGACGTTACTGACGAAAACGCAACCTGCGCGAGATATGCGCACGGCGCCATGCGTCGCCGGTCAAGTGCCCTGCGACACTGTAGCGGCAATCCGGCCGGGGTTCAAATCGGGGGCGTCACGCGGAGCCGCTCGGTCATGTTGTCGCGAACGTCCGTGTTTGGACCGCTGGCAGGCCGGGTTGGCCTCCGAGGTTCGGCGATGGCCCTGACCCGATCTGGCGTGATAGTATTGCAGGCTATGATTTTGAACGCGAACCTGACCTGAGGAGGGCGACGCATGCTGCGTTCAGTCCTGTTGGCCGCAATGGCAGCCGTGATGAGCACGACCGCGGTCCTCGCCGACAACAGATCCGATTGCCAGAGGGGTGTGGCGATGATCAAGGCGGAACTCAAGAAGAAACATCCGGAGCCTATGCTCGTGACGTTGCGCAAGGCGCTCAGTGATGCCGAGACCGAGGTGATCGAGGCGGATTGGTCCGAGTGCATGGACCACATCAAGACCGCGCGTGCCGCGCTCGGCAGGTAGACCTCCGGTCTGGCGATGAGTTGGACTAATTTTCGTCTCGATGACAACTCTATAACGGGGGAAACGCAAGGAGACACAACAATGACCGTCCCGCCCGACGAACCATTCGGCTTCGCGCCCGACTTCGACGCTCCCATCCCCTATATGCAGCGCACGCGCGATTACTATGCGGCGATCGGCTACACCACGCCCTACCGCTGGGCGCATCATGTCGAGACGCCGTTCCAGCCGCTGAAAAAGCCGCTGTCGCAGTCGCGCGTCGCGATCGTCACGACGGCCGCTCCCTACGATCCGCTGAAGGGCGATCAGGGGCCCGGCGCGGCCTATAACGGCAGTGCAAAATTCTACCAGGTCTATGACGGCGATACCTCGCGGCAACACGACCTGCGCATCTCGCATATCGGCTACGACCGCAAGCACACCTCCGCTACCGACAGCGGCACCTGGTTCCCATTGCCGCTGCTTTTGAAGGTGCAGGCCGCGGGACGCATCGGCGAGGTCGCGCCACGATTCTTCGGCGCACCGACCAATCGGAGCCATCGCGTCACCATCGATGTCGACGCGCCTGAGATCCTGGACCGCTGCCGCGCCGACAAGGTCGATGCCGCCGTGCTGGTGCCGAATTGCCCGGTATGCCACCAGACCACGGCCCTGGTCGCCCGCCATCTCGAGGCAGGCGGGATCTCCACCGTGGTGATGGGATGCGCCAAGGACATCATCGAGCACGCCGCGGTGCCGCGCTTCCTGTTCTCCGATTTTCCGCTCGGTAATTCGGCCGGCAAGCCGCACGACCCGGAATCGCAGGCGCTGACCCTGGAACTGGCGTTGCGCCTCCTGGAGACGGCGTTCGGCGCCCAGACCACCATGCAGTCGCCGCTGCGCTGGAGCCAGGATGCCTCCTGGAAGCTCGACTACAACAATATCGCCCAGATGAGCCCGGAGGAGCTGGCGCGCCGCCGCGCCGAGTTCGATCGGCAGAAGGAGATCGCGCGCGGCAACCGCGCCGCGTGATCGGCCCCCGGGGAGGCCGTTCAATCAAGGGTACACGAGGCCGTCATTGCGAGCCACCCGGTCCGCGCAAAGCGCGGCCGGATGACAGGCCCCGCGAAGCAATCCAGACTGTCCCCGCGGTGAAGGTCTGGATTGCCTCGGCGCTATCGCGCCTCGCAATGACGCTTCAATTTTGGGGAGGGAAACGAGCGTGATGCGACCGTTCGAAGGCATCAAGATCCTCGATTTCACGCAGGTGCTGGCCGGGCCTTACGCGAGCTACCAGCTTGCGCTGCTCGGGGCCGACGTCATCAAGGTGGAGCGGCGCGAGGGCGAGGACATGCGTCGTACGCCGCTCAGCCGGGAATGGGCGGAGCGCGGTCTGGCACCGGGCTGGCAGGCCATCAATGGCAACAAGAAAAGCCTGACGCTCGATCTCGCAAAACCCGAGGCGATCGCCATCGTCAAAAGGCTCGTGGCCGAGGCCGACGTGGTGATGGAGAACTTTCGCCCGGGCGTCATGGACAAGCTCGGCATCGGTTATGCCGCGCTCTCAGAGCTCAACCCGAAACTGATCTATTGCGCCATCTCCGGCTTCGGCCAGACCGGCCCGGAGCGGGCCAGCCCGGGCTATGACGGCAAGATCCAGGCGCTGAGCGGGATCATGGCGATCACCGGCCATGAGGCGACCGGGCCGACGCGCGCCGGCTTTGCGGTGTGTGATGTGCTGACGGGCTCCACCGCCGCGTTCGGCGTCTCCAGCGCGCTGTTCCAGCGCAGCCGCACCGGCACGGGACAGCTGATCGATGTGTCGATGCTCGAAGCGACGCTGGCGTTTCTGGCCGGGCAGGTCGCCGACTATTCGGTCGCCGGCCACCGCCAAAAACTGTCGGGCAACCAGGCCGTGAGCCGCAAGCCCACCGCCAATCTGTTCAAGGCCGGCGAGGGTTTTCTGCTGCTCGCCGTCAACAACGAGAAGCAATACATCGCGTTGATGAAGGCGCTCGGCCGCGACGATACGTTCCACGATCCGCGCTTCGCCGACTGGTTTTCGCGGCAGGAGAACGAGCCGGCGCTGCGCGCCATCATCGAGGGCGCGCTTGCGGCGAGGAGCGCGCGCGACTGGGAGAAAATTCTGGAAGCGGCCGGCGCGCCCTGCGCCAGCATCTGGACCATCGAGGAGGTGATCGATCATCCGCAGATCGCAGCGCGCGGCGCCATCCAGGAGATCGACACGCCCTATGGACGGCTGCGCTTCGCCGGCAGCGGATTCCGGTTGGCCCATGGCGGCGGCCGGCTCGATGCCATGGCGCCCGCGCTCGGCGCGCACACCGACGAGGTGCTGCGCGCGCTCGGCTATGATGGTGATGCGATCGCGGACCTGCGGTCGCGCGAGGTGATTTGAAGAGGAAACACCGTCATTGCGAGCCACCCGGTCCGCGCAAGGCGCGGCCGGATGACAGGCTCCACGAAGCAATCCAGGCTCTTGCCGCGGTGACAGGCTGGATTGCTTCGGCGCGGTCGCGCCTCGCAATGACCGCGTTGGATCACGTGCCTTGGCCTGGCAGCACCTTCACGCCGCCGAACGACGTTACCCGTCCGTGCCGCAGCATCACGATCTGTGTCGCGAGCTGGCGCATCTCGGCGGCGTCGTGGCTGACGAACACCATGGGGATGCGGGCCTCGTCGCGCATCCGGATCAGGTAGGGCAGGATTTCGGCGCGGCGGCTCTCGTCGAGCGCACCGAGCGGCTCGTCGAGCAGCAGCAGCTTTGGCTTCGCGAGAAGCGCGCGGCCGAGCGCGACCCGCTGGCGTTCGCCGCCGGACAGTTTGCCCGGACGGCGATCGAGCAGATGGCCGACGTCCAAAAGTTCGGTGATGCGCGTGAGCTGGGCCGGGTCGAAGGCGAGGCCGTTCATGCGCCGGCCGTAGTCGAGATTGGCGCGCACGGAGAGATGCGGGAACAGCCGCGCATCCTGAAACACATAGCCGATGCGGCGGCGATAGGCCGGGATATGGATGCGCTTTTCCGTGTCATCAAGCATCTCTCCGTCGAGCGAGATGGTGCCGCGATCGGGGCGCAGCAGCCCCGCGATCATGTTGACCAGCGAGGTCTTGCCGGCACCGGAGGCGCCGAACAGCCCGGTGACGCGGCCCTCGCTGGCAAACCCGGCTTCGATCGAGAACTCGCCGAGCCGTTTTGTGACATCGACGCGCAGCATGGCTCAATTCCCGTGCAGGCGCTGGGTGGCGCGCCGCGCGAACCATTCGGCGCCGATCAAGGCCGCGACCGCGATCACGATCGACACGATCACCAGCCGCAACGCGGCGGTGTCGCCCTCGGGGGTCTGGATCAGCGAATAGATCGCGGACGAGATGGTCTGGGTCTCGCCGGGGATGTTCGAGACGAAGGTGATGGTGGCGCCGAACTCGCCGATCGCTTTGGCAAAGCCGAGCACCATGCCGGCCAGCACGCCGGGCAGCGACAGCGGCAGCGTCACCGTTGCAAACACCCGCCACGGCGCGGCGCCCAGCGTTTCGGCGGCCTGCTCCAGCCGGCGATCGACGGCCTCGATCGACAGCCGGATCGGCCGGACCAGCAGCGGGAATGACATCACGCCACAGGCCAGCGCCGCGCCCGTCCATCGGAACGCGAACACGATGCCGAGATAATCCGCTAGCAGGGCCCCGAGCGGGCCGCGGCGGCCGAAGGCGAGCAGCAGCAGATAGCCGGTCACGACCGGCGGCAGCACCAGCGGCAGATGCACCATCGCATCGAGCAGCGACTTGCCCCAAAAATCGCGCCGCGCCAGCAGCCAGGCCAGCGCGATGCCAATCGGGGTCGCCACCAGGGTTGCGACGGCGGCAACCCGCAGCGAAAGCTGGATCGCCGTCCATTCCGTGGGCGTGATGTCAAGCACGTCGTCAGGTCAGGACACGGGCTTGATCAGGTAGGTGAAGCCGTATTTCTCCAGCACCGCCTTGGCGGCCGACGAGTGCAGATAGTCGAGATAGTCTTTGGCCTCCGGCTTCGCCGTCGTGGTCGCCGCCACCGGGTAGATGATCGGCGGATGGCTGTCGGCCGGGAAAGTGCCGACCACCTTGACGCCGGGCTCGACCTTGGCGTCGGTTGCATAGACGATGCCGAGCGGGGCTTCGCCCCGCGCCACCAGGGTCAGCGCGGCACGCACGCTGTCGGCCATCGCGAATTTCGGCTCGGCCGCCTGCCACGCCCCAAGCTTCTCCAGCGCGGCCTTGGCGTATTTGCCGACTGGCACGGATTTGACATCGCCGGTCGCGATCTTGCCATCGCCGGCGAGCGCGGCGAGATCGAAGCCGGAGGCGATCGTCACATGGTCGATCTTCGAATCCTTCGGCGCGATCAGCACGATGCTGTTGCCGAGCAGGTTGACGCGGGTCGGCTCATCGATGCTCTTCTTGGCGGACGCATAATCCATCCAGTCGGTGTCGGCGGAGACAAAAATGTCCGCCGGCGCGCCCTGCTCGATCTGCTTGGCCAGCGTCGAGCTCGCGGCGTAGCTGGCGGAGACCTTGACGCCGGTCCTGGCGGTGAAGGCGGCGTCGATGTCGTCGAGCGCGTTCTTCATCGAAGCGGCGGCGAACACGGTCAGCACCTTGTCGTCGGCCAGTGCGGGCGGCCCCGCGAGTCCGCAGGCGAGAACGAGGGCGAGGAAAAGCAGGCGTTGCATCGTGGCGCTCCATGCCGATCTGCGAGGGCGCGTGCGGCGAGGCACGCGCGCAAATCGGGCGTCTGAATGATCGGATTTCGCGAATGACGGAAGCGCCGTTCCGCCGCGCGTCCGGCTACTTACGGTCAACCGGGCGCTCGCTGCCGCCGGACCATAGCAGGCCGGGTTCCCGGGTCAAAGCGCCCTATTCGGCCGGCAGGATCGCGATGGAGACCGCCTTGTCCCTGGCGCCGCTGACCTGCAGCACGAAGGGGCTGGCCGCGAGCTCATATTTCATGGTCTTGCGGATGCCCTCGCAATCGGTGGCGCCGCTAAAGGCTTTTGGCCTGAGGGCATGGCCGTCCTGCACCACGTCGACCCAGGCGCCCTCGGACAGGCTGATGGTGTAGACGCCGGCTTTCGGCACGGACTTGAAATTCGCAAAGCCGGCAAACGTGCCTTCCTTCGGCGCCCGTTCCGGCGGCTGCGGCAGCTTTGCATCGGCTGGACTGGCCAGCGCGAGCGTCAGGCCGGTCGACGGCATCGCGGCCAGTTCGCTGCCCGAACTGATGGTCGTGCGATCGGGTGCGCTCAGCGCCGCGCGCGCCGGCGCGATGTCCCATTTGAACTTGTCGCAGCCGCTCGGCTCCTCGGCGGCCCGCGCGGATGCGGTTCCGAGCACCAGCAGTGCAATGAGGAATGAAGTTCGCATGTCAGTCCACCGCGATCATGACGTCGGAGGCCTTGATCACGGCCGTGACGTGATCTCCGGCCTTGATACCGAGTTCGTCGACGGCCTCATTGGTGATCGAGGAGGTCACGATCTGCCCGCCGCCGATGTCGACACGGACATGCGACGTGGTCGCGCCCTTCTTCACTTCGACGACGGTGCCCTTGATCTGGTTGCGTGCACTGATGCGCATGATGCTGCTCACATGGGCCGGGGGCCGCGCGATGGAACCGCGCAGCCTGCGGCGTGGTGGGGATGGGAAAGAGCGGGACCATCGTCCCACGTGAACTGCGCGCTTGCGGCGCGCGGGCGAAGTCTAGCCGATTTCGATGACGAATGAAATCGACCTTCCCGTGGCGCCGATTGCCTCATTTCTGCTTCGCAGCGGGCGCATGCAGCACCTGCTTGCAGGCGGCAGGCAACTGCGCCAGCGTCATCGGGGGGTGCGGTTTTGGCGGCTCTTTCGGCGGCGGCGGATGCAGGACCTCGTCCTTGAACCAGTAGCCGAGCTCCTCGCAACCGTCGTCTTCCGACTGCTCCTTCTGTCC
>Ga0207692_10000175_pt1 | contig 20519 bp, 20 predicted proteins | sample LARL52metaG_FD_184345 | JGI IMG/M metagenome (GOLD analysis project Ga0207692, IMG submission 184345) | Corn, switchgrass and miscanthus rhizosphere microbial communities from Kellogg Biological Station, Michigan, USA - LAR L5-2 metaG... | ecosystem: Host-associated > Plants > Roots >...
CGAGGCGCCGATGCTGCAGCCCTCGCAGGGTCTCGATCCCGACCGCTTCTCGCTCTTGAAGAAGCCGCTGAGGTAACAGGCCGCCAGCGGAGTTGTGCGCCTGCCGCAATTGATTATGTTTCGGGGCAACGCCTCTCGCGCCGCGGAACACATGTCATGACCGAACCACCCGCCACACGCTTTCCAGTCCCCAGGATCGACACGCTGCCGGAAGACCTTCGCGCACGGCTGCTGGCCGTGCAGGAAAAATCCGGCTTCATTCCGAACGTTTTTCTGACGCTGGCCTGGCGGCCCGACGAATTCCGCGCCTTCTTTGCTTATCACGACGCGCTGATGGACAAGGATGGCGGCCTCTCCAAGGCCGAGCGAGAGATGATCGTGGTGGCGACCTCGGCCGCCAACCAGTGCCAGTACTGCGTGATTGCCCATGGCGCGATCCTGCGCATCCGCGCCAAGAACCCGCTGATCGCGGACCAGGTCGCGGTCAACTATCGGAAGGCCGACATTACGCCGCGCCAGAAGGCGATGCTCGATTTCGCCATGAAAGTCGCGCTCGAAGCACAGGTCGTGTCGGATGCGGATTTTGCGACGCTGGCCGGCCACGGCTTCTCCGACGACGACATCTGGGACATCGCGGCGATCGCCGCGTTCTTCGCGCTGTCGAACCGCATGGCCAACGTGACCGGCATGCGCCCGAACGACGAATTCTACCTGATGGGGCGAATGCCAAAGCCGTTTGGATCGATGCCGACCAATGCGGCGAACGACTCCCCGGGCCCAAGCTGACTCGCGCGGGCACGGGACTTCCGTGCGGATATCTTCAATCAGTCATCCGCCGGTCCGCACCAGCCAGGCAGATAGATCGCGTCCTTGGATTTCGCCAGCCCGAGCGCCTTCTCCATGGCGTGACCGAAATCACTTTCCACCATCTTGCGCGAGACGTGGCGGCGCAGGAAGTCGGCCCAGAGGAATTCGGAGAACGGGGTGGTGTCCTTGGCAAAGCCGCCGGCGCGGCGTAATTCGCCGGCGAGGCTGCGGAACGGATCGTCCTTCAGTTCGCCGATCGATTTCGGCAGGTCCTTGAACTGCCGCCGCTCGCCCTTGGCGTCGTAGGGATAGACCCAGCGCTTGTTATCCATGACGCCCCAGAATGCATCCTTGCCGACCATGGTGAGATCGCCGATCACGGTGACCAGGATGTCCTTGATGCCCTCGTCGTGCAGCGCGCGCGCCAGATGGTGATGGTCGACCACGTAATAGCGTTCGTCCGGCCCGACCACCGCGGGAATCATGTGGCGGCCGATCAGCTCCTCCTGCTTCTGCTTCGACTTGTGGTCGCGAAAACGCTGGCGTTTTTCCTTGACCTCCCGCATCCCGACGGTCATCTGCGTCGGACGCAGCGACAGGATCGGGATCGGGTGGACCTTTGGTTCGCGCACATTTGCCATGACGTCGACCTCTTATCGTTCGCGTTGCAAAACTTCCTCTGAAACTGCGGCAATTATGACATGATGGGCCGGGTGATCAAAGTTCTTGCCCGATGGCATTTGCGAGACCCTGACAGAATGCAAAACGGCCAGCGCGAACGGTCGGCAAAGACGCGCATCTTCCGTCTTGGCGACCGGGAGATCATCACCGAGGGGCTCAGCCTCAGTTTCTGGGCGGACATTAGCCACCGCTGCATGACCGCGTCCTGGCCTGCCTTCATCGCCGGCGCAGCGCTCGTCTTTCTGCTCTTCAATGCGGCGTTCGCATCCCTGTACTGGATCGGAAATCAGCCGATCGCGAACGTCCCCGGCGGCGCCTACATCGATTACTTCTATTTCTCGATCGAGACGCTGTCGACGGCCGGCTATGGCGACATGCATCCGCAGACGCATTACGGCCATTTCATTGCGACCATCGAGCTGTTCACCGGCATCTTCTCGATGTCGCTGATGACCGGCTTGATCTTCGCCCGCTTTTCGCGGCCGCAAGCCCGCCTGCTGTTCGCCAACAACCCGGTCATTTCCGACCATGAGGGGGTGCCGACGCTGATGGTCCGCCTCGCCAATGAACGTCAGAACCTGATCGGCAATGCGTCGGCGCGATTATGGATGTTCAAGGACATCGTGACTGCGGAAGGCCACTCGTTTCGACGCTTCTCCGAGCTGCCGCTGCTGCGCAGCGAGAGTCCCGCGCTGGCCCTGAGCTGGACGTTGCATCACGTGCTGGATGAGACGAGCCCGCTGCATGGGACGAGCCCCGATGAGCTCGCGGCCGGTAACACATCGCTTGCGGTGGTGGTGTCCGGATACGACGTTGTTGCGGCGCAAACAGTCCATGCGCGGAAGACCTACGAGCACCCCACGATCCGCTTTGGCCACCGCTATGCTGACATTCTTGATACATCAGATGATGGCCGCCTCAGGATCGACTATGGCAGGTTCCACGACACGCTCGAGAGCGGACTTTCATCACAGCTCACTCTCACGCTCGAGCCCGCGACGGGCAAGTCTTGCACCGGACGTGATTCTCCGACGTGATCCGAAGCGCCGCCGCGCCCTGGAACGCATCGGCTGCATTGGTGCTACGACAAACGTTGTTCTGTTCGGCTGAAATCGCGCATGCTAGATAATTGATCCTCCCGTCCTCGGAGTCGGCAGCAGTGAAAAGCCAGCGGCCCATCGCAGCGGATGACGAGCACCGCGTGCTGCAGTTCCGGCCGCGCAACGCGGCCCACCCGCGGGGGTTGAAGGTCGACATCCCGGTGCCGGCACGCCACGAGCAGCCCGCCCCCGAGCCGCTCGATCTCTCGGCTTACGAACGCGAACGCGAGGAACCGGACGATTTCCGGCACCGGATGCTCGCCAACATCGCAGCCTTCGCCTTCACCGTCGCGCTCACCGCGATCGGGATCTGGCTCGCCATGAGCATCGCCGACCTGCGCAAGACCCAGGACTGCCTGCTGATGGGACGCAGGGATTGCGCCCGCATCACGACCCAGCAGTATTAGCGCAATCTCCTCGGAAACAGGCGCAATCTCCTCGGAAACAAGGCCCTCCGACCACCCCTTTTTATCCCCCCTGCAGCCTTTACCGCCTCCATTGAACTCAGGGCGGCGCTCCGATATACGGGCACTCGACTCCCGCTGGCGGGAACGGGACATTCCCGGGGCGAGATGCCGGCTCGCCGCGCCGTTCCGGAACAATTCTCCAATAAATCAAAGGCTTAGTGATGTCCTCAACATTCGATCAGGTCGCCTCGATCATCGCTGAAACCTGCGACATTCCGCGCGACACGATCACGCCGGATAGCCACGCCATTGACGATTTGGGCATCGACAGCCTCGATTTCCTCGACATCGCCTTTGCCATCGACAAGGCCTTTGGCATCAAATTGCCGCTGGAGAAATGGACCCAGGAAGTCAATGACGGCAAGGCGACCACCGAGCAGTATTTCGTCCTGAAGAACCTCTGTGCGCGCATCGACGAACTGGTCGCCGCAAAGAGCACGGGCACCTGAACCGCCAGCCATGCAGCTTGAGTATTTCCAGCTGGTCGACCGCATTCTCGACCTCAACTTGGAAGAGAAGACGATCCGGGTCGAGGCGCAGGTCCCGCAAACCAACACCATTTTCGAGGGGCATTTTCCCGGTCATCCGCTGATGCCGGGCGTGCTCTTGATTGAATCGATGGCGCAGGCCTCGGGCTGGCTGCTGCTCGGCGCGTTGAAGTTCGAGCGCATGCCGATCCTCGCTGCCGTCAAGGAGGCCAAGGTGCGCGGCTCTGTTTACCCCGGCGACCTTCTGACCATCGAGGCGAGCCTCGCTCATGAAGGCTCCGGCTACGCGATGACCGAAGCGAAGATCAGGGTCGACGGCAAGCTGCGAGCGAACGCCGCGCTCACCTTCACGCTGATTCCCTTCCCCAATGCGGACATACGCGGGCACATGGACGCGGTCGCCAAGCGCGTCGGCTTTCCGCAACAGGCGTTGCAGTCATGATGGAACCAACGACCGCAAAGCCGGGATCGACGGAAGTCTGGATCACCGGCATCGGCCTTGCGACCTCGCTCGGCGAGGGCATCGCGGCGAACTGGGACGCGCTCGCGGCCGGCCGCATCAACGTCGACGAGACGAATTATGCCCCCTATGTCGTGCACCCCTGGGTGCACGTGAGCCTCGACGCGCAGATCCCGAAAAAGGGCGATCAGCGCCAGATGGAGGCCTGGCAGCGGATCGGAACCTATGCGGCTGGGCTGGCGCTGGATTCGGCCGGCGTAAAGGGCAACAAGGACATCCTGTCGCGGATGGACATGGTGGTCGCGGCCGGCGGCGGCGAGCGCGACCTTGCGGTGGATACCGCCATTCTCAGCGCGCAGGCCAAGGGCAATTCCGCGCCGGGCTTTCTCAACGAGCGACTGATGGGCGACCTGCGCCCGACGCTGTTCCTCGCCCAGCTCTCCAATCTGCTCGCAGGCAACATCGCCATCGTGCACGGCGTCTGCGGCACCTCGCGGACCTTCATGGGCGAGGAAGTCGCGGGCGTCGATGCGACCAGGATTGCACTGGCCCGCATCGCCGCCGGACAGAGCGACATCGCGCTGATCGGCGGCTCGCATAATGGCGAGCGCAAGGACCTTCTGGTGCTCTACGAGTTCGGCGACTTCAACCTCAAGGACAAGTTCGCGCCGGTCTGGGCCCGCGAACAGCATCCCGGCTTTGCGCTGGGCTCGGCGGGCGCCTTCCTGGTCATCGAGTCCAAGGCGCATGCGATCGCGCGCGGCGCAAAACCGTTTGCGCGGCTGTCGCATGTGGTGTCCGACCTGAGCCCGCGCAAGCGGATGGGCGACATCACCACGACGCTGGAGCGGTTGTGGTCGCAGCTCCACCTGCACGAGGGCGGCGGCGCGATCATCACCGGTGCCACCGGCGCCGAACCCGTGACCTCGGAAGAGCGCGCCTTTTTGCAGAAGCATGCCGATTTTGCGGTGCGATCGACCGGCACCCGCTTCGGCCATACCATGGAGACGCAGTTTCCGCTGGGGCTCGGATTGGCCGCGCTTTCGATCTCGCGCGGCGCGCTATTTCCGGCAGGCGATTCCTCCGGCGTGGAGATTGAAATGGCCGGGCCGCCGTCCCAGATTGTCGTTGTCGGGGCGGGTCACTGGCGCGGCGAAGGCATGGCCCTGGTCGAAACGGTCGGGTGACCTTGAAGCGGAGCATTATTGTTTGAGCACGATCCTGTCGGAAAGTCCGGATCATGCTCCAGCGGGGGAATCACATGACAGCACCACGCGACAAGTCCGGACGGCCAATCGTCGTCGTCACCGGCATGGGCATCGTGACCTCGCTCGGCGCCGGCAAGGCCGAGAACTGGGCGAAGCTCACCGCCGGCGAGTCCGGCATCCGCACCATCACGCGCTTTCCGATCGATGCCTTGAAGACGACCATGGCCGGCACCGTCGACTTCGTCGGCGTCGACCCGTTCACCTCGACCGGCCTGACCGAGCATCTGGCGACCATGGCCACCGAAGAGGCGCTCGAACAATCGGGCATCGGCGGCAAGGGCGATTTTCCGGGACCGCTGTTTCTTGCCGTGGCGCCCGTAGAAGTCGAATGGCCGCAGCGCATGGAGCTCGGCCGCGCGATCGGCAAGCAAGACATCACCTATGACGACATGCTCCGCGTCAGCGGCGGCGGTCGCTTCACGCGCTATCATGACCGCTTCATGTTCGGCTCGGTCGCGGCCCATCTGGTCGAAGCCTTTGGCACCAAGGGCTCGCCGATCTCGCTCTCGACCGCCTGCGCCTCCGGCGCCACCGCGATCCAGCTTGGCGTCGAAGCGATCCGCCGCGGCGAGACTGACGCCGCGCTGTGCGTCGGTACCGAGGGATCGGTTAATCCGGAGGCGCTGGTGCGCTTCTCGCTGCTGTCGGCCTTGTCCACCCAGAACGACCCGCCGCAGGGCGCGTCAAAACCGTTCTCGAAGAACCGCGACGGCTTTGTGATGGCGGAAGGTGCCGGTGCACTGGTGCTGGAAAGTTATGAGGCTGCCGTCGCCCGCGGCGCGCCCATCCTCGGGGTCGTGGCCGGCTGCGGCGAGCTCACCGATACCTTCCACCGCACCCGCTCGAGCCCCGACGGCAAGCCGATCATCGGCTGCATCCAGAAAACGCTGGCCGATGCCGGGATGACGCCGGACGATATCGACCACATCAACGCGCACGGCACCTCCACGCCGGAGAACGACAAGATGGAGTATCTCGGCGTGTCGGCGGTGTTCGGCGAGCGCGCCAAGCAGATCCCGGTCTCGTCAAACAAGTCGATGGTCGGCCACACCATTTCGGCGGCCGGCGCGGTGGAGGCGATCATCTCGCTTCTCACGCTGGAGCATCAGCGGATTCCGCCGACCATCAACTATGACATCCCGGATCCCGCGATCCCGTTCGACGTCGTCGGCAACACCGCGCGCGATGCGCGCGTCACGGCTGTCATGTCGAACTCGTTCGGCTTCGGCGGCCAGAACGCCTCGCTGATCCTGACGCGCGAACCGGCTTGAGCCCGACCGTCTCATCGAAATGGCGTCGTTGCTTGCCAAGAGCCAGATCCGTTCGCGTGAGGCCATGAAATCCGTTGGCGGGGCTGTGGTCGGCGCGCTGACTATCGGCATGCTGCGCACCACCCGCTATTTCGACCCGATCAAGACCGCCGACCTGTTCGGCCGCATCGTCCAGGCGATCGGACCGCGGCTGCGCGAGCACAAGATCGCGCGCGCCAACCTGACCGCGGCGTTCCCGGAAAAATCACCGGAGGAGATCGAGGCCATTCTGGCCGGCGTCTGGGACAATCTCGGCCGGTTCGGCGCCGAGTTCGCCCATATCGACCGGATCTGGGATTACGATGAGGCCTACCCGCTGAAGAGCCGCATCGAGATCCCGCCCCGCACGCATGAGCTGTTTCACCAGCTCAGGCTCGACGACAAGCCTGCGCTGATCTTCACGAGCCATCTCAGCAACTGGGAAATGCCGGCACTCGCCGCCCTCGCCCATGGGCTCGACACCGCGATCCTCTTCCGCAAGCCGAACATTGCCGCCGCCGACCGCATCATCCGCGAAATGCGACAGGAGACGATGGGCATGCTGATCCCGGCCGGGCGCGATGCGCCTTTCCGGCTCGCGGAAGCCCTGCAAAAGGGCCGGCACGTCGCGATGCTGGTCGATCAGTATCTCACCGGCGGCGTCGAGGTCACCTTCTTCGGCCGCAAGACCCGCGCCAATCCGATGCTGGCGCGGCTGCTGCGCCAGGTCGAATGCCCGGTTCACGGCGTGCGCATCATCCGCCTGCCCGGCCACAGATTCCGCGCCGAATTGTCGGAAGAGGTGCAGCCGGTGCGCGATGAGAAAGGCCAGATCGACATCAAAGGCACGACGCAGGCCGTCACGAACGTGGTCGAGGGCTGGATCCGCGAATATCCGGAGCAGTGGCTGTGGTTGCACCGGCGCTGGCGGTGAAGCCATCGGCCCGTTGCAGACAAACGCGCGATGCCGCGAAAGCCTTCTCCAAAAAAGCGCAACGCCGATAGCGGAGTATATTCGCTAGCGGCGTTGGTTTTAGCCCCGAGCCCTCAAATTTCTCGGTGATCATCAATTTGCACAGCCGGTGCTAATTGCGTACCCGTAGTACTACCGAGCAGACGCACGTTGGTTAACGTGTGTGATCGAAATGCCATGTTCCGATAACGGAACTCGCGTCATCGCAAGGAGCGACGGTCCGAAGCGATCAGTCCCTCAACCACGGATGGATTGTCTGGATTGCTTCGCTTCGCCGCAATGACAGCTGGGTCACCGACCCGTCTTCACCCGCGTCCAGAGCCGATTGATGATGCGCTGAGTGGCCGGATCGCGCGCGGTGACGACATAGAGTTTTGATAGCATCGCCTGATCAGGATAGATGGTCTTGTCGTTCAGAATTTTTGGATCGACCAGCTTCTGGCTGGCCAGATTGCCGTTGGCGTAGGAGAGGAAATCCGAGTTCTTCGCCGCGACCTCGGGCCGGTAGAGATAGTTGATCAGCTCGTAGGCCTCGGCGACGTGCTGGGCATCGGCGGGGATCGCAAAATTGTCGAAAAACATCTGCGCGCCCTCTTTCGGGATCGCATAGCCGATCTCGACGTCACTCTTGGCCTCCGCGGCGCGGCTGCGCGCCTGCATGATGTCGCCGGACCAGCCCACCACGAGGCAGATTTCGCCGGTGGCGAGCGCGCTTAAGTATTCCGAGGAGTGAAACTTGCGCACGAATGGCCTGACCTTGCCGACCACGTCGGCGGCCTTCTCGAGGTCGGCCTGCCTGGTCGAGTTGGGGTCCAGGTCGAGATAATTCAGTGCGGCGGGAAAGATGTCGTCGGCAGAGTCCAGCATGTGGACGCCGCAATCCTTGAATTTTGCGAGGTTCTCCGGCTTGAAGACGATGTCCCAGCTGTCGATCTTCGCCTCAAGCCCAAGAATTTTCTGCACCGCCTTGACGTTGTAGCCGATGCCGGTCGTGCCCCACATGTAGTTTGCGGCAAAGACATTGCCGGGGTCATAGGTGGCGAGCTGCTGCGTCACGAAAGGCCAGGCATTGGCGAGGTTCGGCAGTTTTGCCTTGTCGAGTTTCTGGAACACGCTCGCCTTGATCTGCCGCTGCAGGAAATAGGCGGTCGGCACGACGACGTCGTAACCGGATTTGCCGGCGAGCAGGCGCGTCTCCAGCGTCTCATTGGCATCAAACGTGTCGTAGACCACCTTGATGCCGGTTTCCCTGGTGAAATCCTCCAGCACGCCGGGGGCGATGTAATTCGACCAGTTGTAGAAGTTGACGGCACGCTCCTGCGCGGCGGACGGCGTCGCCACGCACGCAAGGGCCGCCGAGGCCGCAACGAACATGCCCCGCCAGGTCGCCGCGAAAAACATCCCAAAAATCCCCTATCGGCGATGCACCGCATCCGACAGCCGTTCGAGCGCGGCGTCGAGGGTTGCATCATTCTTGGCGAAACAGAACCGGACGACCGAGGTCACCGGATCCTGTTCGTAAAAGGCCGAGACGGGGATCGCGGCGACCCTGTAGTCCGTCACGATCCGCTTGCAGAAGGCGAGATCCGTCTCGTTCAGCCCAAGCGGCGACAGGTCGACGGTGAGGAAGTAAGTGCCCTGCGATTTCAGCACCGGAAAACCGATGCGCTCCAGTCCCGCCGTCAACCGGTCGCGGCTTCGCGCCAGGTCGTTGCGCATATCATGAAAATAGTCGTCCGGCTTGCCGAGACCATAGGCGACCGCCGCCTGCAGATTGGGCGCGGTGGTAAAGGTCAGGAACTGGTGCACCTTTGCCGCCACCCGGAGCAGCGGCGGTGCCGCGCAGACGAAACCGATCTTCCAGCCCGTCAGCGAAAAGATCTTTCCCGCAGACCCAACCTTGATGGTGCGTTCGCGCATGCCGGGAATGGTGATCAGCGGAATGTGCTCGCGGCCGTCGAACACGACGTGTTCCCAGACCTCGTCACAGATCGCAATCGTGTCGAACGTCTGGCAGTACCGAGCGAGCAGTTCCAGGTCTTCTCGCGGATAGACCACGGCGGCCGGGTTCAGCGGATTGTTGAACAGCACCGCCTTGGTCTTTGGGCTGAAAGCGCTTTTCAGCATCTCCTCGTTCAGCCGCCAGTGTGGCGGTTCGAGCCGCAGCAGGCGCGGAATGCCGCCGGCCTGGCGGATGATCGGCAGGTAGGAATCATAGACCGGCTGGAACACGACGACCTCGTCGCCGGGCTCGACCACGGCCAGGATCGCCGAGGTCAGCGCCTCGGTGCCGCCCGAGGTCACCATCACCTCGGTCATCGGATCGAGATCGAGGCGGTGCCAATGCCGGTAATGGGCCGCGATGGCCTGCCGCAGCTCCGGGATGCCCATCATCGAGGGGTACTGGTTGTAGCCGTTCAGGACGGCGTCGGCGGCGGCGCGCCGAATGTCCTCCGGGCCCGGGCCGTCGGGAAATCCCTGGCCGAGATTGATGGCGTTGTTGTCGCGCGCGGCCTGCGACATCGCCTCGAAAATGGTGACGGGGAGGTCGGCAAAGACCTTGTTCAGGGAGGTCATCGAAGACTCAGCCGCCGGTCCTGGTCGGCAGGCCCGCCGCCTTCCAGCCGAGCATGCCGCCGGCGAGGTGCCTGTCATAGGGCAGGCCCGCATTCTGTGCGGCGAGCGAGGCGGTGACGGACCGCTTACCCGAGCGGCAGGCGAACACGACCAGCTTGCCCGCGGGGTCCGGAATGTCATTCGGATCGAAGGTGGACAAGGGGACGACTATTCCATCGGGATAGGCTTCCACGGCAACTTCATTCGGCTCGCGGACGTCAACCAGGAGATAGCGTCCCTCCGCGATCCCCTGCGACACCTCCTGCGGTGTCAAATCATGCACTTGGTGCTGAGCCACGATGATCCTCCCGACGATTCCCTGGGTGCCGGCGCGAGTTACCGGAATTCGGCGCCAAACTCGCCTCTTGCGCGGTCAAAATCAAGCGCTGCGGGCCCCCGCCCGGCAGCCGCCTCTTAGACCGTCACCTGGGTCCCGACCTCGACCACCCGCCCGCTCGGGATCTGAAAATAATCGGTCGCGTCGTTGGCGCTGCGGCTGAGCGCGATGAACAGATGGTCCTGCCAACGCGGCATGCCGGAATGCGCGGCCGGCTTCAAGGCGCGGCGGGACAGGAAGAAGGAGGTCGACATGATGTCGAACTGCCAGCCGAGTTTTCGCGCGATCGCCAGCGCTCGCGGCACGTTGGGCGATTCCATGAAGCCGAAGCGCAGCACGACCTTGGAAAAGCTCGGGCTGAGCTGCTCGAGCCTGACCCGCTCGGAGATGTCGACGCGCGGTGTCGGCGCGATCTCGATGGTCAGGATCACGTTCTTCTCGTGCAGCACCTTGTAGTGCTTGAGGCTGTGCATCAGCGCGGTCGGCGCGCTCAAGGGATCGCTGGTCAGGAACACGGCGGTGCCGGACACACGCTGCGGTGGCTTCTTCTCCAACATCGCGACGAGATCGGCGAGCGGGAACTCCAGCTTGCGCGATTTCTCGAACAACAGCCGGCTGCCGCGTCGCCATGTGTACATCAACAGCATCACAAAACCGCCGAGCGCGAGCGGCACCCAGCCGCCCTCCCAGACCTTCAGGAGGTTCGCAGTCAGGAAAGTGAGATCCAGGAACAGGAACGGGGCGATCAGCGCCGCGGCCGCGAGGACGGACCACTGCCAGACCCGCCAGATCACGACAAAGCCCATCATGGCCGTGACCACCATGGTTCCGGTCACCGCGATGCCGTAGGCCGAAGCCAGGGCGCTCGACGATTTGAACATCAAGACCAGCAGCACCACGGCCACCAACAACAGTTTTGTGATGCGCGGAATGTAGATCTGGCCGGAATGCGTCTCGGAGGTGTGGCGAATCTCGAAGCGCGGCAACAGGCCCAGCTGGGTCGCCTGCCGCGTCAGCGAGTAGGTGCCGGTGATGACGGCCTGGCTTGCAATCACGGTGGCAGCCGTCGCAAGGGCGACCATCGGCAGCAGCGCCCAGTCCGGAAACATCAGGAAGAACGGATTCTCGACCGCCTTGGGATCGGCGATCACCAGGGCGGCCTGGCCGAGATAGTTCAGCGCCAGCGTCGGCAGCACGATGAACAGCCAGGCGGTCTGGATCGGCCGCTTGCCGAAATGCCCGAGATCGGCATAGAGCGCCTCCGCGCCGGTGACCGCGAGGAACACCGCGCCGAGGGTCACGAAGCCGATCATGCCGTGGTGAAGCATGAACGAGACGGCATAAAACGGATTGAGCGCCAGCAACACTTCCGGATGCCGCAAGATCGGGGGAATTGCGGCAATGCCGATCACGGCGAACCAGACCAGCATGATGGGTCCGAAAAAGGCGGCCACGCTCGCAGTGCCACGCGACTGGACCGCGAACAGCACGACCAGAATGACCACCGTGAGCGGCACGACATAGGGATCGAACGTGGCGGTGACGAGCTTGATACCCTCGATGGCCGACAGCACCGAGAGCGCCGGAGTTATGACGGCGTCACCATAGAACAGCGCGCCCGAAATGATTCCAAGCAGAACGATGACCGCGGCGGCCTTGACGGTGCCGGCCTTGGTGACGGCGCGCTGCGCCAGCGCCATCAGCGCCAGCGTCCCGCCCTCGCCATGGTTGTCGGCGCGCAACAGGATCAGCACGTATTTCATGGTCACCACGACCATGAGCGCCCAGAAGATCAGGGAGATGACGCCATGCACCGCCTGCGAGGTCACCTCCCCGCCGGGGCTCGCGGCCACCACGGCCTCGCGAAACGCGTAGAGGGGGCTGGTGCCGATATCGCCGTAAACGACCCCGATACTGCCGAGGGTCAGGGCGGCAAAACTAGCTGTCGAATGGGCATCGGCATGCCCGTTCGCCGCCGACGCTTCCGTGGCGGGAGCTGCGACTTCACTGGTCATTGGAGCTGATTGCCTCAATATGCTTCACTGCACAATCGCGAAGCGACGGGCTTATAGACCTGCATCTTTAGCATAGCATAGCCTTTTCTGTGCCGCAGGTATGCAAAAGTGCATGACTTTAGTTCTAGATGGTGACCTGGGTGCCGACCTCAACCACGCGCCCGGTGGGAATCTGAAAATAATCGGTCGCGTCATTGGCCGAACGACTCATGGCGATGAACAGGCGATCCTGCCACAGCGGCATTCCGGATTGGGCCGACGGTTTCAGCTTCCGGCGCGAGACGAAGAACGAGGTCGACATGATGTCGAACTGCCAGCCGAGCTTGCGCGCGACCGCCAGCGCCCGCGGGACGTTGGGCGATTCCATGAATCCGAAGCGCAGCCTGACGGTTGCGAATTTCTCGCTGATTGTCTCCATCCGGACCCGCTCGGCAAGATCGACGCGCGGGGTCTGCGCGGTCTCGATGGTGAGAATCACATTGTGCTCGTGAAGCACCTTGTTGTGCTTCAGGTTGTGCAAGAGCGAGGTCGGAACGAAATTCGGATCGCTGGTCAGGAACACGGCCGTGCCCTTGACCACATGCGGCGGCCTTCTCTCGAGGCTCTTGATCAGGTCCCGGAGCGGGACCTCCTCGCCCCGTGTCTTGCTCGTCAGGATCGCCGAGCCGCGGCGCCAGGTCCAGATCATCACCGCCATGGCAACGCCGAACATCAGCGGGACCCATGCGCCCTCGAACAGTTTCAGCAGATTGGCGCTGAAGAACGTCATATCGACCACGACGAATGGAATGATGATGGCGACGGCGCTGGCGGCGCGCAGATTCCACAACCTCCAGATCACGACGAACCCCATGATGCCGTCGACCAGCATGGTCGTTGACACCGCGATGCCATAGGCCGAGGCGAGGTTGCTCGAGGTCCGGAACAGCAGCACGAGCAGCATCACGCCGACCAGCAGCAAGGTGTTCACCCGCGGCAGATAGATCTGTCCGGCATGGGTTTCGGAGGTGTAGCGGACCTCGAAACGCGGCAACAGACCAAGCTGGACCGCCTGGCGGACGAGCGAATAGGCACCGGTGATGACCGCCTGGCTCGCAATGACCGTGGCGGCGGTCGCCAGCGCGATGGTCGGCAGCAGCAGGATTTCCGGCACCATCCGATAGAAGGAATTTTCTAGCGCCGTAGGGTTCGACAAGACCAGCGCGCCCTGGCCGAAATAGTTGATCAGGAGCGACGGCAACACGAAGTAGAGCCACCCGGTCTGGATCGGCTTGCGGCCAAAATGCCCGAGATCCGCGTAGAGCGCCTCGCCGCCGGTCACGGCGAGAAACACCGCGCCCAACGTGACAAGGCCGACTGTTCCATGCGACAGCAGGAAGTGCAGCGCATACCAGGGATTGATTGCAGCCAGGACAGTCGGATCATCGCTGATATTGATGATGCCGAGCACCGCAAGGCTGGCGAACCAGACCACCATGACGGGACCAAAGGCCGAGGCCACGCTGGCCGTTCCCCGGCTCTGCACCGCAAACAGCGCGAACAGAATGAAAACCGTGAGCGGCACCACATAGTGCTCGAGCGCCGGCGCCGCGAGCTTGAGGCCTTCCACGGCCGACAGCACCGAGATTGCCGGCGTGATCATGGAATCGCCGATGAACATCGATGCACCGACCACTCCGAGCGCAAGCAGGAGCAGGCTTCTCCGGCCAAGCGCCCGCTGGCCCAGCGCCATCAGCGACAGCGTACCGCCCTCGCCGTTGTTGTCGGCCCGCAGAAGCAAGAGGACGTACTTCGCCGTCACCACGATGAGCAGGGACCAGAGAATCAGCGAAAGCACGCCGAGGACCATGACGCGGGTCACCGGCTGCCCCTGTGCGGCGCCGGCGACCGCCTCGCGCAGGGCGTAGAGCGGAGAGGTTCCGATGTCGCCGAACACGACGCCGATGCTGCCGAGCGTCAACGCCCAGAAGCCCGTCGCGACGGGAACGTCTTGCGCTTCCTGGGAAGTGGTACTGACAGCCATGCGGAAGGAAAGACGTTATCGGCCAATTTGATCCGGGCAGCGAACTGCCAAGACCACGATAACAGCGCGCGCAATTTTGCAAGTGCCCATGATGTCACTGCAGGCCAATATTTGCCTGAGTAATAGGGTATTATAATACTCTTATGGCTTCAAGTCGGGCGGCAGCGGCGGCGCTTCCTTCATCAGCGTGATCGTGACGCGCCGATTGGCCGCAAGCGACGGATCATCAGGGAACAACGGCTGGTTATCGGCCCTGCCCGACACCGCGTAGACATGCGAGGGCGGCAGGCCCTGCCGCTCGAGAATCTGGCGCACCGAATTGGCGCGATCAGCCGAAAGTTCGTAGCCGCCATAATCTCCCCGGTTCGGGACGAAGCCCGCGGCGGTGTGACCGGTAATCGTCACCCGCAGCGGGGTGGCCTTCAGGGGACCTGCAAGCTTCTCGATGATCTTGCGGGTGCGCTCATAGGGTTCCTTGGAGCCGTCCGCGAACATCGAGCGTCCGTCCTGGTCGACGATCTCGAGGTTGAGGCCCTCCTTGGTCTCCTCGAACATGATGTGCTTGGAGATTTCCGTCAGCTCGGGCAGGTCCTGCAGCGCCTGGCGCAGCGACGCGGAGGCCAGCGCGAACTCACGATCGACCTTGAGACGGGCGCCCGCGGTGCGGCTGTTCTCCTGCTGGTCCGGGGTCGGCGTATTCGAGGCCTCCTCAGGTGAAATGTGGTCGGCGTTCTTCAGCTTGGGCCGGGTCGGCAGGCCATCCGATTCCACGATGCCGGAATAGCGGGCCTGGGTCTGCACGCCAAAGGCGTCGCGCATCGAGCCGGCGACGATCTTCAGCTTGTTGTTGTCCATGGTCGAGAAGGCGGTGAGCATCACGAAGAAGCTCATCATCAGGCCCATGAGGTCGGCGAAGGTGACGAACCAGCCATGTCCGCCGCCATGTGCATCACCGCGTTTTTTCTTCGCCATCGCCGGGGCTCCCGATTTCGCTCAAGCCGGTACCGGCTCGCCCTCTCCGTGGCGATGCTTCTCGGGCAGGTAGGCGAGCAGCATCTCGCGCACCAGCGCCGGGCTCTTGGAATCCCGGATCATCAGGATGCCGTCGATGATCAGCGTGCGGTTGGTCTCCTCGTCGAGCAGCTTGCCGTGCAGCTTGTCGGCGATCGGCAGGCAGAACAGGTTCGCAACCAGCGCGCCGTAGAGCGTGGCAAGCAGCGCAGTCGCCATGAACGGACCGAGTTTTGACGGATCGGTCATGTTGGCGAACATCTGCACCATGCCGACCAGGGTGCCGATCATGCCGAAGGCCGGCGCGCAGTCGCCGATGGCGCGGTAGATCTTGCTGCCCTCGTCGAGGTGCATCAGGAAATTGTCGCGGTCGCGCTCCAGATTGTCGCGGATGAACTCGATGTCATAGCCGTCGGCGATGTAGCGGATGCCCTTGGCCAAAAACGGCTCGTCGGTCTCGACCTTTTCCAGGCCGACCGGGCCCTGCTTGCGGGCGATCTCGGCGATGCGGGCGAGTTCGTCGACGAGATCATGCGCGGACAGCCGGCTCATCGTGAACGCGAACTTCGCGCCGAGCGGGATCCCATGCAGCATGACCTTGAGCGGAAAGCGGATCATCGTCGCCGCGGTCGAGCCACCGAAGATGATGATGGCGGCGTGGTCACTGACAAAGATGTTCAGATCGCCGCCGAGCAGCATCAAGGTCGCGATGACGACCGTGCCGAATACCAGCCCGGCGCCCGTCATGATATCCATGGGAGACTCCAACGCCTACGCAAACCGCCGACCATGCTGGGCAGCGCGGCGGTCCTCCTGAACCGCGTGCTTCAGACCCTACGGAGCTGCCATTAAAGACGCGTAAAGGATAAGTCGTGCATACGCCGTGGCACGGACGCACCGCGGCCATTTCGGTCTACTTTCGCGGCGGATGGCACGCAACCGCCTGTCAGCGCCATCGCGCGGAGACAACTCTCAACGCTTTGCTAACCATAAGCCGCCGAGAGCCCCGTCAGCTCCAGGCTCAGCTTGCGCAGGCGCTGCCGGGCCGCCGCGTCATAGGCCTGCGGATTGGCACCCGCCTCGTTCATGCCGTTGAAGAACAGCCCGCTCTTGTCCGCGACCTCGTCGCCGCAGACGAGATGCAGGATCGCCTCGCCGCCCTGCTCCACCGTCGAGACCGGCGTGATGCCGCCGGCCCGCACCATGGTCGTGTTCATGTAGGTCGCCGGATGCAGCGCGTTGACGGTGACGCCGGTGCCCTTGAGCTCCTCGGCCAGATCAATCGTGAACATGATCTGGGCGAGCTTGCTCTGCGCATAGGCGCGTGAGCCCGAATAGTTTTTGGTGATCATCACGTCGTCGAAGTCGATCGGATGCTGGCCGAGCGAGGCGACATTGACGATGCGCGCGGGCGCGGCGGCCTTCAGCCGCCCCAGCAGGTAACAGGTGAGCGCAAAGCCCGCGAGATAGTTGACCGCAAAACGGAGCTCGTGGCCGTCTTCGCTGGTCTGGCGCTCCGGCCCCCCATTCAGCGATCCGATCCCCGCATTGTTGACCAGGACGTCGAGCCGCTTGCACCCGCGCTTAATCTCGCGCGCCAGCATTGTCGTCTGGCCCAGCGAGGAAAGATCAGCCCAATAGAATTCGGGCGCGCGGCCGCCTTCCCGCTTGATCTCCTCCTCGAGTGTTCTGGCCCGTTCCCGATCACGGCCGTGAGTAAAAACCGTCGCGCCGGCGAGCGCGAGCTTCTTGGCGACATAGCGGCCGACGCCGTCGGTCGATCCGGTCACCAGAACCGTCTTGCCGTCCATGTCCATGAGGATGCGTCCCGCGCGTTCAGTGAATCTCGGACGAGCGCTTCAGCGCCTCCTTCAGCTTCTCAAGCGAGAAGCCCGCCGAGCGCGCGATCTCCAGGATCGGGGCCTCGCGGCGCCCGCACAGCTCGCAAGCCTCCGGCAGCGTTGCGGCAATCTCGATCGGGATCACGATCGCGCCGTGCCGGTCGGCGTGAATGAGATCGTCGGAACGCACCGTCATGCCGGCGACGCGGACCTCGCCGCCAAAACTTTCGGCATGCACCCAGGCATGCGAGGGACCGATCGAGCCGGCCAGCGCCTGGAAACCCGGCGCCCATTGCGGCACGTCGCGGACCGAGCCGTCGGTGACGACGCCGAGGCAGCCGAGGGCCTTGTGCACATTGCTCTGCACCTCGCCCCAGAACGCGCCGTAGCCGATATCGGGCCCGTCGATGTCCTGGATCACGGCGATGCGCGGACCGAAACCGGTGCCGACATATTCATAATAGGCGATCCGGCGTGCGGCCTGTTCGGCGGCGGCCAGCCCCGATTGCACCACCGAGCGAATGGTCACCGTGCGGGCGTAGCCGACCATCGGCGGCAACTCCGGAAACGGGCAGACCAGCGGCTTGGTCGTAAATCCGATCAGCCTCCGCTCGGCCGCCACGATCTCCATCGCATTGCAGATCGTCGGCGTGTCGTAGCGCGCCAGGGCTTCGAGAACGGACGGGGCCAGCGGGGCTGATTGAGTCACGAGCGTTTTCTCCGGATTTTTGCGAGGGCATTTGGGCCCTCGCTGCATCAGTCCGGTATAGCCGACCAAATCGGTCAGAGTAAAACGCCGCTCCGCTGTCGCGACAGAGCCTCGCAACGAGGCCTGCGCTCAGTGCAGGCGTTCGGGACGCTCGTCCTCCGGCTGCGCGGCGCTGCCGGTCACGGGGGGATGGGCCGGCGCAGGATCTGCGGCGGCAACCTCGGCCGGCGCCGGCGTTGGCGCCGCGGCCTTCTGCGCCTGATCGCGATAGGATTTCCAGCCCATCGGCAGGCTCAACAGAAAGAGGATCGATCCGGCCGACAGAATGTACCAGGGATAGCCGACGAGCAGCGCGATGAAGAAGATGACGGACACGAACACCGGCAGCACCAGCTCCGGCGGCACCCGCATCCGCATGGTCTTGCCGGAAAACACCGGCAGGCGCGACACCATCAAAAAAGCGATCAGAAGCGTATAGAGCGCAGTGAGCAACGCCGGCGGCATCGGCAGGCCGGCGAAGGCGAGATAGATCGGCAGCAGCACCGTGATCGCGCCAGCCGGCGCCGGCATGCCGGTGAAGTAGTTGGCAGCAAAGGCTGGCTTGTTCGGGTCGTCCATCGTCGCGTTGAAGCGTGCGAGCCGGAGGCTCCCCGAGATCGCAAACACCATGGCGGCGATCCAGCCGCCGTTCTTCAGCTCATGCAGCTGCCAGAAATACAGCATCAGCCCGGGCGCGACGCCGAAATTGACGAAATCGGCGAGGCTGTCGAGTTCGGCGCCAAACTTTGACTGCCCTTTGATCAGGCGCGCGATGCGCCCGTCGATGCCATCGAGCGCGGCCGCAAAGACGATCGCGTAGACGGCAAGCTCCATCCGCCCTTCCGTCGAAAGGCGGATCGCCGTCAACCCGGCGCAGATCGCAAGCAGGGTGATGACGTTGGGCACCAGCATCCGCACCGGGATCGGACGAAACCGGCGGCGGCGCAATTCGGGAGATACGGGGGCGGTGGGGTCAAAGGCCATGACGGCAATATAACAAGGCCCGGGCCGCCGCGCCATGCGCTGAACATGGCAATAATCGGCTGCTCCGACGGTTAATCCCGCCTGAACGTCCGTCCCGCATCGCCTTGCCGGAAATCGGCCAGCACGGTCTCGCCTGCAACCGCGGTCTGCCCTTCCGCAACCAGCGCGCGCGTGCCCTCGGGCAGATAGACATCGAGGCGGGAGCCAAAACGAATCAGGCCGAATCGCTCGCCGGCCCCGATGGTCTGCCCTTCGCGCACGAACGAGACGATGCGGCGCGCCACGAGGCCAGCGATCTGAACCACGCCGATGCGCCCGTCGCCGGTGGCGATGACAAGCGAGTTGCGCTCATTGTCCTCGCTTGCCTTGTCGAGTTCGGCGTTGATGAAGGCGCCGGGCCGATAGGCGATGCGCTCGATGCGGCCGGCCACCGGGCTGCGGTTCACGTGACAGTTGAACACGCTCATGAAGATCGAGATGCGCGGCAGCGGACGGTCGCCGAGCCCGAGTTCGGCCGGCGGCAGGGCCTGCGTGATCATCGAGATCCGCCCGTCGGCGGGCGCCACCACGAGCCCCTCGCGCACGGGCGTGACCCGGGCCGGATCGCGGAAGAACAGCGCGCACCAGATGGTCAGCAAGGTGGCGATCCAGCCGAGCGGCGACCAGATCCAGAACAGGATCAGGCTCGCCAGCGCAAAGCCGCCGATGAACGGATAGCCTTCCGGGTGGATCGGCGGGATTTGGCCGCGAATGGAATCGGAAATGGACATGTTCGAGATCAGCCGCTTGCTCGGTGATGCCCTCTCACCTTGTGGGAGAGGCGCCGCGCTGCGGCGGCGGGGAGAGGATTAGGACGGATCAATGAGCGCGCACAAGATCATTCCGCGGCAGCCTGTGCCGCCAGACGGTCCGCGACCGGCGGCGGCTCCCGGTTGGGCGCATCGTTGCCATCATCGACCTGCGCCAGCCGCTCGCGCGCGGCCTCGGCCTCGCGCTGCCGGTTCCACATGCTGGCATAAAGCCCGCCTCTCGCCAAAAGTGCGACATGGGTTCCGCGTTCCGCGATGCGGCCCTGGTCGAGCACGATGATCTCGTCGGCGCTGACGATGGTGGAGAGGCGGTGCGCGATCACGAGAGAGGTCCGATTGCGGGAGACGCGGTCGAGTGCTTCCTGGATCTCGTGCTCGGTGTGGCTGTCGAGCGCCGAGGTCGCTTCATCGAGCACGAGAATCGGCGGCGCCTTCAGCACGGTGCGCGCAATCGCCACGCGCTGCTTCTCGCCGCCGGACAATTTCAGTCCACGCTCGCCGACCTGGGTTTCATATCCCTTCGGCGCCATGCGGATCAGCGAATCGATCCGGGCCAGGCGCGCCGCCTCTTCGACCTCAGCGTCGCCGGCGTCCCAGCGGCC
>Ga0207692_10000178_pt1 | contig 20462 bp, 15 predicted proteins | sample LARL52metaG_FD_184345 | JGI IMG/M metagenome (GOLD analysis project Ga0207692, IMG submission 184345) | Corn, switchgrass and miscanthus rhizosphere microbial communities from Kellogg Biological Station, Michigan, USA - LAR L5-2 metaG... | ecosystem: Host-associated > Plants > Roots >...
CGCGCTCACGGGCTTTCACCAGCAGCAGTCCGACCGCGGTGAGCGTGCCGGCCATGCCGATTCCGTAACCGAGGACCAGCAGGACGCCGAACCACGTGCGGCCCAGGGCCATCGCGCCGAGGAGGACGACGAGCGCGGAGGGCGACGGGACCAGTCCGTTGGCCGCGCCCATGCCGATGAGGCTGGCCCGGCTGTACCCGTGACCGTGCCCGGTTCCATGCCCATGCCCATGCCCATGACCGTGCCCGTGGCCATGACCGTGCCCGTGACCAGCGCCGACGACGACGGCGCCCGCGAGAGCGGGTTCGCGGGTCAGGGCGGTGCGCAGCAGCATCACGCCGATGACGGTGATCAGCACACCGCTGACGAGCCCGAGCCAGCGCAGCACCTGCTCGCCGGCCAGCGCGCTCGACGCGCTGATCACCAGACCGAGCACCAGCACGCCACCGGTGTGCGTCGCGGTGACGGAGGCGCCGACGACCAACGCGTCCTTCGGCGTGCCCTGACGTCCGGCGAGGTAGGCGGCGATCAGCGTCTTGCCGTGACCGGGCAACGCCGCGTGCGACGCGCCGAGCAGCAGCGACAGCAACACGGCCAGGAACCCCAGCCACGGCGTGAGCTCGGCGCTGCCCAGGATGTCGTTCAGGGCGTTCGCGGTGACGCTCAACGTCTGGATGGGGGAACCGGAGGCCTTCTTCGGCTCCGACCCGCTGCCGGGGGAGGCGGTGAAGGCGACGGACCGCACGTCCATCGGGTTGCTGAGCAGGTCCTCCGGGTAGGTCCGGAGCTCGTTGCTGATGCTCTCGGTCGGGACGTTCGAGTCCGTCAGCCTGACGCCGGTGCCGGCCGCGGTGATCTCCCGCCAGCCGATCCGGTCGGCGTTCGACTCGTCGTGGAACTCCAGCCTGGCCGGCCGGTCCAGGTCGACCTTGGCGGTGAACTCGCAGACCAGGCGGGTCGTGTTGAGCTCCGCCTGGCCTTTGGGGTGTTCCTTGGTCGAGCTGGAGAGCGTCCAGGTGATCTCCCGTCCATCCACTGTGGACCTGTCGGTCTTCGCGACCTCTTCGCACCACTGCTTCGCATCGCGCGCTTTCAGGTTCTCCTGCAGCGTCGGGATCTCCGCCACGTCGACCACGGATCTCAGGTCGACGTGGTCCGGATGCAGGTGCAGCCCGTGGTAGTGGTTGACGGTGAAGTTGCCCAGCGGGTGCGCGGACGCCTTGCCGTTGATCAGGAAGAAGCCCGCCAGCAGCAGAGCGACGACGAGAAGGGGGCGCACCACCCAGCTCGACAGGCTCACCGGCCGCCTCGCAGCTCGGCGAGCTTGCGGCCCGCCTTCAGCGACTGCAGCGGGGAGAAGTTCGCGTTCAGCCGCAACGCCTGCACCAGCGCCTCCTGCGCCTCGGCGACCCGGCCGAGCGCGGCGAGGATCATGCCGCGGTGGTAGGAGAACGTGGCGTTCTGCCAGCCCAGCGCGTTGGCCCGGTCCGAGTAGGCGAGCGCCTCGGCGTCCCGGCCGTTCACGTGCAGCGCCCACGCCATCGCGTCGGCCACGAACACGCTCTGCCGGCGGCTCCACTCGGCCTCGGCCCGGCGCAGCGCCTGCATGGCGTCACCGCGGTCGGCGGCGACGAGAGCGGCGGCCAGGTCGTCGGAGGCGCCCTGCGACTCCATCAACCGCTGCTGCTCGGACAGCACGTCGTACTCCCGTGCCGCCTCCTCCGCCTTGCCGTTCGCCTCCAGCAGCTCCGCGTACTCCTGCAGGTACTGCGGCAGGGGAGCGCGGTTCACGAGCTTGCGGTAGGTGTCGAGCGCCACCGGGACGTCACCCCGTGCCGCCGCGACCTTCGCCTTGCCCTGGGTGAGAGCCATGTCGTCTCCTCTCGCCGCCAGCCCCTGCTCGTAGTGCTGGGCGGCCTCGTCGAGCCGGTTGTGGTCGAACGCGAGTTCACCCAGCCGGTAATGGCAGAACGCGATCTCTTCTGGAGTCGAGGCAGCGGTCAGGGCGCGCGTCATCGCGTCACGGGCGCGGTCGACGTCGCCGTGGAGCTCGAAGTGGTAGGAAGCGCGGGCGAACGACGCGGTGTTCGGCTTGAGGTCCAGCATCTTCTGCACCGCGTCCTGGGCGCCCGCGTCGTCACCCAGCTGCGTCAACGCGTCGGCCAGCACGCCGTAGGCCTCCGCGGAGGCGGGCAGCGCGGCGATCGCCTTCCCGGCCCAGTCGCGGGCTGCGTGGAAGTCGTGGCGGGCGTTGGCGAGCGTCCCCATGCCGACCGCCGCGAGGCCGGTGTCGCCCGCGTTCTTCAGCGCGCCCTCGGCCTTCGCGTAGTAGGTCGGGTCGGCCGTCACGCGCGCGAGCTCCACATAGGACGCGCCGAGCTTGGCCCAGGACGCCTTGTCCTCGGGCAGTCCGTGCAGTCGCTGCTGCAGCTGGTGCACCGCGCGGTGCATCTCGTTCTGCTGCGCGACCACGGGAACCGGTTCAGGTTGCGCGCCTCCGGCCCTGCTGTCGGCAGGACCGGAGGCGGCTAGGTAGGCAAGCGCCGCGGTGGCCAGGAGACCCACCGCGACCGCCTGCCGCACTTGGTACTTCACTTCGAGTGCGATCCGTACTTGCGGATCTGCTGCTGGCGCTTGCGCCACAGGAAGAAGCCACCGCCGAACACGAGCGCCGAGCCCACCGCGGTGGTCATCGCCATCGGGTCGAGGTTGCTGATGTTGCTGACCGGGTTCACCGCGACGGTCGCGGAGTTGCCGTTGCTGTTGACGGCCATGCCGTTGTGCGGCAGCGCCACGTACGGGAAGCTCGCCTCGGGTGCCGGGTCGGGCGCGTCGACCTTGTCACCGGCGGCGAGCGCGTCGACGAGCTTGCCGGACGCCGCGGCGCCCTCCATCGCCTGGATGGCGATGTCCACCACGTCGTCGGCGAGGCGACGGCCGTTCGGGAAGCCCTGCGTGTCACCGGCGAGCACACCGAGGCGGTTCGGCTTCGGGTTCGGGTCGATCATCAGGTTCAGCCGCAGCATCTCCGACGCGCGGAACCGGTGCTGGTCGACGTCGGCGTTGTTGACCTGCGAGTTCAGGTCCGCCTTGATCGGTCCGTTGAGCTTCTTGGTGACACCGGTCAGGAAGATCTCGGCCAGGTCGTCGCGGTTGCCCTTCGGCGCCGGGATCTTGTAGATGCTCTCGATCAGCTTCGGCAGCTCCGGGTTCACCACCCGGTCGACGAGCTCCTTCACGCCGGCGTCCTGGTCGGGGCGCAGGCCGTTGAACGCGTCCTTGAGACCTGCGGGGGACACGACCTCGTTCACCAGCGGGTTGCCCAGGCGCGAGACCTGCACGAAGTCGCCCTGCGCCTCCGCCTTGCCCGGCGAGAGCTTGAGCGAGCGGCGCGACGTGGCGCTCCAGATGCCGATGTTCGGGTTGCGGTGGATGTCGTTCTTCAGCGCCAGCGCGTGCTTGGGCAGCTGGATCGCGATGGTGTTGACGTTGTAGCCGCGCAGCGTGTTCTGGCCGACCTCGCTCAGGTTGCCGCCGTAGAGCAGGTCGAACACCCGCAGGTCGGCGAAGAAGGGGTCGGCCGCCGGGCCGACGTAGACCTTGCCGCCGCCGGGGATCTGCACGATCGCCTGGTCGCGCAGCTTCTTGAAGTCCGGCATCGACGCCGGGCCGTTGGGCGACGGGGCGACCTGGGCGTTGTTCACCAGCTTGACCCGCTGGCCGTTCTGGTAGATCGCTTCCAGGTCGTAGCGCTGGCGGAACAACAGGTTCTGGTCGTCGAGCGAGTGCACGACGCCGTTGGTGTACAGGAACGTGTAGTTCTTGCGGCGGTCCTCGTTGTGGAACATGAACCGCAACGTGACGTCCGGCTTGGCGTCGCCGTCGCTGTCGATGTTGAAGTCGTACTGCGCGTCCTCGGCCCACGGGTAGAAGTTGGGCCCGCCGTTGGGCTCCTGGAAACCGGACCAGTTGCCGACCAGCGTGACGGTGTCCTTGTTGTCGGGGCTGACGAACGCGTAGAGGTCCGTGTTGTCGACGGCAGGATCACCCGCGATCAGCGGTGCTTCGCGGTGCGACGAGGCGGTGGCACCGTTCGAACCGAACAGCGCCGCGTTCAGCAGTGTGGCGGCCACCAGCGCGGCCGCAGCCACCTGGCCGCGCCGACCGCTGAGGACGTGCGGTGATGACATCTCTGGACAACCTTTCGGAGAAATGAGGCTTCAGGCGCTGTGCGTCAGCAGCGACGGTTCGCTGGAGTGACTGGTGTGGCAGGTGTGGCTGGTCCACCTCGCTCGGGTGAAGTCGTGGATGCCGGGCAGGACCGCGTTGGGCCGGATGGACGCCTCTGCCGCGATCGGCGGGATGCGCTCGACCTCGGAGCAGGACGGGCTGTGCGCGGTCCGCTGGACGAGACCCGAGTCCACACCGTGCGGCACGCGATCACTCCGTCCCTGGTCCGCTTCCGACACCGGGGCATACGTGCAGGTGTTCATCACGGTTCACGGGTCAATTGCGACCAGGTCTCGACCAGGTCACGCGCGCAACCTCGGCCCGGTTCGCCGCCAGAGGGCCTCTCGCGTCCACAGTGGACGATCGAATGGCGCTGATCCCGGCGTCCGGTTGGCCCCGCACGTGCTCGGGTATCCGGCCTTGAGGCGCGCTCGGGCGCGCGAGGCATGCCAACCGGTTGTTCGGGCCCGTGCCAGTTCGGGCGATCCCGGCTGCCTTCGCAGGTCAGCGGGGTCGTGGTGGCGGACGCGGTGCTCGCGGGAGGGCGTTGTGACGCGGCATTCAGGGCGGATTCCACGTCGGTGACGGGCGTCCTGCGAAAAATTGTCGGTCCGTGCAGATACCCTGCTGACAGTCCGCACACAACCAGGGAGAAATACCCGTGACCGCAGAGACCCTGTACGGGGCCGACGACCTCACACATCTGGAAGGTCTGGAGGCCGTCCGCAAGCGGCCAGGCATGTACATCGGGTCGACCGACAGCCGGGGCATCAACCACCTCTTCAGCGAGATCGTCGACAACTCCACCGACGAAGGCGTCGCAGGTCACGCCACGAAGATCGTGGTCACGCTGCACGCCGACGGCAGCGTCCAGGTCGACGACGACGGCCGCGGCATCCCGACCGACGTGCACGCCAAGTCCGGTCTGTCCGGTGTGGAACTGGTGCTGACCAAGCTGCACGCCGGCGGCAAGTTCGGCGGCTCCGGCTACAAGACCTCCGGCGGCCTGCACGGCGTCGGCGCCTCCGCCGTCAACGCCCTCTCCCTGCGCTACGACGTCACGGTGCGGCGTGGCGGCAAGGTGCACGAGATGTCGTTCGCCCACGGCGTGCCCGGCGTGTTCGACGGCCCCGGCCCGAAGGCGAAGTTCACCCGCCAGGCCGGCCTCCGTGTCACCGGCAAGATGAAGCGCAACGAGCCGACCGGCACCTCGACCCGCTACTGGCACGACGCCCGCTACTTCGAGAACGGCGCGGCCCTCGACGTCGAAGCCGTCCGCATGAAGCTGCGCAACACCGCCTTCCTGGTGCCCGGCGTCACCTACGTGCTGCGGACCGCGCTGGAAGACTCCATCTCCGAAGAGGTCTTCCACTACCCGAGCGGCCTGACCGACATGGTCGAGTTCCTGACGCCCCCGGGCGACCGCGCCGTCTCGGGCACCCTGGTGATCACCGGCTCGGGCACCTACCACGAGAACGCCGCCGACGAGAACGGCGTGATGCGGTCCAAAGTGGAGCGTCAGGCCGAGATCGAGGTCGCCCTGCGCTGGGGCACCGGCTACGAGCGCACCGTCGAGTGCTTCACCAACACCATCCGCAACATGCACGGCGGCACCCACCGCCGCGGCTTCGACCGCGCGGTGCTGAAGGCGATCCAGGACGCGATCTCCAAGACCCGCGGCCTGCTGAAGCCCAAGGAGGACCCGCCGACCCTGGACGACGTGCTGGAGGGCATGACGGCCGTCGTCCACGTCCGCATCCCCGAGCCGCAGTTCACCTCGCAGACCAAGGACGAGCTGTCCACCGCGGGCATCACCAAGGTGCTGCAGGGCATCGTCGACCAGCAGGTGCGCGCGTGGACCGAGGACCGCAAGACCAAGGTCGAGGCCAAGACCGTGCTGCAGAAGGTCGTCGACGCCTCGCGCGTCCGGCTCACGCAGAAGCAGCAGAAGGACGCGGCCCGGCGCAAGACGGCGCTCGAGGGCGCGGCGATGCCCGCCAAGCTGGTGGACTGCCGGACCACGGGTGTTTCGCGTAGCGAGCTGTTCCTCGTGGAAGGCGACAGCGCATTGGGCTCGGCCAGAATGGCGCGCGTCTCCGAGTACCAGGCGCTGCTTCCCTTGCGCGGCAAGATTCTCAACGTCCAGAAGGCCTCGCTGGCCGACACCCTGCGCAACGCTGAGATCGCTTCCATCGTCCAGGTCCTCGGCGCCGGCACGGGCCGCACGTTCGACATCGGCCAGATGCGGTACGGCCGCGTGATCCTGATGGCCGACGCGGACGTCGACGGCAGCCACATCCGCACGTTGCTGATCACGTTGTTCGCCAAGTACATGCGGCCGGTGATCGAGGACGGGCGGCTCTACGCCGCGATGCCGCCGTTGCACAAGGTGATGACGCGCGGCCGCAACGCCGAGACGCACTTCACCTTCACGCAGCGCGAGATGGAGCAGAAGGTCGCGCAGCTGGAGAAGGCGGGCAAGCAGGTCGTCACGCCGGTGCCGCGGTTCAAGGGCCTGGGCGAGATGGACGCGGACGAGTTGTGGGAGACCACGATGAACCCCGCCACCCGGAGCGTCCGGCGCATCACGATGGACGACGTCGACGCCGCCGAGACCGCGCTGGAACTGCTGATGGGCGAGAAGGTCGAGCCGCGCCGCAACTGGCTCGTCGAGTCCGCCGCACGGGTCGACCAGTCGGCCATCGACCTCTAAGCCTCACAGAAAGAGTCAAGAAGTGGCACGCCGCAAGGGACCCACGACCAAGGTCGACCCGGCCGCGTTCGACCGGGCCGGCGCCCAGGTGCTCGACAACTCGCTGAAGACGGAGATCGAGGACTCGTACCTGGAGTACGCGTACTCGGTCATCCACTCGCGGGCGCTGCCGGACGCGCGGGACGGCCTCAAGCCGGTGCACCGCCGCATCCTCTACTCGATGCACGAGCAGGGGTACCGGCCCACGCACGCGTACGTGAAGTCTGCCCGCGTGACGGGCGACTGCTTCGTGAAGGGCGCGCTCGTGTCCACCCCTGGTGGGCTGCGACCGATCGAGGAGATCGAGATCGGTGATCTCGTGCTCGACGGTCACAGCAGGCCGGTGCGCGTGAGCGAGGTGTACGAGAACCCGGTTTCCGATCTCGTCCGCGTCACCTGGTCGAACGGGCGCACGATGCTCGTCACGCCGGGACAGCGCTTCCGGACCGTCGAGGCGGACCTGTCGATCGGGTGGACCGCGGCGGGGGACCTGGCCGGGAAGCAGACGATCGCGTACGGCGCCGACCGGCAGGCCGGACTTGTGTCGGACGGCGGAGACATCGGTGCCTACGTGCGCGGGCTCGTGGTGGCCGAGGGCTTCGCCGTCGACCGCAACCGCGCCTCTGACGGGCGAGTGCGGATCCACATGTGCGATGTGGAACCGCTGGACGTGGCGCACGGATGGGCGATTCTCAACGGTGTCAACGTCACGCGTGGCAAGCGGGTCGCGAAGAATCCCCGCCACAAGGACCAGCACATCCTGACGTTCGCGCGCCACGAGGCGTTGCTGGAGACCGCCACGCCGCGCAGCGACCAGAAGGTGGTGCCGCCGAGCGTGCTGGCGGACCGGTCGGCGTGGGCGCCGTTCATCGCAGGCTTCTTCGACGGTGACGGGTACGTGCGCAAGCAAAATCGCGAGATCGTGCTCGTCAGCACGAGTTCGCGGTTGATCGACCAGTTGCACGGCATGCTCGCCGACTGCGGCATCCACGGGCATCACTGGTCGCGGGTCAGCAAGATCGGCAACAAGACGCTGCTGGGACTGTCGATCTCCGGTCGTGACGCCGCGACGCTGGCGTTGGCGCTGCTGCCGTGGACGAAGGTCGGGTACAAGCAGGAGGGTCTGCGGCAGGTCCTGGCCGTCGGCTACCGCTACGGCGGCAAGCAGGGTGCCGACCGGCTGCCCTGCGCGCCGGTGATGGCCGAGTTCTCCGCGGCGCACCAGGGCGGCGGTTGGTTCCGCGACACCGAGGGGGTCGCGTTCCGCGCTTCGCTCGGTGAGGACGTGCGCTACGGCAAGGACCGCCACGGCAAGGCGCTCGCCGAGCGGCCGTTCTCGCTGGCGCGCGCTCTGGACAACGGCTGGGCCGAGAAGCTCCGCCGGATCGGTTCGCCGCTCGCCGAGCGGCTGGAGGCGTTGTCCGGCTACAGCTTCCTCGAAGTGGTCTCGGTCGAGGCGGTGGCTCCGGACACCACCTACGACATCCAGGTCGCGACCGAGGAACACGCGTTCGTCGTCGACGGCCAGGTCGTTCACAACTGCATGGGCAAGTACCACCCGCACGGTGACACGGCGATCTACGACGCGTTGGTCCGCCTCGCGCAGGACTTCAGCCTCAACGAGCCGCTCATCGACGGTCACGGCAACTTCGGTTCCCCGGACGACGGACCGGCCGCGGCGAGGTACACCGAGTGCCGCATGTCCCCGGTCGCCATGCAGCTCGTCGGTGAGCTCAACGAGGAGACGGTCGACTTCCGGCCGAACTACGACGGTTCGCTGGTGGAGCCGAGCGTTCTCCCCGCGGCGTTCCCGAACCTGCTGGTCAACGGCACGTCCGGCATCGCGGTCGGCATGGCCACGAACATGATCCCGCACAACCTCCGCGAGGTGGTCGGGGCGGCGCGGTGGCTGATCTCGCACCCGGACGCGAGCCTCGACAAGCTCATGGAGTTCGTGCCGGGCCCGGACCTGCCGACCGGCGGCATCCTGCTCGGCCTCGACGAGGTGCGGAAGGCCTACGAGACGGGCCGCGGTGTGGTCAGGATGCGGGCGAAGGTCGAGATCGGCCCGCTCGAAGGCAGCCGGGGGCGGCAGGCGATCACGGTCACGCAGCTGCCCTACGGCGTGGGGTCCGAGCGGATCGTCGAGAAGATCACCGACGAGGTCAACAAGTCCAAGCGGCTCACCGGTATCGCGGACGTCAAGGACCTCACCGACCGCGAGAACGGCATCCGGCTCGTCATCGAGTGCAAGGTGGGGGTGAACCCGCAGGCGCTGCTCGCGGACCTCTACCGGTTGACGCCGATGGAGCAGTCGTTCGGCATCAACAACCTGGTGCTGGTGGACGGGCAGCCGCAGACGCTCGGGCTCAAGGAGCTGCTGGAGGTGTTCCTCCAGCACCGCTACGAGGTCGTCACGCGGCGCACGAAGTTCCGGCGACGCAAGCGCGAGGAGCGGCTGCACCTGGTCGAGGGTCTGCTGAAGGCCCTGCTGGACATCGACAAGGTCATCAAGCTGATCCGGGGCAGCGAGAACGCGGCTGCCGCCAAGGAAGGCCTGATGAAGCAGTTCAAGCTGTCGGAGATCCAGTCCTCCTACATCCTCGACACGCCGCTGCGCCGCCTCACCAGGTACGACAAGCTCGAACTGGAGGGTGAGCAGGACAAGCTCACCAAGGAGATCGCGGAGCTGACGGCGATCCTCGAGGACGAGAGCGTGCTGAAGAAGCTGGTGTCGTCCGAGCTCGCGACCGTGGCGAAGGAGCTCGGCGGCGACCGGCGGACCAGCCTCATCGACGGTGACCTCAAGGAGGTGCTGGCGGCGTCCAAGCCCGCCGGTCCGCTGGAGGTCGCCGACGACCCGTGCCAGGTGATCCTCAGCGCCACCGGGCTCGTCGCGCGCACCGCGGCCGAGTCGGAGGAGGTGTCGGAGGGCAAGCGCCGGGCCGGGCGGGTGAAGCACGACGCCGTGTCGGCCGTGGTGCACTCGACGGCGCGTGGCCAGGTCGTCCTGATCACGAACCTCGGGCGCGCGTTCAAGACCGACGTGTTGCCGTTGCCGGTGTTGCCCGAGCAGCACGGCACGGTGTCGCTCAGCGGCGGCATGGCGGCCAGTGAGCTGGTGCCGCTCGACAAGGGGGAGAAGGTCGTCGGCATCGTGCCGCTGGAGGCCGGTGACTCGCCGGGTGTCGCGCTGGGCACGAAGCTCGGCACGGTCAAGGTGTGTGCGCCGGAGTGGCCGGTGCGGTCGGACGAGTTCGAGGTCATCACGCTCAAGGACGGCGACGAGATCGTCGGGTGCACGTGGCTCACGGACGGCAGCGAGACGCTTGCGTTCGTCAGTTCCGATTCGTCGTTGCTGCGTTACGACGCGAAGCTGGTGCGGCCGCAGGGTCTCAAGGGCGGCGGCATGGCGGGCATCAACCTCGGCGGTGACGCGCACGTGGTGTTCTTCGGGGCGATCCGCACGGACGACGACGAGCACGGTGAGCCCATGGTCGTGACGTCGTCCGGGCAGAGCGTCAAGGTCACGCCGTTCAGCGAGTACCCGGCGAAGGGCCGCGCGACCGGTGGTGTGCGGTCGCAGCGGTTCCTCAAGGGCGAGTCGCACCTGGTGCTGGCGTGGATCGGCAGCAGGCCGGCCGGTGCGGACCGGAAGGGCTCGCCGGTCGAGCTGCCCGAGATCGATCACCGGCGGGACGGCTCCGGTCACGCGCATCCCGGCCCGGAGGTCATCGGGCACCTGGTCGAACGGGACTGAGTGGTGCGGCCGGGCCGGGTCAGCGCGACTCGGTCCGGCGCAGCACGCGGTTGAGCACCTCGGCCTCCTCGCCGCGTTCTTCGTCGGAGGTCGTGAGGGCGAGCAGGAACACGATGATCACGCTGAAGCCGACGCCGCCGATGATCAGCGTGGTGATCAGGCCCTCCGAGTTGTCGGTGAGGATCGGCGCGCCCTGCCTGATCGTGATGTTCATGGCGTGCATGCCGGTGTAGTGCATGCCCGTGACGGCGAGGCCCATCACCAGGGAGGCGCCGAGGACGGCGAGCGGGCCGCTCACGTTCCTCGTGAACCACAGCGCGGCGGTCGCGGCGACCACGGCGATCAGGACGGACACCGCCACGACGACCGGGCTGTAGGTCACGTCGGCGTTCATCACGATGCCGGACATGCCGGTGTAGTGCATCGCGGCGACGCCGAGGCCCGTGACGAGGCCGCCGGCCGCGAGTGGCCAGAAGCGTTCGTCGCCGTCGTGGCGGAGGGTCAGGAAAAGCCCGATGCCGACGACGACGATCGCGACCACCATGCTCAGCAACGTGGTGGTGATGTCATAGGCGACCTTCACCCCCATCCACGTGCCGAGCATCGCGGTGAAGTGCATTCCCCAGATGCCGAGGCCGCCGATTGACGCGGCGGCCACCGCCAACCACCATTTCCGTGATCCTCCGGTGGCGTTCCGCGCGCGTTCGCTCGACAGCAGACCGAGTGCCGAACCGAGGCACGCGACCAGGTACGCCGTGATAGGAGTGACCGTCCCCATGTCCATGGCGGAATAAAAACATTCCGAAACTATGGGGTGCAAGGTCTTTGCGGGTGAATAGGGAAATCGAATATGTGAAGGTCTGGCCGGGATTCTTCGGATATCCCGGTCCGGCTGTGCTCAAACGAAGTCGCGGGGTCAGGCCGAATTCCGGTCGGGCTGCCCGGGGAATTACCTAGTCGATTCTGGCGCTCTGCACCTTCGCTTCCGCGATAATGCGCTCCGCCTCGTCGAGGGCGACGTTCCGCAGTTCCGCGAGAGCGCGCATGGCCTCCGCCCGGCGTGCCGACATGGCGAGCCGGAAGTCCTCGCGGATCTCCTCGCGCTTGCGCGCCGCCTCCTCGTCGAGCACGCGGGCGCGCTGCTCGGCCTCTCCGACGATCATCAAAGCCTTGAGCTGCGCGTCCCTGATGACGTCCCGGCGCTCTTCCTCGGCCAGTGCGACCATGCGGGCGAGCCGTTCCGGCAGGCCCTTCGGGTCGATCGGGGTAAGGCAGATGCGGTGCAGGCCGTCCTGCAGCGCCGCGCTCTCCTCCTGGGCCGCCATCAACCTGCTGGCCAGCGCCTCGGCGCGGGCCTCCGACGCGTCGCGGTCCGCGGTGACGAGGCGCAGTTCGGCCTCGAGCTCGGCGACGTAGTCGTCCACCTCGTCGCGGTCGTAGCCGCGCCACCGCAGCCCGAACCACGTGCGCAGCGGTACGAGCTCAGTCCTGCTGTCCACACTCACGTGCCGTCTCCTCTGCCTCCCGCGAGTCAGTCCTGACAGGGTGTACGTACGAGGTGGGGCATCGGTTCTAACGGGTTCACCAGGCACAATGTGTGCGTGAACAACAAACTGTGTCCCTGCGGCACCGGCGAGTCCTATGTGGACTGTTGTGGTGCGCTGCACTCCGGAGCCCGCACCGCGGCCACGGCCGAGCAGCTGATGCGGTCGCGTTACAGCGCTTTCGCCGTGTCCGATGAGGACTACCTGCTGCGCACGTGGGCCGCGAAGCACCGTCCGGCGAGCGCGGGAACCGACGCGGGCGACCGCTGGCTGAAGCTCGAAATCCTGGCGACGGAGAACGGCGGACTGCTCCAGAACGAAGGCGTCGTGGAGTTCCGCGCGCACTACGTCGGGGGCGTCGTGCACGAGCGGAGCCGGTTCGTCCGCGAGAACGGCCAGTGGGTCTACGCGGAGGCCCTGTCGTGAGCGCGGTGACGGTCGCGAGCCGGTTCAACGGCCCGCCCGGGATGGGCAACGGCGGATATTCGGCCGGTCTGCTCGCCGCGCACGTCGACTCGCCCGCGGTGAGTGTCCGACTGCGCAGGCCGGTGCCGCTGGACCGCGAGCTGGAGGTCCGCGGCGGTGAGCTGTTCGACGGCGAGACGCTGATCGCCTCCGCCGAGCCCGCCACGCTCGACCTCGACGTTCCCGCCGCGCCGACGCACGACGAGGCGCGGAAGGCCGCCGCGAAGGTGCCGTGGCGCGACAAGCACCCGTTCCCGACGTGCTTCGGGTGCGGGCCCGGCCGGGAGGACGGCATCGCGGCCCTGCTCGGCCCGCTGGACGGGCGGCCGGAGTGGGCGGGCCTCTGGCGGCCCACCGACGTGCTGCCGAACGATCGCGTGAACCTGCTGCCGGAGATCGTCTGGGCCGCGCTCGACTGCCCGTCGGCGCAGCCGGTGGCGCCGGACGGCGGTCCTGCCTTCGTGCTGGGCACGTTCGTCGCCCAGGTGGACCAGCCGGTGCGACTGGGTGTGGACCACGTGCTCCTCGCGTGGGAACTTGGCCGGGACGGGCGCAAGGCATACTCGGCGTCCGCGATCATCGGCCCTCACGGAGTGTGTGGAAGAGCGCGCGCCGTGTGGGTCTCGATCGGATGAGACCAAATAACCCGACTGGGTGACGCGAGTGCGCTTCGTCTTGATAGCGTGCACGACCGTTGCCCGATTAAGCCGAAAGGGCGAGTGAAACGGGATGGCACGGAGGTGATCAGGCGCTTGATGGGCCGACGTGCCGCCGCCCACGGCGACCAGCTAACGCAGACCCACAGTTCGGGCGAGACTCAGAACACGGTTCTGCCACCCGTCGAGCAGCCACCGGCAGCAGCGCCACCGCCGCCGGAGCCATTGCCGCAACGAACGCCGTTCGCGGCGAACTTCGTCGGCGCGACGCTCGTCGTCTCCGCACCGGAGGGGCCGAGCGCGGCCGCCTCCGGCCTCGCGCGGACCCTTCCCGTCGACCGCGGCCGCACCGTGGTCGTCGTCGACTTCCCGAGTGGCGACCAGAGCACCTTCTGGCCGCACGTCGTGGCCGCCCTCGGCGGTCGCGGCCCGATCCGGCTCGCGGTGTCGCACGCGGGCACCATGCGGCCCACCGCGCCCGCGCAGTGGCTCGCCGAGCAGCTGCAGGCCGAGGTCGTGGCGCCGGACGGCGTGCTGACCACCGTGCCCGGTGCCGCGTTCGTCGTCGGCGCCCAGGGCTACGGCAGCTGGGTGCGGTTCCAGCCCAACGCGTCGCCGATGCCGTTCGGGCGCCGTTTCCCGGTGCCGCAGTGGGAGGCGATGGACCCGAACTCGCCGTGGCCGACAGGCGAGATCGGCATCTCCGAGCCCATCCCGGCCGGGCTGTGGCTGCGCGCGCAGCAGCCGCCGTTCGACCCGGCCGCCCAGGACGCGCGGCCGATCGTGGCGCTGCCGTGCCGCGACAACGTGCTGACCGTCGTCGTCGGTGGTCCCGGCCAGTCGGCGATCCCGACCGATGAGGTCTGCCGGCTGCTGACCGCGCTGCCCCAGGCGGCCAGATCGCGCGTGCGGCTCGTGCCGTACGGCATCGACACCGCTCTCGGACGGCTCGTCGCGGACCAGCTGGGCGAGCCGATCGCGATGTTCACCGGTCTGCCGGTGGGCAACCTGCGCACCGGCGGGCCCGCGGTGGTCGCGGTCGACCCGCGCGGGCAGCAGACGTGGCGGCCGTTCGTGACCGAGGTGCTGTGCTCGCCGCACGAGGCCGTGCCGGCGGTGTCCGGCTACCGCGCGCCCGTGCAGGGACTCGCCGAGGTGTCGCCGGGTGTGTTCTCTCTCGGCGAGGGCGTTGTGCTGGAGGTCGTGCCGTCCGGCCTGTGGGTGCGTGAGCACGACGAGCCGTACAACGCGGCCGAGGTGCGCTCTCAGCCCGTTGACCCGGAGTGGGCACGTCTGACCGTGGGCACGCCTGGACGCACGACTCCTGGCGCGGTCGCGGTGCACGGCGCTGCTCTCGTGGAACGCCTTGAGCCCGAGGTGCGCAAGCTGCTGCGGGTCGTGTTCTGCGACGCCAAGGTGACCCCGCCTCCGCCGCCTGCACCGCAACACGCCGCGCCCGCGCACGCCGCACCGGAGCCGCCCACGGCGTCGTTCGGCGCGCAGGGCAGCCCCGCCGCGATCGCCGCCGCGCTCGGTGCGGCCGCGCAGGCCCTGTCGACCCGCGACTCGGCCGGCACGGGGTTCTTCTCCCCGGTCACCCCCGTCGAGGAGGAGCCCGCCTACGCCTCGATGGCCGCGTCCGAAGCCGCGACCGTGACCGTGAGCGCGCATGTGCTGGCCGAGGCCGAGGAGGCGGCGTTCCCGTCGTCCGACCCGGACGCGGCGGCCGTGCGGTTCCGCGTCGACGGTCCGCTGCCGACGCAGCCGCTCGCGTCCTGGGAGGTGCCGGCCCAGGGCGAGGGCGAGCGCGAGACCGTGCTGCCCGACCACAGCAGCACGGAGGCGGAACGCGATGCCGTCCGCCGGGCACTGGGCGAGCGCTACGGCGTGCACGCGGCGACCGTCTGCCGCCTGCTCGCGCAGCGCCCGGACGCCGAGGAGGACCCGGCGGCGTTCGAGGCCATGGTCACCGACCTGACGGCCCTGCTGGCGTGCGTGTCGCAGGACGAGGAGATGGTCGTCGACACGCTCCGCATGGGCCGGCTCGGCCGCCTGCGCCAGTACGTCGCGTGCATCGTGTCGGGCCTGAACCGCCTGCCGCTGCACAGCGGTGTCGCGGTGGTGTGGGGACAGAGCGGCCCGACCGGCCCGCGCCGCTACCGCAGCGGTGACGTGCTGGTGGAGCACGGCCTGCTCGACGCCGTCGCGAACCCGACGCAGCGGGTCGAGGGCGCCACCGAGTACCTGGTGTGGTCGGTCACCGGCCGCCGGGTCGAGGTGGCGGACCGCGTCGCCGTGGCCACCGAGGAACGCGTGATCTTCCCGCCCGGCACGGCTTTCCGCGTGCTGGCGGTCGCCGAGGCCGAGGGCGATCAACCGCAGCAGGTGATGCTGCAGGAGATGGCCGGTGCCGCGGCGGACCAGGAGATCGCGGCCATGCGGCCGAGCGTGCTCTCGCAGCTCGAACGGGCGGCGGCGAACCTGCGGGTGCTGCCGTCGCACCAGCTGACGGTGGAGGCTTGAGCCCTCACCTGGGCATTCGGTACGCCGAACCCGCGGTCGGCTCGTCGCGCTTCCACCCGCCGGTGGACTGCGACGGCGAGCCGGCCGGCGAGTTCGGCGACTCGCACACCCTGAACGTCTGGTCCACTGTGGACGGACCGGCGCCGGTGCTGCTGTGGATCCACGGCGGCGCGAACACCGTCGGCTCCTCAGCGCAGCCCGAGTACGCGGGCGACGTGCTGGCCGGGCACGGCATCGTGTTCGTGAGCTGCAACTTCCGGCTCGCCGTCGACGGTTTCGGTGCCGTGGAAGGCTTCCCGCACAACCGCGGCCTGCTCGACATCGTGTCCGCACTGCGGTGGATCCAGCGCAACATCGCCGGGTACGGCGGCGATCCCGGCAACGTCACGGTCGCCGGGCAGTCCTCCGGTGCGCAGGCCGTGGCGTGCCTGATGGTCATGCCCGCGGCGAAGGGCCTGTTCCACCGCGCGATCGCGCACAGCGTGCCCGGACGGTTCTTCAGCCCCGAGTTCGCCCGCGAGGTCGCGGCGGACCCGCGGCCGGACGTCGTGCTGTACCAGCCGATCGTGGACGGTGACACGCTGCCGGACGTGCCGCTGAACGGACCGTTCGACGTGGACCTGCTGGTGTGCCACACCGTCGACGAGGAGGCCGAGGTCTTCCGCCGCCCCACCACGCACCTGGCCAAGCGCGCCAACGCCTTCCGGTCGGTCTACTCGCGCCCGCCCGCCCACCACGGCGCCGACGTCCCGGACGCGCTGCGCGGGGACGTCGCCCAGGCGTGGGCGAGGTTCGCGCGCACCGGCGATCCCGGCTGGCCGCGCGACGAAGTCCACTGGTGGGGCCCGGAAGGGGAGGTCGAGTCGTGGCCCGACGGGGTCTACCTCGCGATCCTGGACTGGCACGAGGCGCGCACGACGAGGTTCGTCAGCTTTCCGTGGTGAGGCCGAGCGAGCCGTCCAGCCGCGGCACGCACGCGCCGTCGCGCTTGTCGGCCGCGAGGAACTCGGTGAGGCAGCGGCCGAACTGCTCGTGACCGAGAGCGTTGGGGTGGAACGACTCCTGCAACGCGTGCGCCGAGCGCTTCTCGTTCTTCAGCCCGGCCCAGTCGACGGTCAGCCGCGTGAACCACTCGGTCTCCGGCTTGCCCGCGCACGCCTCGTGGCCCTCCCCGGCGCGGGACAGGTCGAGGAACCGGGCGTTGACCTTGCCGGCGGCGGTGCGCAGGCCGTTCGACAGCTCCGGCACCGCGTCCTGGGTGACCCACTCCAGGTCGCTGGTGCGCAACGGGCACCCGGACAGGTTCTGCAGCGAGCGCGCCATCTTCGGTGACACCGGTGCCGCGTACGACTGGACCACCAGCTGGTAGGAGGAGTCGAGGTAACCGGAGTCGCGCATGGTCTGGCGGATGGCGTTCAGCGTGTTCTCGACCTTGGGCACCATCCGGCGCACGCGCTTGGACCACTCCGCCGCCACGGACGACGTGCAGTCGCTGCGCTTGCCCCACGCCTCGAAGCACTTGTTGAGGACCTCGGCGAAGTGCGGGTCGTCGTTCGCGCCGATGGCCACCACGATCGCGACGACCCGGTTCTGCCCGGCGATCCTGCGCAGCTGCGGCAGCTGCTCGTTGCGCAGCTTGTCGGAGTTGGCGCCGGAACAGGCCAGGTTGATCTTCTGGTCGGCCTGGACCTGCGTCTTCATGATCGACGCTTTGGTGGACCGGTGGCACCAGTTGCCGCCGTCCTCGCCGTCGGTGCCGGGTTCGTAGCCGCCCGCGCCCTCGCCCGACATCGTGCTGTCGCCGAGCGCCACGACCGCGGTCCTGGACTCGCGGTCCGGTTCAGACGGCGGCGGGAACGGGTGGTCGCTCACGACCAGCAGGATCGCGAGCAGGCCGATCACCGCGAGGGGCAGGACTTTTCGCATCGCGCCCGAGTTTACCGTCGGCGCCGGCTCAGACGTGCAGACCGGACCACATCGCGACGAACAGCGCGTACGCGGAGGACGGAATCGCGAGCAGGCCGAAGAACAACGCGGCGGCACCGGTGACCACGGCCCACACGTTGCGCGACAGCAACGCCGCGAAGACCGCGAACGGCAGGCTGGCCAGCAGCATCGCCCAGGTCGTCTGCGGCACGGCCACGAAGACCAGCGTGCCACCCGCGAACCCGGCCACGGCGACCAGCACGCCCCAGCTGATCCGCCACGTCCAGTGGCCCTCGACGACGCACACCGCCAGCAGCACGAACAGCACGGCCAGCCCACCGGCGAGCAAGCACACCCCCGGCCCCCACTGCAGCGCGAACGCGACGGCGAGCAGCCACCCCGCGGTGAGCGTGCAGAACACCCCCAGCAGGTACGGAAGTCCGATTTGGACGGCGAGCCTCACGCGACCGAGTGTGGCAGTTCGGTGATCGGCGCAGGTGCGTTTTGGCGGTGGCCGAATGCGAGGGAGATAAGACGTTGCCGCCACCAGCCGCGATGAGGAAAGTGGAGGTGTGGGGAATCTGAGGGAAGTAGTCGTGGTCGGTTACGACCGCACGGCGTTGCTGGATCTGGCGGGGCCGATCGAGGTGTTCCAGGCGGCCAACCACGGCCAGGAGCGGTACCGGGTCACCCTGGCGACGCTCGGGGGCGTGTCGTTCACCGCCACCGCGGGGGTGCGGATCGAGGCGGGAGCGGACCTGCGCACGCTCGACCGGGACGTCGACACGCTGATGGTCGTCGGCGGCTGGGGATACGACGAGGCCGCGACGGACGCGGTGCTCACCACCAACCTGCGGCGGCTCGCGCTGAGGTCGCGGCGGGTCGCGGGCGTCTGCACGGGGGCCGTGGTGCTGGCCGGGGCGGGGTTGCTGGAAGGGCGGCGTGCCACGACGCACTGGGCGTTCACCGGCGAGCTCGCGAACCGCGGGGTCGAGGTCGAGCCGGACGCGATCTTCGTGTGCGACGGGCAGGTCGCCACGTCGGCGGGGGTGACGGCGGGCATCGACCTGGCGCTCGCGATGGTCGAGCAGGACCACGGGCCGGCGCTCGCCCGCCGGATCGCGCAGTACCTGGTCGTCTTCCTGCAGCGCTCGGGCGGGCAGTCGCAGTTCAGCGTGCACACGCGGTCGAAGCCGGTGTCGGACGACTCGCTGCGGGCGTTGCTCGACGACATCCACGCCGACCCGACGCGCGAGTGGACGGTGCCGGTGATGGCGCGCAAGGCGATGATGAGCGTGCGGCACTTCGCCCGCGTCTTCTCCCGCAACGTCGGCATCTCGCCCGCGCAGTACGTCGAACGGGCTCGCGTCGAGGCCGCGGCCGACCGGCTGGCGAGTACCGGCGACCCGCTGGACCTCGTCGCCCGCGAGGCGGGGTTCGGCTCGGCCGAGACCCTGCGCCGGGCCTTCCTGCGCGTGCTCGGCGTGTCGCCGGGCAGCTACCGCGCCCGTTTCCGGACCACCGGGATTGCCTGATGGACGCCACCTTCGTGCTCTACCCGAACATGACCGCGCTGGACTTCGTCGGACCGTTCGAGGTGCTCGGCTGCGTGCCGGCCGTGTCCACGCGGTTCGTGGCCGCGTCGCTGGCACCGGTGAGGTCCGACAACGGCCTGGTCGTCGTGCCGACCGACACGTTCGACTCGCTGAGGTCGACCGACATCGTGGTGGTGCCGGGCTCCGGGCACTGGCGTGCGCTGCTGAAGGACTCCGGCGGCGTGGTCGAGTGGCTGCGGGCCGTGCACCCGGCGACGAAGTGGACGACGTCGGTGTGCACCGGGTCGACGCTGCTCGCCGAGGCCGGGCTGGTGACGAGGGCGACCACGCACTGGGCCGCGCGCGAGGACCTCTCCGTGCGCGGCGTCGAGGTGTCGGCGGACCGGGTCGTGTTCGACGGCAAGGTCGTCACCGGCGCGGGCGTGTCCGCGGGCATCGACATGGCGTTGCGGCTGGTCGAGGCCGAGTTCGGGGAGGCGGTGGCGCAGGCCGTGCAGGTCGGCATCGAGTACGACCCGCAGCCGCCGCGCGCCTACGACTCGATCCCGCCGGAGATCACGCAGGGCCTCAGGGCCGTGTTCGACTCACGTCAGGCCTGACTGCACGGCGAACACCACGAGCTGGGCGCGGTCGCGCGCGCCCAGCTTCACCATCGCCCGCGACACGTGCGTCCGCACCGTCGCCGGCGAGATCACCAGCCGGGCCGCGATCTCGTCGTTCGACGCGCCGGACGCCACGTGCCGCATGATCTCGCGTTCGCGTTCGGTCAGCTTGTCCAGGTGCGGCACGGGCCGCGCGGACGCGCCGGACGCGAACCGGTCGATCACCCGGCGCGTGACCGACGGCGAGAGCAGCGAACCGCCGTCGGCGACGACGTGCACCGCGCGCAACAGGTCCGTCGGGTCGGAGTCCTTCACCAGGAACCCGGACGCGCCGGTGCGCAGCGCCTCGAACACGTACTCGTCGAGGTCGAACGTCGTGAGCATGACGATCCGCACGCCGGCGCAGGCGGGGTCGGCCGAGACGCGCCGCAGCACCTCCAGGCCGTCC
>Ga0207692_10000181_pt1 | contig 20389 bp, 21 predicted proteins | sample LARL52metaG_FD_184345 | JGI IMG/M metagenome (GOLD analysis project Ga0207692, IMG submission 184345) | Corn, switchgrass and miscanthus rhizosphere microbial communities from Kellogg Biological Station, Michigan, USA - LAR L5-2 metaG... | ecosystem: Host-associated > Plants > Roots >...
GCGGTGCGACCGCGCCAGGCAGGTAGGGCACAGACCAGTCGGCCACCACGGTCAGGATGATGTTATTGGTGAGGTCGACGCCGGCACCGCCGAGGTTTTTCGCGTTGATGCCGGACAGCGCTCCGTCCTTGTCCTTCTTCCGCAGGTGCATCGGGTCGCGCAGTTCCACCCAGCCGCCGGAGGGCAACGGGCGCCGGGCCTGGAACGGTACCGGCTCGTCGACGGGCGTCTGGGTGTCGTCGATACTCAGGTTCTCCACGGTGTTCTCCACGGGTTTGCAGGGATCAGAAGGTGCCGGCCGCAACGGCGTTCTGCAGGGTCACCTTGACCGGGCTCACGCCGCCGGACGCGCCGGCGTTGGTGCTGTTGGCGACAGCCTTGAACGTCGACTCGTAGCCGATCGCCTCGGACCCGAAGTTGAGCTTCGTGGTGTCGAAGGCGGCGGCCTGGCAGTCGACCTGCAGCTGCAGCGCCGCGCCGAGGGTCAGCCCGTTGCTGATGATCCATTGGAACTGGGGCTGGGTGTTGTTGGCCATGTAGAGGTAGGCCGACTCATCGGCGGGCACGGTGAACGCCAGCTTGCCCGCGACGGTGACCGCGCCGCGCTGGATGATGAACGGGTTCTGGCTGTTCTGGCCGGTGTAGTACGGCTTGAGCTTCCGACTGATGGTCAGTTCCCAGGAGCCGATCGTCTTGACCTGAGTGCCACCGCTGGCCGGGCCGGCCAGGCCGAGCACCGACCGCCACGAGGCCATCGGCTGCGCGGTGGTCGGCGAGCTGGTCGGAATCGCGCCGGCGATGACCGACGCCCAGCCCATCCCCTTGGCCTCGAACATGACCAGCTCGGACTCGGCGTTGCCCTTGAGGATCAGCTCGGACAGGCAGGCACCGGCGTACTGGCGGGCCAGGTTGGTGGCCGGCAGGCCCTGCCACTGGGTGAAGGTCAGGGTGCCCGGCTGGCCGCCACCAGAGTTGAGCAGCGAGAAGGCGTGCGTGAACGGGGCCGACGCGCCCGTGGTGGTCAGGTCGCCGAGGAGGTTGTTGAGCAGGTATCCGCCCATGTCGCCGAACCACGGCCCGGACATGGAGAACTCGGACCGGCTGACGCCCTGCTGGACGCCATACTCGTCGACCATCGAGCCACGCAGCGCCTTGTCGATGAGCCAGGTGAACTTGTCCTCCGGCTCGAACTTCTCCAGCGGCAGGGTGAACACCGGGGCCACCGGAGTGCCCGGCGTGGTTTCCTTCGCGCCCCCGACGAAGACTTTCGCAGAGGGGAATGTGACTGGTCCGGGCATGGCCTACTCCTGCGCGGTTGCGGTGACGTCACCGGCGCCGGCCGGCGGGGGCTTGGGGGCGTTGTCCGGTTCGCGGGTGGCCGGTCCCGGGTGCGACTCCCAGTGCCCGTCCGCAGCCGGCTCGCCGTCGTGGGCAACGACGTCACCGTGCTCGACGGTCACCGGGATGTGCATGTACGTGCGGGCGACGCCACCGATGTACCGCCAGAACTTGGCGGCCTCGGCCTCGACGGCGGCCAGCGGGGCGGGCTTGGCTGTTGGCATGGCGGTCTCCCGGTCAGGCTTGGACGTACTCGTGGGCCTCGAACTGCACGCCCACGTAGGTCTTGGTCAGTTGTGCGGTGGTGCGGCCCTGCCGGACCCGCCACCGGATCCACGGCTCGCCGCCCTCGCCGACCTGGAACGCGCCCGCCTCGAAGCCGCCGGATCCGCAGGTGCGGTCCGCGCGCACGCGGGCGATCAGGGCGTCCCGGATGCCGTAGGCGAAGTCCTGGGCGTCCTCGGCGTACTGCTCGCTCGAGCGGATGTAGCCGTGCAGGGTGACCGCGTGGGCGACCCTCTTGACGCCGCTGGTGGCGCCGGCCACCGCCACGCGCTGCTCATGCCCGTCCTCGATCTGGATGACCAGCGCGCAACCGTTCTTGGTGCCGGTCGGGGCACCGAGGAAGTACGCGGCGTCATCCTCCTGCTTCCACCAGGCCCGCTTGACCGTGTAGATGCCAGGCACGACCTGCGGGTTCTGGTGGTAGATGCGCAGCGCCGCGTCGTAGGGGCCGCCGAAGTACTGGCACAGCTGGTCGAGGACGGTCTGCGTGGTCACAGCCGCCACCGGTCATCAAAGGGAATGCCGAGCTTCCACGCGCACGCTTCGAGCTTCGCGTTGATCTCGTCGTCGGTCAGGCCCGCATCGCGCCGGACAGCCCGCCAGTGGTACCAAGCGGCGAGGTACTCCTCCAGCGTGGCGAAGTCGTATCGATGGGGCTGTAGGCCGGCCTCTCGGTCGGCGAGGTGGACGGTCACCGGACCCTCCGGTACGGGCGCAGCAGCCGGATGGCCTCGGCGACCAGGCCGGAGCCATCCTTGCGGGAGTCCTCGGTGCGGGTGCTCACCGGCACCGGGGCGTCCGGGAACGCGTCGTCCTTGGACGTGTCCGGGCGCAGCAGCAGCGCAACCGCGTAGTTGACGATGGCCTGCTGCGCGTCGGCGGGCAGTTGCGAGATCCCTGAGGTGGCAGTGTGCGCGTTGACCATGCCGGCGGTCAGCGGCACCGTGGTCGAGCCGGGCACGTAGGTGTTGGCGACCGTGACGGCTTCCTCGAGGCCGGGTTCCCAGATGCGCAGGACGTCACCCGCGATGATGCCCGTCGGGTCTTTCACGGTCACGCTGGTCGCGTTGGCCAGGGTGTCGGCGGCCAGGGTGGTGGTGACGTAGCCGGCGAGGATGGTCCAGGTGGTGTAGATCTCGCTGGACCAGGCCGGCGGCCCGAACTGGATCGCGCCGAACTGCGGGGTCAGCGGCCCGAACGGGAAGACCACCTGGCGCCCGTCTTCGATCCACTGCCCGGTCAGGTCGGGGACCGCCTGCAGCGCGCCCGGCTGGTACCCGTAGGACAGGCCGGTGACCTGCTTGACCGGGTTGTCGTTCGGGTGGAACTTAAGCCGGCCTTCCCGGTCCGGGCGTAGCCGCTTGTTCTGGATCAGGGTGTGCGCGTGCAGGGGCTGAGTGCAGATGCCCACGGCCCAGGCGGACGCGCGCAGCAGGATGTTGTTCAGCTCGTCGGCCTGGTGCGCCAGCACGGTGTCCCCAGAGACCAGGTTCTGCAGGTCCAGGTAGGTGGGGTACGCCTTGAACGTGGCGACGGTGAGGTACGGGGAGGTCACGGGAATGATCACGGCGGCCTCCCTGGCCTCGGTGTGGACCTACTCGAAAACCCAGTCGCCGTGGATGCATCCAGCGGCAGTGGTGCCGGCGGGGATGCCGTAGGGGAAGCACACCCCGGCGTCCGGGCAGAAGTCCGCCTCGGCCGCCTCTGTGGGCGTCTCCGGGTCCGGGGTGTCCTGAGGTACCTCCGGGTCCGGCGCGGGCGGCGTGGGCGTGCTGGCGGCCCGCGAGGCGGCCTTCTTTGCGGGTGGCATCGCTACTCCTTCACGCAGTCAGCGCCGCAGCGGGAGCAGAGGCGCACGTAGGGCCGGAAGCCGCAGCACGGGCAGAGGTACCCGCCGTTGACCTGGCCGCCGAGGTTCGGTCGGAAGCCGCCGACCTTGAGCAGGGCGGCGGCGTCCCGGGGGCTCATCTGGTACATGCCGTCCCGCGACTTGTACCGGCGGCCGGACACGCCGTCGACCTCGCGCACGCGGCCGTCCGGGGCGGCCACCTTCACCAGGTCGGCGGCCATTAGCTGTTCTTGGTGGTGTTGCCGGGGGTACGGATGGCCGCGGTGATAGTCGCCGCCACGGTAGGCAGGTCGCCGCCCAGTACCGCGGCGTCGACCCGGTACGGCGTCATGGTCACCGCGGGGGTGAGGGCGGCCTGCTGGGCGGCGGTCAGGCCGGTCCAGTAGGTGCCCAGGGCGCTGAGGATGGCAGCGGCACCGGCGGTGGTGAGGCGGTCGCCCTGGCCCACGACTGAGAGCCGGTTGCCTTCCGACCACGATTCGACCTGCATGCGCGTGCTCGGCTGCGGCACAGCGTGGACCTGGTTGGGCATGATCATTTCCTATCCGGGGGTCCAGGGCTGACCGGGCGCCCCGTGGAGTGGACACCCGGCCAGCCGGCACCGATTGGGCCTACTGGAGGCCGATGAGCGTCCCGGACCAGGCCGGGGCGTAGTGCACGAGGGTGCCGAACAAATACGTGGACACATCGTACGTAAACTGGATGATCGGCCAATCTACGGACATATAGTCCTGGACGTTGATGACCTCGGAGGTCGAGGAGACCTCGCTGTCCGGCACCGGCAGGGTCCGGGAGCGGATCAGCGAGCAGCCCAGCGGCATGTACGGATGCACGTCCAGGTCGACCATCTTGCCGGTGACCTGGTTGGCGATGCCGTTGACGATCTCGCCGACCACGTGCCCACCGGCGCCCTGCTCGAAGGCGATCCGGTAGTTGCTGGAGGTCGCCGACCCCTTGAGGTAGTCGCCGAGCTTCTTGCGGATCCCGCCGTCCACCCAGATCTCGTCCGGGTCGGCCAGGCGCTTGTCGTTGCCGGTGCCGCCGCCGGGGTTGATGTTGGCGCCGTACAGGGCGATGAACGCCTGCTGCCACGGGTCGTCGTTGGTGACCGCGGCGTTGACCCGCTTGACGTAGCCGGCCTGGGTCGGGTCGGCCAGGACGGTGAGGTACCCGTCGTAGCCGTTGGCGTTGGCGGTGGAGTCCGCGCCGGGCTGGGCCGCGCCGCCGCCAGCGAAGCTGGTCAGGATGAAGCTGTTGCCGGAGAACGACGTCTGGAACGTCTCCGTACCAGCACCTGCGTTGGTGACGTACACGTTGTAGCCCAGCGCGCCGACCGGCTCCGAGGTCACCGTGATGGTGATCGAACCGGTGCCGGTGGTGGTCAGGGCGCTGATCTCGTTGGAAACCACCGACTCACCGCCGCCGGCCCGCGCGGTGACCGTGACCCGGTAGGTCGCGGCCGGGATGGTGCCGCCAGTGTTGGCGATGGTGGCGGAGATGACGGGTGCGGCGACCGCGCCCGCGTAGCCGTTGCCGCCGGTGCCGCGACCGAACAGCAGCGCCCGCTCTTCGCCGCCGAACGTCGCCCACAGCAGGGCGGTCTGGCTGAGCTGACGGATGTCGTCGAAGCCCTGACCAGCGAACTGCGCCTTCCAGGTCACCGAGTCGCTCAGGCCCTGCTCGACGTACGTGACCGACTTGGAGTCGGAGGCGTAGTTGATCTTCGAGCCACGGCGCAGGTTGATCGGCCCGAACCCGGTCGACGCGGTCTCGCTGTTCATGAACGCCATCGCGTCCGCGACACCGCCGACACCGGAGTTGGTCCAGCCCAGGATGCGCTTGAACTGGCGGGCGGTGCCCTGGCCCTTGCCACGCGGCGTGCTGTTGCGCAGCGGGGTCATCCGGGGCACCAGCAGCTTGGCCGGCGCCTCCAAGTCGTACGGCACCAGGCCGGCGGCGTTCGGGAAGGTCAGCGACCAATCCTTGCCGAGGTCGGCGAGGCTACTCTTGAGCGCCTCCAGGTCCGCGGACATGCCCGCGGCGGCGTCGGCGGACAGGCCTTTGGTGATGGCCTCGACCCGCTCGGCGATGCGCTGCGAGTTGGGCTTGGCGACAATGCCGGTCTTCGGCGCGAACGCGAGGTCGCCGCTGGCCGAGCGGCCGTGGGTCTCGCGCATGACGCCCTTGTACTGCTCGAAACGGCTGGCGACCTCGCCGCCGGTGGCCGCGTCGGAGAACATCTCCGAGGGCGGAGGAGCTGCGTATGGCATGGGTCAGAGTCCTTTGTGGTCGGCGTCAGGCCGGGACACGGGCGCGCGTCTCGCGTGCCAGATCGGCGTAGGCCTGCGCGGTCTTGGGGTCCGTTGCACGCAGCTGCATGGCCAGGTGGTCGTACCGCTGCGCATCGGCGAGGGCCGTGGATCGGCTCTCGGCCTTGGCGATGTCCTGCACTGGGCGTGCGAGGACGGGACCGCCCGGAACCGGTTGCGCCTTGACCTTCGCCAGCTCGGCCTCCAGCGCCTTGATGCGCTGCTCTGAGGCGGTGCTGGCCTCTGCCACGGCGGACTTGACCAGGGTTGCCAGGTCGGTGTTCTCCGGCGCCTGGATGGCGTCGGTGGTCTGGGTGGGCGGCTCCGCAGCCGCCTTGGTGGTGTCGGGCCGGATGTCCAGCTCGATCACGGCGACCGTCTCGCCTTCCTCGGCGGCCTCCTGCGCGCAGAACCATCGCAGCGCGGATACCGCTTCGAGCAGGCAGGCGATCTGGTAGGCGTCGCACATCTCGCCAGCGGCGAGGGTCTCAGCCTCGGACACGATGATCCGGGCAATGGCGGCGATGGCCGCCTCGGCGTCAGCGATGTCCTGGACGGGTGCGGCCTTGCCCAGATCGGGCACCAGTTCGCGCACGGCGGCGGCCAGGTCGGTGGCCTGCTTGACCAACTCCGGGTCGGTGGCCTTCTCCTCGGCGTCCTCGGCCTCGACCGGCTCCATGGCGTCGCCGACCATCTTGCAGATGGCCATCTTGGCGGTGGGGTTGCACGGCCGGTCGACGTAGCTGACCTCAACGATGTCACCGCCGACGATGCGGCCACCGGGCGCCGCAGCGTCCTTGATGACCTTCGGGTTCTTGATCCCGATGGAGTAGCCCTTGAGTACGCCGCTTTCGATCTTCGTAGCAGTGTTGGGGTCGACGCATTTCGAGTCCAGCCACCAGTCGTCGCCCTGAGCCTCCAGGGCGGTACCGACACCGGCGGCGATCGGCTGGTGCATCTCGCGGACGTTGCCCCACTCAAACCAGGCCGGCATGGAGGCCTTGAGCCAGGTCGGATCGCAAATCTGCTGGTCCAGGTCGAGGTCGGGTCCGGTGGCCTTCCCGCGGACCAGCAGGTCGCCGTTCTCGTCGCGCTCAGCCTTGACGATGTCGGCCGCGTACGCGTAGGTGATCTTCACGGTTACTCCTCCGCGCTCGCGGTGGTCAGGTCGGTTGAGGTCTCCCAGGCGGGGCCGATGGCGCACCGGCAGTCCGGGTGTCCCGGTGGCGCGTCGTCGCCGGACGAGAAGTAGGCGCTGAGCAGAACCGGACCGTCGTCCTGGTTGCCGTTGCAGATCGAGCAGACCCGCTCGTCCAGCGCGGTCAGCCACTCCTTGGCCGGCACGCCGTTGTCGAGGTACCGCTGCAAGGTGGCCGCCGATACCGCCCGGTTGGTCTCCGTGACGGCGACCATGTCAGCCCACCGCGGGTCGTCCAGCACGTCGCGCAATGCCCGGCCGAGCCGGTCGACGGACCAGCCCTCGTCCAGCGCCTGAGCGAGGATTTCGGCCAGGTCGCCGAGCCGGTTGTCCGCGATGGACTTGATCGTGACCTCGGCCCTGGCCAGCAGGGCTTCGAGACCTTCACCGCGACCCTGGGCGCCGAGGATCTCCAGGGCAGCCTGCCAGTCGCCGGGGGTCCAGCCGGCCCAGTCGATCGCGGTGCCGGCCTGGGCGACCAGCGTGGCCGCGGCCCGGTCGCCGATCAGGTAGCCCTCGGTGTAGATGGCCTGCAGGACGTCGGCCAGAACCTCGGTGATGTCGAGGTTCTGGGTGCCGAGCCAGGCGAACGCATCGGCCTGCCCTGGGTCGCTACTGGCCGCCTTCCGCGCCGCCAGCCAGTCCCGGGCCAGGGTGCTGGTCGGTACGGCGCCAGTCAAAGCCTGGGAGAGCAGCGGGGCGTAGTGCCGCGCCACGTCCAGGTCCTTGTCCCATCCCGGCCAGGTTCGGCCGTCCGGGACTTTTGGGCCGGCATCACTCGCCTTGAACACCCAGTCGCCGGGCCGGATGTCGATCATGTCGACGGTGAAGCCGCCCTTGCCGATGAGCTCGTCGTACGTGTGGTGGGCCCACTCGAACGGCCGTGACGCCTGGCCGGGATTGCGCCGCGACCACTTGCGATACGCGCGCACCTCGGCAGACTTCTCCGCGGCGGTGGGCTCGCCCGGCGGCTTCTTCCCGCCGGGCGGCGTCTCGGTGCCCGGCTCGCCTTCCTGCCCGGGTGGCACGTCCGGGGTCGGCTGGGCGGGGCCGATCAGCTGGCCGGGCGGCGCCTGCTGGCTGGATCCCTCGACGAAGACGATGCCGCGACCGGTGATGATCATCGGCATGTCGGCTTCGGGGAAGTCGTACCGCGGCTTGCCCAGCTCGTCACGCCGCTCGTTCAGCGTGACGACAGCAGACGCCTGGCGCTTCTCCTCCACGTCGTCCGCGCCCGGGTCGCCCTCGTCGTCGAGGCCGAGGAACTTGAACTCCAGCTCCCTCGGCACGCCGGCATGGGTACGCAGGATCCAGGTGATCAGGCCCTCGACGTACTTGATGATGGGCCGGGTCTTGCGCTGCTGGACGTCTTCCTGGCCCTCGTGGTACCCCTCGCTGCCCAACCCCTTGGCCTCGGTGAAACCCAGCTCGGGCAGCGTGGTGTCGAAGTGTGCCGCCAACAGCTTGATCAGGTGCAGGTCGTACTCCGGCTTGTACTTCTCGGCCAGCGCGTCGGCGGACATCCCACCGGCCGGCTTCACCCCGGGCGGCAGGAACCGCGCCAGGTGCCGCTCGAACGTCTGCCCGGACAGGGCGTCGTTCCAGGCGCGCTCGTACTCCAGCAGCTGTTCCGGCGTCCACTGCAGGGTTTCCGGCGTCTCGTACAGGCCGGCCACACTGGTGCCCTGCGAGTACTCGGACTTCATCCAGACGTGCCGCTTGAGGTACAGGTCGCCGTCGTCCAGGGCCTGCTCCACGGCCGAGTACCCGTACGGCGTCCAGACCCGCACCACCCGGCGCAAGTAGATCAACTGGTCGGCGGAGTAGCCGCCCTCGATGACCTCGTGCTCGTTCTGGTCCAGGCTGACGTCGGCGGTGAACTCGCCGCGGGGAAAGCCGTGCAAAACCTGCTGGTACGCCGGGAACGGCGCGAGCGGTCGGCCACCGCGCTCATCGAGCAGCGGCTTGATAGTCGACCCGTCCAGCACCTCCAGCGACCACAAGTCGCCGCCGTACGTGTACCGCGGGTAGATGGCGGCCGCGTCGAGGACGAAGACCTCCTCCAGCAGCATGGACAGCCACTGGGCGAACTGGTAACCGTTGGCCCGGTCCGGCATCTCCAGGAAGCCCACGGCCCGGTCGATCTGGGGGCCGAGGTCGTCGCGCAGCTTCCGCTCCACCTCGGCGCGGCCGGAGGTGCCGGCGTCGTCCTTCTGGGCTGACTCGACCGCGGACTGGGCGATCACCACGTCCCAGTCCAGGCCGGTCATGTGATCTTTGCGGATCTCGATGCACCGGCGGAACAGGCTGATCCCGTCGGCGGCGTCGCGCAGCAACTTCCACGGGTGCAGGCGGTGCGAGGTGCCGGGCAGGTTCCAGGTGACCGGGTACTGGTAGATGCGCGGCTCGGCCCGACCGGTGTCGGTGCGCGGGTCGTCCAGCGGGGCGGGGATGAGCGGCAGGCCGGGGCCGAACGGCGTGGCTGCCCACCGCGGGTCACGCGGCAGCGGCATGGCCACGGTGCCGTTGGGCTTCTGCTGGCCGGCCTGGCGCAACGCCTCGACCTGCGCGGCGACGTCGGTGATCTGGCCGCCGACCCGGCCCAGTTCGGGCAGGGCCTTGAGGATGAGCCGGCGCAGCGGGTTGGCCATGGCGTCCCCCTACTTGCGCCGTGCGGCGGCGTACCGGCTGATCCAGCCGCCCAGGTCGGCGCCGGCCGGCGAGTGGAAGGCGAGCAGCAGCGCGTCGGCGTGGTCCGGTGAGCGGCCCTTGAGCCGTTCCCGGATGTCGTCCTTGCTCTCGACCTTGATCCGGCCGGAGGTGTCCAGTTCGTACCGCGGTTCGAGCAGTTCAGCCACGGTACGGTCCGCGTTGTCCATACTGGCCAGGTCCCAGGCGCGGTCCTGGCTGAGTAGGCGGCCGACCTCCCACCAGATCTGGCTGCGCAGGTTGAAGTACTTCACCGGGTCGGTGGCCTTCTCCGCCACGTTGACCTCGACGATGGCGGCGGTGTGTTCGCTGCGGCTGTACCGGTTGCGCAGCTCGCCGCACAGCCCCCAGCCGATGCCGATGGCGTCGACCTTGACGGAGGTGGCGCCGGACTCGCGGATGGCGTGCAGGACCAGCGGGGCCAACTCCTCGGGCCGGTCGCTGTTGGACGTCCACTCACGGCCGGCGCGGATGCCGCGGCGTTCGCGGATGACGGTGAGGTCGCCGCCGCCGCCGACGTCCACGCCTAGTTCGACGGGCAGCAATTCGGCCGGGGTGCGGGGCATCTCCAGGTCGAGCCGGCAGGCAGCGACGTCCTCAACGCGGACAACCGCGAAGGGGTCTTGCGTGGGGAACTCGCCGAGCACCTTGCTGATGTAGATCGGGTTGTCGGTGCCCCACTCTTCGGCCTTCTCCTCGACCCAGCCGCGGCTGATGAGCATCTCCGCCAGTTCAGGCGGTACCTGCTCGCCGGTGAGGTTGGGCGAGTCGAACGCGCTGATACGGATCTTGTGCCAGTTGGTGCCGCGCTCGCTGACCTGCTTGAAGTGGGTGGACGGGTTGTCCGGGTTGCCGATGGCGAGGATGCGGCAGCCGTCGTTGGTGGTCAGCGCGTCGGCGGCGATCCACAGCTGTTCGGGGATGCCGCAGGCCTCGTCAATGATGACCAGCACCCGGCGGGCGTGGATGCCCTGGAAGGCAGCCTCGTCGTGGTCGGCGGGCTTGCGGCCGAACGCGACCAGTTCGCCGTCCACCGACCACTCGGTCTGGTTGACCTTGCCAATGAGCCCGGCGCGCTTGTGCATTTGCCGGATGTAGCGCCACAGGATGGCCCGGACCTGGGGGAACGTCGGCGCGGTGGTGACGACGAACGCCTCACCAGGTTCGTGCACGTCGAGCCACCAGCCGGCGACCCGTGAGGCGATGTGCGACTTGCCGACGCCGTGGCAGGACCGGACAGCGACCCGGCGATGATCGAGCAGGGACGCCATGATCTCGCGCTGCTTGGACCAGGCGAACTCGTTGATCCGCTCGTTGATCCATGCCGTGGGATCGGTGCGGTACCGCTGGATGCGGACCTGCGCGGCCTGCCGCTCCCGCTCAGCCTTGAGGCGGTGCAGTTCCCGCAGCGTCGTCAACCGATCCAAGGTCAACGCCGCCAGACTCGGCGAGCTCGTCGTTGAGACGCCGGATCTCGGCCTCGATGACGTCAAGGGTGATCACCTCGACCTTGGTCGGGGCGTCGAGGCCGAGCAGCTTGGCCCGGCGCTCCATGATGCGGATCATGCGATCGATGGCTTGCAGGACCGGGCCGTCGTCCTCCAGTGGTTCCCCGCCGACGTAGGTGACGTTGCCCCGGTCGTCGAGTACCGGCATGCCGCCGACGTAGACGATCTTGCCGTGCGACACGGTGAGGTGCCGGCGCTCCAGCACGGCCAGCGCGGCCCGGTACATCTCGTCGAGGCGGGCCAGTTCCATCTGCCGGACCTCGGCGGCCGGCTCGGTCACCGTGGCGACCAGGGCGCGCTCCACGGCCGCCCGTGCGGCAGCCCGGTCGCAGTAGTCCAGCTCGGTGGCGATCTGCTCGTACGTCATGCCTCGGGCGCGCAGGCGGGCGGCGGCGGCGTCCTGCTCTGCGTGCTCGATGGTGCGGGTGAACCTGCCGGTACGGTCACGGACCTTGTTGCGGGCCATGGCTCACCCCGTGTCATCGCCGCGCAGTTGCGCGCGCAGTTCGTCGATCAGCCGGCGGTGATGAGCCTTGAGGCGTCGGTGGTGCACGTACAGGGCCGGGATCGTCCAGACGATCGACGCGGCCAGGTTCGGCCACACCGCTACCCACCAGCTCAGCAGCAGGGCAGGCATGTCACGCCGCCGCGGTGACCAGTTGACCGTCGACGCGGGCCACGTGCACGTCGGTGAGGATCCGGGCGCCGGCGTGGTCCTTGGCTCGAAGGCAGGTGAAGCCCCCGGCGTGGTCGGCGTGGGTCCAGCCGCACAGCTCGCCGGTGACGGCGGCCAGCTCGGCCTCCAGCTGCTCGGTGGTGGTCGGCTGTGGGTTCACCGCTTCACGTCCTTCGCTGGCACGAACTCGGCCGCCGGCAGGATCCCGGCCTTGCGGTACCGCAATGGCTCCCACAGCGGACCCGGGATGACGTGGATCCCGAAGTGCGTGCGGTGGTGCACGGCGCACAGGACCTCAAGGTTGCCCGGCGACTCGATCCACTCGGCGAACGCCTCATCATCGGCGAGGTGCAGGCCGAGCTGAGCGTTGACCTTGAACAGGTCGATGCCGCCCTGCTGACTGAACTCGATGTGCGAGTGGTGTAGTTCCAGGTTGCCGCCGCAGTAGTCGTCGCCAATGACGCACTTGTAGAGGCCTTGCCGCTTCATCCGGGCCTTGGCCTGCTGGAACAGGTGGTAGTGCGGATCGGTCTCGCGCGGTTCGTGCTCAGGAACGTGCGTAATCAGGTGCAGGGTGAGCGCCTGGTCGTGAGCAGCGGTCATGGCTACCCCCGGACATGCGAAAGGCCCGCACTGTGGCGGGCCTGGCTCCGGGCACACTTCACCCCGGCGGTCCGATCATGCAAGATCGCAGGTCACTCCGTCAACTCGGCACGCGGAGCACCATGGTCGCCAGGTACTTGCGGCCGACCGGGGCGTACTGGATCGCGCCGTGCAGTTCGTAGCCCTGGGCCTCGGCCTTGGCGATCTTCTTCTGTAGCGACCCCATCCGCCAGCCTCGCAGGATCAGGGTCGACCTCATCGGCTTCGTCATTCCACCCTCCACGGTTTGGCGCTCAGCATCATCCGTCATGCCGCTGCTCCTGGTGTCTCTGTCGAATAGTCGACCCAGCCATTGTCACCGCAGGCCAGGCACGTCCGGTACGCCCACAGGTCACCCGGCTCGCCGCCATCCACCCCCATGAACCGCACCTCTACCGCCGGGCGCACAAACCGCTCCCCGTCCCGGTCGTCCGTCACGGTGGTGGCGCCGCACTCGTCGCAAGCCTGCCCGCGCAGCTGGTGGATGCGTTCCTCCACGCCCTGCCCGACCAGCAGGGTGCCGATCCGGCCAGCCCACTGCCGGAAGACGAACGTCATCCGGTCGATCACCGCGTCGACGGCCAAGGACTCGGCCCGTGCCGCGGTCGCCTTCAACAGGTGACCGACGGGCGGCATCGTGCGGTCCGCCAGGGGGTCGGAGTCGTCGAGGGTGAGCCGGTGTACCGCCGGAGCCGGTTCGGGCGGTACGGACTCACCCAGGCGGCTGGGCGCACCCATCCAGGGCCACGCCCGCCGGGCCCAACCGGGCATCCGCTCCGGCGGGGCGAACGTGGTGTGCTCGGCGGCCCGGTACGGCCGGCGATCGATGCCCAGGTTGTCGGCCCAGCCGTGCACGTTGCCGACCACCTCCACCCACAGGTCCAGCGCATCGGCAGCCAGGGGCAGGCGGCCGCCTGGCACGGTGCGCCCGCCACGGCCCCCCGTGGACGACGCCACCACCAGGTGCAACTGCGCGAGGAGGCAGGGCGCCCGCACGGTGTAGAACCGGTCCGGGTCGCCTGGCAGGTAGTTCACCCGCTGAGTTTGGATCCGGACCAGCGTGGCCACGGCGTCATGCAGGTCGGTCATCGTGCCTGCTCGTCCGACGTGACGGCCTGCGTAGTTGCGGCAAGACGATCGATCATGCTGAATCCCTCCATGCGAAACTCGGCTCGCTGGCCTCGGCCTTGATCTCGATCCCAAACAGCTCCCGGGTCATGCACCGGGACAGCTCGGCGGTGGCCTCCGCGGCGTCCTGCTCGGGCACCACGGCCACGATCTCGTCATGCACCGGCAGCACCACACCCCCGCCCCAGCGGGTGGCGTCCCAGGCCAGCAGGGCGTCGCCGAGCAGTTCCCGAGCGGTGCCCTGAATGCAGTAGTTGGGTGCCTTGTGTGGGTATTCGCGGGGCAGGTGGATGACCCGGCCCGAGTAGGTGGGCATCGCGGTGGCGCCCGAGCGCACGTGCCGCTTGACCTCATCGGCCCAGGCCACGTAGCCGGGGGCGACCAGCTGGAGCGAGTCCACGATTGCGGCCATGGTGGACTCGGGCACGCCGAGCTGGCGGGCCAGGCTGGGCACGCCGCCGCCGTACGCCCACCCGAACACGCCGCGCTTGGCTGTGTAGCGGTCGGACTTGGTCCACTCCGGGCCGAAGGCCTGCTCAGCCACCATGGCGTGCAGGTCGGCACCCTCGCGCAGGATCCTGATCAGGTTCGGGTCCTGGCTGAGCGCGGCCATCACCCGAATCTCGACGCCGGAGAAGTCGGCCGAGATCAACAGGTGGCCGGGGTCGGCGGTGATGCACGCCCGGACACCGCCCTGCCGCGGCAGTTGCTGGAGGTTGGGCCGCACACAGCTCATCCGCCCGGTGTCGGTGCCTAGGGTGTAGACCGTCGGCCGGGCACGGGCATCGCCGTAATCGCACAGCACCCTGTACGGCTCCAGGAAGGTGCTCAGGACCGTCTCGTGATGCCGGTATGCCAGGACCGTCTTGACGAGGTCTGCGGCCTCACCAGACAGGCCGCTAAGGGCCTCCAGCACACCGGCCGCCACGCTGGCCTGTCCCTCGGGGTGCCGGGCACTGGGCTGGGTCCTGGGTAGGTGCACGCCCAGCGCGGTGAGCCGGTCGGCCAGCTGCCGGTCACTGCCGGGGTTGTCGACGCCCAGCGTTCGGAGCGCGGCGGCCGCGGTCTCCATGGCCGGCTGGTGCTCGTCGTGCAGCGCCTGGACCTGTGCCCGGTCGATGGGCAGGCCGCGGTGGGCAACCCGGGCGGTGATGCGCTGGACGGCGCGCTCCCGGTCCAGCAGGTCGGCGGGCAGTTGCGGCAGCCGGACCGCCAGGGCAGCGGTGTCCAGCACGTCGCTGGCGGCGTACCGGATCATCGTCGAGCAGGTGGAGTCGACCTGGGCCCACCCGGACCGCTCCGGCGGGGTGGTGAGCTTGACGTCGGTCAGCCACCCGTTGACCTTGAACAGCGCCGCGCGTGCCTTGTCCGCCTCCGGCGCGGTGGCAGTCGCAGAACCCAGGACCGCCTCGGCAAGTTGCTTGAGGCCGGGGTCACTGCCGGTGCTGCTCGGGTCGGCAAGCTTGGCTGGGATCACGGTGTCGTGCATCCGGTCCCAGGCGGACTCCTCGGCCAGGCCGGCGTGCACCAGCGGCACCAGGTCGGCGGTGGCCGAGTGGGCGTGGAGGCGTGGCGCGGCGGCCAGCGCCTGGCGGATCACTTCGGCCTGACCCGGGTCGGTCGGGTCCAGCACCACGGCGGTGGTCTCGTCGCCGAGTTGGACGGTGCGCAGTCGGTAGTCGGCGTGGCCGGGTGCGTACCCGGTGGTCTCCACGTCCACGGTCAGCGCTCCGGTCAGCATGATGTCGGGCATCACGGTGGCAAGCGCGTACGAGGTCAGCGGGGTGATCTTGCCCGAGCGGTCCACGGCAGCGGGCAGGGGTACCGCCTCGCCTGCGGCAGCCTGCCGGGCGGCGGCCCGCTCCTGCTCACGCTGAGTAGCCTTGGTGACCCGGTCGACCCGGCGTGACGGCTTGGGGGCCGGTGACGGGTCCGCCAATCCCGTCACAAGAGGGGGTTCGCCCAGGTCAGCAGGGGTCCCGGTGACCGCCGCTGTGACGGGTTCCCGCGAACCTCCTATTTCCCGGCCAATTTCCCTATTTTCTATATGATCTTTATTTATTGATGTTGAGGTTGTAGAACACAAAGAACCCGTCACACCCGTCACAGACCCCCCAGAAATATGGGGCTGACCTGGGGTTGTCTCCCGTGACGGGTCGGAGGCGGAACCCGTCACCGACCCGTCACCAAACCCGTCACGCGGGGTTGGAGCCGTCACAAGGGCTTGAGCGGCTGCCGGGGCACTCGGAGGGGTGGGCAGGACCCCGAATCCTCCACCCAGCGTGACCCGCAGTTGCCGGTACCAGCCATCGCGGCGGTGCTCCGGCGGGTATCCGAGGTCGCTCAGCCGCCGGCCCCACTTCGTCATGGTGGGCCGGACGCCGTCCTTGATCCCGTTGTTGCGGCACCAGGCCACGAACTGCTCGTGGAGGGTGCCGGCCCGGGTGCCCGGCTCGTATGCCTCGCAGGCCTCGGCTACCCACTGCCCGATCGGGTCCTGGTCGGCCGCGACCAGCTCGGCCCGATCCCGGATGTGTTCCGGGGCGGCGGCGGTCAGCGCGCTGTTCCGGTCGGCGAACCAGCGGCCGGCCTCACGGACCATCTGCCAGAGCACTCCGGGTGCCTCGGTCCGCCAGGCGGCGCCGGTGGTGTCGCCGATCGCGGTACGCGCGGCTCGGACCTCGGCCTCGTCGCCCTCGCAGGGGATCAGCCGGACCCGTGCCCGGACGGCCGGGTCGGTCAGCGGCGGTTCGTCGTTGGCGGTGAGCACCAGGGTGTGGGTCGGGTTGAAGGTGACCGGGTCGCGCCGCATCTCATTGCCGGTCAGCGCCGTGCCGCCGGTCAACTGCTTAAGCCGCTCCTGGGCCCAGCGACCCTCCCGCGGGCCCTCGTCGATGAACGCCAGCCGCCGGCCCATCAGGGCGTAGACGATGGAGGCGTGGGCGTTGTCGCCGCCGCTGAGCAGCCGGGGGTCGGCGCTCAGTGCGTAGGACCCGAGCACCGTCATGAGCAGGTGGACGACCTGCGACTTACCGCGCCGCTGCGGGCCGAGCAGGATCGGCAGGGCGGCGTCCGGCTCGCCGGTGAAGGCGATGGCCAGCACGCGCAGCGCCCAGGCGCGCACCTCCGGGTCCGGCCAGACCGCGGCCAGGAAGGCATCCCAGCGGGGTGTGGGCACGTCCATCGGCGGGCACACCGCGCTGTGCAGGTGCGGGGTGCCCGGGTCGATCGGCACAGGTACCGGCCGGTCGGCCGAGGCCCTCAGGTCCCACGCCGTCCCCCCTGCCCACAGCAGGCCCGGGTCGGTGTCCAGGTCGGCCAGCTTGAGCGAGCAGGGGTGCGTGCCGGCGGACACCGCGGCGGTCATGGTCGCCGCGACGCCGTTGCGCCCCGCGGTCATCATCAGGCGCTTGCGCCGGTCGGCGTACTGCCGCTCCGTGCTGCCCTTCTCGGCGTCCGGGTTGCCGCGCGGCATCAGTTCGGCCAGTTCGTGTACGGCCCAGCGGGTCAGGTCGCCGCGGGTCTCCCAGCGGTCCGGGCCACGCAGCAGCCAGGTACCGCCGTCGACCGCGTACCGCAGGACCGGCCACATCCGGTGCAGGACGGCGGCGCTGATGCCCTGGTCCAGGTCGGCCCGGGGGTCGAAGACGTGCGCGCCGATGATCTCGCGCACCGACCACGGCACCGCTTCCGGCACGGGCGGCGCCACGCCCGGGTCGCCGCCGGGAGCCGGTACGGACCAGCGGTCGCCGCCGGAGAAGCACGGATCCCGGTCCACCTGCCGGTCGCCGACCACCGTGACCGCCTTGCGCGCGGAGGTGAGCAACATCCGGTCGAACTCGCCCTCGCGGCCCTCGCCAGCGGTCAGGATCTCCCAAGCGGCGCGCAGGTCGGCCAGCGCCACCCCGACACCCGGGTGCCCGGCCGCACCCAACTGGGTGAGGTGGTGGGACCGCGCGGTGGTGACGTCGTGGCGGCTGCCCTGGCTGGCCGCGCGCAGTTCGGCGGTGGCCTTGACAGCGGCGTCGGTCACCTCGGCGCACGACGGTCGCAGGTCGGCTAGCAGCGTGGACAGCAGCGACTGGCCCCGCCCGTAGTCGGCAGCCACGGGACCGGCCTCAGAGGCGCCCTCGCGCAGCCCGGCCACCCAGGCCTCCGGAAGGTCGGGGAGTTCGTTCGGCTTCGGTACCGACTCGCTGCGGGCGCCGCTCGGGTCGTACCAGTGATAGGCCGCGCCGCCCGCGTCGGGGTTGAGCGATGGCCACGCCACGGCGTACCGGTGGTGCCGCTGAATGATCTCGATGGCCTCGCCCAGTTTGGTGGCGTACCGCCCGGCCAGCACCCGGTAGAAGCGGATGCCCGAGGGCAGGTCGCGCGCCGACGAGCGCCAGGTGGGCGGCAGCGGCCCCCAGCGCGTCTCGTACTCGGCGATCCAGTCGCCGCCGCGCTTGTCCACGTCGCCCTTGCGGTAGTGGTCGACGTCGATCCCGATCACGCCGTCCGGCATGCGCAGGGCGATCGACCAGTCCCCGTGGCTGCCGGCCCACAGCGCCAGCTGGTGCGCGTCGGTGTCCCGGCCGTCCTCGCCGGTGAACCCGACGGGCGGCGGGCTCTTGGTCGCGACCGGTACCGGCAGGATGGCGGGCCACCCGGCCAGGGCGTAGTCGGCGACGCCGTCAGCGAACGGACGCACGGGTACCCGCTTTCCGGGGGAGCTTGATGGGCTGGCCGCAGGTGATGCAGCGGTGCCAGGGCTGGGAGTCCGCGGGTACCGGCTGGCCGCAGCGGAAGGTCGAGCAGGCGACCATGCCGGGCCTCACCGCGCACCCGCCCGGGCGCTGAGCGGGTCGGGCAGGCCGTAGGTCTTGCAGGCGCAGAACAGCGCGTGCCGGGCGCCGTCGCGGGCGTGCCGCATGCCGGTCGTCGGCTCCAGCAGCCCGGCCGCGGCCAGCCGGGCGTCGGTAGCCCAGGGCTTCACCTCGGACGCCGATCGCAGGACGAAGTCGATGCCCAAGCTGTCCGCCCATGCCTCCAGGTCGCCGAGCACGGTCCGGGCCGCGGCGCCGCCCGAGGGGGTGCGTGAACGCCCGGCGCGCGGCCCGACCACGAACCGCTCCGCGGCCAGCGCGGTGAGCTTGAACCAGGCGTGCCACTCGTCGAGCAGCATCCGCAGGCTGCCGGGCGTGACCTGGGCGATTTCCAGGGTCTCGGTCGGCCGCGTGGGTCGGATGAGGACCGCGCCGACCATGGGCCCGGGGTCAATACCGGCGATGAACATCAGGCGGCCGCCTTCCTCGTGGAGAGTCCGCCGAGCAGCTGCGTGACGATCCGCCTGTCTTGCAGCAGTTCCGCCAGCTGGCCGGCCTTGTCGTAGAGCACCCCGCGGATGCGGGAATCGATCGTGTTGGTCGCGACGATGTCGATGACCTCGATCGAGTCGTGGATCTCCGACCCGATGCGGTGGCAGCGGTCCTCGGCCTGGGTGGCGTCGACCAGCGACCAGGGGCGTTGGAGGAAGACGACGGTGCGCGCGGCGGTCAGGGTCAGGCCGACGCCGCCGGCTGCGGTGGTGGCGCACAGCAGGCCGAGCTTGCCCTTCTGGAAGGCCTCGACCGTCTCGGTGCGTTCCTTCATGGACTGCCCGCCGACGACGTACCCGACCTGATAGCCGGCGGCCGTTGCCTGTTGCCCGGCCAGCATCATGAGCTGGCGCGACGGCGCGAACGCCACCACCTGCTCGTCCGGCCGCTCGGCCAGCACCTCCAGCAGGGCGTCCACCTTCCACGAGGGCGCTTTGAGATCGAGGTGGGTGTGTTCGACTTCCTCGCCCTCGCGCGGGCCGCTGGTCGCCACCTCGACAGTGATCCGCACGTCTGCCGCGGCAGAGGCAAGGCCGTTGAGAAAGTTGATTTTGGCCAGTACATCCATCACGGCCAGCTCCTGGCCATCAGGCAGCTCGGCCAGCATCTGGGACTCGAAGTTGTCGTAGGCCTTGCGGTACGCCTCGGGCAGCTCGACGTTGCGCACGCTGTAGACCTTCGGCGGCAACTGGGTCAGCACATCGGCCTTGGCCACGCGGCGGTGCTGGCCGTGCAGGGTGGCCCGGAACTCCGGCTCGCTTGCCGTGTTGAGGCCGAGCACGCGGGCGCTGTAGTCGCCGGGGACGGTGACGCAGTACCGCTCCTTCCACCGCTCCCCCGACGGCCACGCCAGCGGCGCCAGGGCCTCCAGGGTGGGCCAGAGGTCGCCCGGGTGGTGAGTGATCGGGGTCCCGGACAGCGCGACGAACGTGTCGGCCTTGCGGGCCAGCCGGCGCGCGGCCAGCGACCGGGCGGCGTGCGGCGACTTGATCAGGTGGCACTCGTCGACCACGACCGACCGGGCGCCAACCTTGTCCAGGGGGTGGTGCTTGGCGGCGTCCATCCTGGTGGTGTCGTAGCTGGCGACGATGACGTGCGCTGCGGCGCCGGCCGGCCGCGCGGCCAGGCGCCGGCGGTGGTCCGGGGTGCCCCGCCACGCGGTCACGCGCCAGTCCGGGGCCCAGGTTTTCCAGGCCTCCACCCACGGGTCCACGACGGAGGCCGGTGCGATGACGAGGACGGGCGCGACCTGGTGGCCGGCCGCGGCCCGCTCCAGCAGGCCCAGGATCGTGGTGATGGTCTTGCCGGTGCCCGGGTCGTCGAACAGCAGCGCCCGGCCGGTGGCGGCGATCATCGTGGCGCCTTCGACCTGGTACGGCCGGGGGGT
>Ga0207692_10000183_pt1 | contig 20352 bp, 16 predicted proteins | sample LARL52metaG_FD_184345 | JGI IMG/M metagenome (GOLD analysis project Ga0207692, IMG submission 184345) | Corn, switchgrass and miscanthus rhizosphere microbial communities from Kellogg Biological Station, Michigan, USA - LAR L5-2 metaG... | ecosystem: Host-associated > Plants > Roots >...
GCGCATCCGGCTGGGGCCGCCGACGAAGGGGGCAACCGCGATCAGGGCCATGCCGGCGATCCCGCCGAGCAGGGCGGCCCAGCCGTTCACCCGGCCGAGCGGGCCGCGGTCGAGCGCGGGGATGATTGCGAAGGCGACCGTCGAGACCGAGGTGACGAAGAAGCCGCTCGCGAGCAGCAGGTCGGTGCGGAGCCCGACCACCGAGAAGCGAAGGGCAGCGAGGAGCGCCACGAGCACGCCGGCGAGTGCCGTGACTGTCTCGACGACCAGCAGGAGCTGCGGCCGGTCGTACTGCGTCCGCAGCGCGGGGTACGAGAGGAAGAACGCGAGGCTCGCTCCAAGCAGGCCGCAGAGGGCTACCTCGCCCCAAAGCCAGGCCTGGAGCTCCGTGCGCCGGGTCGCCATATTGGTCTTGTCGGCAAAAGCTCTCCTGCCGATAAGGAACACATGTCTGCGCGCGTTCTGGTCGTCGACGACCATCCGCTCACCCGCGAGGCGCTGTCCGCGCTGCTCCGGTCCCACGGCTTCGAGCTCGCCGCCATTGCCGCGGACGGAGAGGAAGCGATCACCGCCGCGGCCGAGACGCAGCCCGACGTCGTGCTCCTCGACCTCACGATGCCGGGGATGGACGGGCTCACAGCGCTGCCGCGCCTGCGTGAGGTTGCGCCTGCTTGCGAGGTCGTCGTCCTCACCGCATCCGGCACCGAGGACAACCTGCTCGCCGCGATTCGCGGTGGTGCTGCCGGCTACCTGCTCAAGACCGAGTCGCCCGAGCGGATCGCGGAGTTCCTTACGGGCGTCGTCCACGGCGAGGCCGCCCTCTCGGGGCCCGTCGCCCGCAGGCTGCTCGACCAGGTGCGAGCGGGCGGACGCAGCTCAGGCGTGCCGGACCGGATCGCCGCAGTTCTCTCGGCGCGCGAGGTCGAGGTGCTCCTCCTGCTCGACGAGCACCACGGCACGGACGAGATCGCGCAGCGGCTGTTCATCTCGGAGCACACCGTCCGCTCCCATGTGAAGAGCCTCCTCCGCAAGCTGGGCGTGTCCTCGCGCCGCGAGGCCCTGGAAAAGCTCGCGCTCGCCCGCGGCTAGCGGCTGAACCCGTCGAGCGCCGCGTCGACGAGACCCGGCAACGTCTCGAGCTCGTAGCCTCCCTCGAGCACCGCCGTGACCCGGTCGGCGAGGCCGCGGCAGCGGCGCGCCATCTCACGGAAGCCGTCCTCGGTGACCCGCATGCTCGCGAGCGGATCGTCGACGTGGGCGTCGAAGCCGGCCGAGACGAGCACGAGCTCGGGCTCGAAGCGCTCCACCGCCGGCTCGACCACGCGATCGAACGCCTCGAGGTACTCGTCGTCCCGGCAGCCGGCCGGCAGCGGGACGTTGACCGTCGTCTCCGCCTGGTCGTCCGGGCCGCCGCTCCCCGGATAAAACGGCCACTGGTGCAGGGAGACGAAGAGGACGCTGTCGTCGTCTCGGAAGATCGCCTCGGTCCCGTTGCCGTGATGCACGTCGAAGTCGACGATCGCCACTCGCTCGAGGCCGAGCCGCCGCTGCGCGGCGCGCGCCGCCACCGCGACGTTGTTGAAGATGCAGAAGCCCATGGCGCGCCCGGCGAAAGCGTGGTGGCCGGGCGGGCGGACGAGCGCAAAGCCACCCCGCAGCGCCGCCTCGACCGCCGTGCCCGCCGCGAGCGCGGCGGCCTCGAACGTCGTTTCGGTGCAGATCGTGTCGCCGTCGAGCCAGATCACGTCTTCGACGCCGCGAACGAGCTCGACGTGCTCCGGGGTGTGACAGAGCAGCAGCTCCTCGGCGGTTGCGGCTCGCCCCTCGCTCCAGACGTGCTGGTGCGCCAGCAGCACGGCGATGCGCTCGGGCCGTTCGGGGTGGACGCCTGTGGGATGCAGCCGCGCGAGGGCAGGGTGCGTCAGGACGTCGATGAGGCGAGTTCTCCGACGCGTCCTGCGACGCCGTCCAGGCCGAGCCGCTCGAGGAAAGAAGACGCCTCCGCCCACGCCGGGGATGTTGCTGCGAGGGGAGGAAGGGGGGCGGAGGCGTCCATCGTGGCGATTCGCCGGAAGAGCCTCAAGTCCTGCGCCTCCGCTGCGAACCGCCCGTCGGCGAGCGCAGCCTCGAGCGACCCGTACTGGGCGAGCAGCTCGGCCGCCTTCTTCGGGCCGATGCCCCGCGCGCCCGGCAGCTTGTCGGAGGGGTCACCGCGCAGCGCGATCAGATCCGGCACCTGCTCGGGGTCGACGCCGTACCGCTCCCGCACCTCCACCGGCCCGATCCTTGAGAGCTCGCTCACGCCGCGCGTCGGCTGCAGGATGGTGACGCGTTCGCTCGCAAGCTGGAACGCGTCGCGGTCGGAGGTCGCCACGAGGGCGTCGCCCGGCCACTCCCGTGCGGCGGCCGCGAGGAAGTCGTCCGCCTCGTAGCCCGGCGCCTTCGCCACCAGGAAGCCGAACGCGGCCACGACCTCCGGGAGGATTTCGAGCTGCTCGAGGATCGACTCCTCGAACACCCGCCCGGACTGGTACGGCTCGAACGCCTCGTGCCGGTAGGTCGGCGTCGAGAGCGTGTCCCACGCGACGAGCACCGAGTCCGGCTGCTCCGCCTGCCACAGCCGCACGAGCATGTTCGTGAACCCGACGACCGCGTTGAGCCGGATCGACTTCGGCAGCGCGTGGTAGGCGCGGTGCGCGAACGAGTCGCCGTCTACGGCCAGCAAGACGCTCAAAGTGACTCCTCGAGCTCGGCGATTCGGGCCATCAGTCGTTCGGTCGCCTCCTGCGACGCATGTTTGTGGTCGGAGCTCGCGCGCAGGTCGTTCATCTCGATCGGCGGACCGTAGGCGACGCGGAGCGGCCCGAGGCGGAGCAACCGGTCGGTGCCCGAGACGGCCGCGGGCACGAGGGGCACGTCCGCCATCAACGCGATCCGCGCCGCACCCGAGCGCGCCCGCGCCTGATGCCTCTTCACGAGCCCCTTCACGCGCCGCGTTCCCTCCGGGAACATCACGACCACGTTGCCCTCGCGCGCGAGGCGGACGGCCGTCTCGATCGCGTCGACGTCGGCTCGGCCACGCCGGACCTTGAAGGCGCCCGCGGCGTCGAGCACGAGAGTGGCCGGCCACCAGTAGAGCTCGGCCTTCGCCATGAAGCGGAGCCAGATGCGCGGCCAGAGCGGCATGCCGAGCGGCCACGGATCGAAGCTCGAGAGGTGGTTGCAGGCGAGGACGCAGCCGCCGTCCACGGGCACGTTCTCGCTCCCGCTGTCCCGCAGCCGGAAAAGCCCGCGGAGGATGGGCCGGCTGAGCACGGCGACGACGTTGTAGAGGAGCGGCGGGCGCACGGCGGGAGTATCTCCGCTGCAGCGGTGGCTATCGTGACGCGCCGATGTCGAAACGGCTCGTCATCGTGGAGTCGCCCGCCAAGGCGAGGACGATCGCCGGCTATCTGGGCCCCGACTTCGTCGTGGAGTCCTCCGTCGGCCACATCCGCGACCTTCCGGACAGCGCTGCCGAGATCCCGGAGAAGTACAAGGGCGAGCCCTGGGCCCGCCTGGGCGTGGACGTCGAGCACGACTTCGAGCCCCTCTACGTCGTCGACCCGGACAAGAAGAAGACGGTTGCGCAGCTCAAGAAGCAGCTCGCCGACGCCGACGAGCTCCTGCTCGCGACCGACGAGGATCGCGAGGGCGAGGCGATCGCCTGGCATCTGCTCCAGGTGCTGAACCCGAAGGTGCCGACGCGCCGCATGGTCTTCCACGAGATCACGCGCGACGCAATCGAGCGGGCGCTCGAGGAGACGCGCGAGGTCGACGACAACCTCGTCGACGCGCAGGAGTCGCGGCGCATCCTCGACCGGCTCTACGGCTATGAGGTTTCGCCCGTCCTCTGGAAGAAGATCATGCGCGGGCTCTCCGCCGGCCGCGTCCAGTCCGTGGCGACGCGTCTCGTGGTCGAGCGCGAGCGGGAGCGGATGGCGTTCCGCGCGGCTGAGTGGTGGGACCTCGTCGCCACCTTCGATCCGGATAGCTTCGAGGCGCGGCTCGTCTCGGTCGACGGGCAGCGGGTCGCGCAGGGACGCGACTTCGGCCCCGACGGCAAGCTGCGCGGCGACGCGCGCCCGCTCGACGAGCAGGAGGCACGCGGCCTCGCGTCTCGGCTCGAGAGCTCCTCCTTCAGCGTCGCCCGGGTCGAGCGGAAGCCGTACGTCCGTCGCCCGAGCCCGCCCTTCATGACCTCGACCCTGCAGCAGGACGCGAGCCGCAAGCTCCGCTTCACCGCGCAGACGACGATGCGGATTGCCCAGCGCCTCTACGAGAACGGCTACATCACCTACATGCGCACCGACTCGACAACGCTGTCCGAGTCGGCCCTCACCGCGGCGCGCGAACAGGCGTCGTCCCTCTTCGGCGCCGACTACGTCCCGCCGGAGCCGCGCCGCTACGAGCGGAAGGTGAAGAATGCCCAGGAGGCGCACGAGGCGATTCGCCCGTCGGGCGACCGCTTCCGCACGCCGCAGGACGTGCGCTCCGAGCTCTCAGCCGACGAGCACGCGCTCTACGAGCTGATCTGGATGCGGACGATCGCGTCGCAGATGAAGGACGCGCAGGGACAAACCGTCTCGCTCAGGATCGCGGGAGACTCCAGCGACGGCGAGACGGTGGAGTTCGGCGCTTCCGGGACGGTGATCACGTTCCGCGGCTTCCTAGCGGCGTACGAGGAGGGGCGCGACGACGACCGCGCGGCGCCGCCCGACGACGAGGAACGCCGCCTCCCGAACCTCGCGGAGGGCGATGCCGTCCAGCTGCGTGCGCTCGAGCCGCAGGGGCACGAGACGAGCCCGCCGGCGCGCTACACCGAGGCGACGCTCGTGCGGACGCTCGAGGAGCTCGGCATTGGGCGCCCGTCGACGTACGCGTCGATCCTCGGCACGATCCTCGACCGCGGCTACGTCTTCAAGCGGGGGACGGCCCTCGTCCCGGCCTTCCTCGCCTTCTCCGTCGTCAACCTGCTCGAGCAGCACTTCGGCCAGCTCGTCGACTACGACTTCACGGCCCGGATGGAGGACGACCTCGACCGGATCGCGTCGGGCGACGAGCGCCGGGCGGAGTGGCTGCAGCGCTTCTACTTCGGGGACGGCAGCGCCGGACTGCACGAGCTCGTCTCCGACCTCGGAGCGATCGACGCGCGCGAGATCAACTCGCTCGAGATCGGGGACGGGATCGTGCTCCGCGTCGGCCGCTACGGGCCTTACCTCGAGCGTGACGGGAAGCGCGCGAGCGTGCCCGACGAGCTTGCCCCCGACGAGCTGACGCTCGAGCGGGCCGAAGAGCTCCTCTCGCAGCCAAGCGGAGACCGGGAGCTCGGAACCGACCCGGCGACCGACCTACCGATCGTGGCGCGCACCGGGCGCTACGGCCCGTACGTCACCGAGGTCCTCCCCGAGGAGTCGAAGGAGAAGCCGCGCACGGCCTCTCTCTTCAAGACGATGTCGCTCGACACCGTGACGCTCGACGAGGCGCTGCGCTTGCTCCAGCTGCCGCGTGTCGTCGGCGTCGCTCCCGACGGGGAGGAGGTCGAGGCGCGGAACGGCAGGTATGGGCCGTACGTCCAGAAGGGGAAGGAGTCGCGCTCGCTCGAGGCCGAGGAGCAGCTGTTCACGATCTCCCTCGAGGACGCCCTTGCGCTCCTCGCCCAGCCGAGGCAACGGCGTGGCCGCGGCGCCGCCGCAAAGCCGCTGCGGGAGATCGGAACCGACCCCGCCGGCGGTCGCGAGATCGTGCTGAAGGAAGGGCGCTTCGGCCCGTACGTCACCGACGGCGAGACGAACGCGAGCCTCCGCAAGGGCGACGACCCGGAGACGGTCACGCTCGACCGCGCGGTCGAGTTGCTTGCCGAGCGGCGCGCGAAGGGACCCGCCAAGCGTGCCGGCGGCCGCCGCAAGCGATCTTGAGGATTGCTCCACAAACTTCGCCGGCCGGTCCGCGTCCTTACCTGACGAGCCGGCCGGGGCGCGGAATAGACTGCGCGCGCGCCGCGTTCGAGGGTCCGGGTAGGCGGCGTCCGGCAGAGGGTGGTAACCGGAGGACTTCCCTCCTAAGGTAAGAAGGCTTGCTGGAACGCGACGAAGCAGGACGAAAGGACTGAGGGAGAGCTGACGCAGAACCAGCTGAACGAGTTGCTCGAGTCGGAACAGATCCGCGCCATCGTCGAGCGTGCGGAGGAGCGCGGCTTCGTCGAGCAGGTCGAGCTCGACACCTTCGCGGCCGAGCTCGAGCTGAACGACCAAGAGGTCGAGGAGCTCACGCGGGAGCTCGAGCGCACCGGGCTGGAGATCGGCCCGCCTGCCGCTGCTGCTGCGCCCGCCGAGCCTCGTGCGCAGGCGGCGACCGAAGAGAAGGAGAAGACGGCCGAGCAGGCGCCCGAGCCTGAGCCGGCCCCGGTAGCGGTCTCCGGCTCCGCCGACAGTCTCCAGCTGTTCCTGGCCGACGTAGGCCGCCATAAGCTGCTCACCGCCGCCGAAGAGGTCATGCTCGCGAAGCGGATCGAGCGCGGCGACCCCACGGCGAAGCGCCACATGATCGAGTCGAATCTCCGGCTCGTCGTCTCGATCGCCAAGGGCTACCGCGGCCTCGGCGTCCCGTTCCTCGATCTGATCCAGGAGGGGACGCTCGGCCTGAACCGCGCCGTCGAGAAGTTCGACTGGCGGCGGGGCTACAAGTTCTCGACCTACGCGACCTGGTGGATCCGCCAGTCGGTGCAGCGCGCGGTTGCCAACCACGCACGCACGATCCGCGTGCCGGTCCACGTCGTGGAGCGCCAGCAGAAGCTGTCGCGTGCGGCGCGGCGGCTCGAGGTCGAGCTCGGACGCGAGGCGACGAAGGAGGAGCTCGCCGAGGCGACGGGCCTGCCGATGCAGCACGTCGACGAGGCGCTAGGCGCGGCCAACGCGTCGGTCTCGCTCAACCAGACGGTCGGCGCCGACGACGAGGGCGAGCTCGGCGACCTGTTCGCCGACCGGGAGGCGGTCGATCCGTTCGACGAGGCTGAGGAGTCGCTTCGGCGGCAGGGCGTACGGCGGGCGCTCGAGGCGCTGCCCGAGCGCGAGCGGCGGATCCTCGAGCTGCGCTTCGGCTTCGAGGGCGAGCCCTGGACGCTCGAGGCAATCGGCAACGAGCTCGATCTGACGCGCGAGCGGGTCCGCCAGCTCGAGGGCCAGGCGCTCTCGCGGCTCGGCGCCCTCCGTGATCTCATCTCGGTCGCGGCCGCTTAACCGGGAACGAGGCTCCTCGCCCGCAGGATCGCGCCCCGCTCGAGCGGGGCGACACGCAACTCCGGCGGCGGCCGGCGCAGGAACGAGTCCACGAGGAGAAGCTCGTCGAGGTCGAGCTCGCCGGCCCGCCTCGCGGCCGCGAGCCCTGCCTCGATCTCCAGCGCCGCGCCACCCCCGGGCGGGAGCGTCCGCTCGGCAGCGACGCGGCCGCGGGCGACGAAGACAGCGTGCACGTGGCCCGGCTCACCGGCCGGGACGAGGATGCAGCACTCCAGCTGCCGCACCCGGTCGAGCCGCTTCAACTCGCGACACACCCTCTCGAGTGCGACAAGACGATCGCGGAGCCGGCCGGCATCCTCGAACCTACGCGCATCGGCGAGGTCGCGCAGACGGCGCCGCAGGCGTGGCACCGCCGTCTCGGGCCTGGCGAGCTCGTCCGGCCTGAGGACTCGTGCCGCGAGCTGCGCCGTCCGGCGCGAACGCAGCGGCCCGACCGGTGACGGCCGGGACGACGCGACGACCGCGTCGCCGCGCGCTCGTAACCAGACCTGGCGCTCGGGCCTCGATACGCGGGCATTCCCCGGTGGTCGCAGCTCGCGGATCAGGCGGAGCTCCTCGAGCGCCGCCTCGAGCTCCGACCCGGTCACCTGCCACTCGATCGAGTCTGCCGCCGCGAGTGCCGCCTCTACGGCCGGCCGCTGCCGGTCGCTGCGGAAGTACGAGCGCAGCCGGGAGCGCAGGTCGCGGGCGCGGCCGACGTACAGCACCTGTCGGTTGCGGCCCACGAAGCGATAGACGCCTGGACGCGTCGGCGCCCCGAACGCGAGATGGCGTTTGTCGAGCAGCCGCCGCGCCCGCGTCGCCGAGAGCTCGGCGAGATCGGCCACCGTGCGCGCGCCGCGCTCCTGCGCGAGCCCGATCAGCGCCAGCAGCAGCTCACCGGTCGCCCGCGCGTCCGGCAGCGCCCGGTGACACGGCCTCTCGGCGGTGTCGAGGAACCACGCGAGCTGGGCGAGACCGAAGCCCGGAACGCGTCCCGCGAGCAGCGTCCGCGCGAGCCGCACCGTGTCGAGGACGGGCGCTCCGATCCGGGAGCCCGTCAGCCGTTCCGTCTCGCGATCGAGGAAGGCGAGGTCAAAGCGGGCGTTGTGGGCGACCAGGACTGCGTCTCCGGCGAAGGCGAGGAAGCTCCGCACCGCCCTGGCCGGGCCGGGCGCACCGCGCAGCTGCTCGTCGCGGAGGCCCGTCACTGCGCTCGCCGCGGCTGCGATCGGCATACCAGGATTCACGAGGGTCTCGAACTCGGCCTCGACCTCGAAGCCGCGCAGGCGGACAGCCCCGATCTCGCAGATTCCGGAGCTCCCCGGCCGGAGCCCGGTGGTCTCGAGATCGACGACGACGTAGACCGCATCCTCGAGCAGGAGCGACGCGCCGGGCGGCGCCGCGAGCGTGACGGCGTCGCCGCTCCAGGCGAGTCGCGTGTCGGTCTCGACGACGTCCGTCAGCAGCGAGCGGGCGAGCGCCACGGGCGCCTGCCGGAGAGCGAAGAGCCGTCGCGCCGCTTCCTCCGCTCGCACCGGCCCTCGCTCCTCCTCGACGAGCTCCACCAAACGGTCGGCCGCATCTAGCCTGAGCTGCATGCCCGAGAGCCTAGGCGAACATACGTTCGCACGCCACCTCGCGGCACTCCGCGCAGAGCCTTCCGAGGACGCCGAGCAGATCACGCAGGCTCTCGCCGGCGAGCCACTGCGGGTGCTGGAGGAACGCGACCGCTGGGCCCGCGTCGAGACCGCGTACGGGTACCCCGGCTGGGTGCGGAACGACGACCTCGGCGGAGACCGCGATCCCGAATGGCTGCAACCGGTCGCCGCCGACCCAGTCGAATACGCGCGCACGCTGCTCGGCACGCGCTACGAGTGGGGAGGCATGACCTCGGCCGGCATCGACTGCTCGGGCCTCGTCCACATGGCATTCCGCGCCTGCGGGCACCTCGTCTCGCGAGACGCCGACCAGCAGGAGGAGGCGGGAGAGCGGCTCCCTGAGGCCGAGCTCCTCGCGGGGGACCTCGTGACCTACGGGCCGTCGGACGCCCGCGCCGACCACATCGCCTTCTGGGTGGGAGACGGACGCATCCTTCACGCCACTGGGCGCGCCGGCGTCGACCAGGTCGTCGAGGAAGCCGAGCCCGCGGATCTCCGCGCCTCTCGCCGCGCGTTCATCAGGCTCGGCCCCCGCGGGTATCTGCAGCCCTACAGCTAGATTTCGCCCCTCGCGTGGAGCCCACCGGACGCGTTCGTCGCACGAAAGCCGCGCTGGTCGCCGTGCTCCCCCTCCTTGCCGCACTCGCCGCAGGTTGCGGTGGCTCGGGCCAGAATCCGACGAACGCGGCCCCGGCGACGACGGCGCCTCCGACAACCACTACGGGCTCCAGGCCCGCAGCCTCCGCCGCCGCGCCGCCGCACCAGTTTCCGGACTTCCGCATCGCCATGGACGAGTCGACGGACTATCTGGACCCCGGGCTCTCCGACACGACCGAGGGCTGGGGCGTGATGTGGAACGTCTACCTCCCGCTGCTCGGCTATCGCCACGAGAGCGGCAAGATCGGCGCGCAGCTCGTCCCGTACCTGGCGACGTCGCTGCCGCACATCTCCCGGGACCGCCGGACGTATCGGCTCACCCTCCGCAAGGGGCTGCGCTACTCCGACGGGAGCCCTGTCAAGGCGAGCGACTTCAAGAAGACGGTCGAGCGGGACTTCGTCCTCGACTCCGCCGGCGCCGACTTCTTCCGGAACGTCGTCGGCGCGCAGCGGTACGCGAAGCACCATAAGGGCGGCATTCGCGGGATCGTCGTCGACGACCCGAAGCGGATCATCCTCATCCACCTCGCTGCGCCGCAGGCCGACTTTGCCAACGTCCTCGCGTCCGAGTTCGCGGCGCCCGTGCCGGCGAGCGCGCCGCGTGCGGACACGTCCCTCCACCCGCTGCCCTCGACGGGGCCATACCGGATCACGAGTTACCAGCCGAGGTCGCGGATCGTCGCGGAGCGCAACCCGTACTTCCAGGCGTGGCGCTTCAACGGGAACGTGCCCGCCGGCAACCCGGACCGCGTCACGTGGGACATCGTCCCGAGCGCCGGCGTCGCGCTGCGTCGCGTCCTGAGCGGCAAGGACGACTGGATGGGCTACTACCAGATCCCCAGCAAGCGGCTCGCCGCGATCGAGCGGAAGCACGCGAGCCGGCTGAAGACCTTCACGCCCCCGGACCTCATGTACTTCTTCATGAACACGCGCGTGCCGCCGTTCAACAGCGTCAAGGTGCGGCGGGCGGTGAACTACGCGATCTCACGCCGCTGGCTCGGGCGCCTCGCGGGCAGCCCGGCCCAGACGACCGAGAACATCCTGCCGCGCCAGTATCCGTCCTTCCGTTCGCACGCCCTCTACCGGCATGACCTGCGCAAGGCGATCCGGCTCGTGCGCGAGTCGGGCTACCGGGGTAAGCGGGTCTTCGTCTGGAACCACGACGTCGCCGCCGACCTGCCCTACACGAAGTACCTCGTCTCGGTGCTGAACCGGATCGGCTTCCACGCCAGCGAGAAGGTCGTGACCGCCGGCAGCTACTGGACGACGATCGGCGAGGAGAAGACGAGGGCGCAGATCGGCTTCGCGGACTGGGTGCAGGACTACCCGCACCCGCTCGACTGGTTCGGCGTCCTGCTCGACGGCCGCACGATCACGCCGACCCACAACTCCAATTATTCGAACTTCGACGTCCCGTGGGCGAACCGCGAGATCGAGGCGCTCACGCGACGGCCGCGGTTGACGCCGAAGGTGCAGCGGAGCTGGGGAGCCCTCGACCGGAAGATCATGCGACTTGCACCCTGGGCTCCCTTCCTCACCCGCGAGCAGACGAACTTCTTCAGCGCGCGTGTCGATCTCGGCTGTTACGTCAATAACCTCCTGTACGAGTTCGATTACGCGAGCATCTGCGTCAGCAAGAAATAGTGCGTATTGATAAGACTTCGCTCGTGGGCTATTCCGCCCACGAGCGGGGCCAGCGGCCCAGGCACCCGTGCTCGCCGACCCAGGAGGTGGAACGAGAGTGAGAACGAAGCGAGCGAGATCCGTCGCGCTGGCGGCGGGCGTCGCGGCCGGGCTTGCGCTGCTGGTGAGCGCCTGCGGCGGCGGTGGCGGCGGTGGTGGGAACAGCACGACCACCACAGTCAGCTCGACCGCCGGGAAGACCTTCGCGCTGCTGAAGGTTGTCAACGGAACGACCGACTATCTCGACCCGGGGCTGTCGTACCGGCTCGAGTCGTGGCAGCTGTTCCAGGACGTGTACCTCGGCCTGGTCGTCAAGGCGCACGTGAGCTGTGACAAGGGAACAGCCACGCTCAACTGCACGACGATCCTGCCGGGCCTCGCGACGACGACCGGCACGGTGACGAACAACGGCCGGAACTACGAGTTCACGCTACGCAAGGGGTTGAAGTACTCCGACGGGACGCCGATCAAGGCGAGTGACTTCCCGGCGACGATCGTTCGCGACTTCAGGCTGAACTCGCCGGGGATCGGGTTCTTCTCGAACATCCAGGGCATCGACGCCTGCGAGAACAACCCGACGAAGTGCACCAGCATCTCCGGAATCACGACGGACGACGCCGCAGGCACGATCAAGATCGATCTGAAGGAGCCGCAGTCGGACTTCCTCTACATCCTGTCGATCCCGTTCACGTCCCCGGTGCCGGCCTCGACGCCGGACAAGGACACGGAGAACCCGCCGCCGCCTGCGAGCGGGCCGTACTACTTCGTGAGCTACGCGCCGAGCAAGTCGATCGTGATGGCCCGGAATCCGAACTGGACGAAGGACGAGATCCCTGCCGTCCCGAACGGGAACCCGGACAAGATCACCATGACGCTGACGGACGACCAGGCGCAGTCGGCGCAGCTGGTCGCCTCTGGTCAGTACGACTACGACGCGAACATCCTCCCGACCGACCGCCTGTCGTTCTACAAGCAGAAGTACGCGAAGCAGATCAACTTCTTCACGACGCCGTCCACGTACTACTTCTTCATGAACCAGCGGACGCCGCCGTTCGACAAGCTGGAGGCGCGGCAGGCCGTGAACTACGCGATCAACCGGCAGGCGCTCGTCAACCTGCGCGGCGGTCTCGGGGTTCCGACCTACAACTTCCTGCCGCCGAGCTACCCGCAGTACAAGAAGATCACGCCGGACCCATACCCCTACAACCTGACCAAGGCGAAGCAGCTTGTGCAGCAGTCAGGGACGCAGGGGATGAAGGTCACCGTCTACACGATCTCGGACGTCGCGGTGGACAAGGCCACCGGCGAGTACCTGCAGGGCCAGCTGAAGAAGATCGGCTGGAACGCGCAGATCCGGGAGCTGGCCGGAGCGAACTACTTCACGATCATCGGAAACCAGGCGACGAAGGCACAGATCGGCTTCACCGACTGGTTCGAGGACTACCCGTACCCGACGGACTGGTTCAACATCCTGCAGAACGGCGACAACATCACGCAGGTCCACAACAACAACTACGGGAACGTCGACGTCAAGTCGATCAACGGCCAGATCAACCACTTCGGGCACCTGCCGCCTTCGCAGGCGCTCTCCGCAAGCACCAACCAGGGGTGGGCGACGATCGACCGCGACCTGATGGTGAAGTACGCATCGACGGCGCCGTATCTCAACGGCATCCTGACGTCGTTCTTCAGTTCGAGGATGAATCTTTCGTGCGACATCTTCGACGACAACAACGACGATCTCGCCCAGATGTGTCTTAAGTAACACCGGTTGACGCTGGGGCGGTGGTGTGGCCTACACCGCCGCCCCGGCTAGGTCGCTCCACTAGCCTTGAAAGGGACGCGTGGCTACCACCGGCACCGGCCAAGAGGAGTTCACCCTCGACACCGCCTCAGAGCTGGCGGCGGAGGAGGGCGGAGCCCGGATCGAGGGCCGCAGCCCCTGGCTGCTCGCCTGGCGCAGGCTGCGGAGGAATTACGTCGCTCTCTTCTTCCTCGGGGTCTTCATTCTCATCGTCCTCGCCTGCTCCCTCGCCGGCCTCTACGTGAGCCACGTGTCACACCTGGGGGAGAACGACACGAACCCGAGCGGAACGGTGCTCATAAACGGCAAGCCCGTTCACGTCATCTCGCAGGGCAGCACCACGATCGTGAACGGCCAGCCCAAGATCATCTTCGGCGGGGTGCCGATCGGGCCGCAGTGGGGCGCGGCCGGTGGCAAGTACATCCTCGGCGCCGACGTGCTCGGCCGCGACGTCGCGACGCGCGTGCTCTACGGCGGCGCCAACTCGCTGTTCGTCGGCGGCGTGGCGGCCATCATCTGCACGGTCCTGTCGGTGTTCTTAGCGTTGCTCGCCGGCTATTTCGGCGGAGCCGCAGACTGGATCATCTCGCGCGTCTTCGACCTGATCTGGGCCTTCCCGGTCGTGCTGCTCGGGATCGCGCTCGGTACTGCGCTGTCGGTCAACGGCTTCCATCACTTCGGCATCAACCTCTCGGGCTCGAGCCTCTGGATCCCGACCGCTGTGATCGCCTTCGTCTTCATCCCGTACATCGGGCGACCGCTGCGCGGGCAGATCCTTGCCCTCCGACAACGCGAGTTCGTCGAGGCCGCGACCGCGCAGGGCGCGGGCTCGCTGCGGATCATGTTCTCCGAGCTGCTGCCTAACATCGCGTCGTCCGTGCTCGTGCTGTTCACGCTGATCATCGCGAGCACGATCCTCACCGAGGCGGGCCTCTCGTTCCTCGGGGCCGGCGTGCAGCCGCCGAACCCGTCGTGGGGGACGATGATCGCCGATGGCGAGCACCAGCTGGCGAACGCTCCGTGGATCAGCTTCTGGGCGGGGCTCATGCTCGCCCTGACCGTGCTTTCCATCAACGTGTTCGGCGACGGCCTGCGAGACGCGCTCGACCCGCGCGCGAAGGTCAGGATCGAGCACTGAGGCGGGCGGGCTAGATGGTCGCGTTCATCATCCGCCGGATCTTAGGGATGATCCTCGTTCTCACCGCCGTGAGCTTCATCGTCTACCTGATCTTCATCGTTATCCCGGGCGGCGACCCGGCGGACCGGATCGCGGGCAAGGTGGCGACGCCGGCGAACATCGCGTCGATCAAGCACAAGCTCGGACTGGACCACAACTTCATCATCCAGTGGTTCGACATGGTCAAGTCGCTGCTCAGCGGCACTCTGGTCTCGTACTACGACGGCACGAACGTCGTGCAGCAGATCAAGGAAGGGATCCCCGTGACCTTCTCGCTCTGCGTCGGCGCGGGCATCATCTGGCTCGGCTTCGGCGTCCTCGTCGGAACGATCTCGGCCGTTTATGCCGGACGGTTCACCGACCGGACGATCACCGCGCTCGCCCTGATCGGGATCTCGCTCCCGGTCGCCTGGCTCGGGCTGATCCTTCTCTACCTGTTCGCCGAGCAAGGCCTCGGCGGCGGGTTCGGCACCCTGTTCCCACCCGGCGGCTACGTCCCGTTAACCCAGGACCCGATTCAGTGGGCCTACCACCTCATCTTGCCGTGGTTCACGCTCGCGGTGCTGTTCATCGGCTTCTACGGCAGGGTGCTGCGCTCGAATATCCTCGACACGATCAACGAGGACTTCGTGCGCACGGCGAAGGCGAAGGGGCTCTCCTCGCGCCAGATCCTCGTCAAGCACACGTTGCGGGCCTCGCTGATCCCGATCGTGACCCTGTTCGGCCTCGACTTCGCGGCGGTGCTCGGCGGCGGCGCGATCATCACAGAGACCGTGTACCAGATCCACGGCGTGGGCTGGTACGCGGCGCAGGCGATCGGGACCCAGGACCTCCCGCCGCTGATGGGCGTGACGCTCTACGGCGCGACCTTCATCGTCGTCTTCTCGACGCTCGTCGACGTCGCCTACGCATATCTCGACCCGCGGATCCGACTTACGTAATGGCGGAGCGCCTCCTAGAGGTCAAGGACCTCAAGGTCCAGTTCGCGACGGAGGACGGGATCGTGCAGGCGGTCGACGGGGTCTCATTCAACCTCGACCGAGGCAAGGTGCTCGGGATCGTCGGCGAGTCGGGCTCGGGCAAGAGCGTGACGGCGATGTCGCTCATGGGGCTGACGCGCGGCGTGAATGCTCGTTTCGAGGGCGAGGTGCTCTACAAGGGAACCGATCTGCTCCACGTCTCCGACCGCAACATGCAGGACTTCCGCGGGAACGAGCTCGGGATGATCTTCCAGGACCCCATGACCTCGCTGAACCCCGTCTACCGGATCGGCGAGCAGATCGTCGAGGCCATCCAGGCGCACGAGAACGTCGGCAAGCGGGCCGCGCGAGCGCGGACGGTCGAGCTTCTGCGCCAGGTCGGGATCCCGAATCCGGAGACGCGCGTCGACGATTTTCCCCATCAGTTCTCTGGCGGGATGCGCCAGCGGGCGATGATCGCGATGGCGCTGTCTTGCAATCCGTCGGTCCTGATCGCGGACGAGCCGACGACCGCGCTCGACGTGACGATCCAGGCGCAGATCGTCGAGCTGGTCGATCGGTTGAAGGACGACTTCGACTCCGCCGTGATCTTCATCACGCACGATCTCGGCGTGATCGCCGAGATCGCGGACGAGATCATCGTCATGTACGCCGGCCGCGTGGTCGAGCAAGGCTCGAAGCGGGACCTCTTCTACGACCCGCAGCACCCGTACACCTGGGGGCTGCTCGGCTCGATCCCGCGTCTCGACCGCCCGCGCGTCGAGCGCTTGCACACGATCGAAGGGTCGCCGCCGTCCCTCATCAATCCGCCGGAAGGCTGCAAGTTCCGGCCGCGCTGCCCGCACGCCTTCGAGAAGTGCACGCAGGAGCCGGCGCTGGAGAACCACGTCGAGGAGCGCGCTCATCTCGACCGCTGCTGGCTCGACGTCGAGTTCAAGCGCGCCCACCGCGACGCGACGATCTCCGGCGGAACGGTGGAGGCGGCATGACGACGCTCCGGCAGGCGGAGGAGTCGGGCGAGACCCCGCTCCTCGAGGTCAAGCACGTCAAGAAGTACTTCCCGATCCGCAAGGGCGTGTTGCAGCGCGAGGTCGCGCACGTGCATGCCGTCGACGATGTGACGTTCGCCGTCCGTGAGGGGGAGACCCTCGGCCTCGTGGGCGAATCGGGCTGCGGCAAGTCGACGTTGGGGCGGACGATCATCCGCCTGCTCGAGCCGACGGCCGGCGAGATCATCTTCGAGGGCACCTCGATCGAGCATCTCGGCACCCGGCGCCTGCGGCCGCTCCGGCGCGAGATGCAGATGGTGTTCCAGGATCCGTACGCGTCGCTCAATCCGCGCAAGCGCGTCGGCACGATCGTGTCCGACCCGATGCGGATCCACGATCTCGGTAACCGCGCCGAGCAGAAGCGGCGGGTTGGCGAGATTCTCGAGACGGTCGGCCTCTCGCCGGAGCACTACAACCGCTTCCCGCACGAGTTCTCGGGCGGCCAGCGGCAGCGGATCGGGATCGCGCGGGCACTTGCGCTGCGGCCGAAGCTGATCGTCGCGGACGAGCCGGTGTCGGCGCTCGACGTGTCGATCCAGTCGCAGATGCTGAACCTGCTGGACGATCTGCAGAACGAGCTCAAGCTCACCTACATCTTCATTGCCCACGACCTCGGCGTCGTCCGGCACGTGAGCGACCGGATCGCGGTGATGTACCTCGGCAAGATCGTCGAGCTCTCGCCGGCCGAGGAGCTCTACACGCGGCCGATCATGCCGTACACCGAGGCGCTGCTTTCGGCCGTCCCGATCCCCGATCCCGATCTGGCGGAGCAGCGCGAGCGGATCGTGCTCGTGGGAGACGTCCCGAGCCCGATCAACCCGCCGAGCGGCTGCCGCTTCCATCCGCGCTGCCGCTATGCGACCGATATCTGCAAGGAGGTCGAGCCGCCGCTCGTCGACTACGGCAACAGTCATCTCGCCGCCTGCCATCACCCGCTCAATGTCGACGCGGAGACGCTGCGCAAGGTCGCAGTTGCGGAGGAGGAGAGCCCGGCCGCTGCCGACGACGCCGCATTGCCGCACGACACGTCTGGGCCGTCGCATCCCACGCCTGAGCCAACCGCGCCCGACACCCATTCGAGGTAGGCCGAGGCGCTAAAGGGGGTATGAACGCGCGCCGATATTCCTGGCGTGGATGCTGCGGAGCGCAAGGAGATCCTCAGCCGTTACCTGACGCATTCGCGCCGCTTCGAGGAAGTTGCGGCGCGGCGTCGTGGCACCGGCGGGGCCGACGTGATCCCGCTTCAGAGCCCGCTTCGCGAGCTCGAGCAGGAGCCGACGGGCCGCGAGATCGAGGTGCTCCAGCTGATCTCCGACGGGCTCGTAAACCGCGAAATCGGCCAAAAGCTGTTCCTTTCGGAAGAAACCGTCAAGTCGCACGTCCGGCATCTGCTGGCGAAGCTCCAGGCGCGCTCCAGGGCGCATGCCGTAGCAGTGGGCTTCCGCCGCGGCCTCATCGGCTAGCCAGCCTGGGCTAACCGGTTTCGTCCACAGCCGGGTTATTTTCGCTGTGGACAAGGAGAAACGAAGCGCCGGGTGAAGATCACCCGGCGCCCGTGAAACCTGTTAGCCGCCTCCCAGCTACGGCCCGGATCCCCCACGTGGGGGATGAGCGCAAGCTGTGGATAACGGACTATCCGACGGCTCTACCAGAGCTTTCCTGCACCCACCGTACTTCCGCGGAGCGCAAGACGGAAAAGTGAGCGACGCATTTGATACTCCGATCGATCGGGGACTGACGGCTCGAGCAGCGTATACCCCTTTTGGGGGAGACGCAAGGCTGAAACGCCTGACCGAAGGTCTAGATAGAGCCGATCTCCGCACCGTCGCATGGGCTTGCGTGCTCATGGCGGCCGCCGTCGGAACAGCGGTTGGACTGTGGCTGCACGGTTACCGCTTGCCGCCACTGTGGGCAGTTGCCGTTCTAGCGGCTGTGGCCGCGGTCGCTGAACGTCAGAGCATCGCGGTTACGGAACGGACCAAGATGTCGGTTTCGTTCCTCCCTCTGGTTTTCTCCGCCGTGGTTTTTGGGCCCCTCGGCGGCTTCGCGGTAGGGACCCTCTCGAACATTTGGGACCTTCGCGAGTCGCCTCTGCGCTGGTGCGTGTATACGCCCATCCGCGGGCTTACTGCAGCGATGGCGGGACTTGCCGCATGGAGCGTCCTGCCAGCTTCGTCTAACTTCGGCGGTTATGTGATCGCGAGTTTGGTTGCTTCGCTGGTCGAGGTAGCGTCCGAGACGCTCTTCATGGGAGGAACCGCCCTTGTTCGCCGCGTGAAGTTCGGCGGCGAGTTGCGAGCTCTCGGCTCAGTCTTCTGGCTCTCCGTTCCACTGTACGTGCCGATCCTTGCGCTTTTCGTCTACGGCTACCACACATATTCACTTCCCGTCGTACTCGCTTTCTTCATTCCAGCTCTTGCCGCTCAGCGTCTGTTGCATCTCTACCAACAGGAAAAAGCCGTCACCCAAGACCTTGCGGAAGCGAATGGACGGCTACGTCGCGCGAGCCTCTCGTTCGCGACCGCGCTCGTCGCAACTCTTGATGCCCGAGACCAGTACACCGCGGGTCATTCCGCGGCAGTCGCCATCTACGCGAGGGACATCGCTGAGCGCATGGGACTATCGGATGAGAGACAGGAACTCGTGCACCTATGCGGCCTCGTCCACGACATCGGAAAGATTGGCCTTCCTGCTGGCTTGCTCGAGAAGCCCGGCCCGCTGACTCTCGAAGAGCGCCGGCAGATGGAACGGCACTCCGAAATCGGCGAGCGGATCTTGCGCAACGTCGACGACTACACCGAGATTGCCGACATCGTGCGATCTCACCACGAGCGGATCGACGGGATGGGCTATCCCGACGGCTTGCACGCCGACGATATCCCGCTGCTTGCGCGGATCATCGGCGTTGCGGACGCCTACGACGCTATGACCTCCGACCGCCCATATCGCGCGGCGCTCCCGAGCCGCGTCGCTCGTATGCGTCTTGCCCAGGCTGTGGAGACCCAATTCGATACGGCCGTCGTCGCGGCGTTTGAGGCGATTCTGGCCGCCGCGGACGAGGCATACCGTTCCGGCAGGGGGCAGGTTTTCATGCGCGAGCGTGAACAGCTCGAGCACGACGAGGTCGGCCTCAGTGCTGCGCTAGACGTCCTCGCGTAGAGCGCGAGCTGCTTCCAAACGCGAACGAACCCCGAGCTTGTCGTAGATGTGCTTGACGTGCACCTTGGTCGTCGAGAGGCTGATGCACAGGAGCTTGGCGATCTGTTCGTTAGTCAGTCCTTGTGCGAGGAGTTCGTGTACCTCGGTCTCGCGTTGTGTCAGACCTTGCTTGGGCTTGGCGTTTCGCGGGACACGCAGACCAATCAGATTTGCGAGTGAAGAGTCCGACGACAGTACGAGTATTCGCCGGAGCCAGTCAGCACTCGCCCGCTCCTTCGCCATATAGCTGCCAAGATCAGTAGCCGAGCGTACTGCGATCAATATCGGGTCCCAAACGCCGGTTGCGATTGCCTTCTCGAGATTTGACCCCGCGTTTTCAGGCTTAGCCATTCTGAGCGCGACGATCGCGCTGCTCGTATATGCGAGTGCCGAGGCTTCGAGTCCGCGAGACGCTTCTTGCGCCCTGTGCGCGAGCTCTAACGCGACTTCGAATTGTCCTGATGCTGAATGGAGGAGTGCCTGCCATCCGAGAAACTCGCCACGCAAGCCACTACCCGCTTCGGCAAGTGGTCCTAGTGACAGCACATCCAGAGCTCGTGGAAGATCACCCACGCTTGCGTATAGACGCGCTCGCTGGATCGGCAAGTTCCCTTGGAAGTAAATGCCGGACTCGTCGCGGGTGTCGCGTTCGAGCACTCTCAGAGCACGGTCTGCGGCCGCAAAGCGCCGGAGACCAATACGCGCGCTCGCCGAATACAGCTGCGCGTACGGCATCGGAAAGTCGATGCCGGATGCCTCTGCGAGTCGGGTTACGGCGGCGAGGCTCTGCAGACCTTTTTCGTATCGGCAAGTCAAGATCAGCGAAT
>Ga0207692_10000184_pt1 | contig 20349 bp, 17 predicted proteins | sample LARL52metaG_FD_184345 | JGI IMG/M metagenome (GOLD analysis project Ga0207692, IMG submission 184345) | Corn, switchgrass and miscanthus rhizosphere microbial communities from Kellogg Biological Station, Michigan, USA - LAR L5-2 metaG... | ecosystem: Host-associated > Plants > Roots >...
CGTTCGCCAACGGGCAGCGAGCCCAGGACGCTCTCGTAGACGTCGGCCACGACCCGGTCGGCCTTCTCCACGATCTCCCGGCCCAGTTCGGTCACCACGACGACGCGGGCACGTCGGTCCGTGGGTGATGGCCGGCGCTCGGCGTACCCGGCCTGCTCCAGGGCGTCCAGAGTCACGACCATGGTCGTCTTGTCGATGCTGACCTCGTCGGCGATCTCCGACTGCGTGCGCCCCGCGTCGAGCGCGCTGGACAGCACGCAGCGGGCTCGCGGAGTCAGTCCGATCGCCGCGAGCCTCGCCGTCAGTTCCGTCTCCAGCGCGTGCCCGGTCAGATGCAGCAGCATCATCAGGTCAGTACACCCCGTCGTGCCCATGAGCACTACGGTACCAAATAATCTAGCCAGCAAACTATTTGCTGACCGAACTACCTTTCCAGCACGACGACCGAGCGCGCCGCACCCGGCCGCTTCTCGCTGGTCAGCGGCTTCCAGTCGCCGGCGGGCAGCGTCACGGCCTGGTCCGTCGGGTACGGGTTGATCACCACGACCACCCCGCGCCGACCGGGATCGACGTCCGGCCCGACCGTGTCGTCGACGCGCATCACGATCACGCCGGACGGCGCGGCCGGAAACGACACCTTCTGCTGAACGAGATCCGCTGACCCCAACGAGAACAGCGGTGACGACTTGCGGATCCGCAACAGCTCCAACGTCGCGTCCAGCGACGCCTTCATGTCCGCCGACGACGGCTTCACCGTGCCCAGCAACGGTTTCGCGTACGGCCACTTCGACTCGTTGTCGGCCTTGGGCGGCAACCCGCGGCCGAAACCGTTGTCGTGCAACGACGGGTCGTAGGAGTTGAACCAGTCGCCGGAGTCGTAGCTGTTGCGGTCCAACGACTTCGAACGCAGGAACTCGGTACCCGCGAGCACGAACGGCCGCCCCTGCCCGAGCAGCACCGGAGCGAGCGCCACGGTCTGCATCTTCACGCGGTCAGCCATGGAGGTGTCAGGCTTCAGCTTGTAGGCCAACGCGTCGAACAACGTCTCGTTGTCGTGCGCGTCGACGTACGTGATGGCCTCCAACGGCTGCGCGGTGTACCCGGCGGCGGTGCCGTTGTACTTGACGTCCCGCCCGGCCACCACCGGTCCGGCCGTCGACCGGAACCGGTACGAGGCCAGGTTGCCCGCCATGCCCAGCTTCACCAGGTCGCTGTAGTTCTCCAGCCGCGCGGCCACGTCGCCGTTGGCGGGCGAGGAGTTCACGTCCCCGGCCAGACCGGACCCGAGGCCCTGCACGCGCGGGTCGTCGTCGAACGGCCCACCGCCGCGCACGGCGTCACGCATCCGGTCGCTGAACGTGCCGATGCCCGTACCGGCCATGTTCGCCTGCGTGGCCTGCTCGAACCGGGCGTTGCCGGCGACCTCGCCGAAGTCCCAGCCCTCGCCGTAGACACCGACCTTGCGCCCGTCCACGCCGTCCTTCTCGACGGTCAGCGCGTCCAGCGCCGCCCGCACCGCGAGGATGTTCGCCTTCGGGTGGTGGCCCATCAGGTCGAACCGGAAGCCGTCGACCTTGTAGTTGCGCGCCCAGCGCACCACGGAGTCCACGACGAGCTTGCCCATCATGGCGTTCTCGGGCGCGGTGTTCGCGCAGCACGTGGAGTTCGCGACCGAGCCGTCGAGGTTGAGCCGCTGGTAGTAGCCGGGCACGACCTTGTCGAGCACGGACGTCGGGGCGTCGCCGAACGCCGCCGTGTGGTTGTAGACCACGTCCACCACCACGCGGTTGCCGTTGTCGTGCAACGACTTCACCATCTCGCGGTACTGCTTCGACCGCGCCCAGCCGTTCTGCGCGTCCGCCGTGGCGTAGGAGCCCTCGGGCACGTCGTAGTGGAACGGGTCGTAGCCCCAGTTGAAGCCGTCCTTCGCCGCCACCGCGCCGACGCACGCCTGCTGCCGGTCGGAGTCCGGCGCGAACGAGGGCAGGTCGCACGCGGGTTTGGCCTGGTCCTCGCGCTTCTCGGGGATCGTCGCGAGGTCGAACGTCGGCAGCAGGTGCACGGTGTCCATGCCGGCGGCGGCCAACGCGTTGAGGTGCTTCATGCCCACGGAGTCGCGGTGCGTGAACGCCTTGTAGGTACCGCGTTCCGCTTCCGGCACGGACTGGTCGTTGATCGAGAAGTCCCGCACGTGCAGCTCGGTGATGGCACCGCCCATGCCGCGCGCGACGTCCTTCGACCAGCCCTGCGGCATGGTCCGGCCGTCCTTGAGGTCCGCGAACTGCGAGTGCGTCGAGTTCACCGACAGCGCGAGGGAGTACGGGTCGGTGACCACGACCGTGCGCTGCCAGTCGGTGACCTCGAACTGGTAGTACTTGTTCTTCCACGAGCCCTTGGCGGACCACGAGCCCGACGCGTCGTCGCGCTGCAGCGGCACCACCTTCGCGGGCTCACCGGAAGGCGTGTCGAACAGCCGCAGCTGCACGTTCCGGGCCGTCGGAGCCCACAGCCGCACGGTCACGCAGTCACCGTCGAACGTCGGCCCGAACGTCAGTTTCGTCGCCGCGGCGGCGAACCGGTCGTCGAGCACGCCCGCGATCTGCACCCCCGTCCGGTGCCGGAGCGCGCCGCCCGCGTCGACGTGCACGGCGGAGAGCTTGTCCCGCAGGGCTTCGTCGACGAACCCGCGCACCGCGAACACCGGCTTGCCCCTGAGGTGCGGGAACTGCGCCGGAACCTCCTCGGTCGTGGGCGACAGCCGCAACACCCGTGAGCCGTACTCGAGCCGGTAGCCGTCGGACTGGACGACCGGCACGTCCCAGACGACCTTGTCGCGCGAGATCCAGATCGCCTTGGCCTTGGTGAGGTCGTCGTCCGCGGCGGGACCGGCGTTCGGCGGCAGCAGATAGGTCGCGTTGCCCTGCAACTGCCACACCTCGTTCCCCTTCTGCCCCAGGTCGAGGAACTGGTCGGGGCCCGGATCCTTGGTGTCACCGCGGTGGAGGAGGTAGCTCAGACCGGCGGCACCGGCCGCGAGCGACACGGACCAGTACACGCCGAACTGGTCGCGTCCGTCCGGCACCCGCGACTGGGTCCAGCCAGGCGACGGCTCCGCGGAGCCCGTCCAGTGGTACATCGTCCAGTCCGCGTAGTCGCCGTCCGCGCGGTGGTAGTGGACCACCGCCCGGTTCTCCGCGGCGGCCTTCGTAGCGTGCACTTTGCCACTGGCCACCCAGGAGTGGCCACTCGTGAACTTGCCGGACGCCTCCACGACCGTACCGCGCACGACGGAGAACTCGTTGGTGGGTGGGAGTTCCGCGATCCCGTTGGTGAACGGCACGTCCGCCCGTCCGGCGACGCGCACGACGGCTCCGGTCGCGTCACCGAGGTAGTGCACGATCGCCTTGCCGGTGGCTGCCTGCTCGGACGGGTACACCGCCGCGTCGCCCTGCTTCAGCCACACCTCGGGCGTGACGCTCGGGTCGACGAACCGGTCCCCCGGCGTGTCCTTCTCGTCGCCCTTGTGCGCGATGATCCCGACCTGCTTGGCACCCGGCTTCAGCTTGATCCACGCGAAGCGCCCGTAGGCGTCCTCGCCCGCGAACGGCAGCGGCGCGTTCCAGTCGACCGGCGTCTCGACGTCACCCCAGGCGTGCAGGCCCCAGCCGTCGTAGGAGTCCCGCTGGTAGTGCACGACCAGCCAGTCCGGGCTCTTCGTGCCGGGATCCGGCACCGGCGGCGCGGCCACGAGCGACACGAACGCCCCGTCCGCGCCGATCTCGCCCGACTTCGCGACCACGCGCAGCTCGACGCGCTTGCCGGCGGCCGCGCCCGGAAGTGCCGACAGATCGGCGAACACCCGGTACGGCGCGGCGTCGTCGGTGCCGAGCACGGTCCAGTCGGACGTGCCCTCGACGCGTGCCGCGAACGTGGCGGCCGCGTTGGGCGCGCTGATGCCGTCCGCGCGCAGCTCGACCCGCCCGTCCAGCACGGTTCCGGCAGCCGGAGGGACGAGAACCGGCGACGGCTTCGCGGTCTTCACGTCGCTGGTTCCCTTGAGCACCAACGCCGACAGCGCGGGCACGGTCACCGTGACACGACCGTTCTCGACCTGCGCGTTCTCGAAGGCGCTCGACGACACCGGGACGGTCACGGTCGCGGGCGAGGTGCCGGCGTTGGCGACGACGAGGCTCTCCCGGCCGAGGATGCGGCTGAACGCGAACACGTCACCGTCGGCGTACCGGAGCACCTCGTTGCCGTCGCGCCACACCGGGTCCTTGTCCACCTGCGCGGCGAGGGCCTTGAGCTGCTGGTACAGCGGGTGAGAGGTGTTGAAGTTGTCCTGCGCGCCGGTGCGGTCGGAGCCGATCAGCTTCTCCGCCATGTACTCCGGCGTCTTGGACGCGAACATGTCCTGGCGCGCCAGCTTGTCGCCGCCCGTGCCCGCGAAGCCCTGTTCGTCGCCGTAGTAGACGACTGGGTTGCCACGCCACAGGTACATCAGCGTGTTGCCGAGCTTGAGCCGTTGCAGCAGTTCGTCGTCGGAGATGCCCGGCCGGTCGTTGCGGATCATCCACGCGATGCGGCCCATGTCGTGGTTGCCCAGGAACGTGGGCAACGACGAGGCGTTGGAGTCGGCGTCGGTGTAGCGGTCGTCGTCGAGCAGCACCTCGCCGAGCCGCTGCGAACCCTTGCCGGACAGGAAGCTCAGCGCGCCGCTCTGGAACGGGAAGTCGAGCGTGGCCTGCATCTTGCCGGTGGTCGTGTACTTCGAGGTGTTCTCCGCCGAGGAGTCGTAGACCTCGCCGAACACGAAGAAGTCCTTCTTGCCTCTGCGGTTCGCGTACTGCTTGACGTACGGCGCGAGGGTCTGCCAGAACTCGATGTTGACGTGCTTGACCGTGTCGACGCGGTAGCCGTCGATGTCGAGCGTGTCGATCCAGCTGGTGAAGATGTCCTTCATGCCGTTGACCACGCGCGGGTGCTCGGTCATCAGGTCGTCGAGGCCGGAGAAGTCGCCCTGCTCGCTGGACTCGCCGGAGAACGTCGAGTCGCCGCGGTTGTGGTAGAGCGTGAGGTCGTTGAGCCACAACGGGTACTTCGTCGGGCCGTCCTTGACCGGCGTGTACGGGAACGACTTCTTGGCGTCGAGCCTGGGGAACGTGGGCTTGCCCGCGTAGTCGGCGATGTCGAACGGCTTGCCGTCGGCATCCAGGTACGGTTGCGCGCCCGTGGACACGTACGCGTTCTTGCCCTCGGCGTACTTGATGACGTCGGCGGTGTGGTTCGCGACGATGTCGAAGAAGACCTTGATGCCCCGCTTGTGCGCGTCGCGGATCAGGTCGCGCATCTCCTGCGTGGTGCCGAAGTGCGGGTCCAGCTTGGTGAAGTCGATGGTCCAGTAGCCGTGGTACGCGGCGGAATCGCCCTGCACCCACTGGTTGAGGAACATCGGCGTCATCCAGATCGCCGTGATGCCCATACCGTCGAGGTAGTCGAGCTTCTGCCGCAGGCCCTTGAGGTCCCCGCCGTGGTAGAAGCCCCTGTCGGCCGGGTTGAAGCCGTTCTGGGCGCTGGTGGAGCGGCCGCGGTCGTTGCTCGGGTCGCCGTTCGCGAACCGGTCGGGCAGCACGAAGTAGAAGCGCTCACCTCGCAGGTCGTCGCGCTTGGGCGGCAACGCGAGCTCCACGTCCCCGTCGCGCACACCGGGCGCGATGTCCACCACCTCACCGACGGCCAGGCGTTGCTTCGGTAGAGCAACGGCCTGGACCGGCGTGAGAGGCAGCAGAACCAGTGCAGCGAGCGCGGCGACGACGACATCAAACACAGGCCGACGCATCGCGACCTCCTTGTCGCAACTTCTTGCAGGGTTGCTGCACGAAACCACGAGAAACAGCGGCAAACAATACGTCGGGCCCCGCAAATATTTGCAATCAGCCTGCCGGACGCTTGTACGTGATCGCCAACCTGAGCGGGTGCGTCCGCCACTCGTTGACCGCTACGCCGGCGATCATGCCGATGCCCTCGACGTTCTCCGGTGTCGCGGGCGCGGCGCGGCTCGCCGACCCCGCCAGCGGTCCTTCGGCGGGTGGCGGCGAGAACTGGGCGACGGCGACCTGCTGCCCCTCGTGCTGCTGCACGGCCAGCAGGACGTGCGGGTTCGCCTGCTCGCCCTGGCTCTCGATCGGTTCGAGCGAGAGGTACTCCCCCCGTTCCGCCGCGACACCGGCCATCCGGCCCGCCCACGCGAAGGCTTCGTTCACGTCGTCGTTCGAGAGCTGGGCGTCCGCTTCCGGCAACGTCACCGGCACCAGACGCGTGCCGTGCGCGGTCATCTCCCCGTTGGTGGTGAACCGGTCGGGGATCATCGCCTCACCGGACTCGACGTCGATCATGAGCATGTCGCGGAACCTGGTGGCCGCGAGCGGCGACCGGCCCATGAGACCGCGGCCGAGCATCTCCTTCAGCTTCGGATCGGTCATCCGCCAGTACGTCGTCTGCTCACCGATCTGCAGGCCGACGAAGTCCTTGACCGGAAGGCTGGGCAGAGCGGTCATGAGGCGCTGACCGGGCGCGACCGGTGGCGGCGGCGCCTGGACCTGGAACGGCGGAAGGGCCGCGAACTGCGGATCCAGCCGTGCCGTGCGGACCACGTGGTGCGCCCACGTCCGCACGCGCGACAACGGGTGGTCGGGGAACCTCGGGTCGTACCGCGGATCATCACCGGCGTGGAACGGCAGCACGCTCTGCAGCTCCGGCGCGTACGGGTGCGGCCTGACCCAGTTCTGGAACCCGATCTCCGCGGCCAGCACACCCTCCCGGATTCCGGTCGTGCCGCGCTCGATCGCGCCGAGCTGCAGCACGGCGCTGCAGGTGGCCTTGGGGACCGTGAAGGAGCAGTGGAAGAGCTGCCCGCCCTGCTGGTTCGGCAGCGGCATCTTGACGATCCGCAGCAGCGCCGGCACCCCGGCGAGCTGGACGACGTGCGCCTCGATCAGGCAGCCGACCTCGCCGTCGATCCTGGCGAGGTCGTGCCTGAGCTTGGGCAGGTCGTCCAGCCCGGCCGGCAGGTCCGGCACCATGTTGTAGTAGGTGAGTTCGGCCTGGTCACCGCTCGGGTGCTGCCAGACGTTCTGGTTGACCTGACGGAAGCCGGTGGTGTCGAACGAGATGGGCACCCACCGACCCTACGGCGATCACGCCCACGGCTTGTGCTTTTCGAGCTCTTCGTGCACAAGCCCGAGGAACGCGCGAACCTCCGCTTCGCCGTACGGCGGTTCGATGTCCGCCGTCACGGGATCCGGCTGCCCGAGTGCCTGGGCGATGGCCTTCGAGTACGCCTCGGGGCCGTCCACGAAGTACTCGCGGACCAGCATGGCCTCGACCATGCTCGCCGCGGTCTCGCGGTCCAGCGCCGGTGCGCGGAACAGTCCGTAGATCACGGAGTTCAGCTCGGCGCGGTGTTCGATCGTCATCGTGCTCCTGTTCAGATGGCCGCGAGCGTCAGGAGAACATCGGTCGGCGGTGGGGATGCGGGCCGTGGAAATCCCAGATCGGCGGCCGGATGCCGTTGCGGGCGAACTCCTGTGCGAGATTGGTCATGTGCTGTGGCTCCGGCTGGTAGTGGCCACTCGCGGCGGTAGCGTAGTTGACCCGGCCGTTGGTGACCGAAAGCTCCCCGGCCGCCGCCACGGGCTGGCCCCCGGAGAGCGACGAGTGGTGGAAGTGGCCCGGTGCGTGGTGGTTCGAGGCGTAGATGTTGCCGTGGCCGTCCATCACGAAGATCGCGCGCTGACCTCCCCACGCCGAGGTCCCGGACTGTGTGTCGTACAGCGAGCCGTCGCGCGCCCGGCGCATGTTGCCGTGCTGGTCGATGAACACCCGGTGCGCTTCTCGTTCCTCCGGGGACAGACGGCGCACCGACCGGCCGGGAAACGGGTTCTGCGGGTGGTGCGGGTCCGTCTCGTGCTTGTACTTGTCCAGCATCTTCTTCTGCCGGTGCGGCGGGTACCGAAGCGTGGTGTGCGGCCCCGGTGTGCCGGGGTGCGGCCGGTGACCGGGTGGCCGATGGCCCGCTCCCGGCTTCGTCGACCCGCGCAGCCACTTGAGGATCGGCTTGAAGATGCCGCCGCCGCCGTGGCCGCCTCGCCTAGCCATTGAGCACCGCGTTGATCGCGATGTCCAACGCCTGGTCGAGCAGCAGCTTGGTGATCTCCCGGAAGATCGGGATCTCCAGCAGCGACGCGCCGAACGTCGCCACCGCGGTCGCGATCGCCTGGGCGATCTCGATGGCCAGCGCGACGAGCTGGGCGATCACAGCGACCTTCAGCGCGAGCAGCGCGCCCGCGCAGACGTACAGACCCGCGCCGACCAGGGCGGCGGCGGTCGCACCGTCCTCCAGGTTCTTCTTGGGCGCCTCATCGCCGTCCCAGAACGCCTTGAACCTGTCGACCGCCTCGGCCATGTTGATCGACCACACGGATTCGGCGTGCCCGTGGGCCTCGCTCACCGAGCCGCTCAGGCGGTCGCCGAACGCGATCCACTCGCCGGCCATGTCGAAGATCTTGCCCTCGTCGCCCTCCGGCCAGTTGAAGCCGAGCGTGGTGAGCAGGCCCGAGAGCTCGCCGGGCAACATGAGTCCAGTCGTCATCCGTCCAGCCTCCCCAGCAGGCCGGAGATCAACCCGTGGTTGCGCTCTTCGACCGAGGTGTACTCGGCACCCATCTCGACGAGCTTGCCGCCGGTCTCCGACATCGTGGCGGCATTGTCGCCGAAGCACTCCATCGCGGCGTCCGCGATCGCCTCGTAGATCATCTGCATGGTCGAGCCCAGGTCATCGCCGCCGAACGGGTTGCCGAACCCGGACAGCTTGGCGCTGAACGCCGCGATCTCCCCGGTCAGACGCTCGGCCGTGCCGGTGAGCTGCTCGCCCGACTGACTGATCGCGCCCCCGGAGACTTCCAGTCCCCCTGACATCTCCGCCCCCTTCTACGGCTCGCCGATACTGCCCATGATCGACTTCAACTTGCCGGTGTACCCCTGCAGCTGTGCCACGCTCTGCCTGCGCAACGCATCGGCCTGCGCGGTCAGCCCAGCGGGGTCGAGTCCGGCCGCGGGCGCCTGCTGTTCGCGCCGTTTGGTGATCCACTCACCCAGCGCGGCACCGAGTGCCTGGCGGGAACGGTCAGCGAACTGCCTGCCGGTCATGGTCACCACCGGCGAGGAGAACTCGACCTTCGTCACCGTCCCGTCCACGCCGATCGTCACCCATACCTCGTGGTCCTCGTCGGAACCGCTGGTGGTGATCTGCGGGCCGGCCAGGCCCGCGAGCGAGTCGCGGGCCGTCCGCAACGCGGAGGCGGCGTCGGCGAACAGGGCGTCCACACCGGTCGGTGCCGGGTCGCCATGCATCCCCGTGCGGGGGCCGACCTTGGCGATGACCTCCTCCAGCGCCGTACCGACCTGCCGCATGAAGCGGCTGCTCTGCTCACCGGCTTCGCTGAGCCTGCTCATCAACGCGTCCAGGTCCGGCACGGGGTCGGCTACCACCGGAACCGCGGCTCTCGCGGCGGCCAGCGCGTTGTTCGCCGCGGTCATGAGGTGGTCACCCAGTTCCGTCGCCGCGTGCTCGGCGGGCGTCAACGTGGCAGTCACCGCCACGACGCGCCCGTCCGCCACCGTCACGTCGACCAGCCCGTCACGAGACCGGCCGTGGAACTCATCGCCGATCTCGGGAAGTCCACCCAGGTCGTCGGCGTCCTCTCCCAGCGACCTGCGGAACTCCTCGAGCCGTTGTGCGGGGCTCAGTCCTCGGTCCACAGCGCACCTCCCCACGTATGCCTCGGCCGAGGCTAACCGTCCGCTCGGGATCTCGTGGGCAGTGGTGCACTTTTGCCGATCAACGAGTGACGCTCAGCACGCCTGGAGGGTCTTGGACCAGAGTGACACCCCGGTCGCGTCGCGCAGCCAGACCGTGAGCTCGTGCTGGTTCGCCTGGATCTCGCCGAAGTGCTGGAACCCGTCCAGCGGCGAGGTGTTGGCGGCGGGCGGCGCGTGCACGAACACCGCCTCCGGGCCGAACGTCGGGTCGAGGGTGTTCGGGCCGAACGCGCCGGCGTGCAGCGGGCCGGACACGAACTCCCAGAACGGGTCGAAGTCGCCGACGGCGGCACGGTCCGGCGAGTAGTGGTGGGCGGCGGTGTAGTGGACGTCCGCGGTCAGCCACACGGTGTTGCGGACGCGGCGCTTCTTCAGTTCGCGCAGCACCCACGCGAGCTCGTGCTCACGGCCGTTGGGCGCGCCCGGCAGGCCGTTCGCGACGGCCTCGATGTCGGGGCCGTCCGGCACGACGAGGCCGAGCGGCAGGTCCGCCGCGATGATCTTCCACGTGGCGGTGCTGCGCGCGAGGCTGTCCACGAGCCACTTCGCCTGTGCCGCACCGAGGATGTGGCCCGGCTGGTCGCGCGGCGCGGTGTTCTTGTCCTTGTAGGTGCGCATGTCGAGCACGAAGATCTCGACGTTGCGGCCGTAGGAGAACCGGCGGTACACGCGGCCGTCGACGGCGCGCTGCCGGTCGATCGGCATCCACTCGTGGAACGCCTGGAAAGCCCTCTGCGCCAAGACGTCCACGCGCTTCTCGCTGTACTGCGGGAGGTCGAGGATCTCGCCGGGGTACCAGTTGTTGAGGACCTCGTGGTCGTCCCACTGCGCGTAGGTGGGCACCTGGGCGGCGAAGCGCTTCAGGTTCTCGTCGAGCAGGTTGTAGGCGAACTGGCCGCGGTACTCGTCGAGCGTCTCGGCCACTTTGGACTTCTCGGAAGTGACGAGGTTGCGCCAGATCCGGCCGTCCGGCAGCGTCACCGACTCCTTCATCGGGCCGTCGGAGTAGACGCTGTCGCCGCTGTGGATGAAGAAGTCGGGCCTGCGGTCGGCCATGGCCTTGAAGACCGGCATGCCGCCGATGTCGGGGTTGATGCCCCAGCCCTGGCCGGCGACGTCACCGGACCACACGAACCGGACCTGCTCACGGCCGAGCGGAGCGGTGGTGAAGCTGCCGGTGACCGGCTCGCTGCAGGTACGGCCGTGCAGGTCCTCGGCCGTGACGCGGTAGTAGGCGGTGCGGCCGGGCAGCAGGTGGCTGACCCTGACCTGTCCGGTGCCGCCGGTCTCCGGCGTGAGCAGCGGGCCGCGGAGGTGGCGGGAGAAGCGGAACCCCAGGTCGTTGGACACCTCGACGAGCATCCGGGACGGACGGTCCGCACGGGTCCACACGATGCCGCCGTCCCAGGTGACGTCGCCGGACTGCACGCCGTGCGTGAGGATCGGACGGTCGGTCTTGGCGAGGCTGATGCCCGAGGGCACCAGCGCCGCGGCCGTGCCGAGTGCGCCTGCCTTGAACAACGTGCGACGGTCGAAGGTCATGCGCGGTTTCTAGTCGGCCGTTCTGGCCGGTGGTCAAACCGCAGATGAACTTCAGCGGCGCCGCACGTCGTCCAGCGGATCACGTCAGGCGCTTGAGCCAGTCCGTGATGATCTGCCGCGACGCGGGCGTGGCGTGCACCCACGTCTGGTGGTTCTGGTCGGTGTACTTGACCACGAGCCAGCGCCCGTCCTCGAAGTCGATCGTGGTGAGGAACGTCTTGGCGCGCTGCCTGCTCTCACCGCTGCGCCTGGCCGCGTACAGCTTCGCCGTGCCCTTGCGCGGCTGGGCGAGCAGCTGCCGCAACGACATCGACGGCGACGCCTTGCCCGGCTGGTGCACGTTGATCTCCGACGCGTGCACGTTGATCGACGCGCCGCGGCCGGGAGGAACGTCCGGCAGCTGCATCGCGAGCACCTCCGGCGCGTTCTCCGGACGGATCGGGTGCAGCTGCACGAACCCGTTGTCGCGCACGGCGAGCACGCCGTGCTGCGAGTTCGCCGCCACCACCACCGGCCGCGTCTCGCTCGGCGTGAGCGCGATCCACGCCGAGTAGTCCTGATCCGCCTTGGCGATCAGGTGCAGCGTGCCCCGCACGTCCGGGTGGTCGAGCCCGACCCGGCGCAGCTCGCCGATGACGTCGCGCTCGATGACCGCCCGCTCGTCCTCCGTCTCGCCAGGCGAGTCGACCGACAGCGCGGGGTGGTACTCGCCGAGCCGCTCCTGCTTCCAGAGCACGTCGAACGCGAGGTCGGACAGCTGAATGGACGACCGCAGCACGTCACCCCCCGATCGTCGGCGGCGCGACCATCGGCATGTCCCCGATGATCTCGTTGGTGTTCTCCTCGGTGACGAGGTAGTCGGCCGACTTGTGCTCCAGGTCGTCCTCCCCCTCACCCTTCTGCCCGTGGCCACCCATGCCGCCCATGCCGGCGGCACCACCCCGGCCCGCCGCACCGGCCGCACCGCGACCGGCCGCGTTCGGACCGCCCTCACCCATGCCACCGAACACCCCGGCCTTGCCGCCGGCCTGCTGCCCGCTGCTGCTGCCGGTGCCCAGGCCTCCGATGCCACCGCGACCGGACGCGGAACCGGCCCCGCCACCGAACTTGCCCGCGCCGCCACCGAGCTTTCCGGCTCCACCGCCGAACTTGCCGGTCGCACTGCCACCGGGACCGCGCCCGCCACCACCGGGACCGTTCAGACCGCCGGGGCCGACGGGGACGCCGATGGGCGGGATGCCCGTGTTCGGCGGCCGCTCGATCACACTGCCCACGGGCGGCCTCCCAGTGCCGCCGGGGAGGTCACTGGTCCGGAGACCACCGTTGAGGTCCGCGCCGACGGCCTGGGACGTCGTGGTGTCGTTGCCGCCGGTGTGGCTGCCGGGCGGGGTCCAGGTGGTGCCGCTCGGCTGACCGGTGCCGGTCGAGCTCGGGTAGTTCGAGCTGCTGTGCGGGCGGCTCGTGCCACCGACGTTGTTTCCGGTCTTGTCCTGGCCGTCGTCGCCGCCGGTGTTGAGGACCTCGACGTTGAGCGTGTCCGCCGTGACACCGGGGAACTGCTTGGGCAGCTCGCCGCGGTTGGTGTTGCTGGCGGTCTGGAACTCCTTGTAGACGGTCCGGTTGTGCGACTCATCGCCGTTGTAGGCGTTGACCGCGTCCTCGGTGTCCGTGTCCCACGGGGTCACGTCGTCCCAGAAGTTCGTGTCCGGCTTGCTGGCCGGCATGTCCTTGAGCTGACTCTTGTTGTAGTTGAACTGGTAGACCTGGTTGGACAGCGAGCGGTCGGCCTGCCGCAGCGCGTCCTGCATCTGGATCATGGCCTGGTTGATCGGGTTGCCGGCGGCCTGCGCGGCGTCCGAGCTGGCACCGGTCCACGCCTCGCCGAGCGTCTCGCCGACCTTCTTGAGCCTGGCCTCGACCACGGCGTAGCCCTGCTCGAGTTCCGCCGCCTTGTTCGCGGCGAGCTGCGCGCTACCCGTGCCCTTCCCCCCGTGCATCTGGGCGTAGATCTGAGCTCCGGAGAACGCTTCCGCACGGGAGGTGTCCTCGGAGAAGCAGCTGGGCGCGGGCCGTGTCATTTCGCACCTGCCTTGATCGTGGTGATTGCCAGGTTCGCGAACTCGGTCACCCCAGCGCACGGGTCCGCGAAGTACTTGCTCTTCTTGTCGCTGAGGAAGGTGAAGAGGATCGCTCGCTCGTCGGAGGCTCCGACGACGAGCTCGCAGTTGCCGTCTTTCCGCTGATCGACGATGAGGCTCACGACCGCCGGGTAACCCTGGATCGCGGGCTGCGGTTCGAACACCGGGTAGGAGTCCTTCTTGGCGTAGATGGTCTGGAGGCTCGTTCCAGCCGGAAGGACCGTGATGCCGGGAGCCATCTCGGCGTCGGTGAGCGAACCCGACCAGATGCAGCTCGAACCGGGAGAGCCGGTGTTCACGCTGCCGTTGATGCCGGGCAGGCCGTACGCCGTCAGCTGAGCCGCCGTGACCGCGCTGCAGGGAGCGGCCTCCACCGCCTTGAGGTCGAGCGGGTTCGAGACCTCGGGCGCTCCGGAGCCGTTGCTGGCGCTGGTCGGCTGGGTCGCGCTGGTCGGCGTACCGGTGGTACCGCCGCCGGTGCTGCAGGCCGCCAGCAGGGCGAGCGTGGCGGTGCCGGCGACGATGGTTCGGATGCGCAACTGCTCAGTCCTTCGGCTTGAGGTTTGCCTGGTTGCCGTGCTCGGTTTCCTCGTACTGCTTGAGCGTGGCCTTCAGGTTGTCGATCCTGGTCTTCAGCGTCTTGCGCAGCTGCTCGTTCGACGTCTGGTGCGCCGCACCGGCGGTGACCGCCCAGTTGTTGTAGACCTTGCTGGGCATGTCGAGCCCGGCGGGCTCCACCGCGACCAGCGCGCTGCCCGTGTTGTGGGCTTTGTCGAGGTCGAGGTAGATGGACTCGTACTCCTTGATGGCAGCGCGCAGTGTGTCGAGATCGACCTTGGTCCCGCTCATCCCCAGACCCCTCCTTGCAGATTCGTGCGCCTAGGAGCATAGCCCCGGGTCAGGGGGCTTGTCCGGGCTTCACAGCACGATCGGGTGAACTCGCCGAAGTGTCACCTTCATATTGCGACAGGTGAGGGTGCGAAGTGCGGGGTGGTCCGTTCATTGGCGCTTTTCGTCAGCGCCGCAATGCTGCCGGCCGGCCGTGCCGACCGGGGGGCGAACTGCGACGACGGCCTCACCGGCGCCCCGGAGTCGTGCGTCGCGTGGATGACGCCGGAGCCGCACGCCGCCTCTTCGGGGATGCCGATCAACGCCGCGAAAGCCCTCGGCGCAAAAGGCGCCATCCGGGTGGTCTCCGGCAGTTTTTATTGTCAAATCACGGTCAGCAAGAAGTCCGGCCTCGACAATTCATCTGTCGCCCGACGAGCGTCGGGAAAGCGTCGAACCGCGGCGCTGACCGGATTTGATCACTCCGCCGGTTGCTGTTGCTGGGCGGGCAGGCGGCCTTCGGCCATGCGCTTGAGCAGGTCCCTGCGCAGCCACAGCATGTAGACCCACACCAGGCCGAAGATCACGCCGATCACGCCCAGCGCGGGCAGCAGCAGCCAGGTCGCGATCAGCAGCACGTGCAGGGCCACGACGGCCGGGATGGCCCACGGGCGGCGGACGAAGGCGCACATCGCGATGAAGAGCGCGATGAAGCCGAACGCCACCCAGCCGACGAGGGTGCCGACGCCGCCGTGCAGCTTGGCGATCACCGGGAGGGCCAGGGCGACGACGATGACCTCGAGGATCAGTGTGCCGGCCATGATGCCGCGGAAGGCCTTGAGCGGGTCCTTCTTGAGAGGGGCCGGGGTGGTCATGCCGGCTCCTTTCCGAACAGGGCGCGGGCCTCGCCCGCGGTGACGACGGAGCCCGTGACGATGACGCCGCCGCCGGACAGTTCGTCCTCGGTGAGGTGGATGGCTTCCTCGATGGCGTCGTCCAGGCGCGGGCGGACCTCGAAGCGGTCCTCGCCGAAGATCGGGACGGCGATGCCGGCCAGGACGTCCGGGTCCATGGCGCGCTGGGACGAGTTGGTGGTGATCACCAGTTCCTGCACGACCGGTTCGAGGGCGGAGAGGATGCCTTCGGCGTCCTTGTCGGACATCACGGCGACCACGGCGACGAGCTTGCGGAAGCCGAACTCGGAGTCCAGCGCGCGGGCCAGTGCGGCGGCGCCGTGCGGGTTGTGCGCGGCGTCGACGAAGACGTTGGGTGCGGAACGGACGCGTTCCAGGCGGCCCGGCGTGATGACCGTCGCGAAGCCCTGGCGGACGGCTTCCACGTCCAGCTGACGGTCGGCACCGGCGCCGAAGAACGCCTCGACGGACGCGAGCGCCAGTGCGGCGTTCGCGGCCTGGTGTTCGCCGTGCAGGGGCAGGAAGATGTCCTCGTAGACGCCGCCCAGGCCCTGCAACGTGATCAGCTGGCCGCCGACGGCCACCGAGCGCGAGACGACGCCGAACTCGCTGCCGAAGCGGGCGACGGTGGCGTCGACCGCCGCCACCCGTTCGAGGATGACCTTCATGGCTTCCGGCGTCTGCTCACCGATGATCGCGACGGAACCCGGCTTGATGATGCCGGCCTTCTCGGTGGCGATGTCCTCGACGCGGTTGCCGAGGTACTCGGTGTGGTCGAGGCCGATCGGCGTCAGGACGGCGATCTTGGCGTCCGCGATGGACGTCGCGTCCCACGTGCCGCCCAGGCCGACCTCGACGACGGCGACGTCGACCGGGGCGTCCGCGAACGCCGCGTAGGCCATGCCGGTGAGCACCTCGAACTTGCTCATCCGGATCTCGGACCGGGAGTCGACCATCGCGACGTACGGCTCGATGTCGCGGTAGACCTCGACGTAGCGATCAGGGCTGATCGGCTGGTTGTCGAGGCTGATGCGCTCGGTCGCGAGCTGCAGGTGCGGGCTCGTGTACCGGCCGGTGCGCAGGCCGATGCGCGTGAACAGCGCATCGGCCATGCGCGACGTCGACGTCTTGCCGTTGGTGCCCGTCAGCTGAACCACCGGGTAGTTCGTCTGCGGGTCGCCCAGCACGTGCGCCAGCGCCTTGATCCGGTCCAGCGACGGTTCGAGCTTGGTCTCGGGCCACCGCTGGTTGAGCTCGTTCTCGACGTCGAGGAACTCGTCGAGGTTCACGTCCACTGTCTACGCCTCCGGCAACGCCGCGAGGCGCTCGTTGATGCGGGTGATGTCGGCCTCGGCGGTGGCCCTGCGCTCCTCGATCTTGGCCCTGACGTCGGCGGGCGCCTTGGCGAGGAACGCCTCGTTGCCCAGCTTCTTCGTCGTGCCGTCGAGCTCCTTCTGCGCCACCGCGAGGTCCTTCTCCAGGCGCTTGCGCTCGGCCACGACGTCGATCGCGCCGGACAGGTCCAGCTCGACCTTCACCGCGCCCTTGGGCAGACCGACCTCCAGCGTCGCCGAGACGGTGAACTCCTCGCCCGGCTCGGTCAGCCGCGTCAGCGACCGGACCGACGGCACCTGGTCGACCAGGCCGACGCAGCACGCGCCGCGGACCTTGCCCGCGACCTTCTGGCCCGGCTTGAGGCCCTGCTCCGAACGGAACCGGCGGATCTCGGTGGCCAGCTTCTTCAGGCCCTCGATCTGGGCCAGCGCGTCGGCATCGCGCTCACCACCGGAAGCCTGCGGCCACTCGGCGACGACGAGCGACTCCTCGCCGGTCAGCGCGGTCCACAGCGTCTCGGTGATGAACGGGATGGCCGGGTGCAGCAGGCGCAGCAGGGCGTCGAGGACGTGGCCCAGGACGGACTGCGTCGAGGAGACCCGGCCGTCGGCGATCTGGACCTTCGCGATCTCCAGGTACCAGTCGCAGAACTCGTCCCACGTGAAGCTGTACAGCGCCTCGCAGACGCGCGAGAACTGGAACGCCTCGAAGTTCGAGTCCACAGTGGACACGAGTTCGTCCAGCGTGTCGAGGATCCAGCGGTCGGCCGCGGTCAGCTCGTCGCGGGCCGGCAGTGGACGCGCCACCGTCGCACCGTTGGCCAGCGCGAACCGGGTGGCGTTCCACAGCTTCGTGGTGAAGTTGCGCGAACCGGCCGCCCACTCCTCGGCGACGGCCATGTCGGAACCGGGGTTCGTGCCGCGCAGCAGCGTGAACCGGGTGGCGTCCGCGCCGTAGCGCTCCATCCAGTCCAGCGGGTCGATGCCGTTGCCCTTGGTCTTCGACATCTTCTTGCCGAACTGGTCGCGGATCAGACCGTGCAGGAAGACGTGGTCGAACGGCTGGACGTCGTCCATCGCGTACAGGCCGAACATCATCATCCGGACGACCCAGAAGAACAGGATGTCGTAGCCGGTCGAGAGAACGGACGTCGGGTAGAACTTCTTCAGGTCCTCGGTGGAGTCCGGCCAGCCCAGCGTCGAGAACGGCCACAGACCCGACGAGAACCACGTGTCGAGGACGTCCTCGTCCTGGCGCCAGCCCTCACCGGCGGGCACCTCGTCGTCCGGTCCGACGCAGACGACCTCGCCGTTCGGGCCGTACCAGACCGGAATCCGGTGGCCCCACCACAGCTGGCGCGAGATGCACCAGTCGTGCAGGTTGTCGGTCCAGTCGAAGTACCGCTTGTTCAGCTCGGCCGGGTGGATCTTGGTGCGGCCGTCGCGGACGGCGGCCGACGCCTTGGCCGCGATGCCCTCGACCTTGACCCACCACTGCAGCGACAGGCGCGGCTCGATGACCGTGTCGCACCGCGAGCAGTGCCCGACGGCGTGGACGTACGGCCGCTTCTCCGCGACGATCCGGCCCTCGGCGCGCAACGCGGCGACGATCGCCGGACGTGCCTCGAACCGGTCGAGCCCCTCGAACGGGCCGTGCGCGGTGATGGTCGCGCGGCCGTCCATGATCGTGAGGTTCGGCAGGTCGTGCCGCTGGCCGATCTCGAAGTCGTTCGGGTCGTGCGCCGGCGTGACCTTGACCGCGCCGGTGCCGAACTTCGGGTCGACGTGCGTGTCGGCGACGATCGGGATGCGGCGGCCGGTGAGCGGCAGCTCGACCTCGGTGCCGATCAGGTGCTGGTAGCGCTCGTCGTCCGGGTGGACGGCGACCGCGGTGTCACCGAGCATCGTCTCGGCGCGCGTGGTCGCGACGACGATCGAGTTCTCGCCTTCGCCGTAGCGGATCGAGACGAGCTCGCCCTCGTCGTCGTTGTGGTCGACCTCGACGTCGGACAGCGCCGTCTGGCAGCGCGGGCACCAGTTGATGATCCGCTCGGCCTGGTAGATCAGGCCGTCGTCGTACATCTTCTTGAAGATCGTCTGGACGGCGCGCGACAGCCCCTCGTCCATGGTGAAGCGCTCACGCGACCAGTCGATGCCGTCGCCGAGCCGCTTCATCTGGTCGAGGATCTTGCCGCCGTACTCCTCTTTCCACTCCCAGACGCGCTCGACGAACTTCTCGCGCCCGAGGTCGTGCCGGGACATGCCCTGCTTGGCGAGGTCGCGCTCGACGGCGTTCTGCGTCGCGATGCCCGCGTGGTCCATGCCCGGCAGCCACAGGACCTCGTAGCCCTGCATGCGGCGACGCCTGGTCAGCGCGTCCATCACGCTGTGGTTCATGGCGTGGCCCATGTGCAGGCTGCCGGTGACGTTCGGCGGGGGCAGCACGATCGTGAACGGCGGCTTGTCGCTCTTGACGTCCGCTTCGAAGTAGCGCCGGTCGACCCACCGCTGGTACAGCTCCGCCTCTACCTCCGCCGGAGTCCACGCGGCGGGGAGGTCAGGACGCTGGGTTGCGGTGTCGAGTTCAGTCACAGCTGTCAAGTCTACGGAGGCGGGGGTATCGACTTGAAACGAGATACCTGCTAACGGGCGGAGCGGCGCGTAGCATCCCCGCACCGCGGTACCGCCTGGGGGAATCGCGGACAACCCGGACGCCCCCACGTGCGTGGTGTTCGGTGTACCGAACTGCTTGGGGGAGAACGTGCAGTACGACATCGAGGACCACCCGGACCTCAAGGACGCGGCGTGGCTGCGCGCCGCGAACAGACGTGCGAAGCGGGAGATCCGCAGGCAACGCCGTCAGGCGCGCATGCACCGGCACGGCCGCACGATCGTCATCACCATCGCGCTGGCCGCCGTCGGCGCCGCGGTGTTCGGCTTGTCCAGGGCCGGGGCGTTCGGCGAGGCCGCGCCGCGCCAGGCGCCGGTGCCCACGACCACCACCGCGCAGCACCACGGCGTCGACGTCGAGCACCCGTTCGCGGGCACGCCGGCCGAGCAGTGGCCCGACGGCGAGAAGGGCATCGTCGTGCCCGACCAGAACCCGGAGTACGCGGCGGCCTACGAGGCGGCGCGCAAGGCTCTCGTCGCCGGGCACCTGGATCCGAGAGTGCTCGTCGACCACGACGTGGAGCCGCTCGTGTCGATGCTCGCCCCCTCCCTGCGGGACAGCTGGCGGAACAACCCGAACAACGGTTCCGTGGTGACCCGGTTGAAGAAGGGCAACGAGCTGCTGCCGAACGGGATCAAGGTCGACGGCCGCATGTGGCCTGGCCGCGACCAGTACGGCCGCCCGCTCGTGCACACGAGCTACCGGTTCGCCTACGCCTTCGACCCCGGCTACCAGAAGACGATCTTCGACCAGTACGAGATCGTCGCGCTGGTCCGCTCCGACACGGACTACCAGCTCACCGAGGACGGCGTCTGGACCGTCGCGAGCAACGGTTTCGTCTACTCGATGGCGTGCGAGGCGTCGAAGCAGGGCTTCCTCGCTCCCCTGTTCACCGAGAAGCGGCAGCTGCCCACCGCGGAGGAGGACAGGCGCAGGCCAGAGGAGTGGTTCGCGGCGGACACCCCGATCCCCAACACCAGTGGCTGTAAGTGATCACTCTTTCAGAGGTGCCGCGCGAAGGTGACGGCGATCACAATTGCCGT
>Ga0207692_10000185_pt1 | contig 20316 bp, 24 predicted proteins | sample LARL52metaG_FD_184345 | JGI IMG/M metagenome (GOLD analysis project Ga0207692, IMG submission 184345) | Corn, switchgrass and miscanthus rhizosphere microbial communities from Kellogg Biological Station, Michigan, USA - LAR L5-2 metaG... | ecosystem: Host-associated > Plants > Roots >...
ACAACACGAATAACCAGCAGTCGATGACAAATCTGCTCGGTGGATTGCAGAATGCGCAGGACACATCCAATCTGCAATTCCAACAGCTGATTGCAAATGAGATCGCTGCAAAGCAAAAGGCAATTCAGGACGCAGCGGCTAGACGGGCTACACAATTGGCGGTGATATAATGCCAGTCGCATTTGATCCGAATTCAGGTAAAGGCCCAAATCCTTTCACTGGAATGAACTTAGGGCAGCTTTATGCCGCATCACTGATTCCAGCAAGCGGGGGAGGGACCGGGGGAAGTCCATTTAATTCGGGCGCCGCCTTGCAGCAATTGCAGCAACCTGCAATTACACAGCCGAATTCAACTTTCATTAACCCAACGATAGCACAGCAGGCCCCGTCAGCGGCACCAAATGGAACTACATTTCCATTTTACAATGCGCCATCGGGGCAAGTACCCTCGCCATTGCTACCAAATCAGCAGTCTGGATATCAACAGCAGCAATACGGATATACCAACGCACCACTGTCTGGTGACACAAATGCATATGACCAACTGCTTGGACAGCTAGCGCAGATTCAACAGCCAAATACCGCAGACCTCGCTTTACAGGCGCAGCAGCAAGCTGGATTGAAATATGACCCACTTATCCAGCAGCTACAGGATTCGCTAACAACTGCGCAGGGCAATGAAAAGGCTGCGTCGGATAAAATTGGTGGACTATATGGAAGTCTTGGCAAAGCCCTCGCTTCCTATGTTCCACAAATCACAAGTCAATACAACGCGGCTGAAGACCAGTCCAATGCAAACTACGCAAAACTCCAGCAGCAAATCCAAGCCAACTATCAAGGAGCACAAGACCAGCAGGCAGCTGAGCTTCAACGGCTGGGTATTCAAGCTGCACTACCGCAAAGCACGCAACGGTTGCAGCAGGATCAGAATTACCTAGGCAATCAAGCTGCGACTAATGGCCAATCGCTAAATGATGCACTAAAGCTTATGGGGCAGGGCGAGGCTGATTTCGCTCAGCGGGCTTCAATGATTGCTCCTATGCAGGGTGCAAATACTCAGTCTGATCTTGCTCAGAAACTCTTACAGCTACAAAATCAAACCAACCAGCAAATCGCTGGATATCAGGGTCAGAAGCAAGCGGATATTGCTGCACTTTTACCACAGCTTCAAGCTGCTGCTTTGAAGTCGTATAATGACCAGCAAACCCAAATGATTGACCAGACGTCGAAATTGGCTCAGCTGAATAAGCTTATCAATCCAGATGTTTACAGTCAGCCGACGCAGAACTACAAGGGTGCCAGTGGGGCGACGCAATATCTGGCAGACGTTAACGCCGGAAACCCCTCCGAAGCCCAAAATCTAGTTGCCATTCTAAATACGTTCCTTGCTTCACCGGATAACGCTGCCCTGTCTGGACTTGGGGGAGTGGGGTCTCCAAACGTTCCACAAGAGTATCAAGCTCTCGCCAAGTTCACGAAAAACAAGGGCGGTCAGCTATCTGACGCTGAACTCCAACAGCTCTACAACGCGCTATCAATTCAGGCAGGGAAATACTAATGGCCCTTAGTCCCCAATTTCTAGCAGCCATGCAGAATATGTCGCGCCAAGCTAATCCAGGTGGCGGAATTCGACAGTTTGCAGGTTCAACTCCGGAAACCCAAGCTCTTGCGCATGCGCTTTTGACGGCGGGAGTTGGGGATTTCAAGGGTTCGGCTAGTAACGCCAGTGGAAATCAGGGAACTAGCGCTTTAAGCCGGTTCCTTGATGTCCTTTCGCGACCATTGTATGCTGCTGCTGATGCTGCATATGAATCGGAAGATGCATCCGCTAATAAGCAAGGCCTGTGGAATGAGCTTAAGGGTCTCGGTACCGGGGCCCTGCACGGCATTAGCGGAACCGAAAAGAAGACTTGGGCTGACGTTATCCAGCAGGGCCGTGATATCAATGCACACCGGGCCTCGGATCACACATCGGTTGGATATCAACTCGGAGAAGGCGGTCCGCTTAGCACTGGCGATAAGTGGAGTTCCGTTCTGCTCAATATCATCGGAGACCCCTCTCTCACGGCGAGTCCCACTAAGATTACACGTGGATTTGGTGAGGGTAGCGGGCTATACACTATCCCGACGATTGGAAGCCTTTCCCGCAAGGCATTTCAGAAAATGTCTCCGGCCGCTGAAGCCGTTACCGCAGCCGCCGCTGAACCTGGAACTGTTGCAGCTCCGGCTAGAATTAACCCATTGCTGAATATCGATCCCAAAGCCGTTGCTCAGGCTAAGTCGCTTCCGGATATTATTGAATCCAAAATCGGTCAGCCAATTCAAATTCCGGCGCCGGTTCATCCGCATGTGACATTTGACCCGGAGAAGATAAAAGCTGGTGAGTTGCATCCGGTTGGATTAACGCCGGAAGGCATTAAGGTCGCCAACGATACATATAAGGCGAGAATTCAAGCTGCAAACTTTGATGCTCGACGCGCAGCATTGGCGGCTGGAACTCCGGAAGCTCTTAAGGCATATCGCAATGTCGCTAGCAATCTCCCCACGATGGGCCAGATTGCAAATGAAGTTGCTCACAATGCGACCCAAGAAACCGGTAAGGGTCTCCAGGCTGCAATTGAGCACAACAGGCAATGGATTGCCGACGCGATTAAGAATGGTGTTGATCCTCAGCGTGCAATGGAAGTTGTTCGCGGAATTCATGCCGGCGAGAATTTTGGTACCATATTCAAGGATGCTGTCGAGAACTCAAAGCCATTCAGTGGCAGCAAAGTTCTCAAAGCGTCGCAGCTTGATAAGCCAAATACCCTTAAGCCTGCATTTAAGCTTAGTTCAATTCTGGCGCCGACGCCAACCGAGGTTTTGAAAGCGCTTCACACTTCAAATCCAGCTTCCGAAGCGGCAACGCAAACAATCGAGCAAGCCCGACAGCTTAACGCTATCAAAAGGGCCGCTGCTTTGGTTAAGCCGCTCTCCACCAATGAAGCGACTATCCGAGATTATGCCGTGCAAAAGGCCGTCGATGCAATCAATGGCACCGGTGGTCGCAAAACAGCACTTGGAGCTCTAAACGATATCGCCCAAAGTCACCTTTGGGAAAACATTCGAAACCAGGTGGCCCAGAATATCCACGGTGGAGCAGCTAATATCCGTGGAATCAACACTAAGACGTTTCAGATTGCAGCTCACGCCGAGGAAGAACTAGCTAAGCTTGGATATCATGGAATCTCCGGAAGTGGAGCCCCAGCAAGGCTAACTGACGCCATTGCTAATGCTAGTGGGTATCCAGACAAAATCGGTGCATACGTTAACCACGTAATCAACAACTACGCTAATGGTTCGCTAGTCGGCGCCGCTGCAAGTGCAGAGGAAGCTACTCGACAAGCTGCTGCGGCGTCTCCGATTATTAAGTCTGCCGGGCTTGAGGTTAACAAAATCTTTGCAGATCCAAACCTTTCGGATCCAGCTAAATTCCTTGGCGCCCAGAAAACGGCTAAGGATGTTGAACGCGCTATCCTTATGCAAACTGGTTCAACTCGTGCTGCAAAAGCTGGCCGTGCTATTTACCAGGGTATTGTTGACAATCATATGTCAGCTCCCCAGCAGTCTGTTACCCTAGCTGGAAAAGCTCTGAGTGATATCGTTTCAACGGGGTCAATTCCAAGCAACTATAACAACATAGTGGCTGACCTCGGACGGAGCATCTCTCAGGCCTTCACAGAGGCTGGGGACCCCCTTCCCGCCCCGACCCACCTAGGCGTCCTGATCGGGCCCCGTGCGGCCTCTGAGGTGGGTGTTTTGGGCCGTCTGGCGACCTGGTACGGCCAGCCCGACGTAAGGGGTGACGTAGTCCGTGGATTGAATACGGCAATGGCAAATGCAGCACGGTGGAGCAAAAAATATAAGGATACTTTCGATGGATTGACCGCAGAGCAAAAGGTAGAGTCGCTTAGATCTGCTCAGGGGGTTTTTGAGCCGGTCAATGTGAGAGTAATTCAAGCGGCGTACAATATCCGAAACCGCATGGAGGACTTGTTTTCAAGCAGCGACCTAAAGGAAGTCGCGCGCCGTGGAAATACTGTTGCTATGCGAAGCGGCGTCACCATGAAGGAAGTCAACGACGAACTTCGCAGGGTTGGCAGTGATTTCCAATTCACAAACGGCAAGGAAGTCAACCACCCGTTTGGATTTACTGAGCCGAAGGATTATTCCCAAGGCACTGATTGGCTGAATTCGTGGGAAGCTCACAAGTTTGTTGGCGACCCAGCGAAGAGTCTAGCCAAAATTGAAACCGCAGTGTTTAACGTGATGGCCAAAAAGGCCATATTCCAAGACATCATGGATCGCTTTGGAACTGCAACAGTTAATGCGGAAAAGTACGTTGGTATAAAGGATTTTGCACCGCTTAAGGGCACTTATTTCCATCCAGAACTGGCCCAGCAGATCACACGTGTTATTCGTGACCTATATGCCCCGAAACCTCAGCAAGGGCAATTGCTCAAAATGATTGATAACATCATGCGAATGTGGAAGACTCAGGTTACCATCTATTCGCCGATGCACTCAATCCATAACATGATGGGTGACATTTACAACTCCTGGATGGCGGGAGTTAATAGCCCACGTCCATATCTCAAGGCGATTCAAGTGATGAGGTCGTCGCCGGAGGACTGGAAATCACTGGAAAAGCTTGCACCGTTCATGAGTCAGGAAAACGTTCCAGCTAGAATTGCGGAAATGGGCCGCATACCTGGAGCTAAAGTTATCCTGACTACAAAGGACGGCCAGAAATTGACAGCAGCACAAATAAAAATGGCCGCCCACAACCAGGGGTTGCTTATGGCGGCCGGAGATATTGAGGATATTAACTTTGGAAGCATCCCGCACATCAAACCATTCGGTGGCAAATTGCACGATGCTGCACACGGCGTCGTGCAGGGAGCCGATCATTTCACGAGACTCGCCCATTTCATTGATGCAGTTGGAAAAGGCAAGGGAGATTTGGCAGAAATCTTTAGAAGCGCTGGCAAGGAGGTCAGAAAGTACCACCCCGATGGAATGGACCTCACAGACTTTGAACGGCACGTTCTTAGACGAGTGATTCCGTTCTATTCGTGGACACGAAAGGCCGTTCCATTTGCATTGGAGGGCATTCTAACTAAGCCAGGCAAGTTCATGGTTTACCCGAAGACCATGACGGCGTTGAATTACCAGCCGGGAGAGAATATCAATCCCGGCCAGGAATTCCCAACGGACCAGCTTTTCCCGAGCTGGATTACGGATAACGCTATCGGTCCGGTAGGTGGCCCGGGTGGTATATGGAACTCGATAACGGGTGGCCCGAGTGGATATACCACGATGAGCCTTTCGATCCCGCCGTTGGATATTGCACAGCAGTACGTTAACCACCCAAATGCGGGAATCCTGAGCGGCCTAAACCCGCTCATCAAGGACCCGATCGAATTGATGCAAGGCCAGACGCTTGATAACAAAATCCCGATAACCAACAAGGCTGATTACATTGGCCAGCAAATCCCGGCAATCGGTTTGGCTGAAAGGCTAACTAACGTTGGATTGGGCGGTACCAACGCTAAGGGTCAAACTCAAGGCGTTGGAAATCAGCAGAACTTCGTTAACTTCCTGACCGGGCTGAAGTTGACGAACACGGGACAATATATTAAGCAGGCACAATATGAACAACACCTGAAGCAGGTAGCCCAAAAGAAGGCGAACGCAGCGCAAATGAAGAAAATTTTCGGAGGAGGATAAGTGTATGCTCTAGACTACGACACACATATCCCCGGATCGGTTCTTAAGGCTGCTGGATATACGGAGGTTTTCAGATACCTCACGGACCTTGACCATCCTCAGGATTGGCCTAAGGGATTAACGCTTGCCGAAGTCGAAGACCTCAAGGCTCACGGAATTAAGATTCACCTGAACCGTGAGACAACTGCCAAGTTCATGCTTGGCGGATACGATCTCGGATATCAGGAAGCCAAGAATTGTCGTGCCTGGGCCACGCGCTTAGGATTTAGCGCCAATGAGCCAATCATCTACAGCGCAGATTTCCAGGTGTTCGCCGCCGACCAGATATTGATTGATGGCTTCAACCGTGGCGCTGCATACTTCGATGGCAAGCGGAACGTCTGGAACTACGGTCAATATTCCGTCGTTAAGCGCTGCATGGATTTAGGATATGGCGGCGGCTGGCAAATCACAAATTCCTGGTCGTGGGATTCGCAAAAGAGACTTCAGAAAGACTCCCGTGCATACGCTTATCAATTGATTGGCGGCGTATCCGTTGGGGGAGTGATCTGCGACCGGAATGAAATCAATCCGAACTACCAGAATGCGAGCGCAAATACTATGTCGTTGATTCCTGACACAATCGCCAAGAAGTGGCCGGGCCTGGCAACTGAATTCCCGCCGAACGCCCCATATGACGATTCGAATGCAACCATTTGGGCAGATGCCGGTGCGCGTTGGGCTGCTAAGCAAGCCGATGTTGCAGTGGCTAATACGGATGAAATCCTCAACATCCTTAAGTTGTGGACTCCGCAGCAACCGCAGCCGGTTCCAACCGTTACCGCTGTACTGTCTGATGCAGATAAGGATGATATCGCACACCGCGTTGTGGCTCTGCTCAATAAGGGTCTAAATGCCGTCGCCAGCAGCTAATCTACTAGCTGCGTATAACGGTAAATCTGTCCCTATACCAGGAGTAAATGCTAATGGCGGAAATGGCGTCGCACAGCAATACAACCCATTCGCGACAAACCCCCAAATCCAAAGCAGCACCCCACCCAACGCAGGAACAGATCTCCAGAACCAAACGCAATCGTCCCAGGCCGCTTATCAGGCTCAACAAAACCTTAATCGGAGTCAACTCGCTGCTACTCTCGCATCAAGCAGCGTTGGCGGAGGAACTACATATCCAAATCCAACACCTAACCAAAGCAGTTCACTCGATAGGTTCACGAACCAAATAGGTGACATTTCCAAAGTCGGGTCAGATTCAACTGATTTGGCTAGGCAAACAGCGTTAGCGAACTTCCAAACCAAACTGGCCGGACTCGGCAACCAATATCAAACCAATCTAGGAGGCGCCCAGTATTCAAATCTGGGCGCCAACTACACTGGACAATTGCCAGCTGGCACGGACCCCAATTCATATGGGGCCCGTGCCGTGGCAATTGCTAGACAGTCATTGAATGTGCCATATGTCTACGGAGGGAATTCACTTACTCAAGGGGTGGACTGCTCAGGGCTTGTTCAACAAGTCTATGCGAGACTTGGCATTCAACTGCCTCGCACTTCGACAGAGCAAGCCAAGTACGGGAAAATTGTTCCCTCCATTTCTCAAGCACTTCCCGGTGATTTAATCCTGATGTACTCCCCATATGAACCAGCAGGTCTACAACAATTTGGGCATGTTGGGCTCTACATTGGAAACGGAATGATGATTGACGCTCCTCACACTGGGGCGAAGGTTCGGATTGAGCAGATTTCGAATATGACTCGGATTGTTCGGCCGTGGTAGGCGGTTCAATCATCATGCCCATTCGGGTCATGATTTCAAGAACCTGTTCATCGTTGAGATGGCATTCGTTAGAACGGATATACTCTCTCGTTTGATCGGCGTTATTGATGTCTTTTACAATGTAAATTGGAGGGTGGTTTGTATTGGACTGTTCGGCCGCAGTAGTGTTGTCGAACTTCCTCTTACATCCACAATGGCCGCCAGGAGTTTCGTACCCCTTAAACCTTACGCCCGTACATTCCTGAGCAAATCCACGCGCCTTAGGCGCATGCTCTGTAATTGAATGTCCGCAGTCGTCGCAAACGCCTTGGGCAAGTTCCACCTCTTCCTGTGATTGTTCTTCAAAAAGTGGCGGATACTGACCAAACCAATTTCTGCCAAGGTTTACAGTAAATTTCTTTCGCTCGGGTTCGCGGTTAAAATCACGCACTGGTGATTTCTTTTCCGGAAGCTCAATAATTCCTCCACCAGCCTTCATTTCCAAATAGGAAACGCGCTGGCCAATACCGTGAATCCACAGGTCGCCGGAATGGAATTTATCCCGATCTGCCATCATTTCAACAAAAACGCTGTCCGGTTCGCCAGTGAGAAAAAGGTTGAAGAAGCTATTTAGCTTACGATTGACATCCTCAAATTGCTTTTCAATCGCCGAATAAGCCTCCTGCTCTCTGTTAAACTGTTCACTCTTGTATTCGTCCAGCTCTTCACTCATTCCTCATCACCCTTTCCTGTTGGCCAACGATCGCTAGTACCGGACGGAGTAAATCCCCTGCAAGCGCACCTACCGTTATCACCGAAACATTCCCCACCGGGGACATGTTCGTCGTCACCGTGGGTGCATTCGCAGGTTTTGTTCACTGTTTCACTTCCCAAATCCGTTGGCTTGGCGAATTGTTACGGTTCAACCCATTTTGTGCAGGGGCACCAAACGCGGTCCGTTCTATATGGTGGCCTAGTTACGTTAGTCTCCGAATATACCTGACATCCATCGGAATTGTGGTTGTTTTCCATATGACCACACTGAGGGTCGGCACAGTTCTTTGTGTTGCTACCGCTAGGGTTTGGGGCTGCCACTTATTTCAACACCCTTCCAGAATCACATGATCGCGCTTCTCAAGAGGGGAATGATTGTTCTTGAAATCAATCGACAAGTTTTGGTTGTCCTGGTTCGTCATAACCTTCGGTTCCTTTTTGTTAATGGAAATCTACCAGTTAGCAACCGGCCATCCAGAGCGAACCTTATCCGCTGCCATTTGGCGCCTTGAAGGTTGGCAGCCCGGACAGTCGTTTTGGCAATGGACGGCCGGTCACTTTTTGTTTATGGGCACGTTCTCGGTGTTAATCCTCTGGCTTTTCTTCCACTTCGGATTCCACCTTTTCCACTGAACCGCCCACGATGGTCATAAAAACTGGTTCGGCTAGCTGAGCTATAACCTCCTGCCTCATTCGACGAACTCGCTTCGGATTTGGCCGTTGATAATGTTCCCAAGCATATCTAGGTGGCAAGTTTAGGAGCTTTTCAATTCTAGCCCAGGATATTTTCATTCCGTCATGAGCCACATGGACAGATGCAAGCTCTATTTGACGAAGTGCTATACCTAGCTTGATGGATAAATTCGCTGCTGCTAGTGGGTGTTCTTCGCGTGAAGCATATATCTCATCCAAGAGCGCCTTTGCCCTTTGATAGAGGTCCGCAGAGATGGCAGTCTGCGACGATAGTGGATCTCTTTCTGGTTTGTTTGCTGTGGCCATTCTTTTGCAGCTTTCATTCGCACCCGGTAAAAGCGAAAGCCCCAGGGGGTTTAAACCCTGGGGCTTTTTTGTTGCCATCGAACCTTATTTAAGGTTCTTGTTTGCTTCAACGTGGAACGCTCGACAGCTCTGCGTTTCGCAGTAGTGTCCGTAGTACGGGCTATAGTTGTTCAATTGCCCGCATCCGGGACAGCGATTGCAAATCCCGTCACACTCGTGGTATATCCTTTCATACCAATCGACATTACCGAACTTGCCCATTCCTCTGGATTGGGCATCCACCATTTGGCTAAGGCTACCCTTTGGCCGGATTCCACCAAAGTGCGAGAATTGATCCGACAAGGCGATAAGGCCTTGAGCCAGATATGCCAACTGCACAGCAGCCGTTAGCGTTGGACTTGGATTCTCCGCTTGCTTTTCCCGCTCTACAATCTCCTTTACCTTTTTTGCGACGGCATCAAACTCTCCCGCCATCTCGAAATCTCTCAAGTTCCCTCCTAACCGTTGAGTATTCGCCTTCTGTTGATGTGGCCGATATGAAATACCTCCCCCTTCTTGGAAGTGCACTTGTGGCATTTCCAGGAGTGGAGAGTGCTCGATCCAGCATATGGCTGGCCATTGATCTTCTTGGATTTCAGTTCTTCGATAGCAGCTTTGGCCATATCCCGCGTTGGATATGCCCTCTTCGAACACTGCCCGGAGAACTTCTTATAGCTGTTGTGTGGCTTTGCGGCTGTCGCCATGACCCTTCTGACCTCCCTTTTCAGGTTATTCGTAAACCCAAAAGGGATGATACACCCCAGACCACCCGTCTATCAATGTGACCTGGTGCACAGTCCCCCGATCAAGGTCCATCATCCCTCGCATGCGGGATTACTTCGATTGGGTCAAGGAAGCAGCTTGCAACAAGACAGCCATTCCTGAGAAATGGCATCGCCCTACCAACGAGTTCGCTACGTATCGGGCAAAGAAGGTTTGTAGTACTTGCCCGGTCAAAAACGACTGCCTTATGCACGGGATCATATACGGTGAGACTGGCATATGGGGTGGAGAAACTGAGGAGGAACGAGTTAAACATGAAGCTATCCGTATTCCATTGGCTCACCTCTTCTTTGAAAAAGGATTCTTTCATGCTGAGTTCCTAGAGAAGAAGCCCAGCAGTTTTGGATATAACTTCACTAAGCCTCGCGGGGTAGATGCCGCTTAACCCTCAGGCCATAGTGAACGAGGAACATAAATTCCTCGCGCCTGGTTGTAGAAGTAGCCGTGATTGAAGCCATCAACCCAATGCTGGTTATTGTGTTTGCCTTCGGGGTGGACATTTGAAAACTTCACGGCAGCACTTTTGATGTCGGGGTTCTGGCCCACCAGTTTTGCATTGTTGCTATGAGCATATGCTCTGATCGCTCCGATAACCTGGAGCGTTGGCACAGTGGAAAATTGGTGGGCTTTTCCGTCTAGAATTCTATATGTCTCGAAGACCACAACGTCAGCCGGTTCTTCGAATACGCCACCCCATAGCAAATCGGTGACGCCTACGACATCACCTGAAACCTGGCCAGTATCACTGGGGAGGCCGTTTTGATAAAACGTAGCCCAACCGGTGGTTTCGCCAGGATCCAATGCAATAAGATGGTTCGGCTTGCTACCCTTTGGTAGGTCCGGTTTAATAGCATGGGCCATAATCATTTGCAGAGCGATCCTCTGCTTTGGTGTTGGCTTTTCCATCAGAATTGATATCCTGGCATCGGGTTATCGCCCTCATCTCCGAGAAGCTTCTCGTCAAAATATTCTGCCATCTCGCCCTTTTTCGGGGCTGGGATAGTGAAGTTATCTCCGATGCCTACCATATCGAAGATACTTTTCTTTCCCTGGACTGGAATTGCGGTGGCACTCTTAATCTTCTCGGCACCACCAACAACCCTGAAGTTCAATCCCTTAACTCTTTGAAGGGTAATATGCCCTGACGGTTTCTCCATGAATCTATTCTTCACTGTGTGAATTTGAATCCTATCAGTTGCGCTACCATCAGGGAGTACAACCCAGGCGCTAGAAATGGAGGTGCCAAAAAAGACACTACCAAACACAGCGTCGAGATTGTTAAGGCTAGAATCACCCTGCTTTTTCTTCGTGTGGTTAATGATGCCAAAAAAGCAACCACACGTCCTACGAACGAGGTTAATGAACGCAAACGCTTCACGTGTAATTGTGTCACTGCTAAGTTCACCGAACACCGCTTGAGACCAGGAGTCAATAATAACCCCGTCAGGCTGATATTCTTTAATCAGCCGCCAATACTCCATTCTGTCATCATTGACGTTTAGGTACAAGGCCGTGCCTGGGCAATGGAAATTGAAGTTCTCGTCCAGCAAGTTTAGTTGTTCTTCAGTGAAATCTGCCGCCATTAAACGCATGAAACGTTGAAGTTCAGGTTCCATCATTTCAAGCGATAGGAAAAGGATTTTCCTCGGTGGCCCATTTAATTTGTAGCCAAGAAAATCTTCACCCATTGCCATTGCCATTGCCAGGCGTAGCATAAGCTGTGTCTTGCCGAGATTGGATGGCCCACAAAAAGCAAGAATTCCCATATCCGTTAGCAGGCCATCGACAATCCAATCCACTTTGAAATCTGCATTCAGCAGCTCTCGAAAGCTATATACCTTCGCTCGTTCTGGTCTCTCCATAGGATTAACCATCGCAAGCATTTCCGAACCGGATGGCGCGGAACGGGCTTGGGCAATCAGCCTGATAAGGTCGCCCTGATCCTCGTCATATGGAGCGCCCCATTTGTCGGCTACATATGCAAGCATGACGAGGATTTCCTCGTTAGACATTTGCATGTCTCGACAGTGTAGAGCGAAAGAGTAAAGCGTACCTACTTGATCTTCATATGTTGCCCCCACTTCCCATGGGTTCTTTTGTAGAAACTCCTTTGCTTCCGGAAGCCACCGGTAATCGAGCAGGATATTGCTAACGGTTGGCAATGAGTTTCTCTTGATGACAACCAAATCACCTGATTTCTTTGCCACGTGTTCCTGCCATTGGTTGTCGAAATTGGCGTGCCCCCGATAGTAATTGAAACTATCTATTGCGCAGATGACCTCGCGGGAGCCACCGCATACGCAATTCCGCCAGTAGGGGCGAGTGGGGGAGATATTCAACCGCAGTGAATATCTCCCCCGGTCTACTTAAATGTCCTTCGCGAGGTCACTCATCTGCATATCCGCCATGGACGGCGGCTCCCAGACGGAGACGGTGTTAACGTACGTCCGTGCCTCAGTGCCATCCTTTGGCTTGTTCTTCTTCAGCGTGACGTTAAGCTTAGTGCCACGCGTCATGATAAGGTCTGGCATTTCGATGTCACCATATCCGCCCTCAGTCTCCGGCTCCGGAATTCCAAGCTGAGAGAAGCGCTGGAAGACGAAGCTAAGCTTATTCATGGCGTCCGTCTTGTCTTCGGCGAACATCTTGGCGTTAGGCAGCCACTTGTCATCAGACACGTGCTTGTTAGCGTAACGGCCCTCATATCCCTCGCCACCTTCTTCCCTAGTGGCGAAACGGTAAGAGAACTTGATAACGCGCTGCTCGCCGTTCTTGTCGCTCTTGACCGTTGTCTCTTCAACGTCGGAAACGAAGCAGATATACTTCCCCTCCGCGTAATTGAACGGATCAAGCTCAACGTCCTTGAACTCAATACCGGCAGCCTTGAGGTCATCGAAAAGACCCATGAGATATTCCTCTTCCGTTTGTTTTGGCAATGCCCACTTTTGAGGCACTGTGTTATCTGAATCCGGGACCCGTACTCCGCCGAGAACTGTTGTTATGAGGTGGTCCGCATAAGCTCCCAGCGAAGCAAATGTTGTTTCATATCTACCTCGGCGGGGACCTGGCATTATTCATTTGCCTTTGACTAGTTTTCGCCACGCATCCACTTCTGGAGATGTTCCATGAAAGCGCCATCTAGCATTTCACGCTCTGGCATATCAATGCTAGACTTGGCCTCAATAAGAGCGCTTGCCTTGCCGCGAATGACTCGTCCAACGCCCTCCTTGAATTCACGTTCCTGCATGTACAGGATATTGCCGAGAAGCTGTGCGGCCGCATTAGCCTGCTTTTCGGTACCGTAAATCTTCTTCTTGATCCCGGCCTTCAATTCTTCGGGATCGGGATCCTGTTCGTGGCAAATGAGGATGAAGTTTATATCCGCCCTAGATGCAACGCCAAAGAGAAACTTCCATCGATTGAGGATGAGACCATAGTCCTTCAGGACATATCCCTCAGGATGATCCCTGCTGTGCCCGGCTGACTTGAGAATGCTATGCATTTCCATTTCGCCACATGACGAAAAGGAGTCAATGATAACAGTCCCAACCTTGGGCTTACTTTGATCCTTATTGTTCGCTTCGGCAACGTTGAGAAGGTAGGCGGTTTCATTAATGCCAGGGAATGGAAACGTTCGCAAGTTCTTACGAAGCGGTTCCCACTTCTTTTCTGCTAGGACGCGAATACTATTCTTTTCCCCATAGAATAGCCAAGTCTGCGTATCGTCGCCAACGTTGATGGCATTTGCCAGCTTCAACGAAAACGATGTCTTGCCGCATCCGGGAGGTCCATATAGAGCTCCCTGGAAAAAACGAAAGTTCTCATCTTCGATATGAACTTCGCTCTGCTTGAAAGCCTTAACAAGTACCTGCTTAGCCTCTTCCGAAAGAGGATTCAATCCCGCATCAGTTGTAGCCATAAGAACTTACCTCGAATTCTTCCTTGAGAATGGGGCCCATTTTATTGCCCTTCAAGTTAGCATGACACGGTTTCTTGAAAGGGCAAAAGTTGCAAGTGTAATCGGACATTGTCCGACGCTTGCGGACCTTCTCCAGACACTCAGTCTTCTCTAGAGCATATGCAGCACGGATCTCATTCGAGAAAATAATATGACTCTCGTGCCGCAGGTCAGCAACGATCGGATCATATTCAATCCTAGGCCGCTGAACCTGCCAACCATCCGCCACCTCTCGCGTTCTAATCTCGTTCAAAATGCCGTAGGCAATTTCCTCCTCTCTGTCGTTGATAACCACCTGCATATACTTCGGCAGCTGTGAGTTGAAGTCAAGCTGCCAGTCGCTATAAAAGTCTTTGACGAACTTGTGATCCCACAGTTCGAGTGCGCCAGTTTCAAGGTTTCGCATAAGAAGGTCCAGCCGCATAGCGAAACCATCTAACGTCACGTGCTTAAACTCAACCTCGACGATATCGTACTTGATGAAATCGCTTCGACCATAGTTTCGGAAGTAGCTCTGAAGAATCTCAGAAACCTTGCTAATCAACACGATGCGCTCTGTGGCCATTTCACCTGAAATGTAACCGCTTCTGCGCTGCCTGTTGTTCTTGTCCATCTCGTCAGCAATGAACTGGTCGACTTCATCTTCAGCATCTGAAGTCGAATTGCCGAGGAAGATTGCGTTATAGTAAATGCTTAGCGCCTCATGGCCGACTATTCCCTTGAAAAGCCCGTCACTCAATCGCTTGGGGACGAGCTTAAGGTAGTAGTTGATAAACCATTTCATCTGGCAGGTTTGCCAAGTGTTGACTTCGCTGCCAGAGATGAGGCGAGTCATTGGGTCGAGTTCAAGGGTATTGTTCATTTAACATTCACCAATTTCAATAAGACACTCCTTGTGATACCAAACCCGCCACAGTCTCACTTCAGTCGGATTTTCCGGGAGCCAGATCTCCTCACAAATATCACACAGCCTAAGGGATGCAGGTGATGGCTTACGACAGTCACAGCAAACCCAATAGCCGGATTTGTTATCAAAGCTCCAGCCATCCTTACCGCCCCAACAGGTTGGGTTAGTACTTATCGATGTGGGCCATTCCAAGAACGATTGGAATGCCAGAGTGGTAGTGGCCAAAGTGTTCTCCTATCCGCTTCGTGGCTATAACTTCTCCCTCGTTTGTGTATCCTTCAGTCACCCTAAAAGGTGGCTTAACAAACTCATGGCAGTACTCACATCTCCAATGCCACATATTGATGAGTTCAATATATGTTATGGAGGCACTCATATCCTCCGGGTTCCACTGCTTCCTCAGTGGAAGATTATTCCGCTGGAGCCCTTCTAACCGTGACTTTCGCCCAACGTAAATTATCCTCTTTAATATCTTCGACCGTCGGTTCCCTTGGCGCGTGGGGCTCATGATGTCCGTCCCATTCGTAGCCTGAATCGTTCATAGTATGCCACCGGTTGTGGCATTGCGAACAGATCTTATGGATATTGCTACGTTCATTGTTGAGCGTGTTCTTATCCGGGCCGTGGTGAAGGTTTTCTTGAACGCCAGTTATGCAACCGAGAATTGGGAAAGACCCGCCACCACAGTTCGCCAAGCCTTGCCATTCACACGGTAGTTCTGGATTTGCCCTACCGTGTAATGCCACAGCTCTATGACGGCCCGTGGATTGCGGGTCCTTCAATTCACGTTCATTAAGCTTTTTGGCGCGCCGCTTACCCGATGCAATGCGGCTACGTCCATGGATTACGCCCTCATCGTTATCCTCTCCGGGGTTGTCAGGCAATGCCGCAACGGTTTCACCGCTGCATGTTTGGCATCCACAGTTTCCACTGCATATCGTGTGGAATCCCTCTGCACATTCCAAACACATTTTCCATCCGCCCCTAGCGATGCCAATAATTCACCCACCCCACCGGGATATCAAGGCCCGGTGGGGGAGTCAGTTGGTGGTATCACTTTATCAGGTGGAGCAAATCAGCTCTCCTTGAACTTCCGGTTCAGATATTCAATCAAAGTCTCGCGCTTCTTGTCTTCTTCGGCCTTATCGAATCCGCCGACCATAGCAGCCTTACCGGCAAGCAGGTCATCGATATCCTCATCGATGGTGCCACGGACTCGGTAGATATGCACCGTCGTCTCTTCAGTCTGACCGATACGATAAGTTCGACCGATAGCCTGGTCTTCCTTACCCTCGTTCCACTCCCGATCCATGATAATGGTCTGCGTTGCACCGGTGAAGTTGAGGCCAACACCGCCAGCCTTATACGTGCACAGCACAACCTGATACTTTGAGTTCTTTGGGTCCGTCGCCTTGCGGTCGAAATCAATCGCAATCTCATCACGAACTTCGCGATCGACGTTGCCAACCAGAAGCGCATTGGTGATATCAGCCTCGTTCAGTCGCCGAGACAATTCCTCAAGGGGAGCGCGGAACTGACTGAAAACAACAACTCGCTGACCGGCATCGGCCATTGCGATGATATCTTTTTCGACAGCGTCTACCTTGATGGACTGCCGCACTTCACAGGTCCCGATAACTTGCTTTCGATTCTCGGGGTTGCGGAACTGAATTCCAGCAGGCCACGTGATAACCTGACGCAGTCTGGTAATCATTGCCAGCAGGTGAACAACTAGCAAAGCATCGCCACTATCCAAAATGACCTGGTTGTATTCCTTAATCTGACGGATAGCAGTCTGCTGCTCTAGATATTCACCCTCTTCAAATTCAAGCCAATGCTCCTGGATTTCCTGCTTAGGAAGCACGATACCCGCGTCTTCACGATTTCGCCTAAGGTATTTGGCGCCGACTCGCTTAAGCAAACGCTCGGCGCCACCCCACTGGAATGTCCAACGCTTAACCTGACTTCCGGTAAGCGAGGTGTGCCAATCCTGCTTGCAATACTGGTTAAGGAAAGCGTTCTCATTATAGAAAGCCACGTTGTCAATCAAATACAACAGCGGCCAAAGGTCCTTGGGGTGGTTAAGAATAACCGTACCCGTCATCGGATAGACGTTCTTAATTGAGCAGTTCCCATTGAACTGCTGCTTCATTCGAGCGCCGCATTCGAAATCAGGGCAAATGCTATTCATGGGCCACGCGTCAAATTTTGAATTGCAGTGCTCACACGCATACTGCGAGTTCTGAGCATAGACAATCTTCTTGATGCGCTTGAAATTGATTGACCCGGACTCTTTGATATTGTGCGCTTCGTCAATGATAATCGTGTCACATTCCAACCCGATAATCATATCCACAATCTCAGTATCACTACGCCACACCTCATAGTTCACCATAAGGATGAACTCATCTTCACCCTGCAAATTGCGCAGCGTGGTGTGACGAACCTTCTTATTCTTGTACATCCCAAGCGCAACGATAACCCGGTTCGGAGACCACCGGTCAATCTCACGAATGAAGTTGCCCTGAACATCATTCGGCGTGACGATAATAACCTTCTTGCCACTACCCCAACGCTTGGCAAGGATATCAATTGCCATCGTCACAGTGCGCGTCTTACCGAGGCCCATTTCGTCGCCGAGGATACAGCGACGCTCGGTAAACAAAACCTGAGCACCCTCAAGCTGATGCTTAAACGGTGGCATCGGGCCTGACATCCAATCGGCCGTCAGGCTCTCAAGGAATTCAAGCTCTGCCATCCAATCGGCTTCAGCCTTTTGCCGTGTAATCAGGTCGGCATACTGCTGACGAAGCGTTTCCAAGTCCCGCTCAATACCGGCATATGCAAGCTTGAACTTTTCCAAGCTACCATCTGCGTCGCTACGAAACTGTTCGGCAATGGCGAGGGCTGCCTTAAGGTTAGCAATTGCCTGGCGTGCCGTTACCGTGCGCTCAAGCAGAGTCTTTCGCTGGGGACCTAGCGTTTCCAAAAGACCCATAGTTTTAGCAATAGCGGCCAGCAGGGAATCCTTATCGTTAGGATTGACATCCTTATAACTCAGACGTTCAGGCTTAGTGATAACCGCTGGTTTCATGTAACCAATCACTGGCGTGTCATCGCCTAGAACATGGTTCGTGAAACTCTCCTGATAAAGCTTAACGTCCTGTCCATGCTGTCCCCAGCCGCTCATATCAAATCCCCTCGAAATTAGTAACTGTCGGATGCCATCCTAAACGTTAAGGAGGACTGCGGTCAACCACCAAACAAAAGCCACCATATTAGCTCAAACAGGACAATAGCGCCAAGTCCCATGAGAATTCCGGTGATCATTTACTGCTCCGCTATCAGCACATAGCCATCGCCCATAATGTCCTCAACGCACTCATTGAAACATTCGATTGCATTTGCCAGATCGACAATCGGCCACTTCTTGGGTTCATTGGTTGAAGTTGAATTACCGCCAGTGTGGCGAACCAGCAGAATTTCATCTCCAATCAAAATCAGCTTCAGAACGCAATGCCTAACCTTGACGCGGTTGTTGAAGAACGCCATCTTGATCTCAATCACTGTTAATCTCCCAACTAAAGGCGGCCCCGATTTGCACCGGGGCCGCATAAGCTTATTCAATCTTCAATCTACGCCAGACATTTGTCTCGGGATCCTTCTCATATGACAGCCACATTATTCCGCCGCCATGACGAGCACGGATATGCTCCTCGGCATTTCGCCTAGCCGTCTCTGCTGAGCGAATACCCCATTTCCTGGCGCAACATTCATCCGGGCGTTGGTAATCCTTGCCTCTCTCGCGGCATCGCCAACCATATGCACGTCGCGATACCGAGTGGTATATGACTACGTAGAAAGCCGTGTCAGCTTCCTTTTCGGCCTCATATGCCGTCCGGGCCATATACCTAAGCCGCCACTACGCCGAGAGAATTGACCTTGATAGCCCCACCGCCAAGGCCATCCAGCATATTCCAACCGTTGTAGATTTCAAACCTAGTGAGTGCAAGTCGCAAAACTCCGTGCAGAATAGCCTCAAAGAATTCAGCATCCGCATCCGATGCAAATTCAATGAAGCTCTGTCGTTCGACAGTATCCCCGTGGGCGTTCTTAAATGTGTTGCCCTCAGCCGAATAGCATAGCCGATTGCCGTCACGATATATATGATAAGCCAAAGGCTTAGATGTTCGCTGCATTTCATCCGTAAGCATTGCACGGATGATACCGACAACACTCGACAGCTTGCCAACCGTCAGCGATTCCATTTCCTCGAAACGCTCGGGGCGGAGAAAATCACCCCACACCTGCATAAACGGTAATGTCTCCCTAGGCGGTGTTACTGGATTGAGCATTTCGTCTTCGATATACGGACGGACCTTCATTTTCTCTCTCCTTTCGCGCCTTGTGGTAATACACTATACCATTCGTCAAATACTACTTACCGGGCTCATACTTGATTAGCACACCCGGGACGTGGAACTTCTCGCGCATGGCGTTGGTTATCCGATTGGCAAGCGCCATCCAAAGGCCTGCCGCTTCGGCATTTTCAAACGTTAGCGTGTACTTGCCGTCGTATTCATCTACGTTGTTGTAAAAGAATTCGATAACATTGCCAGTGTGCTTTACCTTGAACGTGTCCTTTGGCAAATCCTTTGCGCACGTGTAGAAGTAGAAGTCCGCAAGGACCATTGCCATCGATTCGATGTCATCGTTGGACATTGATGTTTGCGGGGGAGTAGCGTTCAAAACCAATCTCCTCTCTGACCGACTTAAGGTAGGTTGAAATCATTTCCAAAGTTGGCCTCGTACCCGCATTGTCAAAGATGCAATCCTTCTTCGACTGTGGCCAGCGAGAGACGATGGAATAGACATCCATTATCTCCTCGTTGATTGCGCCAAGACGTTGCATAAGATCCGACGGTGATGTGTCATCGGAACGCTTTTGCTTGGCAACTTCGTCCATATCTACTTACCAGTCCCTCCGGCAATTGCATAAATCCAGAGCTTAACTCCACACGTACAATATGAACCGATACTCAGACCACCGAAAGAGTGTAGCTTACCGCAACTACAGCGAAAAAATCCTCGGATAGTAATGCCGTCGTCATCAAGGAGATAGCTGTAATTGTGTAGCTGGCTCTTCATATCTAAATCCTCCGCAAATGCTCGAAGTCCACGTTTTCCAGTCGGAGCTTACCCAAGACCCAATCCTCAAAGGCTTCAGCATCCGACTCAGCATGGAAATGAACTGCCTCTGAAATGGATTCCTTATGCGCCTCGGACTTCACCTTGACGATATTGCCATCACACTTAATCCAACTATCACGAAGA